>Ga0307509_10004733_pt1 | contig 19408 bp, 13 predicted proteins | sample 10_EM_MG_FD_202245 | JGI IMG/M metagenome (GOLD analysis project Ga0307509, IMG submission 202245) | Populus trichocarpa ectomycorrhiza microbial communities from riparian zone in the Pacific Northwest, United States - 10_EM | ecosystem: Host-associated > Plants > Roots > Unclassified | place...
ATTACAATTTTATAGTAATTCTAAATTCTTATCTTCCTCATTACATACCCTTATATTTTCTCACTAACAAACAAGTCTCCCCAAGCACTTGTATCCATGAATTCTCTCTTCAGTTAATGATGCAAGTATGAGAGAAACATAATCTTGCTTCTTAACACGTAAAACATTATTTAGTATGCGAAAAGACTTTAAAAATTCTCATTCTATAACATTATCTTCACAAACAAGCGACAAGCTATACTTTAAAGTCTGATCCATCATGTCCTTGTGCCTAAATACCAATCTTTTCAACAAGTTTACAACATTGTATGTTCTTTAAAGAAAATCTCATAATGTTCTAATAAGAAACTATTAGATAAGTTAAAACTATCACTACAAATAGTCATGCATTTAGAGCAAACATTGAAGTTGATGTTAGCCAATAAAAAAGCATAATTGTGAAGACATTTTGTTATAAATGTTTGTCATTGGACATGGAGTCTTCCGAACTACATGTGAAGACATTTTGTTATAAATGTTTGTCATTGGACATGGAGTCTTCCGAACTACATCCAACTTTTTTCCTTAGATCTTACATGGTATGACTTTATCATACAAAAACAAGTATACCACATCTTTGTCGATGAAACTACTTATTACTTGCATAAACCATGTATGAAAACAAAAGGTTATTTACAAATTCATAATCTTACAATCCGAGTTTACATTATAATTGTATTTTTCATGTCGTGTCAAACAAACATTATTGACAACCTTGGCATTTCACATTGTAACAAGTTAATATACTGCATCCTCCTTTCCCTTTACATCATCACATGCTCGAGGGGCTCAAAGCTTAAACAAGTGGAAGGGGGGCAAAAGAACAATTATTTTCATAATTTTGTTTGAAACAATTCTGGCTACAAAATAGGTTTAGCCTCTCCACGACAACTGCTTCGGATCTTAGAACATTAAAAAAGTCCACCACACTAACAACTGCTGCAGAAATACAGCTGTATAACAGTTAACAATTATATAAAGCAACGATATGTCTTCCACAGCCACGGCCATTAAAAAAAAAAAAGACAATGAAAAACTAATCAACACGGGGCGCCTCCCTTTTAGAGGATAATAAAACTAGACTTCATCTAAAGCTGAACTAAACCATTGTCAAAGACTAGATGTTTTACCAAAAGATCAAATAGCCGGACCGCATCCACAAGCATGTTTATTTTCTCACATAATTTAAAATATAGGAACCTATGGCCTCACATTTACCACCACTTGGCAAAAAAGTAATTTGGATTCTTGTGAGCTTTTACCTCAACCAAGTTGGTCCCAAGTTGCTTCATAATTAAACCAGGACAAAACTCTCACATTTTTAGGCAGAAACCTATGGTCAATTCTTGATAGATAAGAGTTGAACATCTATTATGTTTCCTCATTGGCATATCAACATAGATCACCTAGTCCGACAACACCTTGTGCGAAACAGGTACTAACCATAGAGGTATCTCTAGAAACAAGCTAAGAATAAATGTTAAAGTTAGAAGTCTGGCTGCTAATCAGATGCAAAGAGAGAGCCAATAAAATATAAATACATCTAATCTAGATCAAACTTAAAGACATGGCAACATACTCCGAACCAAGATGCTATAGTCTATAACACAATCTGAAACAACTACAATAAGTAACCGAGACAACCAATAACTTAAGTGAAGCAAAAACTAAAGTCTGCTAGCCACCATACAATAGAAGAAATAGTCTAATTAAATAGGTCTTCTGATCCTTAAAAGCTTTCCTCACTTGATGTGATAGTAGACTTCTAGTACATGTGGAAAGTGCCTATCCATTCACAAGGCTTTAAACTAGAGTACCCTGTTTGAAACTTCTAGGCAAAGCTTAAGGAACAACTGCATGAAAGTGCTCTTTCTACCTTGCATAAGGATGGTAACGACTACTGCCAGTATAGCCTCCCCTTCCATACAGCCCACCTGCTCCTCCATAACTAGTACCTGGACCAGATTCATAAGCACTGGTATAACCAGAAGCTCCATAATTTCCATATCCCTCACCTCCTCGACCATATCCTCCTAAGCCACTAGCACCATAACCCCCACCGAAACCACCTCCATAAGGCGGATAGCGACCAGAATAACCAAGGGAGGCTTCAGCTCTGTAACCTCCTAGGCTAGTCCCTCCAAAATTTCCATAGCCACCACCAAAGTCCCCACCACCACTACCATAGCCATATGCACTACTGAGTCTACTAGACAGGCCAGGTGTCCTATAAGGGCCAGGCCCAAACCCGCCATCAAACCCCCCATACGGACCATTGAACCCACCATAATTATCACTATTGAAAGAACGACCCCTAGTATTGCTACCGTATGAAGGAGCAGATGGTGGGTTTGAGGCTTTCTTTGGTTCAGCTTTCTTGATCTCCACCTACAACAAAGCAACTTAGTTAACCTAGGTTCTGCAGCAGACAAACTAATGTGAGCCCTTTCCTGAGATCTATACCTGTAACGATCTCCAATGCTATATTAGAACAAGAAATGCTAAAACTTAACTACATACATGAGGAAAAATAACCATTGTATGACAAGAAAAAAGAAAACAAATGCAATAATGCATGTTGCAACATAACAAGGATCTTTTTACATTCTTCTTTCTTGGAAACACTATAAACAAGCTTACCTGGGTACCAGCCATATCAATCATATTTCCGTTGGATAACATTTCATCAACAACTTCTTCACTGTCAAAAATTATAAATCCAAATCCACGTGAACGGTTGGTTTCATGATCACGTATAATCTGGTGTTCAACTACTTTCCCATGTTTGGAAAAAAAATTCTGAAACTCATCTGAAAAAAACAAACATCCTAAATTAGCAAAGGTCTAAAGAAGTGCTACATGAACTAAATAGGGAACACAGCTAGCAAACCATCACCCTGTCAACAAAATACATCAGCAGAACTTAGCAGTACTTACCTTCAGTCACAGAAGATGGAATCCCACCAACAAAAATCTTCTTTGTTTTAAAATCCTTTGACTGCCCAGAACCTTTAGGAATAGTCCTTTTAATCTCAACCTGCTCCATTGTCCTTTGTTAGTCTCAAGGTGAATTTGAATTTATGATATCAAACTACTCTATCACAATAACTGAAGTTGAACAATCAGACCAAATTATATTACTCTGATCACATCATAATGCATTGATCAAAAGTACAAATAGGTGCATCCAGACAGGAAATCGCTAACATCAGAATGCTGTTTTTAAAGTACTCTTTAAGGAACACGGTGATGTGGAACCTTTAAGAGGGATAATATACCTGTTTTCCATTGATCACATGAGTGTCTTCAATAACCTTGTCAACAACAGAAGGATCAGCATAGGTTATAAATCCAAAACCCCTAGGTTGACCAGTGTACCGATCCTTCATAATAACAGAATCAGTAATCTCCCCATATTTCCCAAAGTGCTTGTTAAATGTAGCTGCAATTAAATCAATACAATGTTAGGGAAAAACCCAAAACAACAAACCAGCACCCAACAAAACCTCAATTCCGTGAAATATGCACTAACCAATTCCATAGTTTCAACTTTCAACAATCACACAGAATTAATTTTTTTTAAAAAAAGTTATATTGCAATAATCCTTTCAAATAATATTCATCCATTATTCAATTACAGACTACGTAGTTATAATAAGCAATAAACCATAAACTCAACAACAAAGTAATACCCACCACAAAATCTCAGTCCCGTCAATCTATTTCAACCAGCTTCAGAATTTCAACAACCCAATAAAAATAAAAGATTTACAGCAATCAACCCCTTAAAACATCACAAACTAATCAATTCAATTTTGAATAATAAAAGCAATGATAACTCACCATAAGTGGTGTCTTTCGCCAATCCTCCAATAAAAATCTTCCTGCACACCAAATCAAACGCAATTAGGATATGAAAGATTCAAATCAATTTGATTCACCAATTTTCTCAGAAACGAAATCAATAGAAATACGAACCCGGGGCTGGCTCCATCGCCAGTGTGGGGATTGTCGATCTTTGATCTGGAACCCATTATCAGGCCGTTTGCTTGTATGCTTTTTTCGAGAAAAATTGGATCGATTGATTGAAGAGAATGAGAAGAGAAGCCTAGGGTTTGTATATATATTGAAACCCAAGGAGATCTGCTGTGTGTGGTGCCTTGATTGCTTTTTATATGAAAAGACGATTTTGACATTCGTTGAACTATAAATTGACCGATGTGTCCAACCGACTTCACCTAGCGGACAAGGACCGGAAAATTGACCCGCTGAGTCGGTTGGTAAATGGACCGTGCTCAGCCTGGGCATTTATCCATCTGGCCAGCTCGGCCCGTCCAGTTGCTTTTTTTATTTTATTTATTTACATGTCCATAACTATATATTATCATTGTGCCCGAGTTTTATTAGAATATTTAGTCCAACAAAAATATTATTAAATATAATAATAACCACACAGTTAAAAGGACTTTGTAGATAACTACTAAATTTATAGGTTTTACTTAAAAATAATTTACATGTCAAAATTATAAAGACAAAAGCGATCTACTTTATATAAGAAAAATAATTAATTTTTAAAATTAAAAAATATATATCAATAATAATAGTAATATGTAAATTCAACTTTATTTTTCATTAATAAATATACTAAAACATTAATATAACTTCTAAGAAATAGGTTAATCTCATTTGTTTTCCATTATATGCGTTTTAATCTCATTTGTTTTCCATTATATGCGTGTTTATATACCACATGGAACATTAAATAATATAAATTAAACTTTTAAATCACCATTAACTTATATATTACTTTATTGGCTTTTTATATTGAACATCAAAACTCTAAGAATACTTTAAAATAGATCAATAAAAGCTAATGATTAAAATTTTAAAAATAATAAAATCACATGAAAATATTATCGAGGTCCTTAACATAAAAATATAGTTATGAAAAATTATTTAAAAGAGTTTTCTTTTAATATCAGTGGTGATGGTAAAACATAATAACTTAATAAATCAAAGAGAAGATATATATAAATATATACACACACTAATGATTAAAAATTTTAAAATAATAACATCACATAAAAATATTATCATGATCCTTACTATAAAAATACAGTTATGAATAAAATCTTATAAATCATTTTATTTAAAAGAGTTTAGATTGTAAAAATAAGTTTTTTTTTTTACAATCTAAACTCTTTTAAATAAAATAATTCATAAGATTTTTATTCATAACTGTATTTTTATATCTATTCACCTCACCCCATGTATAGTTAATAATAAATTTACATTAAAATTCAACAAATTACTAAAATTGACATTAATTAATTTTTTTACATAATCCTTTTAGTTAATTTTTATATTATTTTTTACTAGAGAAAAATATTTATACCCTCTTGAAAAACTCTATCAATATTTAAAAAAAATAGTGAAACAATATCATAATTTTTTATTCATATTTATACCTTTAATTTTTTTTCTTATATATATATAATAAATAATAATTGTAAATTATTATAGTTTCTTATGAATCATTTAATTTAAATAATTTATTTTTCTTATTACATATATATATATATAACTCTTTTAAATAAAAATAATTTAGAATAATAATTGTTGCACCTGACATCGCAGTCACCAACCTTCTTTTCTATAGAAAGGGTTTTTTATGTATGAGAAGGGAAAGGTCTTAACTTCATGAAAATGAGTCATCACTTAGTATTATGATCACTAGAAAACCCTAACTGATTAACAAATATCTATGGTAAGGGACTGGTTATGTTATAAAAAAGATTATGACACCCTAAAACATCTTATTTAGGGTAAGTTGTATTATTAATCTTGATTTTTATTCCTTACAGTTTGTTGTGCCTAATATACCAGTGATCTATCTACAAGGTAATAATGGGTCTACTGTTTTAAGTTAAATCTTGGGTTGAAAGTTAAATCTAGTCATTATATGGTATGGTTCATTTTTGTCACTCCTAATTATTATATTTGGATAATATTCAATGAATTGACAGTTCTAAGGTTAGTTACTCATAATCACAACATATGGTTGATTATCGATCAAGTTATGTTAGTGAATAATTCACGAACCTATGTTAGGCTCATTACATTCAGCTCAAATCCTATAAAAAATTCATGGAAGGTGTTTCGATAAGGTTCATGTATCCTATGGCACCTAGGCTTTACTCATAATATTTATTGAATGAAGACTTAATACTCCCAATTTATACTTATATATAATTAGTGAATAGTAGATTAAATGTTTTGTTAATACTCTTGATTTTGTTATTGGTGAATATTAGATTGAAAATTCAAATCTCTCGATTTTGTTAATACTAGACTTAAAATTTAATAATCTCCATTTTGTTATCGGAGAATATTAGACTAAAAGAGAATTTTGAAACAAGACTATATTTTGAAACGAAGAAGCAGAGGCGTTACTCTTCGTTAATAGCTCGCTACAAGTTTATTATCTCAAATACCATGAGTAAATAACAAAAAATGAAGAATTTTTGGAATGTTGGCTTTTCAAAAGCCTTTAATTTCGGACAAACCTCGATGGGTTCTATAAATAATTTATCAAACCCAAAATGAATGCATGCAATAAAAAAAATATTTCTTGGCCTTTTCTTTTTTAAATGCAAACATAAAAATGCTAAAATAATATCAATAATTAGCAAAACATGTGTGAATTCAAAACAGATGCAAGAATATTTTTTTATTTTTTTTATATGAGAGGGTTAGCCATATGTAAGACTTAGTGGTGATAAAAAAATTATATTTTGAATGATGAGGATTATATAATTACTAATAATATGGATGAAAATCAAACAAGGTTAATTGTCCACTGAAAGCGTTATAAAACACACAAGACCCTTGACTTTGCATGCATAAAATTACAATAAGTAATAAACACAAATACATGTACCAGGCTAAAATCATGTCTAAGCATGTTATTTCATATAAAATTAGATTTATAGTCGAGCATTGGGTTTTTTGGCTAGTATGATTTAGCTTTACTAGGATTTGGGTTTTTCAATATCAGAGATTAAACTTCACCTACAACTCTTCATAACCCTTAAAAGTCTCTAAAGCTAATGTAAATAGTGAGAACTAGTTAGCTAGCCCACACTTGGTCGTGAGTTAGATAAAAATAAAATGCACAAAAATTGTGTAACCATTTTCAAAGTTTTTCTAGCAACAAGAAAAATTATAGTTATAAATTTAATAAAATTGATCACGGCTTCTATGTCCCAATAAATGTTAAAAAGAGAATTTAATACCAACTAAAAACCGAGTTAAAAATCTGAGAGACATAGATCAAGACACTCAATCTTATTCCATGGATAACTTTTAAATTTTTTATTTATTTACATGAAGAAGAGAAATAATTTAAATTTTATTGAAACAAATTTATTCGCTAGTATAACCCCTCCTCTTCTTATTAATAGTTAGTTGGCTCACTCTTCATCACAGACCAAATAAAAAAAAAATTATTAACGCAAAAAAAAAGTGCAACTATTTTGAACATGTTTTCTAGAAGCAAGAAAAATTCTAATTCTCAATTTAAAATTTGAAGTGTACGTTTAATAAAATCGATCGAGTCTTCTATGCACCGATAAATATTAAAAAGAGATGTTAACATCAACTAAAGACCAAGTTAGGAATCTAAAAGATAGAATTAGTTTATTTGTGGGTTTGATTATGGCCTAGGCAAAACCTAATTTGATTAAATAAAAAAAAATCCAGATGGAGCCATTTTAATTCTTTTTTATAAATATTAGTATGATGATGTTTTGGGTTAACCCGGGTCTTCACGTGTGCCCCAAGTAACTTGCTCAACTTGGCCAAAACCTGGTTTGCCTTTCAACAAAAATTAAAAAACAATGTTGACTAATGTCTTTTTTTTAATTAAAAACATATATTAGGACAATGATATTTTGTATAGACTTGGGTCAAACTAAGTTAACCCACTTAACTCATGACCTAGGTTATAGCTTTTACTGGGTTTAATAACCTTGCCTAATAATTTTTTATTTAAATGAATGATTAATAATTTAGAAAAATAAGAGGAAGGGTATTAATTAAAATTTAAAGAAAAAATAAATTAAAACAAGGGTATTAGTTAAAAAAAAACAGAGAGAGGCTAGGAGTTGTTGAGCCTTGTAAGCCAGACCTGCGCACTTGGCAAGCAACCCAAAAGTATATGTGTGCCTGGATTTATTTTATTTTTTTTGCACGCATCATCCACTCATTTAAAAAAAATGACGTGTCATCTTGAACTCTAATTTTTACCACCATAGAGGTGATAAAAATATCAAGATTCAAGTTTTTGGAATCTAAAAATCCATTTTTTAACTCTGAAAATACCTCAAAACATCCTAAGAACTTCAAAAAACTACTATTAACCCAAAAACACCCTAAAATCACTCTAAAAAGTGAAAATTAGTGGAAATAAAAGACATTAAATGGACTCAATCTACTTTTTCCAGAATATTTATAGAAAGCTAATTAAAATAAATCGTGATAACCTTATATGAAGCTATTTCAAATGATTTGTAATTCAAAAATCCTATTTAACCCAATTTGTAATGACATAATAGAAAAAATGGATAACAAAAATTGAAGGAAAAAAAAAAACAGATAATTGTTCTGGTGAATAATGATTTGTCATTTGTAAAGGAATCCATAGTGAATTCAACAAATCTTTTAGGTTTTTAGTAATATTCAGAAAAGAAGTTTCCAAATTAATGTGACTTGTTATAATCTATTTTTTACCTCTATTTTCTGATATTTTCAAAACTATAAAAAAATTCAAAAAAAATATATTCTTGTACAATTCAATTAATTTATGATTATTTCATAATTTTTTACACTTTTGCCTATGTTATTATTGTGTGATAATATTTTAAAAATAATAAATTAAAAAAAGATCAGGGAGCAGAAAACACCCTAAAATCACTATAAAAAGTCAAAAATCAATGAAAATAAAAGACATTAAATGGACTGAATTTGCTTTTTCCAGCATGTTTATAGAAAACTATTCAAAATAAATCGTGAGATCCTTATATGAAGCTATTTAAAATGATTTGTAAGCCAAAAATCCCATTTAATTTGTAATGACATAATAAAGAAATTGGTTTAAAAAATTAAAGGAAAAAAAAACAAATAATTGATCCAGTGAATTGTGATTTGTAAGGGAATCCATGGTGAATTCAACAAATCTTTTAGAATTTTTTTAATATTCACATGAGAAGTTTTCAAATTAATGAGACTTGTCATAATTCATTTTTTACCCCTATTTTCTGGCATTTTTTAGAATATAAAATTTTTCTAAAAAAAAAAAATTTATCCAATTCAATTAATTTACAATAATTTCATAATTTTTAGCACTTTCACTTATGTTATTATTGCGTAACAATTATTTTTAAAATAACAATAAAAATGATCAGGGAGCGAAATGATAGGCAGGAAAGAAATGAAAGACCATGGTAAAGGAAAATCAAATAAAATAAGGAAATTCAAAGATTAAAAAACAAATAAGGGTCATTTTTCATAAAGTGGAGATTAAACAAAATTGAAAAAATTATAGATGACTTGTACTATATGGAAAACTTTAATGAGAATAGGTAGAGAATGTAAAACTAAAAAGATTGTAGATTACTTGAATTACATGGAAAGCTTTAATAAGAATAGTTAGAGAATCACCATTTATAAATCTCATTAAAGCCAAAAAGAAAAGGAAGAGATCCTATATGGCTCGAGAATGGAAAAAAAAAAACTGTAACCATAAAATTTATATATCTCATTCATGAAGGAAAAACTAAAAGAGATCTTTCAATATTTAGTATTAATTGATTAATTTTAATTTTCTATTTTGAAAAGCTTTCTAATAGTATAAATTAGAACCTAGGGAAAAGAGAAAAACACACCAAGAATCACATAGAAATAAAGACTAGGAAAAAAAGAAAGAAAAAATGAAAAAAAATCATCTAGAGAATACAAAGAAAAAAGAACAAAAACACAACTCCCTCACCCCCTCTCTCTCCCTCCCATTTGAATTCCTACTTTCTTTGTTACTCCTCGATCATCGATCTTTCATCTCCTCTAATTTCACTCCTCATCCATTCTAGTTGAAACCACCTAATTTTCTTTATTAAACAATAGCCATATAGCCCAAGTAGCACAACAATAAAGAAAGAAGGTTGAAAGCATCTTCTTTTTTATATGTGATAATAGATAGCATAACAATAAAGAAAGAAAGAAGGTACAAAAAAGAACAAAATCACTATTAAATTATTGAAAGCATCTTCTTTTCTATAACCAAGTAGCACAACAATAACCACACAGTCCACACAACCACCATAAACAAGCATAACACTAGCACTCATGTCTTCCACAATTTCAACCTAAAACAACCCTAACCTTTCCTTTGTATTTTCTAACCAATAAAACCTAATATCAACCAACAAACTAACAACACCCACAACAGCACCAACCCCAATTCAGAAAAAAAAATAAAAAAATCAATCAATCAAAATCACAAATAAAAAACCCTGAAATCAAACTAAAAAATCTTATCATTTCAACCTAAACTCCAACACTAAAATAACATAAAAATCAAATTGGAAAATTAGAGAGAGAATAGGAATAGTACAAACATCTAAGGATGAAGTGTTTTGTATCTCATACACATACCTCCATACCAACATATGGTTTCGCACACCACCACTACTAGAGTGATTTTTAGAGACCTTTTTAAGGTTAAAATGCCATTTCATTCCCTTTATTATTTAAACATATTTTTTTCATGATTTTCATGATATATTGAAGTGTTGGAGCTACATTGTTGTATGGCCACCCTTGGGGGTATAAAGTCGTTGAGGATTCTTTTTTAGGTGAGATAAGGTTGGCGATCAATATCAATATCTAGGTTGGGAGGACAAAAATGAAATGGCTTATCCGAGATGTAACTGTTTGGTCCTGGTGTGATGAGTATGTTTTTTCTTGTTTGTTTGATATTATTTGAAATTTTATTGTTGTTCGACGATATCAATATGGTAATGTGTGTTTTTTCTAGTTGTGTATTAACCATCCTTTTATCTATTAAGTGATCCAAGATGGTAAAACCCTTTTGTCGAATTCTATTATTAGGATGTTGCCAAATATTAAATAAAATAAATTAATGCTTTACTAGATTTTCATATTTTTTTGTAGTCTAGTATGAATACCATTTTTTAAGGGAATTATTTTAAAAGTAATTTTTATTAATTTGGTCTTTTCATATAGTAAGACTTTAATTATGTTCTTTTTCTTGGATGTTATATTAAGAAGAAACGAGTTGATTGTGTATGTAAAATATCCATGATTGTTAGGCATGAATATGTTTTTTTTGTTTTTTTGCTTTGAGATACCCCTTTTCGATACAACAAGTGATTTATATGTTTATGGTCGTTTCACTCAAAATCAACCCACGAATGGTAAGACCTTAATTATACCATTTTCCTTAAATTTCACTTTAAGGGTAAATGAGTTGATTCTATGTATATTCATCCATGATTTGTGTGCGTAAATTTATTTTTGTGTTCTTGCTTTAGGATACGCTTTTCCGATATAACAAGTGAATTTGGTCTAAAATGACATTATCCCACATAGGCCGATTGAGAGTGAGTGGTAGCCTTTAGACCTATTTTAGATATGATCAAATGGAATGGGTTAAAGCCTAATTAACCATTATCATCCTCTTAGGTTCAATTCTCATATTCCAAAAAATGAAGATTAGGCCCTGTTGTTGGGCCGAGGTCCCAAGTTTTTTTAGGTCTTAATAGTTTTTTCCTTCAATAATAAACACACATATTAGTTTAGGCAATCTTTTGGTGTATAAGCTGTTGGGTTTCTTGAAACATATAAATACAATAAAAACAGTAATTTAAAAGTTTTTTCAGGAGTCCTACGAATTATATTAAACAATCTATGATTGTTTAAAGTTTGAGCAAAGATTACTTAATGATTAGATCTTTTTTCTAGGTTTGATCAACTTCTTGAAGACTGGATTGTCACAAACCATAGGTCGTTCAAGTATCCGACCTCTAACAATAATCCACATAAACAACCAATAAAAAATCTCTTAAAATCCTTTTAAGATAAGAATTATTATGCCTTTTGAGTGCTCGCTATTTCTCTTTATGTTTTCATGTGTTTCTTTATCATATGTTCTGTAACATAGTGTGGTGTTTCTTTATTATATGTTCTATAACATAACTTCAAAAAATATGAGTAATAACATTCTACTTATAGGAAAAATCTAATAACCCTATAGAATGTAAAATATTAATTTTTCTCTTAAAAAACATCACATATATTATTGTAGGATAAACTTAGAAATACATTCAATCAAGTCCTTAATTGATTGTTTTAGGTATATGATTGTAATTTCATGTATTAATCACATAACTAGTCCTCAATTTCTAAAACTTATTTACAATTAAATTACATTTGATCAATCATCTCAGTTTGATTCTTGACTGATGGTTCTTAATGTATGTAACCCATTAGGCTCTCTAATATTTTGGCACAAATATAAATCACAATCTTAAATAAAATAACATTAAATAAAATTAAATAATTTAACTTATTATCAATTCAATAAATTGATTTATTTATATTTGAAGATCAAGTATAATGTCTAGCAATATGTTATGATCTTTTAAATATCAGGAAACATACATGATCTAGTCTTTCAATGATCAGATTTTTAGTGTAATTATTATCCCTTCATCAAGAATATTCTGATTTAGACATTATAGCATGTAATGTGTCCGTTCTACAAATCATGTTTGTTCTCGACACCATATTCATTGATTCTTTGAATAAAATTTGAAACTCTTTCAAATATCATTCCATTATACACAAGGATGTCACAATCAATACTATTTGAGAACATATGAAACATTTTTTCTAATTCACCTAGGTTAATAAATCCTTTATTAATCACTCAAATACCTTTATATAGTTCATGTTATACCCAATATCTGCTCATTTATTACCCTTGGTTGGGATAACATGTAATAAAGATCAAAGCATAACATTTTTTATATAAGATAACTTAGTGATCTTAAATATAAGGATCACTTGTATAACTATCACGTAAGCCTTTTCATAGACATAGTTAACCTCTCCATATGAGATTTTCATGCGAGTTATTTCAATGTACATGTCACCTAACAAACACTTATATATTAGTTTAGGGTATCCCTCATATCTCGATTTTGTTAGCTCAAAAGTCTTTAATCACCTTTGATTTATTTTGTTTTGATGATAAAAATTAGTGGATTTAATATATTTGTCAAAGACTTTAATATTATAGGAATTTCTACACATCAATTTGAAGTTGTATAGACTTTTTGGATGCAATATGAACTTTAAGATGCCTAAGCTCATTTTTAATGAAATCAAGTGTTTACGAAATTTAATTTGACATTATAAACTAATTTTCATTCAAAAATACCTATATTGCTAAATTTAATCATCCAAAGTATTTTTACTACTATTTCCCTCTACCTAATGCTTCCTTTATGTGGGGAAGATGTGTTTAATAAAGAAGGTTATATGAATATGAATATGACCTTTTCATCAAATGAGTAGTATGAGATATTATTCGGTCATAACAATGAAACAATGTTTACAAGCTCTTGATCAACCAATCTTGTAAGTGTTTCGGATAGAGTCATTTTGCTTTATGGTAACCCAAACAATGAACTTGATGGGCTTACAATCCAAATTATGACTAGCTTGAAGACTTAATGGAAAATCAATCTTCCAGCTTTTATGCTCTTAAATATCCTAACCATTTTAAAATCTCTAAATTCACCTCTTATTTATGGTCACTTCCTTACGATGCTTTTTATAGTCAATCTTCAAGGACCTTTAGTTGAAGACCTCCTATATAACAACTATAACTTTTTTCTCAAACATTTGTTTAAATGGGATGATGGCATAAATAAGTTTATCTACAACATAACCACGCTCCTATCCTTTAGCTAACTATAACCTCCAATAATCAACGAATCGATGATCTTACATATATGGTTAGAGGGCAATACGAAAAAATTTAGGAATTATAAGCACAAATGTTTCATGCTTACCTAAGATCGGTTATTTGAGATTTTTCACTGGGAGTAGGTTTGAATGTGGCAAATGAAGAAAATGACAATGAGGTAAATCCAACCGGGCCAACTTAGAGCGATCCCATTGATCCTTTAACATAAACTTTTTTTCATTTTTTGCAATCATTACATGCATTTGGTTATGCATTTGTTTCTTGTGCTTTCATTAGTTTATGGATTAGTTTGCTTATATTTGAACTTATGCTTTTTATATTCGACTGTGTATATGTGAATTGTTTTTTAGCTATTATGGATATATTGTGAATCCTTATTTGCCTTTTTTTTTACGTGCCAAAAAGGGATAAGATTGTGATGTTATGATATATGGATATTGTGTATGTTATAATATACATGCATGCATGCATGCATATTTACATACATGCATGTATGTATACATACATAGGTATTTTTGTATGAAAATCATTTTTATAATGTCAAATTAAATTCCCTCAAGACATTATTATATTAACAATAATCTTAGGCATCTTTAAGTCCATATTGCATCCAAGGAGTCCATATAGCTTCAAATTGACGTGTAGAGATTCCTACAACATTAAAATATTTGACAAACATAATAAATCCACTAATTTTTATTATCATTGAAACAAATAATCCAAAGTTGATTAAAGACCTTTGAGCCAACAAAATCGAGGTACAAGAAATATCTTAAACTAATATATAGGTATTTGTCAGATGACATGTACATTAAATTGACTCGTATGAAAGTTTTATACGGAAAGATTATCAATGTTTATGAAAGGGCTCACGTGATAGTTATGTATGTGATTCTTAGATTTGAGATCACATGTACATTAAATTGACTCGTATGAAAATTCCATATGGAAAGATTACCAATGTCTATGAAAAGGCTCACGTGATAGTTATGTAAGTGATTCTTAGATTTGAGATCACAAAATTATCTTATATAAAAAATATCATGTTTTGATCTTGACTGCATGTTATCCTAATCAAAGGTAATAAATAGGCACATATTGGATATATCATGAACTATATAAAGGTCTTTAATCACCTTTGGTTTATTTGTTTTGATAATAATAAAAATTAGTGGATTTAATATATTTGTCAAATATTTTAATGTTGTAGGAATTTCTACACATCAATTTGAAGCTATATGAACTCCTTGGATGCAATATGGGCTTGAAGATGCCTAAAATCATTTTTAATATAATCATGTCTTTAGGGAATTTAATTTGACATCATAAAATGATTTTTCTTTCAAAAATACATATATTGCCGAATTTCATCATCCAAAGTATTTTTACTATCAAAACTTATACAATGATAAATACCTTATGAAAAATTATGTTAATTATAACATAATCGATAACAACCTAAATTTTTCAATTTTCTATATAAATAATATAATTCATCAACTCAATGATGTATTTCTGGCTAAAATAACATAACTTAAACCCAATTCAACAAAATCCTACTTAAACCCAATTCAACAAAATCCTAAATTAACTTAAAAGACCATAACATAATCGACAACAACCCAAATTCATCAATTTACTCCATAAATAGCAAAAATTATCAACTTAATTGATGTATTTTATAACTAATTAACATAATTTAAACCTTTTCACGAAAATCCTAAATTAACCTAAAAAACCATAAACTCTATAACAATAAAATAAGAAATTAGAACAAATACTATGAAATCAATAAATGAAAAGAGTGTAACATACCTTAAATTGTTAAAAATGAGTGGTGATGATGGTTGCCGAAATTGACAACGATCCACAGGTGAAAGGAGAGAGAAATTGTCATCTTGTAGTGAAATGAGAGAGAGAGAGAGAGAGAGAGAGAGAGAGAGAGAGAGGAGTGGTGGTGTCATAATGGTGAGATAGGTTTTCCATGGTTGAGGAAGAGAGAGAGAGAGAGAGCTGAATCTAGTGGTGGGGGCAATAATGGTGGAAGGGAAAGGGATGAAAGGAGAAATAAGGGAAGAAAAAGAGGAGGGGGTGATCTTTTAATCAACTAAAGTTACATATGATATATTTAATTCGTGAGTCGTAAATGCTGCATATTACCTACGAGTTGCAAATGCAACATATGACTTGCCAAGCTATATTATCACTTCAAAGAAGTTTTGAACTTTTTTTTAAGAGTTATAAAGTGTGATAAGGTTAAGAAATTAATTGATTTGAAGGACGCAAATCAAGTTCAGAACATTAGGGCTCAAAGGAATTTCTGTAATTAAAATGCAAAGGTGGATGGAAAACAAAAAAAAATTAATAATATTTGTCGCGGATAGTATTTTCAACAATGGCGAGCTTTTATTCTCTATTTCTATATTCGAGGAGTTAATAAAGTACAAAGGCACAATTTTCTTACATGGTAAAAGCATGGCCAAGACGTACATCGAGGGGTGGACACTCCTGCAAGTGATCAATGTGGGAGAGGTCTCAATCATGCAATGTAGGCATAGTTTTTTTTTAAAAAAAACATGGTTGGGAACCACCCTATTAACAATTAATATTAAAAAAAAACTAAAAGGTATGGCTAATTTACTATAACCATACTCACAAAATACTATTCATTAAAATAGTATTTTGTGTTTTTTTAGTTTTAGTTTTTTAATTTCACCTTTTAATAACATAAATTTATTAATCTATTTATTCAATTGTACCTTTCAATATTAAGTTGTTTTAAGAATTATGCTTTGTAATTTTATTTTTATTTTTTTGTTAGGTTATATATAGGTCTCATTGATTTAGTTTTTTTTCCTCGATTTTAACCTTTAACATTAGATCTATTGAAAGCAGGGATTCATTTTTTTTTTCGATTTCATTACTCAAGTCGCAGGTTTGACATGTTAGCCTGAGTTGACTTGAGATATTTTTTAATCTTTTTTAATTTAATATATTTTTTCAATTTCATTTTCAAACATTTGGTTGATTAAGAATTAACTTTCATAATTTATTTTGATTTTCTTTCTATAGATTTATCACGGTTTTATGACATTACTTTTTTTTTCTTCTCCCTTATATCTCTCTCTTTTTTAAATTCATTTTATTTTTAATTTTGACTTTCAACATTCAACTAGTTGAGAATTGGGTTTCGTGATTTTGTTTTTCAATTTTCTTTCTATTAAGTTATCCTAGTCTCATGACCCGAGTCACATATTTGTTAGGTTAATCCAAATTGACTTAGGTTTTTTTAATTTTATTTTTATTTTTTCCTTCAATAATTGGTAATCTTGCTCACATAACTCGGGTTGCAAGTTTAGTTGGTTGAGAATTGAGCTTCGTGATTCTTCTGATTTGCTTTTTATTAAGTTAGCCTGATCTCATGACCTCAGTTACAAGTTTGTCGGGTTAAACCAAACTGACTCGGATCATTTTTCTTTAATTTTTTTTCCCATTTTGTCCATTAAGAATGGATTGGTTTAGAGTGAGATTTGTAAATTTTTTCAATTTGCTTTTTATGAGGCAATCTCATTCTCATGACTCGGTTCGCAGGTTTTACAGGTTTGCCCGGGTTACTCCTGCTTTTATATCTTGTGTCACGAGTTTGGTTTTGTAAATTTTTTGTGTTTTTTAAATTGATTTTTTTCATCTTTTAACATTCTTGCTTATTGAGAATGAGTTTACTAATTTATTTTGCTTTGCTTTTTATGAGATTATCAAGCTCTCATGACCCGAATTACAGGTTTTGCAAGTTAGCTAGGGTTTGTCCGGTCGATTTGATATGTAGTTGTCTCAATTGTTTTTAAAATAGTGTTGTCTCATATGTCACCATCTCAATATTTAAAAAGAGTATCGCCTGATATGTATTAGATTCTTAATTTATTATTGATTTTTCTTATGTTAAGAAACACATTAGCAATGCTTTTACATTTTTTTCTTACAATTTTAAAAGAAAATAATCTGACCTATGGCAGAACGCATGCAAAAATCTAGTGAAATTGATACAAGAAACCACACTATACAATCAGGAGTACACTGGTATATTTCTTTGGTTGTTTTAATACAAACAAGCAAAAAATATTTACATTGGATGTCCATGATGTTTAGTAGATACTAGTTTATATGTTCATACTATGTTATGGGAGATCTAATTTTTTTAAATGTAAAAAAAATATTATAGTTCTCGGAAGATTCTTTGGCATTGTCATTAAATCTAAAAATATAGTTTTTTTGAATTTGTTTTTCATAAAAAGAATTTTTTCTATCAATGCATCTCTTGTTTATCTTAACTAACATAATATTTTAACTAAAAGCATTGTTTTTATTTTAAAAAAAATCATGATTCTTAAAGTAAGTTTTTAAAAAATATCAAACTAGAAAATCCATATTTTGTGTGATTAAAAACTTAAAAAATCATAAAACACCACTTTGAAATTTAGCAATGAACTAATTTATGTAATTAAAAATTTATAATTCTCCTAAAAAATACACATGAAAAATTGAAAAAAATGTAATGTAGATTTAGTAATTTTTGTGCAATTATTTGCTTTCTTTATTCAAAAAATTAATTTTTTTGTGAGATATAGTTTTACCCGCAGCAAAGCCTAATAATCTCAATAATAAATAACGTAAGCTTAACATGCTACTCCAATTTTATTTTATTTTATTATTGATAAAGGTGGGTTTAATATATTATTTGTAGACCAGGTCTCGAATTTAAGCAAAAAGGAAAAAAACATTGGGCTAGGCCCAAGGAAATAGGTTTCCCTTCTACTGATGGGCCATTGCCACCCTTTTATTTTCAGTTTTATTATATTTTCAAGAGCCAGATTAATATATAGCCCAACACAACCACTTGCGCTCCATTCTCTCGTCCTCTCTCTGCCCCCCCTCTCTCGCTCGCTCGCTCCCTTGAATTGTCGGTGAAGAAATCAAATTGGGAATTGAATCTAAAGGTAAAACCCTAATTTTCTGTATTCATCATATTTCGATTTTACATGTATAGTGAATACCAGACTTTGACCTTTTCTCTCGATTGGGGGTACTCAATCAAACCCTAACCTATTTTCTTTGAGCGTGTAATTAATTTTCTTTTTTGGTTTCCGAGAAAGTGAAGGAAATCGAGTTTTCTAATTTGAAGCTTCAAAGTCTCATTCTTTGGACTGGTTGATGATGCATATTCTTATTCGATTATGGAATATTCAGTTTCAGATTATTTTTTTGTACTAATATTTGTTTTTTTGGGTAATTGAAAGGTTA
>Ga0307509_10004734_pt1 | contig 19407 bp, 18 predicted proteins | sample 10_EM_MG_FD_202245 | JGI IMG/M metagenome (GOLD analysis project Ga0307509, IMG submission 202245) | Populus trichocarpa ectomycorrhiza microbial communities from riparian zone in the Pacific Northwest, United States - 10_EM | ecosystem: Host-associated > Plants > Roots > Unclassified | place...
CTTATGAAGCTCCAAGTTCAGTGGCCAGGTAGGATCGTGAGATCGGGTGTGGTGTTTTACCTCGTTAACACCTTCCAAAATAGGAAGGTGAAAAGCGGGGTCCGGAGGGTAGAGGAGAAGGAGCTTGGCCCGATCACCCGCGTTCATGCCCGGGTATCATACTGTAGTCCTGATGAGCTCGATTGACAGTGCCTAAATGGGATGAACGAGAACGAGCCGCATGACAGTGACAATGATAATGACCAAGGGGAATGTCGGTGTCGGTAAGAGCTTCGAGCCGAGGCGTACAGTACTCGAGTACTGTACTCGCCTCGCCGGAATTAGTCACCGGTCACGTGAACTGTGAAGAAGTACCGGTACATTACCTGGAGGATGAGAGCGGGTGCTTGAGTTGGGAATCTCAGCTCCTCTGACTGAAATCGGAGTATCCATTGTGAAAATGAACAACAGATCCAAAGCACTTGAAACCGGGGGTTCTTGAATGCGACTCCGATGTTGATAATAGTTGCATCACGCTGAACTTCATCTTTAGTGACTTCACTACAGCTCACGTGACCAGTGACTAATTCCGGCGAGGTGAGTACTAGTACATGCGCGGTGCAGAAGTTTCCGGAAATGTGGACTTTGGCTTGGCGCTAACTTAGCTGTTGCCGCCTCCAGAGTCCCATGCCAAGTCTCCTCCACATTTCCGGAAACTTCTGAACCGCGCAAGTACGTGTGTATTGGACTGAACGCGTATCTTCTTGTATCAGACCGATGGGTGGTTGTACCGTAGCGGCCCCAGGCACCAGGACCATAGCAGCAGACCCACAATCATTGCCATATGATAAACCGGGGATCAGGTATACTCGTAACTTAAGCTTACTCAGAGCGGTACTACCGAACTCCATCTCACATACCGGTACCGGTACTCGAACAGAAATTTCAATGTTCTATGCAATGGCTAGCCTCTCGCTCCCCTGGCTTCTAAGCGGAAAAAAGAAAAAAACCCCCCGAGAGAGAGACCGAGTACCGGTTTGGGGGGCAGGGGTGGGGCTTTGGTTTTGTTTGGGTTTGGGAATCTGTGGGAAGATTGCCGGGGGGGGTAAACCTTTTAAATACCATGCACTTAGCGGCAAACCTTTCGGATACCATCGTCCGGGAAATGTGCCATCGAAAAAGTGAAACCTTTGCAAAGAATTACTTCACATTTGACCCATCATAAAATGGCGAAGAAAAATTCAAAAAATAAGCTGCAAACAGGAAAAGTAAACCTAATTAATGGTTAGATTTTTAATTTTTCTTACAGTCAGAAAGGATTTCTGTGGGTGAATCTGTCTTCACTTAAAAGTAGTGTGTTTGGGTAGAAATTTATGCCAAGAATTCTAAGAAAATAACTAAAACCCTCATCCTAGGTCTTAGATTATTGTTTAAAATTGTGAAGAAAATAGGAAAATATCTAGAGGCTTTGGGCTATTTTACTTTAATTTTTTCGATTTTTTCAAAAATTATTTGGGTTATTTAAAAATTAAAGAAGTTGCTGACACTCTAGGAATAGTTTGCTTTTTTTTGCAATGTGAAACCTTTTGGATGGTATGTCTCGGCCAAGGATGGTATCCGAAAGGTATGCACAAAAATGCATGGTATTTAAAAGGTTTTCTCTTGCCGGGGGGGTTAGGGGGCGCACGCTTGTCGTCACCTACCATGATTCCCACGAACTGGAAGTGAAGAGAGAAGAGGTGGATGAGCGAATGCACCAGCGGAGTTTCATATGGTGAGTATCATACTAAGGTATGGACGGGGGTGATCGGACAGACAGGGATTAAAAATCTATGTATCCCCATAGATTTTTAATCCCTGTCTGTCCGATCACCCACGTCCATATCCGAGCACAAAGAAATTGTATGATATTTCATCCATTCATTGATTCATTGATTCATTCATCCACTCGTGCGGTTTCTCTTCGGATATGATGTGATACAATACGCTTCTTTCTCGGCGGGAAAAGGCAGAAAGCGGGAGGGAGAGCGATGAGGGAGAGCGAGACGATTTCATCAGTGAGTGATGTGCTGTGCAAGTGCCAGTCAGCGTGTGTGTGTGTGTGGGGTGCATGTGGAATTACGAGTACTTGTACGTGTACTCTGCAAGTGGCGAAATGCAAGCCTCGTTTCGAAAGTCTGGGGAAATCATACCAAAACGGACAAAAAGGAAACAGGGAAGAAGGAACAATGATCAGCTGCCGTAAAGGGAAAATCACGATCTAGATGAGCAGTAAGCCTGATTGATGCTGTTGCGGCCCGCGGTAAAAGTGAGTTTAGACTACGGGAAGTTACATGTTGGAGCACTAATAAGTAGTCCCCCCCTCCCCACCATACTGAATGTAGCTTCCCGTACCCCCACAAACTCGTCGCCCGCTCAAGTACTAAATCTTGTGCGTGTAACGAGTATGAACAGCGGTCATTATCATTCTACGGTAGCTTAATAGTAGTACATACCGTATGTTAATCTGCTAAGAGTAGCCCTCTCAAGGTTTAATACCTTGGAAAATATCTATTAACGGTTTTTGCCAAGAAAATTGGCAGTACTTCTGCTTGGCGTGTCTTGCCATTCCGCCAGGCTAAGTAAAATAACATTCTTTCTCTTCTGTTCCTTACCCAAAACGTCTGACCAGCACATCGTCCGGTCGAGGTATCAATCAATCCCACCCATCCCCATCCATCTCAGTTGAAACATAACCTCTCGTTTAAGTTGTCTTGACAGACTTAATCAGATTGGTGGGGTGAAACAAGACAGTAGCTTTCCAAAAAAAAGTCGTGTGGGTGAATGATAATAATAAAAAAAACTGCCGTCCAATTAAAACTACCATATCACTTTCCACAACACCGGTAGTTTTGTATTTTTATTTATTTTTTAGTCTCTTTGGGAAGGGGGAGGGGAAATCCAATCCAACGGACCCGAAACAGCGGTCAGTTGGTACCAGGCCTCGGGTACCGTAGTGTGTTTTGAAAGAAACGGAAAGACACACATTTTGCCTTCTCATTTTCATTCTCTCCTTTCTTCCTTTCTTGTGCTGCACGTGCAATCACTCAGTTGCGTGGGGGGGGGTATGGGGTGGGTGCACAGTATGTAATGTGATGTCTGATAACTCGCCAACACAGGGCAGGCAGGTAGGCAACCAAAAAAAAAAAACCTATCGTGGGGTCACTGCACAACAAGTAAGTACTCGAGTAGTTGTCAATTTACCAAGCTCACCCCCAGAACGGGTGCTTATTGGTACATGGCATACCTGTAGCGGGAGCGGACTCGAGGAGAGGGGAAAGACAAAAGTGCCTGGATGAAAGGGAAAAGGTAAAATAAATAAAAAGGAAATATAATTGCTATCCGTGCAGCGACTCGCTGCAAACTGAAGCTGTTCCTGAATCGTGGTCACGGTAGCAAAGTTTGGGACTGAGCGTTTCGTTCCCTTACGCACGGTGCTTAGGGTTTACGTGGTTGTGTCCCGTGGCACGCAGTCCGAGCCAGCGAACCTGCGTGCCGGCAACTAGAGCGGCCAAGACACCCAACAATGGAGATTCCGGAAGCCTCATCATCTGGATATGGGGTTTCCGATCTCAATGCTCTGTTGCTTGGGCCTTGGGATCGCTTCGCTGCTAAATCCGCCACAAACTCTAGCCCAATCCGAATATACGGCCGAAAGGGGGAGGACCGGGGGTTGGGCTGTGGCTTGGGATGGAGGTTTCTCCCTCTAGCATTTATAAAACATTTCTGATGTTTCTCATCTTTCTGCCGGCTTATCACACGAGAATTACAAGGACGATGCTTGTCATGCTATACTATCGTCGGTCTAGCTTCTTGCAGAGAAGATTTTATGCTTTCCCGGGAAGATACCTTACTGTAGTCCACAATCGCCATCTCCTTCACAACCTTTTATTTGCTCTCCTACAATAGCAAAGAGGAAGAAGAAGAAAAAGATTCTCATCGCCATGGCTTGTTTAGCGTTAACGCTTTGGTCCCTCGTTCCTTTGGACGGGTACGCTAATGGATTCCCCCGTTCCAAATCTACCGAACTACTGTACTTTATTCCTCTCGGTTCTCCTCGTTCTCGCTCCCGTTCTCCGAGATGACACGAAACAAGATTCGGGGCTTCATCTCCCAACTCCCAGCTCTATGGCTCTGGTAAAGCCTTCTAATCCCCTGGGAGGACTAGTTTCCCCTCGATTCTTTATTCTTCTACCGGTACTCGGACTCGGTACCGCGCGATCTTTGGGTAACTTCCCCATATCATATTGCACTGTCATCAAAAGAAAAAAGGGAAAAAATAAAAAATAAAATAAAAGCCAACAGAACCAACAGAAACCAAACCAAACCAAACCACCAGGACAAGTGGAATAAAAAACTAAAAAAGACAGCTTCATGTTTTACTTGTCTCCTTCTACCTTACACCCCCACTCCCCCCATACGATCTGGTATCATGCGTTGAAGACAAACAAACCCCACGCTCATCTGGTTCCGCGCCTTCCCTTTTCCCCAATATTCATCACAAAGTTACGACCCGAGCGGGCAGATAGGTTTGCAGTAAAACGTGCGGATTAGGCCGAAGAGCCAGAGAGCGAGCCCGATTATCGGGTTGCGGTACGGGTACGGGATGAGCTGGGCTGGGTTGGGTTGGGCTGGGTGGGGCTAGGGGCGGTTTCAATACCGATAATAAGACTCTCTTTGGGAATTCCGGGGTAATGTTACAAATAGCGTGGGTGAATAAATCCCCATTCGGTATTGAGTTCCTATGGGGGTTTTATTGCAATCACGGCAGAGGAATATTCACCGACAAAACCGTGACTTTGCGTCCCATTACCGTATTGTGGGAATAGTACTCATAAGAGGAAGAAAAGAAAAAGCAAAGCCACGGGGGGGGGGGCGCTCACGTTAAGTCTCTCATGTCGCATTTCGCCTTTTACTAATTGTGGCGTGGGGGGTCCATGGACGACGGGTACGAACGAGAAAGGGATTGGAGAGGGAAAAACTAGATTGTTTCATGCTTTTATTTTTTCTTTCGCTTTTCTAGGATCCCATACCCAGATGTTTCTGTTTAGCTCATAGTGGCGGTGTTCCATACCGTCAGCTTTCCTTCCTTCCCAAATCCACGGCCAGGAACACCCTCCCCATTGCCGTTGGCTGTGAGTGCCATGATTAACGCACGGCAAGTCCCCGAGCTCGGCCGCCGGACTCGTACCCATCCACCTTCCATAACGTCCGGACGCACCGCCCTCAGCTCACCAAGCCAAATACGAAGTTTTCATTCGCCATGACCGGGCTTTTCCTGACTGTGACCTGAGGGCGTATCGCCTGCGCCCCCCCCCCCTGTTCATTGGAAATCCGGGGTTTGGGCGGGGGGGGCAGTGGCGGCGCTGGGTTTTTGACAGCCTGTCGCCCGGTTCGAAATCCGTACGGTATCGGTACCGGTGCCTGGGGAGAAAAGGGAGGGTTTGAGTGCGGGGTGTTGGTTGGATCTGTTGGAATTGGGAGAACAATTTCAGGGGCATAGCGCAGTGAGGTACTTGTACGATACGGCTCTCGATTGCACCGGCACACCATCCTCGACTCCGCGGAGGAGAAAGGGAAGGGGGGAGTAATACTAAGTTTACACTGGCTATCACTCGACCCTCATTACATTAGATACTATACATATGAGACAGCTAGCCTGGTATCCACTCATCGCGGAGAAGAGCGAAGGGATGGATGAGGCGGGTACGATACGATCTTGCCACAAGTACTATCAATGCCATTTTCGTAGGGGATCAATTATAATAACTATCATAACACCTACAATGGCTATTATAATAATAATGAGCGATAAAAGTAAGCCGTTTACGATACTCACGTTCGGTTCTGTTGAGCCCGATTCGATTTGTTGAAGGAACAAAGAAAGAGGTGTCAGGTGAGAGGGGGTTGTTGTTTTATATTTCCTTTTACTTGCTCTTATTTATGATAGCTACGAATTCTCACTCCTTGCTTTTTCTTTCGCTTTCTTTTTTTTTCCATTCAATTGTGGTTCCTATTCACGTCACATCGCATCGCATCACATCAATTGCTCATGCTCCATTCCAGGACTCGAGTGTTCGCACTCACTCTTGCAGCACGCGCTCCACTGGCAAGGGGCGGGGTGCTTATCAAAACAAAAACAGGACAAGGTATGATGGAGTAGGGCCAAGCAAAAGAAAGGAAAAGGAGAGGAAAGGAGGGGGAAAGGGAATCAAAACTCCTCATCTCGAAAGCGCATCATAAATAATCGTTCACAAAACGAGTGGCGGGGGAAAGGTGTGAGGGGTGAGTGGATAACTCATAGGTATGATACCGTATGATTAAACAAACAGGATCAGAAAAATAAACAAATAGGCGGGCGGTCAGAATGAATGCGCTTCATCTCCGTCTTCATCTCCATCTTCTTCAATATGGCTAGGCGCTCCTGATATGACTTATCGATGAGCTCCCACGTTTCCAGTGGGCTTTATACTCCCCCTATCCTTCACAGGCAGACGGACATACTGTATAATCGGTCACCGCCGAGATACGCTGCACTTGTGCGGGCAGAAAACCTAACCAACTTACTATATGGTGTCATACAATACCGGTGGAAGATTGAAAATTTCACTCGCTAATTAATCTTGAAGCGGAGATGTTTCGAATTTGTCCGCCGTTCGCCCGACTTGGGATACCCGAGTACAGGCATCATACTCTCCCTAACCAGATACCTACCTATCTGCTCTACCTACCAGCGTTCTGCGCGGGGAATTCTTCCATCCACGTTCTCGGCGAAAGGTGAAAGGTGAAAGGTGAAAATGAAAATGCGAGAGAAAAAGATGAGAAAAAAGAAAAGAACAGAAAGATTGTTGAACGCGGGATGTCCGCTAACCAGTCTAGCCCAGTTCGGTCTAGTCTGGCCAAGTCAAGTCATGTCAAGTTCGGTTCGTGGTGGGGATCTGAGTGGGGGAAGTTTTATGTCATAATTGTAATCGTGGGAACAAAAAACAGAAGAAAAAGAAAGAAAGAAAAGGCGTGGGGTTTACAAGCGCATTGTAGGTTTCGAAAAAGTGATAAACAAACGATTGTGTGTCCCGTGTGTTATGTATTGTACTATACGAGTACCTTACTAGTACAGCATGCTGCCAATTGATGATTGACAGACAAACCACACACACACACCCCATATATCCATCCATTCTATCGATGACAGGTACAGTACGACCGTAGGTGTCAATCGGTCTTAGTCGCCTGTCAACAAATGAGCACACAAAATAATTCGAAATTTTTGGTTGTCCCCGTGATGGGAAGGCGGGGGAGTACGGTACTGTACGAGTACAGCACGGTATCGTACTACGAGTATAGTCTAGCTCTGCATGGTACTAATACCCTCCCGATAGGACGAGATGAAGGATATAGTAATTATCCTCGATTCCCGCGATGGTGACAAGAGTTTTTTTTCTTCTTCTTCTTCCTTTTTGTTCCCCCCCCCCTCTCCCATTCTTTTGGCTTCTTCCTCACCTCGTATCATACGTTATCGCCTTGCGCTGTACATTTGCTGTGATAGAGCGGTCTGTTCCGCAAGCTTACAGGATGCCTGGACGGGCGGGAGGGAGGGAGGGAGAGAGAAAGAGAAAACTTTTGATATTATTACGATTGGGGGGAATGTGGGGTAAAAAAGTAAGCAGAGATCCAGTTAGATTTGGTGTTTACAGGTTGGGTAATTGGATCTGTGATTTGATCGGTGATGGGATGGGAGGTATGATACGGTTGTGTCTAATTTTTCTCAAGTGTTCCTCCCGGGAATAACATGCATTAAGATGAAAAAAAGTTGGGGACATGGGGTGTTTATGTAATTATTTAGCAAAGAAAAAGGGGATGGCAATGGAGAGAGGTAAAATTTGCTGTCTTTTAGATTATGGTAATGTTTCGTCGGGAGTAGGGATTTAACTTGGGGGGAAAAAAAACGCCCTGTGTGGTAGAATATAAAAAAACATGCTAAAATCTTTCATTGTCGGATACCGGTATCATACCATACTTGAATCAACACTCGATATTGTAGATATAATTCTACTGAGCTAGGGCTGCTTTAGATAGGGAAAAGATTAGGTTTGGGATGATTTTCTCTATATATTTGAAGTATCATATCATACGGGATATGCCTCAGCCATACTAGTCTTAGGTGAATACTTATGGGTCTTGGTCGAGGAAGTTTGATCTAGAGATATCATACTAAACCTGACGATATATTATTGACCATATTTTAGTTTATAATATATCTCTCTATAATTCAACACACTTTAATTTAAATCCACCAATCCATCCATTATTCTGGTAGTTTGAAGTTTTTTCGCATCCTCTTATGGGAAATACAGTAGGTTGAATTAAGTTTTTTACTCAAAATTATTATTTACATATTTATTAGTATAAAGGCAAATTTTTAATATCAAAGAGGAGCCATGTTTTTTTTCCTTCTTGCCACTCTTGCAAGGGACCACATGAAAAACCTATTAGATACCGGTACGGCTGTGCAAAAGTGGGTCTTCTTTTCTTTTTCTCTCAGCTCTGCTCGAGTACCGTATGTATGGCGTTTCTGGCGGGTTGAACGTTGTGTCCGTCCTGCATAAATGATTGATATCTGCACCATTCTACACGATGGAAGAACCAGCGAGGCGTTTTTTCTTCTTTTTCTCTTTCCTTCTCCCTTTGCTTTCTTCCTTCCCGATTGAAAGCTGGATGAGGTTTCGGTGTGACATGGTGTGACTCTCCCGGCTAGCAGTCTTGAGAGAGAAAGAGAAAGTATGTACCGTATCTCACTACGGTAGTACTCTACTGCAGTGTATTATCAGGTACCGCCAGAACACAGAAGTCTAGTGCACCGCAATGACATTGTAACCTACCGGTAATCAACAGTACTGGTACACCAACTTCAACTCCGCAATAAATGATATTCATCATGTCAACTCGCACGCCCCCACCATACCAGCCTAACCAGCAGCGAGTGTTGTTAGAATATATAAAAAAAGGTCCATTGCATCCAGTCTAGACGACGACATATCGTCAAATGGCCTCACTTCCCCTTCCACGATCCTTATGAGCACAAACGGCAACTCGGACCCGGGCCAGAAAAAGAAGAGAACCCCTGCCCTGTTCCTCCCTATCCATCCTGTCAAAATTTATAATAGTGAACAAGCGTGAAATTTAATGAAGGGGAAAAATAAAAATAAAATGGAGCAGATGAAAAACTCTGCTCGTGGGGGAGGCAGAGGGGGAAAGCGTGTGCTTGCCTTGCCTTGCTTTTTGCCCCGTGGCGGAAGGGAAGGGAAGGGAAGGATGAGGAGGATTCAATGGACGTTTCTGGAAGTTTGTCGCCGTGAAACCGATCATGGCCTGTCGTTAGTACTGTGCTATCGTGCCGTACCCATCCAAGGCATTGCACTGTGGGCATGATATCCTATTCTACATTCTGCCCGTCACCTCATCTGGTGAGTACCCGCTTGGAACGGGCCGAGCTGTTGCTTGCAGAAGGGAAGCAGGAAGCAGGAGGGGCGGATGGCTGGTTAGGGTTACCGTACTGTCCTGTACGAGTACAGTACATACCGGTACGTTCCTATTACCGTATACTTGAGTACAATCTCATTGCCACAGAAAGAGAAGTGGCAATCACAAGGAGAGCGAGCCCTCACCAAAAACATCAGGACCAAAATAGCTGATTTTTGCAGGCCGCTTTTCGCTCTACTTATGATATTCATTTTTGATTCACGTGGAAGTTATATCCGTAGGCTGCACTCTGTACTCGTACTCGAACTGTACTCGAGTACAAGTACCTATGGACTCTGTCCTGTCCCCCACTTCGCCTCTGGCGAGCCAGTTGTTTTTACTTTTTTACTTTTTATTTTATTTTACTTTTTTGTTATTACTTTTCGATTGGTGGGAGTGATGCTGGGTTGTGGTCACGGGGGGGGGAGTGGTGGTCAAGTGATTGATCAAATTTTGGTAGGCACCGGTGCCGAACTGGAGAACGGAACGTGGGGAGGAGATGAGTTGTCGGGTATGCTTTTGTATGATACTCGAGTACTCGTACCGTACCGTACTCATATGCACGGTACATGCTGCACAGTACTTTGGAGTACGGAACAGGCGTTTCCCCCAAAGGGTGGGGGAAGGAGGAATGACGGACTGTGTTTGAGTCACCGAGTGTCACGCTGGTTGCTGATGTTTCTCGACATGTTTCTTTCGTTTTGGCTTGGTTCATTGGGTGTTTGTTGTTTGTGCCTGCTTGCTTGCCTGCCTATCACCACATTTTTACTGGGCTCGAGTAAATAGTGGGGCATCATAGGTCTGTCTCTCACGATGATACCGGTACCTGATATATCGAAGCCTCAATGCGCACGTCTCTCATATTGTACTATAACAAAAATCTTATTTGTATGTTCAATAAACAAACGCCTACGGGTATCGGGGAAATTGAAAACTCATCATCCCCACCCTGCCGGAGATGGAATGAATGAATCAAGACACTTGTTGGAATGTCTTGGCCGGGCTTGAGGTATTACCGCGGTACCGCGCTTGTAGTCTACGAGCACCATACAACTTTCTCCTCCTCCTCCTCCTCAATGATGGGCGTGACTGGGGAAATTGACGTGGGCGTGGGCGCGGGCGTGGGCGTGGATGTTGATTGATGACAGAGCCGTCGACAGTATAAATAATTCCCGAGTCTGTCTCCGTTAGCGCCTCTAATCTCCGCAGTAAGAGACAAGCCCCCGAGAAGGAATAGTGTTGACCCGACACGGTATGGCTTAAGCGGGCTGGGCTTCCTGGATCTCATTAACCGGTATTCGTAGTTTGATTAACCTTCTCGGCTAAGTCTATTGCAGTTTAGTTCTATTGCTCATCAGATAAGAGGGTGGTCCGAGCAAATGCTGTATCATAGGTAGTTGACCTACGATACCGATAATTCTCTCGACTCCGCTGAACTCGCCTCGCTACTTCAAGTTAGGTGAGCCTCCGCTTGAAACCTTCAAGGGGAGTGGGGAAAAAAAAGTGGAGGTGAAATTCTCCTGCGACTACCGTACTGCTAGGCTATCGCCTAAGGAGTGGAAAAAATTCACTGAACACGGATAAACCACCACTGCTCTGCCAGATCACTACTTCTGTCGGTGAAATCGTATACTAATATCATACTAATAACGGTTGTGAAGCCAGACCCTTCTGCCCCTCCATCCCCAGACTTTGCAAAATCTATAAGAAGTAAATACAGTTTCGAGTGATATCTTGTGTCTTGATCAAACATTTCCTTCCTACCCCCCCTCCTCCTCCCACATCTGTTCATCTCCTCACTCGCCTCATCCCCCGCTTCATACATCTGAGGAAGAAAACCGCCACAGGTCAAAGCCCAGATTTCATCAGTGCACTTACTCATCTCGATGTGTACTAGTACTAGTACAGCACTGGTACGAGAAGAAAAAAAATACCTCTCACGATCTGAGCTTGGCCACTCGCACACGGCGCAGGCACAGCGGAACAGGAAGGAAGGAAAGAAGAAAGAAAGAAAGAAAGAAAGAAAAGCTCCTACCTTCCATGCATCCGGAGAAATGAAGCGGGGACAGGGAAGGAGAAACAAGAGAGAGAATAAATAAAAATAGTCCTCACTTGGCCTAGTACAGTACCTTATTACCGGCATGAAAGGCAAGTGTAAGCCTAATAAATCGCCGTGCTAGGGTCAGCGCAGTGAGCGACTGTATGACCTAGGGTGTTATACAAATACAATTGAATACCCTGTTGTCATCTCTCTCTGTGGGTGGTGTGTACGGCCTACTGACCGAACTGACTACTGATGGTACGATAATGGAGATTGCTTGTATTGCTGCTACGATACGGGGCTGGAGTCTACTCCTCTTCGCACAGCCTAGATAGGGTATGGTGCCTTGCTGAAGAGGAGTGGACACGCTAATTCTAGCGCTGGAAAGTACGGCCGACCAAGGTCCAGATTTTTGGACCCGGGCTGGAAATTTGCTAGTAACAAGGTCGCTCTACTCTATTTGGTTTGTCTTTTGCTTTACTTTACTTTACTTTACTTTACTTTGCTTTGATTTGCTTTACTTTACTTTACTTTACTTTATTTTATTTTATTTTATTTTATTTTATTTTATTTTATTTTATTTTATTTTAATTTTCCTATGGGGTGCGTGAATCTATCTATATATCATACTTGAATATATATGTATGTATATACATATGTGTGTGTGTGTAAAAAATAAAAAATAAAAACAGATTTTAGCTAAACTACGGTAGACTAGGATGAGAGAAAGAAAGACGGGTCAGGTGGCTGGTGGGTTGTTTAAGGCAGCACAGTCCAGGGCAGTTCAAGGCAAGGCAGGGCGGAGTGGAATGTTTCTTTTTGTTCTTCTTGTTCTTCCTCTTTGTGCTGTAGAGTGCGGCCATGTGATGGCGGTTATTGTCCTGAAACATATAGTGTCACTCGTGGTAGGGCAGAAAGCGGTTGCATTACCGATGTGGAACATGACAGACTTTTGCTTGGATTGGGATGGGCTTGGGGCGAGGCAGCCGGAGATTAGCTTGGAGTTTTTATCGGGGGATTACGGTGCGGTACGGTACGGGATGTGGGATGTTTGTGCGTTTCTGTATGCTTTGATGCCTAGGCGGTTATCGGATGGTTACAATTACTTGTTGGGGATGTTATTGTTATTATTGTACGAGTAATGCCTTGTGAGGAACTGGGGAGTCAGCGGGAAATGGAGTTTTCTGGTTTTAGGTGTCTAGGTGCGGTTATGGTGAATGACTGAATTGGAAATTAGGGTTTGAGACAATTACATTCCGCTGCATCTAGGGAGGTCTGTCTGATCTACCGTATAAAGCAGATGCGCATGATGCTGGGATATGCTGTGGTTGAATAGAATGGAGGAGTTTTGTCACGACTGTGGTACTGTATTTTTTTTTACTATTCTCCCCACTCCCCAACTTACATATCATACCTACCTGCGGCGTTGCTTGTCGTCGCAGTGGGGCATCGTATGTTGCAGAGCTTTCCAATGCAATCCTTTATAACTTACGGCAATTGGGAGGAAGGCGCACGACGAGGGATTGACTCGAAGGTAAAGGTACTGCACCAATACCCGGATTGGGCTCGTAAATAGTTTGGCTATCCTAGTTTCGAGGGAGGAGGACGGTAGATAGGGAGGGGATGGCATGTGTGGAGAACCCGGTGGGTAAGTTCTCAGTAGCCGAAATCACCTGGACAGACACTAGGGTATCCCGGGGCACACTAATAGCTCATGCGCCCTATGATCCTAGCTCAGCTCGAGTGTGTGTACTAGTATAGCTATTGAAGCCTAAGCCGATCCGCCAATGAATCCTGGGATAGAGAAAGTGCGAAAGGCCGGTATTTACCAAGCGTCCATTTACTGCTAATTCGGCAGTTCTAGTATATCATACGTTCAAACACTGGGAAAAACAAACGAGCGATCCGCTGAGCTGTCTGTGAGGGGGGGAAAGAATAATTACTTCGTGCTGTACGCTAATCACCCACTAATGACCAGCTGTGGATCATTACCACCTTTCTTCCCACCCGTGGAGCTGCTGTCGAAGGGTTTAGCATAAGTTAACCTTGCTGGGAAAGCTTATGATCATCTAATATCACTCGTAGAAGGAGATCATCCTAAAAGCTGGATGCAGTGTAGTCAGAGTTGATAGATTTCCTACCGAGGGTGGTGGTCGAGTTGTCTGCTATGTCTCCCCTGATATTGCTTTGGAATTCGGGAGCCTGGGGGAGAAGGGGAGAAGGGGAGAAGGGGAGAAGGGGCGAAGGGGAGAAGGGGGATGAGCTGGGTTTTGGGAAATTTCTTGATTCCAATGGGATGTATACCGTACGAGACGCCGTCTGGGGGGGATTGCTGCAGCTTTTTTAATACTTTGTTTTTATTTTATATTTTATTTTTCGCTGCCTCTTGGCCTGGAATTTGTAGGGAATTCGTGCGGGGAGGGAGGGAGGCTCGGTAAAATTTCAACATTCCCAGCTAACTTGACCAACATTCACTGACTGGTAACCTTGCCCTTCACTTCATTAGTAAGATCGGAGGAAAGGGGTGGGGAGAAATAGGGGAGGAGGTGTGTGACTATAGAGGAAAGGCAGACTAGCTGGCTCAAAGGAATGATCTCAAGTAAGCTATCGGAAGGACACGCTCAAGTTCTAGGAATGCATGTTGGGTTCTGTATTCTCCTTATCGAAATGCTTCAAACACAACGGGCCCATGTTCAGTTGCATGACAAGTTTGGCTCAACTAGGTGACAGTTTGATTGTGAGATGAATAATGGAGCATATTAGGGTCATCCAATTTGCGGCATCCTTCCGATGATGGGCTGGGGTATTGAGAGTGTGAGGTGTCAAGGGTGCATCAAGGAAGGAGAGGAGGATGAGAATAGGTGGAGGTTTGTGGATGAATATTTAATGCAAGGGGTTGCTTTAGGGTTTAGTAGTATCAATAGGGGTATTTGATATAATACCTAGTGATGGTATGAGGGTCTATTGGTGGGTGGGACATAGGGCATGCCGGGGGGAGTTATGATTAAGTATGAAAGTTACTTGTAAAAACTGAGAGGTATTGGCAGCTGAGCATCTGGGGTCCCTGGGTATACTGAAATTTCATGGGTGGGACATAATACTCCTTGAGCATCTGAGATCTCAAAGGAGTTGGGAAAGATTTGCTCCATTTGGAGCTGGTCTTCAGCATGCATTCTAATCTTATTAGTCTCTGGCTAGTGCTGAAACTAGTAGGAAGCTTTCTTTCGTATTTTCCACCCAGCTTCCCCTCACCTATTTTCCTCAAAAGTGCGAATTGCACTTTCTTTAACACCATATACACTATCTCGAGATTTCCGCATAACATGACCTGTCAGGTTACACAAGTACCACATGGATCCCTCTTTACCCCCTACTGGACAACGTCGCCCTACAAAGGGAAAGAAGGCTGCTGATGATCCTTTCCAGACACCTGAAGGGAGACCCTCTATGTAACGACCCTATGATAGGTAGCTACAATGACTATCACCTTAGCCCAAATGGTATAGCATGTGGTAACCAGAGGTGGTATGGTCTGGTATACTTAGTATACAAAGGGCTGGTTAACCTAGGGCAATGCCCAGGGAACAATAGAGTAGCTTTGGGTACTCTATTAGGCAGGGTAACCTTTTGGGAGTATGTTCACATAAAGTCAAGGAAACTATGGGAATGCTACACGGGTCTCTGAGAAGACAGTAAGTGTCAATAAAGGACTTCTGAAGTGGTTAAAGGCATAAGGGGGCAAAGTTACCCTACCTTGGGGATTTGACCATTATGCCCATGGATCCCAGTTACCCTACTGTGGTATCCAAGTTACCCTACCTTCACCAGCAAAGTCATCCTGGAACTTAGAGGGCAATTGCCTTACATTCTACGGGCTCTTAGATGTTCATGGGTGCACACGCATCTGCACAGGGAGGTCCCACGCCTGAGTAAGGGTGGCCCGAACATGCTATTGAACTTGGGTGGGTTTTGCTAGGACCCCCCTCTGGCCCCAGAGTTGGGAGAGCGGGTCATAGGCAGACGGCTGCATAGTTGCTGGTTTGCTAGTAAAAAGAGGTCATTGGAGTAGCTGCCGTAATACCATATACATCGTCGCTGTCCGTTGGACTGAATGTCGTTCGCAGGATATAGAAGGGGAGGATGGGTAACCGCCAAATATGGGGTTGCACATAAATCGCCCCTCGGGCATCCTGGGGTCTATTTTAGCCTACAGGTGGTAGGGTAGTCTTCCTAGAGGTACTTAGGTAGTTCAAGGAGGCCAGGGTGCTTTCGAGACAAATACCTAAGTAACTAGCCTGAACCTTCTCTCCTTGATTTATAGCATTACTATGGGTTGTTAGTGGACTCTAGAGGTATGAGTCTTATCATGGTAGAGTATGTCCCAAGAGGTTGGCTATGGGTAGCTCCTATTGAGCCAACCATCGGTTAACATCTTACCGGGGAAGCTTGCATGTCTGATTATCGTACTGAGTAGTCACATAGATTAAATGATGGACTGCATAGGTTGTATAGATGAAACTACCACTGTGCCAGTGAGTCCACCACCTAGGTATTGACTCTGGTTGTTGTCATAACAGTTAGCCACTGGTATGACTTTGATAGGAAGAGTTTTTCCCCCTGCAATTGTATTGGAGATGCATTGCAGAAACTGATATCCTATTGATGGAGTGAGGCATACCTGAGCTGGTCCGATACTTCCCACAGGATAATTCCTGATGGAGGGTAGACCTCGGACAGCCCTGAGCAGGACAGGGTGCTCGCACAAGGTCGGAGTAGTGGTGAATGTCAAAGGCTTAAAATCTGATATCTACTTAAGTTTAAGCGTTTGACATTCTACTTCGATAAGCAACTTTCCTCAAGAGACCTTATTGAGTAAAGCTTTCAGCTTAATAATATTAAGTTTTACCATTTGATTCTGTTAAATTATTTCACCTCATCTTTATCTTTTACTTTGAGTATTTGGTGCGGTCGCAATCTTAGAGTTCACCTCTCTATAGGGTGCCCCCATTACACTCTACTATGAAGGAGGGCACCCCAACCCTATCACCTATAATTTTGCCTCAGGCCCGCCCCCACTGCTTAAGCAACCGGGAAGCTCAACCGTTTCGACTAGCCAGGTATGGGAAGATTACCCCTATACTGGCAAATCACACACCGCATTCTTCAACGACTTTGTAATCACCCTATGATAGGTGGCTACAAGGACAACCATGTTAGCATTAATGGTATACCAAGTGGTAACAAGAGGTGGTATGGTCCTGTATACATAATAAATAAAAGGCAGGTTAACATTAGGCAAGGTAAAGGGAATGACAGGGTAACCTTTATCAGCAAAATGTGGAGTCCGCGCCAGAAGCAACAAATCAGCCCAGAGTATTATGTATGTCCGGGCCGTACAGAGAGTGTGCAACAACAACTATTGCATCCTGTGACAGCCGGACACGTCCGGCGCAACTTGACTTCGATCCTCTGTGTCCAGTACACCCTGATGGTTAATTCCATCTTCTAGCCCCCCTGACAACCTCTAGCAAATCTATTTAGGTCTTATCCACTGGGAGACTATTGTTACCCTGGATATTTTCCGGATCCATTCCATGATTCGCCTATTCACAAAATGTTATTATACAGAAACCACCAATATAAACAAGCTGACTAAGGATCTATTGTCCCGGTAATCAACCACCTAAATTAGACCACTTATTGTGTTAAAATGTACGATTTCCTATCTCGTAATAGAATGGTCCTGTATGAACTGGTGGATTCTAGAAGGTTCCTTGGGTATTATTAATGTTCGTGTAACATCAGATGGATATATAAAGGGTTGGATTTCCTTTCATTTAGATACAAGCTTCGCCTCCGCTATCTCCCTACCCTTACATTTCAAAACACCACATTGCTTCTGGTACAAAATCTCACGGTACTCTGCACTCTCAGTGAGCTGCCTCCTCTTGCACTCCCAGTGAGCTGCGCTACGCCTAGCACTCTTCGTGAGCTGCGAAATGTCCGTCCATGGTGCCCCTCAGGGTTTCCCTCTCCCTCCTTCATCGGTGCCCTCTACCAGGCCCAGCTCCACCTCCCCTCCTTCTGAACAAATCATCTACGTAAGGAATTTCCTTGGGGAAACTCTCAACAAACTAGGCTTCAATGATGTGGTCCCCCTCCCCACAAGCTCTGAGCTCGGTAGAGACCTCTCTACGGGCGAATCCATTATTCTCCCCCTCCTCTGCTCCACGATCAACGCATTGGCCTCTCTGCTCGAGAGGGTTGACACCTTCAATGACCGCATCACACACACCCATGACTCCATTAGCCAGGTGGCAAACTCGGTCCCCAACAGGGATGAGCTAACCGCCTCCCTGGCCCCCATCATCTCTTCGGTTCGTGACCTGTCACATAGGGTCAGCACAGCCCCTGTACCGCACAGACCTGCGCCCCCCCCGGCCAATCAGGCACCTGCCCCACCCCCCCCGGCTAAAAGACCCTCTGCCCCCACGCCCGGACTACATCCCGATTTCCCCAGGCATGATCACGCCACCAACAAGTACTATGGCAACCCTGAGGCGTTCGCCAAGTCCCACCCCACCTCTTGGGAAGCCTCCCACTTCGCAAATGGGGGTTACCCCGCCGTCTCCACTTTCCTCCCTGGGGTACAAGACCCTACCTGCCCCCGTCTGACTTATGCACAAGCCACGGCCCCTCCGACAAAAGGAAAAAAGAAATCCTCCCCACAGGGGGTTGCCTCCTTGACTTCTCCTCCCTCCTCCTCCTCCTCTCCGGCTTCCTCCTCCTCCTCCTCCAAGCCCTCCGCTCTCCCAGCTGCGGCTAGGAGGTTCTATGCCCCCAGACAAGATCCTCTCCCTCACCCGGACAGGGAGACCATTGCCGCCACCTTCCCTGATATAGCCGCAGAAGTTTTACGCTCGTCCAACTGCGCCTTCCCCCTTTCGTTCACAGCCAAAGTCAACTCGAATGGAACGGTCACCCTATTAGGGGTCTCCCCCTCTACGCCCGCCTCTGACTACGCTCCCTTCTTCGGTGCTCTTGCGGCACGTTTAAACAAGTCCTTCCCAGTTGGCTCCTCCCCGTGGCTACCATTCAGGCCCGCCCCCAATGAAAACCAGTTCGCCATCCATGGCCTCCCCCTCCGCTACCTTCCTGAGGACAATGAGGGTCTCTTCGTGTATCTCAGAACTGCAATACTCAACGCCAAGGGCGTCGAAGTCTCCTCGGCACGCTTTCTTAACCCGGATCCTGGGGCCCGCTCTCTAAAACTAGCCTCCTCGGTTGTTGTCACTACTACCCCTGAGGAGGGTAAGAAGATGGGCTCCAACATCTTCCTTCTCTCCCGCAAGAGGGAGATCAAAACTGCTCACTCTGCCAACAAAACCACTCGTTGCCGCAACTGTCAGAGGTACGGCCACACGGCCCCTGTCTGCAAATACGACCACCCCATCTGCCCAATCTGCGCCCTACACCATCGCAAGACGGAACACCGCTGCCCTAACCCCACATGTCCCAAGGAGGGCAACCTACGCCCAGTGGCAAATTGCTGCTCTGCTTCCCCTGCGCACTGTGCTAACTGCGGGGACGATCATCCTGCCACTGACCCTGCCTGCCCAGCTAGACCAAGCCGTCCCCCCCCCACTGACGAGGTACCTCTTGCACAGGGCCACGTCGCCCCTGCCCCTGCTGAAGGGGACATGGATACAACTGAAGATGAGGGTGAGGCCGTTGCCGAGACCCCCAGACCCTCCGCTCCGTCAACTGTCAGAAGACTTCTCCCGGCCTTTGAGGTGGTCACCCCACGTCCGACTCGTCCCTCAGCTCCT
>Ga0307509_10004735_pt1 | contig 19407 bp, 18 predicted proteins | sample 10_EM_MG_FD_202245 | JGI IMG/M metagenome (GOLD analysis project Ga0307509, IMG submission 202245) | Populus trichocarpa ectomycorrhiza microbial communities from riparian zone in the Pacific Northwest, United States - 10_EM | ecosystem: Host-associated > Plants > Roots > Unclassified | place...
TTGTGGCCGCTGACTGTGCAGACCGCGGACCCGCACCGCGGCGGACGAAGGAAGTGATCTTCATGCGAAGCCTGGAAACCCTCTCCGGTGGAGAGTGGGTGGCGACCGGCGAGTGGATCGAGGTGCACAACCCCGCCGACGTCCGCACCCCCCTCGCGCGCATCCCCGCCCTCGCCGCCAAGGACGTCACCCGCGCCTACGACCACGCCGAGCGCGGCTTCGCCGTATGGAAGCGCACCAGCCCCTTCGAGCGGGCCCGGATCTTCACCGAGGCGGCCCGGCTGATCCGCGAGCGGGTCGACGAGATCGCCGCCGATGTCACCGCCGAGAACGGCAAGACCGGCGCCGAGGCCCGCGGCGAGACCCTCAAGGCCGCCGACTTCCTCGACTACTACGCGGGCCTGGCCCGCCAGGGCTACGGCACCCTCCTGCACGACGCCCGCCCCGACACCCGCGTGCACACCCAGCGCGAGCCGATCGGCGTGATCCTCGTGATCAGCCCCTGGAACGACCCGCTGATCACTCCGGCCCGCAAGCTCGCCCCGCTGCTCGCCACCGGCAACGCGGCCGTGTTCAAGCCGGCCACCGAGACACCGTTGTCGGGCCTGCACTTCGCCCGCGCCCTGCACGACGCCGGACTGCCCGCCGGAGTCCTGAACGTGGTCACGGGACGTACCGCCGAGATCGAGGAGGCGCTCCTCGACGACCCGCGCATCGTCGGCATCACCTTCACCGGCTCGAACGAGGTCGGCAACCGCATCCGCCGCCGCCTCGCCGACCGCAACGTCCGCTTCCAGGGCGAACTCGGCGGCAAGAACGCCTCGGTCGTCCTCCACGACGCCGACCTGCCGTTCGCCGCGAAGACCGTCGTGGCCGCGTCCTTCGGACAGGCCGGACAGCGGTGCACCGCCACGAGTCGTGTCATCGTCGAGCGGCCCGTGTACGACGAGTTCACCCGGCTCCTGGTCGCCGAGGTGGAGGCGTTGAAGGTCGGCCCGGGCAGCGACCCGGCGACCACCCTGTGCCCGCTGTCCAGCCCCAAGCAGCGCGACAGTGTCCTCGCCCGTCTCAAGGGCGCCGTCGACCAGGGCGCGACGGTCCTCACCGGCGGCGCGGCCGACACCGAGGGCGACCACGCGCACGGCTGCTTCGTCCAGCCGACGGTCCTCGCCGATGTCACGGCCGAGGCGGCGATCTGGCGCGAGGAGGTCTTCGGACCGGTCCTCGCGGTCCGCGCCGTGGACGACTTCGCGCAGGCCGTCGACGCGGTCAACGACTCCCCATTCGGCCTGGCCGCAGCGGTTTTCACCCGCGACCTCGCCTCCGCGTACCGCTTCGCCGACGACGCCGAGTGCGGGCAGATCGCCGTCAACGCGACCACCCCCGGCTGGGACGTGCACCTGCCCTTCGGCGGCTTCCACGACTCCGGCACGGGCTACAAGGAGCAGGGCGACGAGGTCCTGCGCTTCTCCACCCGGGTCAAGACCGTCGCCGTCCACATCGGCGCATGAACGGGCGAGCAGCACAGAGAGAGGAGGATGCCGATGGCTGACGAGACGATCGGCATCGTCGGCGCGGGCATCGTGGGCCTGGCCACCGCCCGTGAGATCGCCCTGCGCCGCCCCGGCACCCGGGTCGTGGTCATGGAGAAGGAACCCGAGGTCGCCGTCCACCAGACCGGCCACAACTCCGGTGTCGTGCACGCCGGCATCTACTACGCGCCGGGCAGCCTCAAGGCCGACCTGTGCGTCCGGGGCGTATCGATCCTGCGCGAGTACTGCCAGGACCGCGGGCTGCCGTACGAGGAGATCGGCAAGCTCGTCGTGGCCGTACGGCCGGACGAACTGGGCCGGATGGAAAACCTGTACGAGCGGGCCAGGAACAACCACGTGCCGGAACTCCGCAAGATCTCCCACGAGGAGATCAAGGAGCTGGAGCCGCATGTCGGCGGTATCGCCGCCCTGCACTCCCCGCGCACCGCGATCACCGACTATCCGGCGATCGCCCGCGAGTTCGCCAAGGACATCGAGGCCTCCGGGGGAGAGGTGCGGCTCGGTTTCCCGGTCACGTCCATCACCAATGTGCCGGATGGTATCGAGGTCGCGTCGGGGCAGGAGCGGGTCCGGGTCGACCGGCTGATCCTCTGCGCGGGGCTGCACTCGGACGCCGTGGCGAAGCTCGCGCAGGACAAGAGGGCGCCGAAGATCATCCCGTTCCGGGGCGAGTACATGCTCCTCAGGCCGGACCGCACCCACCTGGTGCGCGGGCTCGTCTACCCGGTGCCCGACCCCCGCTATCCCTTCCTCGGCGTGCACTTCACCCCGCGTGTCGACGGCAGCGTCGAGGTCGGCCCGAACGCCGTCCTGGCCCTGGCCAGGGAGGGCTACAAGCTCGGCCGTTTCTCGCTGAAGGACCTCGCCGGACTCGCCGCCTATCCCGGCTCCTGGCGGATGGCCGCCCAGCACTGGCGGACCGGCATCAAGGAGTACCGCGGTTCGCTGTCCGCGAAGGCCTTCATGAAGGACGCGAAGCTCTACGTCCCCGGTGTCGGCGTCGCCGACGTCGTACGCGGCGGGGCGGGCGTCCGGGCCCAGGCACTGGATCCCGACGGCACGCTCGTGGACGACTTCCGCATCCATCGGGTCGGCCGGATCACCGCCGTGCGCAACGCGCCCTCGCCGGCCGCCACCGCCTCCATGGCGATCGCCGAGCACATCGTCGAGGCCGTGTTCAGCGCCTCGTCCGCAAACTGAGAATGCCCTGCGTACAGCGGTGTTTCGCGCAACTACTGCTTGCACTCCCAGCGCTCGGCAAGGCCTCTTCTCCCGCCTAGCGTTCCTTCCGTAAAGACCTTCGAGAGAAAGAGTTCCGGACATGTTCGTTGTCGACACGCAGATCCACATCTGGAAGGAAGAGAGCCCGGACCGCCCCTGGGTCCCGGGAGCGCGGGAGCGCATCCGCCTCAACGGACACCGCGAGGACCCCTTCTCGTACGAGGAGGCCCTGGAGCTCATGGACGAGGCCGGCGTCAACCGGGCCCTGATCCTGCCGCCCTCCTGGGAGGGCGACCGTATCGACTACGCCCTGGAGGCCTGCGAGGCGCACCCCGACCGCTTCGGCATCATGGCGCGCATCCCGCAGAACAAGCCCGAAGAGGGCAAGGCGATGCTGGCGGACTTCGCGCAGAACCCGCATGTGAAGGGCACGCGCCTGACCTTCCACCGGCCGCAGGACCGCAACTGGATGATCGACGGCACCAACGACTGGTACTGGCCGATCGCCGAGGAGCTGCGCGTCCCGACGATGGTCCACGCGCCCATCTGGAAGCGGGAGTTGGGCGAGATCGCCGCCAAGCACCCCGAGCTGAAGATCATCATCGACCACATGGGCATCATGGCCCGCTGCGTCGACGACGCGATCGGCTACTGGGTCTCGGAGACCGCCGACCTGGCCGCCCACCCGAACATCTACGTGAAGCTCTCGGCGCTCCCCGGCTACTCCACGCAGCCCTTCCCGAACAACAACATCCAGAAGTACGTGCGCGAGATGGTCGACAAGATGGGCCCGCAGCGCTGCTTCTACGGCACCGACATCACGCGGCTGCTCGGGCACGGCATCACCTACACCGACACGATCGAGCAGTTCACCAAGCACTGGGACTTCACGCCCGAGGAGCTTGAATGGATCATGGGCCGCGGAATCTCCGAGGTCCTGAACTGGCCGATCGAGGGCTGAGGAAGCACGAGAGATGACCGACACCACCAACACTCCGGGCGCCGACGGCGGCGATGCTCTCGTTACCGCCTTCAACGCCGTCGGCGCCGACTACATCTTCTGTTCGTCGGGGTCCGAGTGGGCCCCCGTCTGGGAGTCCCTGGCCCGCCGCCACCGCGACGGACTGCCCTGCCCGCAGTACCTGGACCTGACCCACGAGACCGTCGCCGTCGGCATGGCCACCGGCTACGGACTCATCAAGCGCCGGCCACAGGGCGTGCTGCTGCACGCGGCCCCCGGTCTGCTCCAGGGCTCGATGGCCGTGCACGGCGCGCTGCTCGCGGGCGTCCCGATGGTCGTCAGCTCCTCCGAGTCGACCACGTACGGCGACGGCCCCGGCCAGGACCCGGGCGGCCAGTGGTACCGCAACCTGTCCATCGTCGGCGGCCCGCACCAGATCGCGCAGCCCTTCACCAAGTGGTCCAACGAGGCCGCGAGCGTCCACACCCTTCCTACGATGGTGACGCGGGCGGCGGAACTCGCCTGGCGTGCCCCGGCGGGACCGGCGTACCTCAACGTCCCGCTGGAGATCCTCCTGGAGGAGTGGGACGGCCGTGAGGCCAAGCCGATCGTCGCCCCGGGCTCCACGCACAGTTCGCCCGAAGAGGTCGACCCCGTCGCCCAGTTGATCCGCGAGGCTTCGAATCCCGTCATCGTCACGGAGACGGCGGGGCGCGAGGCGGGCGGCTTCGAAGCGCTCGTCGCCTTCGCCGAGGCATGGAACATCCCTGTCGTCGAGCCCGACTCGGCGGTGTGCGGCAACTTCCCGCGCACCCACCCGCTGCACGCCGGCAGCGACATCGGCCCGTGGATGGACGAGGCGGACCTGATCCTTCTGGTCAACTGCCGCGCCCCCTTCTACCCGCCGTCGCGCCGCCCCTCCAAGGCGACCGTCGTCGTCATCGACGAAGTACCGCAGCGTCCGCACGTCGTCTACCAAGTCCTGTTCGCCGACAAGTACTTGGAAGGCAACGTCGCCAACACCCTGCGCCAGCTGGCCAAGCGGGCGAAGGATCTCGACGAGGCGTCCGTCGCCGTACGCCGTGCGGCCCAGGAGCAACGCCACGCCGATGAACAGACCGCGATCGCCGCCGCCGAGGCAAAGGCGGCGCAGGCGGAGGGCGTTGACCCGGTCCTCGTCGCCGCCACCCTGCGCAAGCTGCTCGACGGCCAGGACGGGATCGTCGTCGACGAGACCATCACCCACAGCCGTGTCGTCAAGCGCCATGTCCAAACCGCCGCCCCCGACTCGTACTTCTACGTCCAGGGCGGCCTCGGCCAGGGCATCGCGGTCGCCCTCGGCGTCAAACTCGCCGCGAAGGAACGCCCGGTGGTCCTCACCATCGGCGACGGCGCCTTCACCTACAACCCGGTCATCCAGTCGTACGACGCCTCGAACGCCTACGAACTCCCTTTGCTGATCGTGGTGTTCAACAACCGCGTCTACAAGTCGATGAACCTCAACCACCGCAGGTTCTACCCCGAGGGCGCCGCCGCCGACACCGGCGAGTGGCTCGGCACCGATCTGCACCGGCTGCCCCGACTCGCCGCGTTCGCCGAGCCGTTCGGGATGCACACCGAGACGGTCGACGCACCCGAGGCGCTCGCGCCCGCGCTGGAGCGTGCGCTCAAGGCCGTGGCCGAGGGCACCACCGCCGTCGTCGACGTACTCGTCACCCGCTGAACCAGGAAGGCACCCGCCACCATGTCCGACACCGCAACGCCCAAGCCGGGCAAGGTCCTCGTCGCCGCCGACGACCTGCGCACCTTCTCCGCCGCCCTCCTGGAGAAGGGCGGCCTCAACGCCGAGCAGGCGCGCACCACCGCCGACGTGTTCGTGTGGGCCGCGCTGCGTGGCGTCGACTCGCACGGCATCGCCCGCGTCCCCGCCTACCTGGAGCTGCTGGCCAAGGGGGTGGCCAACGCCGACGCCGACATCAAGTTCGAGTCCACCGCCCCGGCGGCGGCTGTCCTGGACGCCGACCGCGCCCCCGGCCCGGTCGCCCTCAGCGCCGCCGCAGACGAGGCCGTAACTCGGGCCCGAATCAGTGGAGTTGCCGCTGTCGGGGTCCGCCGGACCGTGCACACCGGGGCCATCGGCTACTACGTGTCGAAGATCGCCGAGCAGGGTCTCGTCGGTATCGGCTACGTCGCCGGCATGCCCAACATGGGCTACACCGGCGTCAAGGGAGCAGCCGTGGCGACCAGCCCGCTCGCCATCGCCGTACCGGCAAAGGCGCACGCCCCGCTGCTGCTCGACATGGCGACCGCCACCATCGCCCTGGGCAAGATCCGCCAGGCGAAGGCGAGCGGCACCCCGTTGCCCGAGGGCGCGGCGGCCACCGCCGACGGCACCCCGACCACCGATCCCGAACTGGCCGTCATGCCACTGCCGTTGGGCGGCGCCAAGGGCTCCGGGATGTCCCTCGCCTTCGAGCTGCTCACCAGTGTGCTGGTCGGCGCGCCGATCTTCGCCGCCTTCCACTCGGACGACCCGCAGGGCCGCAAGCACCGCCAGAACGCGCTGCTCATCGCCCTGGACCCGGCTGCCTTCGGCGACCCGGCCGCCTTCACCGAGTCGGTCGACGCGACGCTGGCCACCCTCAAGCAGTTGCCGCCGGCGGACGGCGCCGAGGGCGTCTTCTACCCCGGCGAGCGCAGTGCGGCGGTCGCCGAGGGACGCGGTGCGCAGGGCATTCCCGTAGCGCCCAAGGTGTGGCGTGAACTGACCGAGGCCGCAGGGAAGTTCGGCCTCACCCCGCCGGAGCCGGTGCCGTCGGTGTGACCCAGCGGCACTTCGCCGACCGTCCTAGGGACTGTGCCAGGTCGAGATCACAGGTTTGGCTGTTTCGCTGTCCCGGTCGGGCCGCGACGGTAGACAGGCGGGATGGCCCGGGGTGATCTCACGGACGACGAGTGGACCGTGCTCGAACCGCTGCTGCCGCTGGGCGGACGCGGTCCCATTCCCGACCTGCGCATGCTCGTCAACAGCGTGATGTGGCGGTTCCGTACGGGCGGTCCGTGGCGGGACATGCCCGAGCGGTATGGCCCGTGGTCCACCGTCTACGGGCGGTTCCACCTCTGGACCAAGTCCGGGGTCTTCCAGGCGCTGATGGAAGCAGTGATCGCCGAGGCCGCCGCGCGTGGTCAGGTGGACCTCGGCCTGGTGAGCGTGGACTCCACCGTGGCCCGGGCCCACCATGACGCCGCCGGGATGACGGTCGATGCGGAGCTGCTCGAAGCCCTGGAGAAGGTCGTCGCCGAGGGAAAGGGGCTTCGCCAAAGGGACCAAACGCACCGGTCGTCGAGCCGGACGAGCCGGCGAATGCCGCACGCGAGGAGCGACGGCGCCTGTGCCGACGCCGCGAGGCTCGGCTCCGCGGCGCCGAACTGGGGCGCTCACGCGGCGGGTTGACCAGTAAGGTGCACCTGTCGGCGGACCGCCACTGCCGCCCGTTGTCCTTCGTCCTCACCCCCGGCCAGGCCGCCGACAGCCCTCGCTTTACCGCTGTCCTGGAACGCATCAAGGTCCGGGGCCCGGTCGGCCGACCCCGCACCCGTCCTGCGGCCGTGGCTGCCGACAAGCCGTACTCCTCTTGCGCCGACCGCGCCCACCTGTGCAGACGCAGGATCCGGGCGGTGATCCCGGAGAAGGCCGACCAGGCGGCCAACCGGAAGAAGAAGGGGCGCAAGGGCGGGCGACCCGTCGCCCGTGACACAGGGCTCTACCGCGACCGCAACACGGTGGAACGCTGCATCAACAAGATCAAGGAGTGGCGCGGGTTCGCCACCCGATACGACAAGACCCCGGTCGGCTACCTTGCCGGACTGCACCTACGCGGCGCGGTCAGCCGGCTGCGCAGCCTCACATGAAGGCCTCGACTCGGCGCAGTCCCCGGGCGCCTACGGGCCTCAGAACGCGGTCGACGCCGGGCGCAGCAGGGCGATGACCTCTTCGCGTGACGTCCACCTCAGGTTGGCGTCCTGCCTCTCCTTTTCGCGGCGCATCGCGTCCGGCACGTCGAAGTGGGTCGCCGAGCATATCTGTGCGCTCTTCAGCCGGGGGCGGAGCATTTTCATGTCGAAGATGAGCCCTTGGTAGGTGGTCACGGCGGTCACCAGCCCCTGCCGGTCCACCTCCGCCACCTTGGCCAGCCAGAAGGGGGAGACGCCGCCGTCCCCCGCCACCTCGAGGAGGATGAGGTCACCGACCTTGCCCACAGGAGCGATGACGGTCTCCCCAGGCCTCGGCTTCCGTCCGGCGGGCCGCAGCGCCAGCCAGAGGAGAGCCCCGCCGAGCAGCGCGGCGGGTATCCCCATGGCGAAGACACCCTTGGCCAGGAAAGCGATACCGATCACGACGCCTACGATTCCGGCGAAAAGGGCTTTCAGTGAACTTAGGGACACGGCAGCTCCAGGTGGAGGGGGCGAAGCGGTACAGGGGCAGGCATCCTGCCCCACCCATCACCCCCCGACACATCGGGGACATCGGGCAAACCTCGCGAGGAACTGGAGACTGCGCCGGGTGGGGCCTTCTTGGGAGGCTGCGCAGCCAGATGACCGCGCCGCGTAGGTGCAGTCCGGCAAGGTAGCCGACCGGGGTCTTGTCGTAGCGGGTGGCGAGCCCGCGCCACCCATCCCGGCCCGGCCGGGGACAGCGAAACAGCCAAACCCGTGATCTCAACTCAGCACAGTCCCTAGGGGGGACAGTCGGCGAACTGCGCTGTTTTTAAGGAGAGGTCAGCTGATTCCCACGGCTTCCCGAACCTGACGGGCAATCAGCGCGTACGTCTCCAGCGCCCGTTCGTCGTCCGTGCCGTCGTAGCCGTGGTCGGCTCCGGGGACGTCGACGTGCTCCACCAGAGCGCCCGCCGTGCGCAACCGGTCGGCGTAGCGCACACCTTCGGCCTTGAGCAGGTCGTACTCCGCGGTGACGACCAGCGCCGGGGCGATGCCCTTGAGGTCCGCGGTGTCCGAGGGGTGGGCGGGCGACACCAGCCGGTCGCCGCGCACCTTGGGATCCGGGACGTACGACGTGTCGAAGACCTCGGCCATCCAGGGGCGCAGCACGGGCTTGGCGATGGCGGCCTGCTTGTCCTTCGCGCCGGTCACCAGGTCCAGCGGCGGATAGTGCAGCACCTGGAGCGCGATCGAGGGGCCGCCCTCCTCCAGCGCCTGCCGGGTCACCGCCGCCGCGAGTCCGCCCCCGGCGCTCTGCCCGCCCACGGTGAGCCGGTCGCCGTCCCAGCCTTGTTCGGCACCGTGCTCCGCGATCCACCGGACCACCTCGAAGGCCTGCCGGGGCGGTGCGGGGAACGGGTGCTGCGGCGCGACGACGTAGTCGACGTTGACCACTACGACACCTGCCTCCGCCGCGAGGAAACGGCACAGCGGGTCGTCGAGTTCGGTCAGCGGCACGACGTAACCACCGCCGTGGAAGTTCACGTGCACCGGCGGAGGCGGGCCCTCGCCGGCCGGCAGATACACCGTGGCCCGCGCGGGGGCGACCGAGGTCGGGATCGTCAACTCCCGTGTGTTGCGCGGGAATTGCGGGAACCGCTGGTGCGAGGAGGCGGCGGAGCCGCGCCCGCTCGGGCGGCGGTCGGCCATCAGGGAGAGACGCTGCAGGGACTTGGCTGCGAAGGCGGCCACCGTCGGCCGGGCCAGAACAGACATACCGCTCCATTCGTGGAGTGCGCGCGACGGGGGAGTGCGGTCCGATCGCCCGGGATCGATCGACAGGATTCCTGGCGAAGACTAGGGCGACGATAACACGGGTGCATTCCGGACGGATGCTGTGATCGGCGCTGTTGAGGGGCGGCCGGGGGGTGGGGTGGGAGTGTGAAAAAAAGTGTGTCACTTGCTCGTGTCAGTGTCACGCTGTCGGGGATCCACCCGAGGGCGGGGGCGCCCGCCGGTCAGTGGTGTCGCACGGGCCCGTCCCAGTGCTCGTGTCCACAGCAGGGCCCGTGCGGCGGAATCGCCGGAGCGGCCGCCGTGGCGGCCGCTCGAGCCGTCACGCATGCCGCGTGCTGCGCGGTCTCGATCATCTGCTCGCTGTCGGTCGCCGCGTCGGCCAGGCTCCCGCAGCACACCACGAGCAGCGCCGCGCCCGCGACGAACGGCAGTGCCCGGCGCGGGGGAGGAGGCGCCAGCAGCGCCCGTACCCGCTGCGGCACCGCCCCGCCGGTCGCGGCCAGCGCCGGGCGGGAACGGTTCGCGGAGGTGGCCAGCGCCGCCCGGCCCACGGCACGGGCGACGACCGCACGATCGCCGACCCGCACGGCGGCCTCCTCGTCGGCCCAGCGCTCCAGCACGAAGCCGCCCGCGGCTGACAGCGGCCGTAGCAGCGGATTCACGGCGGCGGACAGTCGCCAGAGGGTCTGGAAGAGATGGTGCCGGCCGCGCAGATGAGCCCGCTCGTGCGCGAGCAGCGCCTCGCGCTCGCGATCGCCCAGGCAGCGCAGCATGCCGCGCGACACCACGATCCGCCCCGGCTTCCCCGGCAGCGCGAAGGCCTCCGGCGACGCCATGTCGAGGACGGCCAACTCCGTTTCGCCGGGCAGCTGTTGGCACTCGCGGCGGGCCCAGCGCAGATGGCACAGCTGACGTGTGGCGGCGACGGCGAGACCCGCGACGGATGCGAGGAGGGCGAGCGCGGCGACTCCGGCGACCGTGAGGTAGACGGGGTCGGAGGCGCGTACGGCGGCGACCGACCACTGTCCCTCCTGGGCGACCTCGGGGATCTGCACAAGGCCCGCGAACGCCAGCAGTCCCAGGGAGCCGAGCCAGCCCAGCGACGCGACCAGAGCGGCGGAGGCCAGTGACCAGGCGGCCGGGCGCGGGGCCAGCAGAGAGGTGGCGCGAGGCGCGAACACCGCGATCACCACAGTGATCAGAAGGGGGACGTACACACTGATCAGCACCGGCTCACGGTCCTTCGTCGGCGCGGCCGGAATGCTGCGGCCCGTCGTGCCCGGAGAGCAGTCGCTGCAGCAACTGCTCGTCCTCCTCGGACAGTTCGGAGACGAAGCGGGTGAGCACCGCCTCGCGGTCGGCGCCGTGCTCCAGCAAAGAACGCATCCGCTCCGCCGTGTGCGCCGCCTCGTCCCGGGCGGGCGCGTACGCATACCCGCGCCCCGCGCGATGCCGGACGAGCATCCCCTTGTCGTACAGGCGCGACAGGATCGTCAGCACGGTGGTGTAGGCCAGGTCGCCCGGCAGTCCGTCCCTGACCTGGCGGGCGGTCAGCGGCTCGGTGGCTCCGTAGAGCGCGGCGAGAACGCCACTCTCCAGTTCACCGCGCGCCCGCCTGCCGGACGTCGCGCCGGGTTCGTCGCTCTTCCGGTCGTGCACTGTTCACCCCACCGCCTTTCACCGCTCGGCGTCCCAGCCTACCCGCCGACCTACTACGGCCTGTAGGAAGTGCATCAAGGGCTCGAAGCCGCCGGTCGGGGGTCAGGTGGGGCTTTGCGGTCGCGATCAACTACATGTTGTACGACCTTACCTACTACATGTTGTAGAGTTTCGCCGCTCCACTCCACCTGCGGAGGAAAAAGCCCATGCCCCACCTCGGAAGTACGGTGCATCTGCGTGCCCTCGCGGTCGCCACCCTGCGCCCCCGACAGACGACCCGACCCCGCCCCCCGTCGGCGGCCGAGCGGATCGTGATCGTCTCGGCGAGCGTCGGAGCCGGTCACGACGGCGCCGCCGCCGAGCTGGAACGGCGCCTGCTCGCGGCCGGACTCGCGGTGGACCGGCTCGACCTGCTGGACGTGCTGCCCGCCCGGCTCGGCCGGCTCGTCCGGGACGGCTACCACCGCATGCTCGTCCGGACACCCTGGCTCTACCAGCGGATCTACAGCAGCACCGAACGCGCCGGAGGCGGCGGCCCCGTCGCGCGCGCCTTGCTGCGCTCCGCCGAGCAACGACTGTTGCGCGCCCTGCCCGCCGACACGGGCGCCGTCGTCTCGACCTACCCGGGCGCGAGCCGGGTCCTGGGCAACCTCCGCCTCGCCGGCCGGCTGACCGTGCCCGTCCTCACCTACCTCACCGACTTCTCCGTCCACCCGCTGTGGGTGGCCGACGGCGTCGACGTCCACCTCGCGCTGCACGCCGTGCCCGCCGCCCAGGCCACGGCCGCCGGCGCGCGCGACGTCCGGGTGTGCGGTCCGGTCGCCGACCCGCGCTTCCACCCCGTGAACGCGGCGGAGCGCACCGCGGCCCGCACCCGTTTCGGCCTGCCCGCGAGCGCGCCGCTGGCCCTGCTGGTCGCAGGTTCCTGGGGCGTGGGACCGGTACGGCAGGTCGCCCGCGAGCTGCGCGACTGCGGCGCGGCCGTGCCGGTAGTGGTCTGCGGCCGCAACGAGGAGCTGGCCGAACAGCTCCGCGCGGACGGCATCGAGCACGTCCACGGCTGGGTCGACGACATGCCCGGCCTGATGCACGCCGCCGACGTCCTGGTCCAGAACGCCGGCGGACTGACCTCCCTGGAGGCCTTCGCCGCGGGCCTGCCCGTCGCCAGCTACGGCTGCATACCCGGCCATGGACTGACCAACGCGTCCGCCCTGGACCAGGCGGGCGTCGCCGCGTGGATCCGGGACCCGGCCCAACTCAAGCACGTACTGGCCGAGTTGATCGACGGCCCGCGCGGGCTGCTGCAACGGGAGGCGGGGCTCGCACTGTTCGCGGGCGAAGTGCTGGGCGGGGGACCGGATGGGGCTGCCGGCAATGACCGCGGCGCGGACACCGGAGCACACCAGGACACGGCGACGGGCGCCGACCGGGGCCCCGCCGCCGAGACCGTACGGGTCTGCCGGGCCGGCACCGGCCACGCCATCCCGATCACCGTCCGCCGGACCCGGCCGGTCCGTCCGACCGCCCTGCGGCTCGCGACCACCACCGCCCTGGCCTGCGCGGTCTGGGCGGGCGCGGTCGGCACGGCGGTCGCCACCACCGACGGTGGCCCGGGCCTCATCCACGCCATAGGCCAGGGCCTCGACCTGGACGACCTGGGCCACGCACACCACACGCTCCATGCCACCCACGAAGGCCACGAGGATCACGAGGGCCACGCGAAGGGAGACCGCTCGTGACAGTCGTCCGCCTTCTCCCTACGACCGCCCGTCTCGCGCCGCCCGACCACGCCACCGCGCGCAGGGCGTCCACCACGGGCCACGCACCAAGCCGCACGACGGGACGCCACGTATGACCGCCGCCCGCCTCCTGCGCACCGCGCTCCCCGCACTGCCCCTGCTCGCAGCCGCCGCGTACGCCGCCCCCGTCGTGTCCACCTACGGCCCCCTTCGCAACCGCGCAATGCCCCGCCTCTCCGGCCGTGGCCGGCCCGACCACGTGGCGCTCACCTTCGACGACGGACCGGACCCGCTCTCCACCCCCCTGTTCCTGCGCCTGCTCGACGAGCGCCGGGTCCGCGCCACCTTCTTCCTCCTCGGCAACCAGGCGGTACGCGCCCCCGGCCTGGTCCGCGAGATCGCCGCCGCCGGACACGAGATCGCCGTCCACGGCTGGCTCCACCGCCCTCTCCTGCTGCGCGGCCCGCGCGCCACCCACGACGACCTGGCCCGCGCCCGCGACACGGTCGGCGACCTCACCGGCCACACACCACGGCTCTTCCGCCCGCCCTACGGCGTGATGTCCACCGCCGCCCACCTCGCGGCCCGCCGCCTCGACCTCACGCCGGTGCTGTGGACGGCCTGGGGCGAGGACTGGCGGGCGCGTGCCACACCGGAGTCGGTCCACCGGGCGGTCACCGCGGACCTGCGCGGCGGCGGCACGATTCTGCTGCACGACTCCGACTGCACCTCGGCCCCCGGCTCCTGGCGCGCCACCCTCGGCGCCGTGCCCCGCATCCTCGACACGTGCGCGATGCGCGGGTTGTCCGTGGGCCCGCTGCGGGAGCATGCTGTGGATCCGCTCTGAAGTTGACAATATTGTTGGCGTTCCCGGTCGACGGAATTTACGTTCGCAAGTACCTAGACCAGGGAGCCCCCCCATGCTTTCGAACGCCATGAACCGCCGGACCTTCCTCAACGGGACGCTGACCGCCGCCGCGACGGCCGCACTCGTCGGCACCGCGACCGGCGCCCACGCGGCGGAGCGCGACAGCTCCGCAACCCCACTGACGGGCCCGCTCCGGATCGACACCGGCCGGGTGTCCGGCGTGGCGTCCCTGGTCTCCGGCGTCACGGTGTTCAAGGGCCTGCCCTACGCGGCGACCACGGCCGGCGCCAACCGCTGGCGCCCGCCGCGGCGAGCCGACTCCTGGACGGGAGTGCGCGTCGCGGACACCTTCGGGGACATCTGCCCGCAACAGGTGATGGGTTCGGCCTCCGTCACGATGAGCGAGGACTGCCTCAACCTCAACGTCTGGACCGGGGCGGCGAGTTCACGGGAGAAGCGCCCGGTCCTGGTCTGGATCTACGGCGGCCGGTTCACCGGCGGCTACGCCTCCGACCCCGGCTTCGACGGCGCCGGACTCGCCGCCAAGGGCCTGGTCGTGGTGACCCTCAACTACCGCACCGGCGCCTTCGGTTTCCTCGCCACCCCCGAACTCAGCGCCGAGTCCGGCAACCGGGCATCCGGCAACTACGGTCTCCTGGACCAGATTTCGGCCCTGCGCTGGGTACGGCGCAACATCGCCGCGTTCGGCGGCGACCCGAACCGGGTGACGATCGCAGGCCAGTCGGCGGGCGGCGCCTCCGTGATGCACCTCATCTACTCCCCGCTCGCCAAGGGCCTGTTCCAGGGCGCGATCTCCGAGAGCGCCGGTGCCCGCGCCACCGGCGACCCCGAAATCGCCGCGCTGGCAGCGTCGTACCGCACTCTGGAGACGGCCGAGAGCCAGGGCACCGCGTACGCCGCCGCACTCGGCGCCACCTCGCTCGACGCTCTCCGGGCCCTGGGGAGCGACAAGCTGATGGCGGGTCAGAACGCCAACGACACCACGGTCAGCGGGCCGGTGAACGGCAACCCGCCGGAGTTCCGCCCGGTCCTCGACGGCTGGGTCAAGCCGTGGACCTACGAACAGGCCCTGGCGGGCGGCCATTTGAACGACGTACCGGTACTCGCCGGCGGCAACAAGGACGAGAACGGCGCCTCCCCGAGCCCGACCGTGAAGCTCGCCGACTACCTCGCCACCGCCGAGAAGGAATACGGCACTCTCGCCGACGAGTTCCTGACGCTCTACCCCGCCACCACCGACGCGGAGGCGGGCCAGGCCCGCAACACCTCCGCCCGCGAGGGCTCGCGCGTCTCCGCGAACCTGTGGGCGGCCGAGTGGGCGAGGACGGCCAAGAGCCCGGTGTTCACGTACTACTGGGAGCACGTCCCGCCGGCAGCGACCGGTCCCAACTCCCGTGGCGCCTACCACGGTTCGGAGATCAACTACGTCTTCGACAACCTCTACGCCACGAACCTGCCCTGGACCGACGCGGACCGCGCGGTCGCCGACACCCTGTCCGACTACGTGGTGAACTTCGTGACCCACGGCGACCCCAACGGCCATGGCCTCACCCGCTGGCCCGCGGCGAACCACCGTCTCCCGATCACGATGGAAATCGGCGACCGCTTCGGCTCGCTCGCCCTGGCGGACGCGGCCAAGGCGGACTTCTTCGGGCGTTTCTTCGCGAGCCAGAAGCGCTGGTGACGTCGGCGCCGATGGTGTCCTGCGGGTGACGTACTCTCTCCGCCGTAGACGGGGTAAACACACGCCGTAACTTACTTGAGTTACGCAACAATATGGTAAAGTGGGTCCCATGTCCACACCACCGGTCCCTACCGCCCCCGCCTCTCCGGAGGTGACCGAGATCGAGCGAGCTCTCACTCGGATCACCTACCTGAGTACACGCGCCCGTCAGCACGAGCGGCTCATGGCCCTCGCCGGTGTGCCGCTGGACCGTGCGGCGGTGGCGTTGCTGCGACAGGTCGCCGACTCCGAGCCGCTGCGCCCCGGGGAACTGGCGAACCGCCTCGGCGTCGAGGCCTCGCATGTGACCCGTACGGTGCAGCAGCTGCAGAAGTCCGGCTACGTCACCCGCGTGCCCGACCCCGACGACCGCCGCGCCCAGCGGATCGAGCTGACCGAGGCCGGCGAGAAGGCCGTCGCCAGCGTCCGGGATGCCGGTGCGCGCGGAATGCAGATGGCCCTCTCCGAGTGGTCGACGGACGAACTGCAGCAACTGGCAACGCTGTTCCACCGCATGGTCGACGACTTCCTGAACTACGCGATCGACGAGGAGAGCGAGCCGGAGGCCGCCGCACCGGCGACCACCGCCTGACGATGTTGAGCACTGGGTGGGGATCGCGCCGGCCTCAGCCGAGGTCGGCGACGATCTGCGGCAGGTCGGCCGTGGTGCGGATTCCGGGGGGCGCCGCGCAGACGAAGGGGACGGCGTTGACCGCGCGGTTCGCGGTGTAGGAGGGGGACATCGCGGCCATCCGGTCGAGGGGGACGGGGAAGCGCAGGTCGATGTCGAGCGGCGCGTCCCCCTCGACCGACACATGCCAGCCGGTGGCACGCAGGTCCCAGGCGGGATCGAGGTCGGTGGTGCAGTACCAGTTGGCGCGGAACCGCAGCAGGGGACGGCCTTCGCGCAGACCGGAAACCGTGATCCGTTGCGCGGCCACCGTCCCTTCCGCCAGGGTGCCCGCCGCGATCGTGGTCCCGCGCCGTGCGAGCGCGACCTCGCCGGTCGCCTCCACCGAATCGAGCGGTGTCCCGAGCGCCTCGGCCAGCAGCCGCAACGACGGGCCGAAGCTGTCGCGCAGTCCGGTCAGCCGCTGTTCGCCGAATTCGGCAGGGGGCTGTCCGAAGCCCATCACCTCGAACAGCAGCCCGGGGGAGTCGCGTTGGGAGAGATCCGCGAACTCGTCGATCGTCAGCGCGTCGAGCCGCCGCTGGATCGAGGTGAGGACGATCGGGAGGGCCTCCGTGATGAATCCCGGGCTGCTGCCCGTGCTGTGGACGGAGGTTCCGCCCTCCGCGCACGCGTCCTCGATCCGCTTCCGCGTGGCCGGGTCGAGGCTGGGCGCGTGATGGAACTCGCCGCGCGTCGACACGACGTTCACGCCTGACGAGAGCAGCGTGCACACCTCGTCGAAGTCGCAGGTGCGCGGGGTGTAGAGGACGCAGTCGGCGTCGAGCGCCAGGATCTCGTCGATGTCCTGCGTGGCGAGGACCCCGGTCGTGCCGAACTCCCCGCCGCTCAACTCACCCGCATCCAGGCCCGACTTGGCCGGCGTGTGGACATACACGCCGGCCAGGGTCAGCTTCGGATGCTCCAGTACGGCACGCATCGTGCGGGCGCCGATGTTCCCCGTGGCCCACTGCACGACCCGGTAGCGCTGTACTCCATGCCGTAGCGGCTCGGTCATCGCCCACCTCCGGTTCCGGTGGGCGAGAACCGTACTCTCCGCTATGGAGAGCGTCAATTACGCATCAACTGCGCATGGAGAACCGCCAGTCGTGCCTGAGGAACCGTCAGTTGCGTACGGGGACGCCCGAGAGGCCGCCGAGGCAGAACTGCCAGACCTCCTCGGCGCTGACCGCCGCGGCATGGCTGCCGGCCGGAACGCCGTTGCCCTGCGCGACGAACATGACCGTCTGCATCAGGATCGAGGCCTGACGGCGAGGTTTCCCGGCGGGGATGACACCGGCGTCCTCGGCCTGCTCGACCAACTCCGTGAACACCTGGTGCAGGGGGAGATGAGCGGTCGCCACCTGTGCGGGATGCTTCACGAGGAGTTGCAGCGCGAAGTCACTGAACAGCGGGCGCTCCACGCCGGGGTTGGAGAGCGACTGCTCGAAGAGCATCTCCACCGCGAGCCGCAGCGCCTGGAGCGGATCCGACTGGGAGCCGGCGGTCTCACGGATCTCGGCGGCCGACTTGGACAAGGCGTCCTCGAACAGGGCGAGCAGCAGCTCGTGTTTGCCGTCGAAGTGCTGGTAGAAGCTGCGCAGTGACTGTTTGGAGCGGTCCACGACCTCCTGGACGGTGAAGTCCGTCGTCCGCTTCTCCGCGATCAGTTCCTGCGCCGCGTCCAGGAAGCGCTGCACACGTTGTTCGGCGCGGAGCTTGGCGGCACGGGTGGAACGCTCAACGGCGCGCTGGCGCCAGGCTGGTTGTTCTTCGGGGACAGCTGTCACATGAAGAACGATACTCCACTTCAGCGGTAACACCTCGGCTTCCCCTACCGAAGACCGCACTGCAACTTCCGAGACTCTTACTTGCGTGAGATGAGAATGATATTCTCACCGACATTCGTCCGGGTTGGCAGGAGGTTCGTCTGACATGGCATGGGACTTTTCCACCGAGCCGGAGTTCGAGGAGAAGCTGGAGTGGATCAGGCGGTTCCGCGCCGAGCGCGTGGAACCCCTGGACCTCCTGTATCCGGACCGGGCCTACCATCCGCTCGACGACGAACTCGGCCCCGTCGTCAGGACGTTGAAGCAACAGGTCCGCGACGAGGGCCTGTGGGCACCGCACCTCGGCCCCGAGCTCGGCGGGCGCGGCTTCGGCCAGGTCAAGCTGGCGCTCATCAACGAGATCCTGGGCCAGTCGAGTTGGGCCCCCGTCATCTTCGGCACGGCCGCTCCCGACACCGGAAACGCCGAGATCATCGCCCGCTACGGCACCGACGAACAGAAGGAGCGCTACCTCCAGCCACTGCTGGAGGGCGAGTGCTTCTCCTGCTTCTCCATGACCGAACCCCAGGCCGGCGCCGACCCCACGATGTTCACCACCCGCGCCGAACGCGACGGCGACGACTGGGTCATCACCGGCCGCAAGTTCTTCTCCTCCAACGCCCGCACCTCGAAGTTCGTCATCGTCATGGCCGTGACGAACCCCGACGCCAGCCCCTACAAGGGCATGTCGATGTTCCTGGTGCCCAGCGACACCCCCGGCGTCCGCATCGAGCGCCACCTCGGCATCATGGGCGAGGCCACCGACGAGGGCATGCACGCGCTCATCGCCTACGACGGCGTCCGCGTCCCCGGTGACGCGCTGCTCGGCGGCGAGGGCCAGGCCTTCGCGATCGCCCAGACCCGCCTTGGCGGTGGCCGCGTCCACCACGCGATGCGGGTCGTCGGCCAGAGCCAGAAGGCGCTGGACATGATGGCCGAGCGGGCCCTGTCCCGCGAGACCCAGGGCGAGCGGCTCGCGGACAAACAGCTCGTGCGGGCCGACCTCGCCGACTCCTACGCCCAACTCGCCCAGTTCCGGCTCTTCGTGCTCTACACCGCCTGGCAGATCGACCGCTACCAGGACTACAAGCGGGTCCGCAAGGACATCGCCGCCATCAAGTTCCTCACCCCGAAGGTGCTGCACGACATCGTGTACCGCTCGATGCACCTGCACGGCGCCCTCGGTGTGTCGAACGAGATGCCGTTCTCGGACATGTGGAACGGCGCTGCCGTCATGGCCGTCGTCGACGGCCCCACCGAGGTCCACAAGATCACGGTCGCCCGTGACGTCCTGCGCGGTTACGAAGCCGCCCCCGGCCTGTGGCCCACCCAGCACCTGCCCACCCGCCGCGAATGGGCCCGGAAGCAGTTGGAGGACCTGCTGTGACGCTCGCCAACACGGAATCCCTCGCCCGCTGGCTGGACGA
>Ga0307509_10004736_pt1 | contig 19406 bp, 28 predicted proteins | sample 10_EM_MG_FD_202245 | JGI IMG/M metagenome (GOLD analysis project Ga0307509, IMG submission 202245) | Populus trichocarpa ectomycorrhiza microbial communities from riparian zone in the Pacific Northwest, United States - 10_EM | ecosystem: Host-associated > Plants > Roots > Unclassified | place...
TCCACATCGTTATCATCACATACCGGAACCACCACCTACGTGCTTTTATCCGTGCTTCGCGCCGTTACCTACGCTACCCCAGTTATCATTGGGTTGTGAGCGAGCTGCCATCAGAGTGTCGCTATCACGATGTATGAAGCTCTCTACTGGTAGCTCAGACTAAATACAGAAGAGAGCGCACAAACACACAAAACAGGAAAAACCCACACAACGGGAAAACCCCCCCAAGTGGCAGTCACGACCCTAAACCGGTCGTACCCCAAACTAACTATCATACCCTAACAACTATGGGATTCTAGCTATCACTACTATCCTTGCTTCTACCGCTAGCAGGTATGGCTATGAAGACAGATTTTTTTATCTTCAAAATCCTAGAACATTAGAGGGGGGGGGGCAAAATAACAAGAGAGGAGGAAAGCGACTAAGATTTTGGGTTCTTTTTTTCTTTCTCCCGTAAAAATATACCATATCATGGACCATCATTCTAAGGTTTATCAGAGCAAGATGTATTAGGCAATGTGAATATGCTAGAAGAATGATACAGCCTAACATTCTCCCCTATATATCTAGACAAGTCGATGCCCGGGTTGGATGAGGTTACGGAAGTAGTGGAAAAGTATCGTTCATATATAACTTTACACGAAACTGGTCTCTTGGCGTGTCATAGGCGACTTGTTATTCATGATATCTTCCTCTATGCCACGTACACACTGCGATTAAAGCAAGACAAAAATTTAAAAAAAAATCAACACAACAGCGCTAGGCTCTTACAACAAGATGTCTCCGCAAATGTATTAGACCCTGGCAGGTTCTGGCTCAATGTCGGGGGTGGTGGGTTAGCTTGGGAGCGCTGTGTATCCTCGTGCTTTTCTTACCATCCTCCCTTCTATGTCCAACAAGAGGGGTGAATATCCAGCATTGGTGAGGATGAAAGGCCAAAATTCTGCGCCCAAATTTGGAAGAAAATAAAGTATAATATAATAATATGAGAGAACGGATCTGTACGTATTGAAAGTAAAACACTTTCGAAGCGGAACATACCAACCCACAATTCTGACCAGATCGTTACAAATAACCAAAGACAATGGATAGAAAAGAACAAGGCTTAAGCGCCAATAGTGATAGCGACACTCTGATGGCAGCTCGCTCACAGCCCAATGATAACTGGGGTAGCGTAGGTAACGGCGCGAAGCACGGAGAAAAGCACGTAGGTGGTGGTTCTGGTATGTGATGATAACGATGTGGATGTTCGATGATACGATCCAGGAAGCCCTCTGCTGGTAGCTCAGACTAGATACAGAAGAGAGCGCACAAACACACAAACAGGAAAAACCCACACAACGGGAAAAACCCCCCAAGTGGCAGTCACGACCCTAAACCGGTCGTACCCCAAACTAACTATCATACCCTAACAACTATGGGATTCCAGCTATCACATCGAACATCCACATCGTTATCATCACATACCGGAACCATCACCTACGTGCTTTTCTCCGTGCTTCGCGCCGTTACCTACGCTACCCCAGTTATCATTGGGTTGTGAGCGAGCTGCCATCAGAGTGTCGCTATCAGGTGGAATCATTCGTTTGGAGGAGCATGATTTCCGCTTGGTCAGTACCTGTTAGAAATGATGCTGCTCGCCATACTCTCATGATACTTCCTTTGTTGTTCGGATAGCTCCCGGGGATGAGTTTGTTTGTAGCTTCGGAAATGCGCTTAGGATTCGGGCAGATGTTTCGGCTTCGGGCGTGGGTTTGGACGTTCGGGAAAGCATTTCGAATGCAGGAATGCAAGACAGTTTTGGAACTGTGCACCCGGCGGGAAAAGTCGCAAGGCAAGCCGGAGAGGTTGTCAAAGGGATTTACATCCGAAGGGAACATGTGCGGAGGTGGTGAGCAGTGGTGTTTGTATATTTTTTGTTAGCATCGGAGTATGGCAAAGGGAAGGGGGAACACAGTTGGGAGAAAGGGCCTCATGGGAGGATAGGATGATTTCGTGATAATATATATTCTTGTCTTTGAATTAGTTAGTTGTTGAAGCAGCCGTCGTTGAGCGTGAGACCGTGGTTGTTGGTGAGAAGACTTCCCCCGTCCCAGAGTGTGCGATGGCTTCCTCTGTGAGTTGCTTGGCGTTTCGTTTCACCTTTCGTCATTCGCTGTGTATCCCTGTCGTCGTTGGTCCACGCTTCAAAGTACCGGAGGCCCAAGCGCTAGGAATAGTCCCCTACAGTTGGTCCTTCCTTACCTTCCAGTGCGTAAGTGCGTAGTCAGTCCTAGCACCCAAAAAAGACGGACTATGAGCAGTACTAGCCAAAAAAAAAAAAAGTCTGGGTGATCGCTGTGGTTGCTCGATTGTCTACGAGTACTATCGGTACCGTATGATACTTCAAAACATCTCAGACTTTTTTTTTGGCCCGTAGTCCTTCCCTTCCTCCCCCGAAGCCGGACGAACTGGACCGCTAAGACACGGAAACCGGGACCTAGTACTGTACATGGGCCCATTATAGTCAGCAATGGAAATGTTGGTCAATACTTATGTCGCTCTGGGCACGAAGTCAAGCTGGGTGGCCTCTTCGAATCTCAAGTTTACCTTTTTCGGGGCGAAGGCGTCTACCGTAATAAGGTGGCCAACTCAACTTAAGCCTAACCCTGGAGAAATCCGACATATCCAACCCAACCGAACCCCAAAACAATCCAATGCACATCGACTAAAATCATCACCTCAAAATAACCCAAACATCCAAAATGTCAGAAATTTAACAATGATAAAACCGCGAAGTGATATCTAAGATCTAACTTACTAGTAAAAATTCTACCATCATAAAACATCACTCATAACTCCCCAACCCCAGAACTGCTTGGAACACTGTTTGAAATGAGAGCTCTTGGATCATGAAAATTGGGCCAACACGATCACAAGATGTGAATGAGGGAAGACGTCTAGTCAGGTGTATTGAAAGGGTTGATTTCTGAGTCCATTCGCTGCCCAACCTTGAGCGGTTCCCTGTGTTTGTGCAAAACCGGATAATTGCAGACAATACAGAAATTGTTTCAAATGCTGTTAGACGGATGTGCTTGGCTTTGTTACAGGAGTGGAAAGGATAGTTTAGGAGATATGCAGACGGAGCGGATACGGGAGAATTTTCTATAGAGAGTTTATCCGCATGTTCTTTTCTTTGTTATCACGGGAGCGTCCTCGCACTGTACTAAACACACTACCATTCAAACACCTCAGTTTCTCCATCTATCTATCGGCCATTAGTCTACCGCATCGCTCAAGTTCAAATGCGAAAGCAATCCCTATTAGGCCTCTTTACCCAACAGGTCACTTCAGTATTTTCAAGCACAAGCCATACCTAGTTTAAGATACAAGGTGCCTTAATCCTAATTAAGCACAGGTTGGAGGTTTAATTCCCGCAGCAGCTAGTGCTAGCCATCAAGAGCATTTTTAATTCAAGGTCTGCCGAAGTATGTTTTGTCAATGAATGGGAATGAGGTTCGCGGGGAAGCAGCCAATACCGTAAAAACTTGAATAATTGGTGTGTTATGTCGTTGGGCTTTCCTTTCTCAGTAGGGTCAAGAAACTTTTTTTTTCTGTCTTGGAGGGGGGAAAGGGGCCGTGTTTTCGCTGTGTTTTTGCCCCCTTTCCAGAGAGTGGAATTCTGGACTAGATAGCACACCGTCCAATTGTTCAAGTTTTTACCGTAGACTAAGAGATTTGACCTGGAACTTAGGCACTCTGGAGGAAGGATATGGAACGTAAGTTTACCGCCTGGATACTTCGTTCATTCGCTCTCGCTCGCTTTACTCTAGACTGCTCAACTAAACTAACGGTAAAGACAGGTGTATAAGTAAAACATAATACCACGTCCTGATCCTCCTATAGATCCTACACTTATCTGCTATTCAAAATGGTCAAATATGCGTCACCAAATAGCACTGGGATGGATAGCGCGCAACGTCTTCTCTTCGTTCTTGCTTGCTAAACTAGTGGCAAGGATAGAAGTATGATATATATCAAAAACAAAACTCTGATTCTTGTATCGATCACCACACATCTCCGCTTTCCTTCCCCTGGGTTCAAACATAAACGAAAGAGAGAAACATTCTGCGTAGTCCCTGAACAAAAGAAATGTATCGCAAAGACTTCCGCTCTCCTGCGCCTTTGATCCAATGCCCAACTCTTGTTCTTCCTTCATCACCTTCTGCCGTCATGCGTTCCTTTAAGGCTCTATGCTCTTTGCCATCCATCAACGGAAACATATTTCCCGTGCTTCCACACTAGCATATAACAAAAGAAACTAAAGCATGACAAGCGGGATTAACTGATTTCTAACATTTGCCACATGCCCCTATTCCTTCATACACTCCCGTGATAACAAAGAAAAAACATTGCGGATAAAATTCTTTATAGAATATATTCCCGTATCCGTTCCATCTGCATATCTCCTGAACTATCCTTCCCACTCCCGAAACAAAGTCAAGCACATTCATCTAACAACATGTTTCACATATTTCTACTTTACTACCTATGGTGAGCCTTGCTCAAGATATTTTTAAACGTGGGTCAACCATGAAGGCGACAAAGAATGCAGGAGGGGTGAAACCAAATGAAATGCCAAGCAAGCAACTCACAATGAAAACGAGTGCCCACTGAGGGGCAGGGAAATCCCTTTCACTAACAAACACAGTATTATTCTCAACGACAGCTTCGTCAACAACTAACTAATTGGCAAAGAAAGGAGTATATATCAATCACAATAGCATCATATCCATGAGCCACCAAGTACGCCCATGTGAGTCTCCCCTCATCCCATCCTGACTTCTAGGCTAACAAATGAAAGAAAAAAGAACACTCTCCTGCCTCCAGGGTTTTTTTTTCTTCGCTCTTCCACTCTGGCCATACGGCGCTTCCTCTTTTCTCCGGGCGTTCCCAAAAGCCGCACAGTCCCAAAACTATCGCACATCCTTATATTCGAAATGCTTTCCAAAAAACACATATCCCTGAAGCCAAAACGCATGCTCAATTCCTAAACACATCTTCGAGGCTAAACGAGCGTGTTCCGATGAAGCGATGCAAACAGCCAAGGAACTATCGGGAGAGTATGCTGAGCACCATGATATTATTTCCGATAGCCGAGAATTGATTAGGGTTAGCTCGTCTACAGTGCGCTGGATATTCGAGATCTCCTAGGACACATTACTCTTATGCATAATGTCGAGAACAGAGCACGAGATGGTTGGCATTGAACACTATCAGGAGGTTGCTCACAAATTTTCTTTTATTCCTAAACACAATCTCCAGTCAAATTCGGGACTTGGGGTAACATTATTCCATGCCTCTAAAGTCGATAACAAAGAAGGGACTCATGGACTTTGGCCTGTCTCTCGGGTAGGAGGAAATCAATGGGCTTCACTGGTGATTGAAGTTGGGTATTCGCAAAGACTGAAGTTCATCCGTATGGGTGCAGAGTGGCGCCTCATCAACTCCGGCGGTAAAACTATTTTGATGACGATAACATGTCTTATTTTACTGTCCGAGTTCATGAGCTACTACTCTGCATCCATGCGGAGGGACTTCAGTCTTTGTGAATACCCAACCTCAATCGCCGCTGAAGCCCAGTGGTCTCCTTCCCGAGTGAGTGGCCTAAGTCCTGGAGTCCCCTTTTTGCTACCAACTTTAGTGACGTGGAATAATGTTGCCCCGAATCCCGGATTTGGCCAGGGATTGTGTTCAAGAATAGAAGAAATCTTGCGAGCAATCCCCTGATAGAGCTCAATGCCTACCGTCTCATGCTCTTTTCCTGACATTATGCATAAGAGTTGTGCATCCCAACGGTTCTTCGGAATAAAGTACACTGTAGATCAGCTAAGCCTGCGCAAGTCTCGGCAGCCTCGAGCAGGACTCACAATAGGTCGTCAAGTAGAAATATATGAGACATACATATATCTAATAGACATTGAATTAATAATGCACTTGATGGCCAGCGCTAGCTAGGAGAATTAAACCTCCAACTTGTGCTCGCTTAGGATTAAGGTACCCTGCATCTTAAACTAGGCAAGGTTTGTACTTATAGTGTGAGAGTGAGCTATGGGGTGGAGAGGTCCAATAGAATTTGCTTTGTCTTTGAAGTTGGGTATTCACAAAGGTTACAGTCCCCCCGTATGGATGCAGAGGCAGAGTGGCGGCTCATCAACTCCTACGGTAAAACAAAATTTCTCATAACGCCAAAATAAGGGGGACCCCGTTCGCCGTGTACATCGAGTGCAGGAGGGTGATCTATTAAGCCGCCGGCAAACTAGACACACACCAGCCTGAACTCAGCACCAGGATTTTGACATCGATACAGCGGAGGCTATGGCATTAACATCCTCCGGGCTCTGCATTCCGTACAAGCGTATATTTGATGAGGATCACGATGATGCGGCCGGTGTCGTGTTGACCAAAGCCGAACTCTCTTCCTTTGCACCGCAGGTATTTTACCTACTACCGTGTACCCCGAGCATAATGGAAATGATCACGTAAGTTATGTTTGACTATGAGTTAATCAAGACAATGTTCTTAGTTGTTTAACTTAGTCCATCCATCTTCGGGGGGGAAGACAAGACCGACAACAACTCAGAGTCAGTTTTTTCTTAGAGCACTAGGACAAACTACGCCCGAGAAGGTGGGGACAGGACGGATTATAGGGGACTGTATTCCTAGCGCTTGGACCTCTGGTGCTCGCCTGGTTAAAACTATCCACCTCTAAACGAATCATTCCCGCATCATGAGGCTCAACTCACGCCATCCCAGACCGTCCCTCACCATTCCCGGCCGTCCACCCCCTCTCTATGGGGCTTCCCGCAATGGACATGAGGGGGTGGTGAAACTGTCAAAAGGTACTCAATGTGAGGAGGGGAGGGTCGCACGGAAGTAAGCCACTAGACTAAGAGATTTGACCTGGAACTTAGGCACTCGGAGGAAGGAATATGGAACGTAAGTTTACCGCCTATAATGCTTCGTTCATTCGCTCTCGCTCGCTCTGCTCTAACTGCTCGTCCGTGCTAAAATCAAACTAACGGTAAAGACAGGTGTATAAGTAAAAACATAATACGACATACTGATCCACCTATGGATCACCCACACCTATCTCTGTGTTTGCCTCATGCCCCTATTCCTTCGTACACTCCCGTGATAACAAAGAAAAGAACATGCGGATAAACTCTCTATAGAACATTCTCCCGTATCCGTTCTATCTGCATATCTCCTAAACTATCCTTCCCACTCCCGTAACAAAGCCAAGCACATCCGTCTTACAACAGAAACTACTACCCACAAGGAACGATGTCAACCAAGACAAGCCAGAAATCCATGGTCGGACACAACTCCATCGGGCTTCCCGGAGTGGACATGCGGGGGTGGTGAGCCTACTCCTCGCACGCGATGAATCCAATCCCGACAAGCCAGTCAACTGCACTCGAACGCCACTCAAGTGGGCTCCTTTCCCTGGGCATAAGGGGTGATGAGAGAGCTGCCCAAACGGGGCAATGTTAATCCTAAGAAACCAGACGAAAATCGCCAAACTCCACTCCGGATCGTTCCCCTCAGTAGCCATACTGACATTGTAATTGTAGCACTCCTCCCGCCTCAGACAGCCGGAATCTCTAGCCTGGATAAGGATTAAGGGGGTTCCTCTTTATTCCCTCTCTACGCACATACACATGCATCCTTTGGCAATAGCTTCCCTCTACAGACCCATTTACAGCACAGCTCCCCCCTTGGAAACTCGTTCCAGCCACCTACTCCCTCATTTCCTCTTTCTAATGACGTTTCAAGCTTCTCGGCTCCTTCCTAATCCCAGCATTTAGTAGAGGTTGAATAATGTTAGATAGAGGTTGTCGGAGTTGTTGGTGGATATGCGACTGCTTCAAAAGTGGTTTTTTCTTTCTTCAAAACGTGCTCAGGTATAGGGCCACTTTCTTGCATGATAATACAAGTGTTATCTGTTGCGGGGGATAAATCGCGTAGCGGTCAAACAGCTCGATCTAGGCTCAGGGCTCAAACTAAAGGTACGTATAATCGGAAACTTCATCAGCTCGTCCTCCTAAAATAAAACTAACTAAACATAAGTCTATATAAGAATAAAAGTATCTCAACCATTCTATCGTCTGCCACACTCATCAATCTCTCCTTCAGGCATAATCCCATTCGCCTGCATATCCTCATGATACCAATAAAGTAAAGACATCACCAGAAACCTTTCTGTCTATCCTGCCATCTAGAACAAATGAAACGACTAAAACAATTCTCCCGCCTTGTCCTTCATCTATCCACTTTCCTTGTCTCTGATAACTATCCGCTTCCGTAAACTCTAACATTATCATACCTTATTTTATTTCTCAGGTTCTTTTGCCATAGAATCCCGACGTCTCATATTTACCTCCGATTGAGATTGACCACAGCTGGTAAATATGAAGCAAAAACATGACAATACTAAGGACTCATGGGCTATCCTTGCTCCCCATCTTGAGCTAAAGCCTCTCAGTGCCCCTTCAACTTGTGGGGAGACCCCGTGAATAAGGAATAGCATTTTTGTTTCTGTTTTTGTATCCATATCTATTTCACCCCAACCCACACTTTAGAATAGTAGAGGGTATTATAGTATAAGCAGCGAGATACTCCCAAACCAAGCCACGGATTTTGTATCTTATATGAATAATACCACCCAATCCTCCGGGCTACGCCTTCTATTCCGGACTGCACTAGCTTGAGATATGCTAGGGCAAATGTTAAGCTGTATAAAAATCGTAATAATAGAGGATTTTCTATATAGTTCAGAATTCTGTCCCTTGGAAAAGGAGCCAAAAAACTATATGCAAAAATAGCTATTCAGCTCCTCCGAAGGGCATACAAATACAAAAGGGAACCAGTGCCCACTGTTCCCACCGTCCAGTCTTTCCGTCTTCGGGGTAGGACATGACAGACTGCAGCCCATAGTCTATATTTTCGCGGGTATTACAACGAACTACACCCTAGGAGGTATGGAAAGACGGGCCGCAGGGGGCAGTCGTCCTAGCGGTACTAGCCCAAGCTGAAATCATACATCTCCCGACGAATCATGATAGCATCATAGGACATCACTCGTGCCCCCAAACAGCCCTGGACGGTCCCCAGCGCTCCACAGTTCCCTGCCGTTCCTTACTATCCCCGGTCGTCTTCTATACTAGTCGTTCCCTGCCATCTACTGCCATCCTCTATAATCCCCTGCTGTTCACTCCTACCCAGAGCACACGGCTCACCCTCTTAGGGCGGGTGGTCCGGTCCATGGACTGCCATCCTGCACCTTGACTGCCCTTGTAAGTCTCAGCAGGGTCCATGATTCTGCGCGTTTTTTTAGGGTAAAGGAAAAAAATGAGAAAAAGGGCAACTCTAAATACCTAAACCCCTTGAGCTTTTCTTATCATCGGACCTCTCGGATGGTTGAAAAATCTAGAGGCAGTCAAATTGGTTGTCATGGTCACATCTACCTGTGTATAAGCTAGGGTGAAGGAACTGAGATACAGATCCTAATGTCGTCTGTGCTGATTCTAAGTTTTTTTTTTTAAATTTAGTTTTCTGGTGAGTGATAAAAGATGAAGTCGGTTAGTTTAAGAATCCTATAGGCACGAGAAAAAAGTCTTAGTGAAAGCTTACTCAGCAGCGATTAGGCGAGAATAGTAGGACACCCCCCCCCACCACCATGAAAACCCCATACAATACAGAGTATCATATGTACTAAATATATTCTTGTTCCTTTACTACTAAAATAATATTTCATGTTTGATTCTCCACTTTTTTTACCACCGCAACCCCATCATCTCCCTTTTGCTAAATACCCGTTGGGTCCACAGATTGTCGCTGTATTCCGCAATCATCAAAACTTCTATATTCTCGGGTGTGAGTTAACACTGACGAACCCCGACGCAGGCGGATATGAGAGAGTGAGGAGCGAGAGAAATAGAAGTAGACTACACGTGATTGGCCATTTCGGGAGAGACAAATGTGGGCAAGAGCAGATGGTTCAATTGGGAGAGGGGCTATTCATTCTATCAAGAGCACCGGAATAGGAGGTATTATACAACACAAATTCATAGAACCTTTCACACCTACTCTCCCTGTGCAAAGCTTTATAACCAGACTACCACTAACTTAGCCATATCCCACCTAAACCAGGGTACTCCGTTCTGGCAATATTTCAAAAGACAAAGTTATAGCAACCGGTGAAACTGGATAATTAAAGTAAAAATGATGAATGTCAGCTAGAAATTGCCTTTTTTGAAGCCGGCCTCACAACAGTATGCAGTGGGGATGATGGGGCCTCGCTTGTGTTGATATCGGAAATCACGGGCCCAAGTTTACTATTCGCTGTTGCCAACAATACGGCACTGAACAGCAACTGAAGTGGATAGCGGGAAACTTTATCTTATCATCCTCCCTGCTAAGCTAACTGTAAGTACGGGAGTATAGTGTTTATCGACAAATCTAGTCACGGCCCTTCCATCGGTCACCACACATGTCGGCTTTCTTCCCCGCATGTTCCACATCCCAAAAAGAAACAAAAATGAAGGAATATTCTGTGTAATCCCTTAACAAAATAAATGCATAGCAAAGACTCCCGCTCTCCTGCGCCTCGGGTTCAATGCCCGACTATTTTCCTGCCTTCATCTCGATGGCCCTCATTCGTTCCTTTAACAATCCATGCTCCTCCCCATCGTTCACTGGAAACATCTTCCCGTGCTTCCGCACTTTTATGGAACAAAGAAAACTATAGCTGGAGTATACCAGGCAGCACCAACTAATTTCCAACGTTTACCCCTTGGCTAGAGTATGTTATAGTATTCTAAATACACCCCCTCTAATTTTCATTGTATCATATAAGTATTAACGTTCGACCAGATTCTGCAGCTGGGTACTAGACTGTAACGCGATATCCCCCTGCTCCAGGAATCAAGTGCGTGTTCTGCGCAGTGCCATCGGGGCTACCTGGGTGATGGTAAGCGCCCGGAACTTGCAACCGTCGGCAATGCTAGGAACAGCACACCAAACATAAGAATAAAAACCGAGGAACCTTTCCGCTTGACGTACTAGTACTTGGACCTCCTCTGTGCTACGAGAAACTGCTTTGTCATTTTTTAGTATCCTCGGAGCCTGTTTTTGTGCTTTAGAGTTGATAGACGAGATTGCCGATTCAGAAAACCTAACCCTACCCTGAGAAGTGAAATAATAATTGGCCTGGACCTTTCTGGAGGTTGTTGCGAGTGCTTCTTGCCAAGACTTGCACTGCTTGGGAGACACCATGTTTTGCTGCCCATTTTGTAGTTTCCGTTATCCCCTCGGCCGCTGAGACATTCAGTCCGGTTTTAAATGTAGAAAACTAACTTATTGTAGTAAGCGTGATAAGTAAAACTTCGTGATCCCCAGGATAGCGAAGTGCTCAGAATACCGCGAGTTCTGTAGGGCTGAGCACAACCATAACGGGAGGAAATCTACGCAGACTTCCTCGCCTCCAGTTCCTAAACTAAGTTAGTTTTCAACATTTAAAACCGGGCTGAATGTCTCAGCGGCCGAGGGGATAAACCAGTTGATGATGCCTGCTTTAACAAAGCTTAAATTATAATTGGATCAGAGTTAATATTCAAAAGTTCTCGTAAGATGGATATACTAGCACTCGCGAGCGGTACTCTGGACCCTGCCTCCCCCGCAATTGGTGACTCGCAGCTCATGAATGTGGCACAAAAAGTAACAGTCACCTATTGCAGTTACCGAGGCCAGTTCATCAGAGGCCATCCTTGTGTTATTTGGTGTAGCTACGGTAAACGAGTGATAGTCTACGAAAGCTTGTTCCATCGGAAGTCTGCTTCCAGAGATAAGATGGTGGGGTCACTAATTTCCTTAGCATGGCACTGATTGGCTGGTGTTCCAATTAAACCGAGGGAGGACCTACCGTATGATGCCAGCGGATCTCAGGCCTCCCTACAGAATCCCGGCGGCGCTTTTTTATCCCAGCCAAAGTGAGATGTTTCACCAACTGATTCATCTAGGTGCCAAACAAGGTAATAAGGGTGGTCTCAGCACGGCTTGGCAGTCTGCCAAGCTTGAACTTTCCTAAAAGGGTGATTTTTAAGCGATACAGGCCGTCTCCATACTCTAGTTGCTCTGTTGCTCTTTTGCTGTCGGAAAATTCTAAAATTTGGCAGTATGATATTTCTGATGTATCTCATATTTTAGGAAAAAAATACTAGGATTTTTAAGATTTTTAGGATTTTTTCTGAGTGTGTTTTCTCACTAAGTTGAAGTGTTATTTGGTTTGCCATGAGTGGAACACTACGTTTTTTGCTGGGATAAAAAAACTTTGCTGGTAAGTTATTCTGTAGAGAGGCCCCGAGATCCGCTGATAGAATAGGTTTTTCTCGTTGAAACAATCGCCTAGCGCCGACGCATGAGGGCAACCCCCGCTTTTCTTGGCTTGGGGGAACGGAGAGTCCATCAGGTTCTACGATACCTCTACTACTGGCACGCTACCGTATCATCTCACTTATTATCGAACCTAACCCAACATGAGTGCATTGCCTGCCGAGTATGAAAAACAAAGTCTTCCCGGCGATCCCAGCCAGTACAGCATATACAATGCCCGTAGCGACAATACCACGAGCAATAGTACTCACTGTCATTCGAATCAGAATATCGGAAATGTGTTAAACAGCTATAACCACGTCAACATTGTGGGAGTAAGCGAAGAGTTCCTCCGAATCCAAGAATGGTTGTCACCACTCGAACCCTATACAGGGCATCAAGATGTGAGGAACCGCCGACTAGATGGTGTTGGGGACTGGGTCCTGTAGAAGAATGAGTTTGAGTCATGGCGCAGAAGTCAGGATGACCTGGAGAATCCTACTCTTCTATGTTATGGGGATCTTGGAGTTGGAAAGACCTACCTATGGTAAAAAAGTATTTTCCAGGTGCGATAAACAATGCTAGCGGGGAACTAAATCAGTTCATTAGTAATAGACACCCTATCCGAACAAGCTTGTGGCCAGAATATGGCCGTTTTATCCCTCTTCTGCGATTATCAGGTGCGGAAGGCTCAATCGGCAGTGAATATGATAGGGAGTCTACTCAGCCAGGTTGCACTGGGGGCAGTAGGCAACATAGGCGAAATTCAGAATGCATTTGAGAAGTCAAAGCAGGGAGGTGGGAAAGGTCTCCGATTGCCGGGGATGGTAAAATTATTCGTCGAAACAATCTGCTCACTAAAGCGAGTATATATCTGCGTCGACGCAATGGATGAGTTACTGCCACAGCATCGATCAGAGTTCCTCCGTGCACTACCACTGATTATCCGACGAGCGCCAAATACCCGGTTATTTCTGACGGGGAGGCCACATATTCGTGGGGAGCTCGACAAACATCTCGCGAAAGGCGCCTATACCATACACATCGTGCCCGACCAAGGGGATATTAGTAGATATCTAAGCCAGAGAATGGATAATGACGATGACCAAGACCCGGGCTTGACTGAAAATCTGAGAAATGATATTATGAAAACAATGCTGGAAAATGGTTCCGAGATGTAAGCAAGAGTAACGCGATTATAAACTTTGGTCACCGATTGCATTAAATATTGATGAAATTTTGAGCGAGACCTCGATAGCGGAGAGAAAGAAAATGTTACAGAAGGTGGCTACGGCTGGCGTAGATCTGGACAATATGTACGACCAAACACTACGGCGAATAAAGGAACAGAAGGGTGACCGGTCGAGATTTGGGGTAGAGGTGCTAATGTAGGTATCCCACGCGGAGCGGCCGTTGAGGATTGACGAACTCCGTTATGCTCTGGCCGTGGAGATGGAGGTAACCGAACTCGGCCCTGAGAAAATCTCACCGCAAGATACTGTCCTTAGATCATGTTTAGGGCTTGCCGTGGTTGATAGAAAGACATCGACAGTTCGCCTAATCCACTACACACTTCAAGAATACCTTTCCCGGCCTGGTGTATTGCCTGGTGCCCACAGAACACTTGGGGAAACATGTTTGACTTATCTAAATTATGACCAAGTTAAGTGGCTTTCGGTCAATAACCATTTGAACCTCCTAATTGAAATGGTCAAATATACGTCACCGAATAACACTGGGATGGAATAGATAGCGCGCAAAAGTCTTCTCGTCGTCGCTTGCTAAACTAGTGGTAAGGACAGAAGTATATATCAAAAACAAAACCATCGTCTGATCCTTCTATCGATCACCACATATCTCCACTTTCTCTCCTCCGTGCTCCAAGACAAAAGAAAGAAACATTCTGCGTAATCTCTGAACAAAAGAAATCCATCTCAAAGACTTCCTTTCTCCTCCGCCTTTGATCTAATACCTTAGCTCTTGTTCTTCCTTCATCTCCTTTCATCATCGTGCTTTTCTTTGATGTATGCTCTTTCTCATCCAACAACAAAAACATATTTCCCGTGCTTCTGCCTTGCATATGACAAAAGAAACTAAAAGCATGACGAACAGGATTAACTGATTTCTAACACCTCCGAGACACGCCCTTCCTCGAATACTCGTCCTTGCATTGGGGCAACCACGCAAAAATCGAACTCTCTGATCACTCGAAATCTCTTGCGCTTAAGTTAAATCGATTCAATTGCCATATATCTTCTGCCCTACTTTTCGACCAAATCCACAATATCCCTGTCAACAGACTCCGAAACCCCCTCTTTACGGGTTTGCATTGTGCATGCTACTTCGGAATTGATGAGGTTGTGGCTGCTTTGATAGAGACCGAATGCTATGATATCAATCAAGGAGATTGGGAGGGGTTTACACCGCTCACATGGGCTGCTCGTCAGGGGAATCAAGAGGCAGTTGAGCTACTACTCGCTCGGGACGATGTTAACCCTGACAAGCCAAATAACTATGATGAGACACCTCTCTATTGGGCTTCACAGAGTGGACATGAGGGGGCTGTGAGACTACTGCTCACACGAGACGATGTCAATCCCGACAAGCCAGACAGCAATGGTCGAACACCACTTGTGATAGCATCTTGGCTTGGACATGAGGAGATTGTAGCGCTCCTCCAACCCCGGTCAACCGCCCTCACTAGTATGGATTATGCTTAGGTAGAGATTTCCGTACATTCTCTCTGTGCCCACGCTTACATGCATCCCTACCGTAATAGTTTGACGATATATACCGGTTATCAGCACCAACTCCGCCTCTCCTCGGCCCCCTTTGCACTCATTTGTTATCCCGCTACATCTTTCGGCCCACTCTTCTTTGCTTATTTTTTTTCAGTTTTCTTAGGTTTGTTCCTTCAGTTATATTTTTCTCCCCTCTGTGTAGGACATGAAACCAGTGTTCTGAACCGTCCAGTCCGTCCGTCCTGGAGGTTGGACCGGACTGACCGCCGGTGGTAGTCCGTCTTTTTTCGAGTCCATGGACGGACTAGGGGAGTTGGAGTTGGCATCGGGGCCGGTAGGGCCCTGTGGCGTTTGGCTGTTTGGATTTCTTCTGCTTGTATGCTTAGAAACTTCAAGTTCATGATTTCATCTCGCTCATGGTTTATGATCTGGCAACTCATGTTGCATATGTGTAAACTAATAAGCATGAAAACATACTGATGGTATAATAACACCAGTAGTAGAATGCTGTACTGAGAAGCGCAAGTAATAGAGAGCGCAAGAGAGTCAATTGAGTTTCCCGGCAACTCCCCTGGAAAATCCCACGTATTGGGCTGCAAGTCAACTTCGGTTGCATCTGTTGTCTGGCTTTGTTGCGACATCACCGCTAGAGTTAAGGCAAAGAACTTAGAGAAGTATTCGAAGAAAAATAAGGCCTGAAGGGGAATGATGTATTCAGTATTACCTCACTACCCGCAGCACTTGATAATCTATTTAACTTTCTTTTCTATCTTGCGGGAATATTATTTATTATCTCGGTTACAGGACATCACCATTTATCACTCATACTTTGTCTGCGGTCCCCGGCCGTCATTACCCATCCCCGGCCGTCCCCCTCATTTTTGTCGACACGTGCCCGGCCGTCATTCCAAATACCAGCCGTCTGTGTCCCCCCCCGCAGTCCTCGCCTACACCTTACCGTCTTCCGATAGCCCCTATAGTCCCCCGCACAATCCCGGCCGTCTTCCTATCTCCCCTGCCGTCTGGCTAAACAGCTGCAGTCACATGTGTCTCACTATACTTAGAAAGGCCTAGCGTGTAGGGCCCGGCGGTCCCAACCTAGCCCGGTAGTCCCCTTGGTGCTTCGCCCTGGACCGGACCACGGCAAGCGGTCGCGTCCCGTCCCGTCCCCTTGGCGTTATCCCCGCCGTCCCAGTGGGGCCCCCGGACGGTTTGGAACATTGCATGAAGCAACCATATATACATTCCATAAGCGCTTAGTCTTCCAATTCGTTTCTCCTCATAGCGTTTAGTTGAAGGGTATTATTCTTCTATTGACGCGCTTAGGATCCTAGCTATCCGTTCTGCCTCTTGCAAAGTTTTTCATTTTTCTCTACATCTGGATCCGCTTTCTCGTATGTTATATTAGAACCTAACCTGCCTTCTTCCACTATGAGAACAAGAACTCCCACCTCCCATACCCACCGGTGTCAAGTTATCTCCCATATGCAAAGACAGAAGAGAAAACAATCACAGAAATACTCTAATCATAAGTGTTTTCAATCTAATCTTATTTCTCATTCAGGCCAAAGCCTCTCAAGGCCTACTAGGCACCCGCACAAGGATTATACTAACAGAGCCTAAGGTTTTCACTTTGATCTTACTTTAACATATACATTGCAATATAGTAGAATAGGCAAGAGATCTATGAAGTAGATGCAGGTTTTGTATAATAGAGGAATTATCTGCCGAACTTAGCCCTGTTCATTTGTGGTGGCAGTTATCCTCATTTCTGTTGCTAAATCAAATATAGAACATGCACTAAACTTACTACAAGCTACCAGACTTATAAGTATCATAGTGCCAGGATTGAAATCAAATCAACCTAATCAAAGTAAGCAAAGTAATCAAACTAAACATAGGAAATTCTGCACTTTGCTCCTATATACAGTTACCAGAATATGTATACATATTGCAGTAGGAGAGCAGTGCATTGGAATGCTTTTATATCAATTACTTCTATCTCAGAATCAGGTGGTATTGAAACCTTAGTCTTGAAATCTGAATACCGGGTTGGAACAACCCATTGCCAATTGTGCAAAGTGTATGGAATATGGCTCAGTGGTGGTAGAAAAAGGTATAGCCAGTCGCGTCTGCACCCGGAGGCCATAGCTCGTGTTCTTTGTTTTTTGTTTTTCCTCCACGGTGAGTATTTTTATTATCCTTACTTCTTCTCCTTGCAGGTTATCGTGACCTATCCTTAGCTTTTGAAATATGCCACAAAGGAGAGTGGCGACACGTGGAAAAGGGGTGCTCCCGGAGGCCAGGAGGACTCACGGGGGTGCAGGGGTAAGAGGCACTCCCAGGAGTACAGGGGTAAGAGACACCCCAGGGACCTGGGGAGTAGGAAGAATCTGGAAAAATACTCGTAGCAACTACAACTTGTGCCACTCCTCCTGTATTCTACCAGACAACAATTGTAGCTCTAATACTACTGATACAGAGGCCTCCGCCAGCAATTGTGGAGCTGAAGAACCCAGCGAGTACCTGGACTCCCCACAAAATATTAGTCAGTGACATACTGCCGAGCCACCAAGATGTATATACCCCATCTACTTCACCACTCTCCACCTTAAGCAATACCCTGAGCGCAAAATAACTCACTCGACACAATATCCATAACCCCCCATCCCAGCCAGCACTAAATATCAATGATATCCGCGAACTCCTACAGTCACATGAAGAAGGCATTATCAACCGCTTTGTCCTCTAGCTGAACTCCAACAACCAACACCTAACACCTCCGACCCCCAACCAACCCTTCTCAATTGCCAAACCCAGCCACCCAGTGACAGTTTACCACCCTGACAGGCCTACGGATGACTGAGCTTGAAAATCAGTTGGCTTACCTACCAGTAGAGTAGGAAACAGAGCAGGGCACTATGGCAGAACCTAGAGCCCTTGGTATGTACCACCCTATCCACCCCTTTGCAGCAGAAGTCCGGAAGAACACATTCAGCATTATAGAGTCAGTAGAGTCACTCTTCCCTGGGGTAGAACAGAGCACCCTTACACAAATAATCGAGAATCGCTTCAAACCTACGAATATCTACGATCTCCTAGCCGCCGAAGAGGAACGAGTGGAATCATAGTGGACAATTAGCATCGGCAGCATCGAGTTTGAACAGAGCGAGAGGGATGGCAAGGAAAGTGAGTACAAAATGAGTGGATGCTTTAAAGCATGGGCAGCATATAGTAGGATTTTGGTGAAACTAGCCTCCCCAGGCACTGCAGGGCAAGCTGGCTACTCCCCTATTCATTTACACAATAAACCTATAAGACCTCTTGGAAAGGTTCACATAGGATGGGGTCAAGTCATATCACTTCCAGTTTCACAGGAAGCAGGTGGCCTCTGGGAAGAGCATACACTACCTGAACAGGTGGCAGCAAATTGACAGCGAACTCATTGCATCGAGATGTTTTGCTCACCCTCTCATCCCAAAACAACCTTCTGTATCAATCTAGAACTGCCCAGTGTCTTTCCCATAGCTCGCCTACAAGCTACTAATTCGCAAAGGTCATACTATACCAGCATTTCTGCAACATAGTACAATGTCTGGTACACTTTACAGATCCTCCGATCACAGGAATAACCACTACAACAACAACGGTTACACGTCTACTACCATTGCTCTTACCAGCAATAGGGCTGCACAAAATAACACGCAGGTATGCCGAAACTGGAACCTCCGGGAATGCCACTCTGCATACTCCCGGCATTAGCACATATGTCTAATTTGTGGTCGCAATCACAAATCCACACAATGTACTCAGGAAACCTCAGTTCCCTCTGATCTGCCCTGCACGGGACCCCATCCACATTAGCTGCCTTTTCCATCTTCTTTTATTTTACTTTTATTTTATTTTTATTTATATTTTACTTTCTTGAGCCCTTTCGATCCTCATTTTGCCTGGAAAATGCATGTCCTCTTCTACAATTTCACAAAATGCAATATTTTCTACATATTTGCTCACTGCTTTCAAGAATCATCTACCTTACCAGCTGCTCAGGTTGTGATACCAGCCACAAGCTGTTTAAGTTCCTGTCACAAATCGTGACTAAGCAAGGCAGATTTCACATGACTAATAGTTCTCACATGACTCGCACTTGCGTGTCATCGTTATGTTATGATTGGTTGATGTTTCTATGACTCACGATTGTGAGTCATAATGATGTAATGACTTTCGCGCGTGACTCACATTATGAGTCAC
>Ga0307509_10004737_pt1 | contig 19406 bp, 28 predicted proteins | sample 10_EM_MG_FD_202245 | JGI IMG/M metagenome (GOLD analysis project Ga0307509, IMG submission 202245) | Populus trichocarpa ectomycorrhiza microbial communities from riparian zone in the Pacific Northwest, United States - 10_EM | ecosystem: Host-associated > Plants > Roots > Unclassified | place...
GACTTTCTTGAAACCTAGATCATTAGTTCGCCAGACCAGTGAGGCGTGAGACGTGAGACGTGAGACCCGGGAGGGACCAAAAAAGGTGCTGCCGCCCCAGACACCAGGTGACGTCGGAGCAAGCAGCAAATTAGTTGTGATTACACGAGTGGGGATGAGGGGTGGGTCAGGACGCGGAGAAGAGGTGACGAGGAGCTATCGCCGCATCAGGAGAAAGAAGTGATGAGAGAAAGAGTCTGGGGTAGTCCAGACGTAGGGAGGGCGCCAGGTTGCGTCAGGATGCAAGGAACGTTGCCAGGTAGCATCTGGAAGCGTGGGATGTGGCGGGGCGTTGCAACGCAAGTCAGGACGCACAGGACGCATGGTACGCAGGAGATGCGTCGCTTGCGTCAGGACGCAACGCCGACGGATCAGACGCAGGGTCCGTTTTTGCTGATGCAGCATCTCTGAGTCATCCGCACGCGTTAACATCGAGACGACGACAACATCACACTACTCTCATCCACACTGGACTCCCGAAATCGGCGGCGCTGAATTCCATTATGCCAGTCAAATGTTCATTTTGTCGCAAATGATACGAGCGTGCAGGCACATACGAGACACACTTGCGAAATGCGCATGCAAATGTCGATATCGTACTCGCATCCACGATACGGAATCCACCTCCGGACGTGCTGACTGACCTGGGGACCGACTTATCGGACACCAACGAACCTATCGAACTCTCCGATTCAGACTACGAATCACATCCTGCTGGAGATACAGCCGGTAGTGAGCGCGACGCACCTGATGATACGCGCAGGCGGGAACCCGAAACAGAAGTACATGAGTACGACACATACCCAGTCGCTGAGGAACAGGACGATTTTCCGAGGGCCTGGGAAGTCATTGGCGAGGATAAAGAGTATAAGGCAGAATGCAGGGATTTGTGCGAGAACCCATGCACTCCGCTTGCTTCAGCACAAGGTTTCAACCTTGCATCTTGGTTCATAGAGAGCAAAGTCTCAAAGACCCGCATTAACGATTACCTTTCGATTGGTTTGGGAAACTCGACATCCGTCGGCTATACTTCTATGCATACTTTGGAGAATATTCTCCGACACTTGGATCCTTATAGCCCGTATCTGCAATAATTGGAGCGACATGTGGAGGATGGTCAGAGAACATTACGATTCTTCTATCGGAACGTCCTAGACTGCGTGAGATATCTCCTTCGCCAGATAGCCTATGGTGATGACCTGGTCGATGGGCCACGTTGTGAATACGACCAGAGCGGACAGAGAATTAATGCAGAAATGCATACGGCTGACTGGTGGTGTGATGTCCAAGTACTGCCGCGTAGCCTCTTTTATGTGAAAGTATACCAATGGATGACAGGAAACACTCCCGCAAGGGGCGACTGTGGTTCCAATCATTGGGATGTGAGATCAGACGAGTCTCACCAACTGCTCCGAAGACAAGAAAGCAAGGCCGGTTTATATGACGATCGGAAATCTTCCGTCGACACTACGTAACAGACCTGGAGCAATGGCAATTCTGCTTCTTGTGCTATTGCCCATTCCGCCCAAGATCGCAAAGTCCTCTAGTGCCGACAAACTCCAGAGACCGATAAATGCCAACACACTCCGTGGCGTATTCGAACTCATTTTTGCGGCATTAAACGGTGCGGTACGGGATGGCACCCCTATTGATTGTGCTGATGGCAAGATCCAGACATGCTTCCCGATAGTGTCAGGGTGGATTGCGGACCCTATGGAAAACATTACCCTCCACGGGATCAAATCCAACGCCTGTCCTAAATGTGAGCTGCCTCCAGAAGAATTATGAAGCCGAGCCGGCCACCATCCTGGTAGAGATTACGCAAGATACCAACGCTAGGAATGCCAAAACCTGTCCCTAGATTCCGAGACCCACAACGCTGGTTATGCTCGCTACACGAATGAAACTCAGGGTATCACGAGGGGGAAAAACGGTTTTCAAGGACTCGTGAGAGTTTCCACGCCTGATCTGCACAAGCCGGATATGCTCCATACAAGATATCTAGGACTCTTCAAGTATATGATGGACTGGATTCAGGGATTTCTCAAAAACATGCGCGAAAGCAGGCCTTTGACGACGCCTGGAAAGCTTTGCCCCCTTACCCAGGATTCTTTGTCCCGATAAAGGCCTACAGGGAGGTTACACCGTGGCAAGGAAAAGAGATGAGGAATCTCAGGCGTTGTTTGTTGGGAGTTCTCGCTGTGGCGTTGAGCCAGGCTGATAGTACGCAGGTGCAACCCTTCAGACGTGCGCTCACCTGTGTCAGGTCACTGCTTGACTTTACCATCATGGGTCAATACCGAAGTCACACACCCGAGACTATATCTTATATGGAAGAATATGCGACGCAGTTCCACGAGGCGAAGGAGATCTTCTTGGAGTTTCGCATATCCAAACGGACGCAAAAGAAGGCTGATGAGTTGTGCAAGGAGCTGCGTGGTCAGAGAGCCCAGATGAGGGAGCGAGTTCCCCCATCCCAACAGCACCGGATCCGTGACGATGATTGTGAAGAACCCAACGACCAATGTATGGAATTGATACATTCCAAATTCAATTTCAACTTTCTTAAGATGCATCTAATAAGTCACTTTCGCGATCACTTCTACATGTTCGGCAATTATGTCATGTATTCTATCAAGTATGGAGAGCTCGCACTTAAGGAGCAAATCAAGGATGGATGGCGACGCTCAAATAAAATCGACGCAGCACGACAGATACTGAGCAGCTACGGTCGACAACATGCGATCCTGATGAGACTTTTGAACTTGGAATTCCTTCAACGTGCTGGAGGTGATTTACCAACTGAGTTGGTAGAACATTTAGAGAAGACCAGGCCCCCGCCTACCCCACCAGCCCATCGTAGGATTCTGAAGGGACATCGTGATATTATCCACAACGTCAGTGATTTTGGCAGATCATGCGATATATCCCCGGAGACGATTTGTCAGGAATTGATATGATTTAGCCGACTGAGCCTGCTTCCTGAGCGCCTACTGCGGGAAAATCCAGCGCTACTTCAAGGTTTGCAAGTGGAACTACTGACGCAAATGGAGATCAGGGTTCTTGCGTTCCAGGAGTCAGGTGTTTACAACATACACAGGGCTGGATGGACGGGTGCTCGACTCTGCCATAACCAGACCTGTCGGAACGATTGCGTTTGGATACAGGCTGATGGGGAGAATATGTCTGGTGCGCTCAGGGGCCATCTCCCGGCAAGGCTCATACCTCTGTTCAAAATCCGGTCACGCTATATGCAGCAGGATACAGTCTATCGCCTCGCCGGGGTTCAATTCATGAGCCTGGTAGACTCCGGACGACTGTCCGACGTACACGGTCTGGTAACTGTTGAGCTCAGAGACGATACCCGAGAGCTCACAATTGTGGATATTGGGACAAGTTTAGGCCTGGCGCATCTGATTGCGGAGACACACCGGCGCTGGCTTGTCAACAGTCGGATAGATTTAGGCAGGTTTAACGAGATCTCTTACCATTGCTGAGGGGGCTTGTATAACAAAATAAACTTCGTGAGCTACGTAGCCTAGATGTGGGCTACATGGCTCCCCAACGGAGATGTAGCGTCACAATCACGACTAGATGATAAACGTATATAATAGACAAGTATATAGTAGAGATATAGACATAGAGGAATAGAAACATCTAGAAACAACCAAATTATGCACGATAGTAGTACTAGTAGTAGGAGGCACACCGGCAGGAATGAGTAGGGTGATATCGGCGGCAAGTTGTTATAAGCACGCCCGGAAGCAGAAGGAAAAGGGGGTACATTGGGGAGGCGCCCGGATGGTGCGGAGATGCGAGGCAGGAAAAGAGACGTCAGAACGTGATATAAGGGGTGGGAGAAGAGCAGGAGCTGTGGGGTCGCAGCGCGATGTCGGTAAGGTCCGATGTCGGGTCAGGACGCAATCGGCGTTGAAAATGGCGTTGGGACGCCGGGGACGCCGAGGACGGAAAAACGATGTTGGATGAGGTGGAACGCGGCGCCTGCACCTCAGACGCAGGATTCATTTTTGCTGATGTCGTGGCTTGAATAAAAAGCCTATCGAGAGGCTTGGGGATTGCGGCGCGGGACCACCTGAGTGCGACCGGGCTAATCGTGTGCTGTCGGTCCCCACACTACATGCTGCGTCCTGGGACAATTCGTCTTGCCCCGCTTCTTCTCCCTGTTGCCACTCCATCACCTCAGGGGCTTTTAACTCAGAGGCCATCTCTATGATTTCTTAACGGGAAACTTATCTTTTGTTTCCTCCCCACACTTCCTGTATCTCAAAGTCTTGGCTTGAGTGCCTTCCGTGGCTATAGTACCCAACGTACGAGATCTGACCTACTTCCTCCTCTGGTTCGTAGGATTTAAGGTCTTCACCCTCCCACTACCGATACAGGGCTCTTAGATCTTCGGTGGAAATGATATTTTCAGGATTTGTCCTGAAAGGGTAGGTTTCGTGATAGGGTTCTTTAGTCCTTTTTTCATTTAGGAAGGTTTTGGGATAGGTTTGAGCTATTGAGCTCATCCTCAATGGTGTTGGTTCGAAAAAGGCTACGGGTTTGGGAGTATAAGTATCGCTGCCAACCATTAGTCTCAGTAACGATGAGACATAGCAATATCCTGTTAGGTGGTAGCTTCAGCGTCAGGTATTCCCACAGCTAGGACAAGAGTGGTAATTATATCGGAGAACTCGTTAAGAAGACACGAGTAATGTAGGCTAGATATAATGTTCACTTTGGTATAGTAGTCGAAGTATGGGTAACGATAAACTATGTATAAAACTTATTATATTGATCAGATCTCTTCTTCGTGTTTGTGGTCTAAATAGCCATGAAGATACTTCAATATTTATATTCCGCGTCTGAGCAATCGTGGTATCCATGCTAACTCTATACTAACTAAGTATCTTGTCGGCAATTCTGCGAACTTCACCTGAGTGCCAACACCCGTAGACCCTGAAAACTCTATACCACACCTTTCGCTCCCATGGCCAACCTCTCGGTCTGCATTTTCTTTATTCCTAATAGTGTGAAGACCACGTCAGGTGTCAGCTCATCCGTTTATCCGTTGACAACAATGGCTACAAGTTATCTTGCCCTCGTGCTCACCAATGGTAGTGTAACTCGCTGGACAGAAGATGGCCAATCTTCTTTGGTTGGTTCCATCGAGAATTTGGCATGCGAGGGGATGTCACATGCTGGTCTGCCAGTATCACACAACTTGTCCTCGGGATCGTACCTATGGGCTTTCTCCCTCGGATCACCTTTTTACCAAGATGTCCTTTGTGGATTCACCCATTCCACTTACCGGGCATAGTTACCTCCTGCATACTCTACACGTCTTTGTAGGTACGAGGGGAGAAACCTGGGTGCAAAACGTCCCCTTACCTTTGACCAACTCTGCCGACTGACAGTCTTTGTGTGTCTGTAGCCTTGTGCGCCGTCCTCCGAACCACCGGCTTCGACCTTCGTACGGTGCCCAGAGGTCTCCCCACCTATAGCCTGCGCACAGGATCTGGTCCGACAGACGGCCGCGACGTATATGGTGTTATAAGGTGTGTTCAATTGACAGTGGTATTTGGTGTTGGGACGCCACTCCCGAGGCAGCCAGTGATGACGCGCCGTCCCAACACCGGGGCTGGAGGGGGGTGTTATGTTTTTTCGTCGGAGTTCTTGCGTGCCAGGGTAGGGTAACCCAGCCCTCTAAATCCTTAAGGGGAGTCTGTGCGCCTGACGGCTTCCCTTCACGCCGGGGAGGATACTTTCGCAGTAATCATCACGAAAACTCACGCGGCCGAGTTGAAGCAGGATACATTCTATGGGAATATCCCCCTGACATCGCCGTCTTCACCTGCGCCGCCCTTTTAATTCAATTTATTTAAAATGTTCCCTTAAATGCGCACGGATAATGTAGTACTCTTCCGGCCGAGTGGAACCCGGGCACTCAACCTGCACACTGCCACTGTTTGGTGGTAGCTGCGGCGTGTGGTATTCCGACAGCTAGGGCTTGGATTGCTTTATATCAGATAACTCGCTAAGAGGACACGAGTAATGTAGGCTAGATATAAATATATACTTCGGGGTAGATAGTCGAAGTATGGGTAACCATAAGATAAAACTTATTATTTTGATAAGGTCTCTTCTCCGTGCTTGTTGTGTCTAATAGCAGCGAAGATGATTCGATATTTATGTTCCGCGGCCGAAAAATCACGGTATACATGCTAATCCTATACTCACTGAGTATCTTGCTCACAATTCTGCGAACTTCACCTGAGTGCGAACACTCGTAGTGCCTGAAAACTCTCTACCACATCGTTTGCTCCCGTGGCCAACTTATCGGTCAGTGCTTTTGTTATTCCTGAGGGTGTGGAGACCAGGTGAGGTGTCAGCTCATCCGTGTATCCTTTGACAACGATAGTTACTAATTATCTTGCGCCTGTGTCTTCTGAGGATAGTCTAACTGGCTGGACAGATGATGGCCAATTTCTTTGGTTGGTTCTGTCCAGAATTCGACATGCAACCGCATGTTGTATTCTGGTCTTCCGGCATTACACGACTTGTCCTCGGGATTGTTGCTATGGGCGTTTTCCCTCAGACTCCATCTTTTACCACCCTGTCCTTTGTGGATGCCCCCGATCCATCTACTGGGCATAGTTACCTCCTTGATACTCTACACGTCGTTGTAGGTACGAGGGGACTAATCTTTGTGCAAAACGTCCCGGTACCTTCAACCCACTCTTCCGACTATCCGTCTTCAAGTCTCTGTAACCTTATGCGCCGTCCTCCGATTCACCTGCTTCCACTTGCATAAGCTGCCCGAAGGTCTCCCCTCATTTAGCCTGCGAACAGGATCAGGTTGGACTGACGGCCGCAACCTATTGGGTCTCATCTTTTTTTTTCTTTTTTTGTTTTAAATCATGTATTCATTGTTAAGATACAAGAACTCGCATACAGCGCTAGCTATGGCGTAAAGAAAATGTTAATCTCAATCAACGAAAAAACAAGCGAAAATTATAAAATCATCTCCAAATGGTGTCAAGTACTCGACATATCGCCAACTCAGGGCTAACAAATAACTGGACAATCGTGAAAAATCATACCGACAGCCCCCTTAGGTACGGAAAATAAACCCATCACAGGAGAAAAACCTAAACTGGGCCGGGAGGGGACGAGGAAAGCAGCCCTTTCGAGATACTGGGCGGGGAGGAGCAGAAGACCATGGAGGCCAGCGACGGGAGGATGGAGGAGAACATCTCGGGGGGGTAGTTAGTGCCCGTGGCCCGTGTGAAGGAGGCCAGGGCTAGGAGAAGTTCTTTATCGGACCAGAGGGGGGAGTCAGGGCCCACGTCAGAGGGGCCTTGGAGGAGGAGATCCCTGTGGTAGGATGTTGACTGGCAACGGAGTATGGCATGGCGGAAGGTTTCTTCCTCTTCACCGCATCTGGGCCAGTGTCTGGGTTCCTCTACCCTTGACCATGAGGGGTGGGCGGCGAGATAGCTCTTCTGGGGTCTCATCTGGTGGATACGGCCAGCCATGAACTCGCCCAGTCACATAAACTGGTGGGGGGTCAATGTCAATGGGAAGGTATAATATGGGGGGGGCGGTGCCAACCGCCTCCATTCCTCTAGGAGTAGGAGTCTTGTTCAACCTTTGAGGGCTCTTTACACATTCGTCATCGTGTTGTGCAGCGGGAGTGAGGGAGCCTCTAGGAGGAGGTCAGCCCTTGCTAGGGGGGCAATGTTAGGCGCACGGACTCCCCGTCAGGATTTACAGGGCAAGGTTACCCTACCTTGGCGCATACGAACTTCGAAGGAAAAAGATAACACCCCCCTACAGCCCCGGCGTTGGGACGGCGCGTCATCACTGGCCGCCTGGGTAGTTGCGTCCCAACACCAAAGACCACTATCAATGGAACACATTTTATAACACCGTATACGTCGCGGCCGTCCGTCCGACCGGATCCTGTTTGCAGGATATATGGGGGGAGACCTTCGGGCACCTTATGCAAGTGGAAGCAGGCGAATCGGACCACGGCGCATAAGGTTACAGACACTTGAAGACCGGCTGTCGGAAGAGTGGGTTGAAAGTAACGGGACGTTTTGCAAGAAAGTTAGTCCACTCGTACCTACAAAGTCGTGTAGAGTACGAAGTAGGTAACTATGCCCAGTAAGTGGATCGGGTGAATCCACAGAGGACAAGTTGGTAAAAGATGGAGTCCCAGGGAAAATGCCTATAGGTACGATCCCGAGGACAAGTCGTGTAATGCCGGAAGAACAGAATACGAGATGCAGTCGCATAACGGATTCTCGACGGAACCAACCAAAGGAGACTGGCCCTCTTCTGTCCAGCGAGTTAGACTACCCTCGACGAGCACGAGGGCAAGATAATTCGTAACCATTGTTGTCAACGGATAAACGGATGAGCTGACACCTGACGTGGTTTCCACACCATCAGGAATAATGAAAGCGCAGACCGATAAGTTGACCATGGGAGCAAAAGGTGTGGTAGAGAGTTTTCAGGGTCTACGAGTGTTCGCACTCAGGTGAAGTTCGCAGAGTTGCGGGCAAGGTACTTAGTTAGTATAGAGTTAGCATGTATACCGCGATTGCTCAGACGCGGAATATAAATATCGAAGCATCTTCGCGGCTATTAGACACAACAAGCACGGAGAAGAGATCTTGTCAATATAATAAGTTATTCTACACTTTTATATCGTTACCAATACTTCGACGATCTATATCGAAGCCAGTTATTATATCTAGCCTACATTACTCGTGTCTTCTTAACGAGTTCTCCGATATAATTACGATTAAGGTCCTAGCTGTCGGAATACCTCACGCCGAAGCTACCACCTAACAGGCATAGGGTACTTCTAAACGTTGAAGTAACCCGTACTTAGCATGCCGTGGGGACTTGCTGTGTTGACATTCGTCGCAGGATCATACATAATGTCTGATCGAATCTGCGAGTCCTTTCCAATAAAACTCTCTCGTTACTATCTCAATCCTTTTTTCCTGTCCGAAGTGCCCCGCTACTAATGAGTCGTGACAGCCTTGGGCTATCGTGGTTTGCAGGGCTTCGTTCTCAGGAATGTACAAACGATTTTTGAACTATAGTAACCCGTCCTTTTCTATCCATTCGTCCGGGATCTTCTTTCCGCCTTCTCTTAAGTTAACCAGTTCACGGCCTCGGTTCTGCCACTTCTCCTTCTCCTTTCCAGCCATCCTATTCTTGTCTTGAAATGCATCGTTCATTGTTCGCGTCAGGGCTGCATTGACGTGAGTGCTTGATAACATTTCTCTTTCTTTCATTAACCGAGGGTGATAGCCGATATCAGCTGCGCTAAAGAATTCTTTTCGCTTGTGTCTGCGTGAAGGAAACAAAATTTGACTTCTTCTTCTTTAGCCGTGATAGATCGCTTAGGGTTTAGATCGCTTGACCCAAAACCTATTTGTCCTCTCTCTGTTACTCCTAGATTGTCTACTTCCATGGCGTCGGCATTGGCAATTTTCTCTATTATCAGTTGGGCTATCCGATCTCCTGCCGTAAACATGCAGTCGGCTTCGCCATGATTTCGCAGTATGACCTTCACTTCTCCGGTGTAATCCGCATCTATTACACCACCGCCCACTGCTATTCCCATCTTGCTAGCCATACCACTTCTTGCAGCTAGCCTTCCATAGGTCCCTTCTGGCAATCCTATCGCAATTCCTGTTTCCACCATTGTTTGTCCATTTGCTGGTACCAATCTGGCTGTTATGGCATAGATGTCATAACCGGCCGCGAATGTTGAACCCTTGGTCGGAATTATAGCCATGTCCGAAAGCTTCATTATTTTCAGGTGTGGTGATTCGCGTCTTTTTGGGACGAGGGCCGTTTATGCACTTCACCTTTAATGAATTACTGAAATTTGAAAGTGTTCAGATTTCAAAATTGCCTGTTCACTGTGACTAGCTCCCTCCTCAGGATGGTACTCCGGCCGTCTACTTAACGTCGGGTTTCCCGCCCCTTCTTCCCGGCCGGTAGACTATTTTGAAGTTATAGTTTGTCAACTCCTGTGCCCACTCAATTTGCCGCTGGTTCCAGACTTTTTTGGTCAAGAAGGATTGTAGATTTTGGTGGTCCGTATATACGGTCACTGGTTCTTCTTCACCCCAGCGGTATCTTCTCCATTCTTTGAACGCTTCCATTATTGTGAGTAGTTGTTCATCATGTATCGGATAATTTCTTTCGGGGCTGCTCAATTTTTGAGAATGGAAAGCCACCAGGTGAAGCTGTTTTCCTTAGTATTGAGACAATATGCATCCAAGCACAATATCGCTGGCATCCTTCTCGCCCACGATTTTGCCTACTGGGTTAAAATGCGATAAAATCGGTGCCCTTGTAAACCTTCTCTTCAACTCCTCAAAACCCTCCTCCTGGTCCCTTCCCCAACCAAAATCCCTTGGCACGCCTTTTAACGTCTCAGTTATTGGCTTGCAAACCTTCAAGAAATCCTTGATGAATGGTCGATAGAAGTTTGCGAATCCAATCAAAATCTGGATTTCTTTAACCCAACTTGGGTGTGCCGAATTTTGGACATTTTTGACTTTCCTCTCACTCAGGGTGACGCCGCTTGTCTTGACAATATATCCCAGGAATTCAGCCTCTTCCTGCAGGAACACGGTCCTTTTTAAGGAGACTGCCAGGTCGGGTTGTTCGAGCCGGTCAACGACCTTGGGACTAGTTTGATATGGTGGTCCATAATTTCGGAGTATATAAGGATATCATCCAGGTAGAGGCCTGCTCCGGGGTGCAAGCCTTCCCTGAGGATTTTGTTCAGCATTGTCGGAAACATTGTGGGAGCGTTAACGCACCCGAAAGGCATAACCTTATATTCGTACTGTCTGTATCTTGTACCAGAAGCTGTTTTATCTTGATAGCCTTTCCTCATTCGAATAAGATGATATCCATCTTTTTGGTCGCGCTTGGTAAATACTTTTGCGCCTGCAATATGGTCTCAGAGTTTATCCATGAGCGGTAGTGGGTACTTATTCAGGATGGTCAGTTTATTGAGGTTTCTGTAGTCTAAGTACAATCGTAGACTTCCATCCGGTTTCAGAATGAAGAGGATCTGAGCACTGTAAGGGGATTCGCTATTTGCCATTTTGACCTCTACCAGCATTTCTCTAGGGCATTTGTCCAGCTCGCTTAGTTGGTGGGCCGACATGGGGTAAATTAGGCCCCAGGGGGGCTCGGCCCCTTCCTTAAGGTTGATGGTGTCGTTGAAAGTGCTTCTAGGTGCCAACATCTTAGCTTTTCTGTCCTCAAAAATCTCCTTATCCGACAAATACAGCTTTGGCAAAGTTTCCAGTTGTAGTCCTCCTTCCTCCTCTCATTTAATCCTTCCTACATACTATGCTTCTACGTCAGAAGCCACAGTTTCATCACAGTCAAACAAATCCACAACTGCTTCCACTGCGGAAAAAGCATGGCAGTCGGGTTCTGCCAAGACCCATTTGCTCGGGTCGGCGATATTTTTCAGGGGGTGTTCCTCGTGCCACCCTCCGAAGGGTATGATTAAATCATATCTTCCTGTGTTTGCAATTTCGCAGGATATTATCCTGCGGTGGCTGTTGGGACCGATTTCCAATAGCATAGCGTGTGAATAGAATGTCCCTCAGGTAGGCGGGGTTTGGTCATTAAAAGTGGTTATTTTTAACCATGAATCTCTGGCTTCGGTCGGAATGTGTAGCGGTTGTGCGGTATCCTGGTTCTAGAGAAAGATGTTTGTTCCAGAATCTAAATGGACGTTTGTAGCTTGTTTTCGTCCTTGGGTCTTAAGTAAAGTCTTTCCTGCTGGGCACAGTTAATCCTTAGGTTTTTTAACAGGTCTTGAGCATACACACGATTCTTGATGAAATCTTTTCATCGTGATGGTTTTATATCACATGGGGGTTTGTTACCAAGCCTGCGCGGTTTCTGCCCTTGAAGCATTATCAGACCAGCTTCGTATACTCAGTGTCTAATTTTTGAGTATCGGGCAGTGGAGCGGTGTGTACCTCATGCCGCGGATTTCGCATATTACAGGAGATATGATTCACTTGAGTACCCCTTCTGATTGCGACTAGAACGTGCCATACTTTGTTTTCTACTTATCCCTCATGTGAGGTGGTCCCCGGTAAGGAATCCACAGTACCTCCGCCTGCGATTTCGATCCTACTCGCCTGGAGTGGTCCTCTCCGACACCATTCGTCACGACATGTACCTCTGAGGCGCACGGACTCCCTGTCTTGATTTATAGGGCAAGGTTAGCCTACCTTGACACTCACGATCTGTGAAGGGAACAGATAACACCCCCTCCAGCCCCAGCGTTGGGACGGCGGGTCATCACTAGCCGCCAGGGTAGTTGCATCCAAACACCAAAGAGCACCATCAATGGAATGCATCATACAAGACAGTATACGTCGCGGCCGTCTATCCGTCCGGATCCGGTGCGAAGGATATATGCGGGGAGACCTTCGGGCACCATATGCAGGTGGAGGCAGGTGAATCGAACAAAGGCGCATAAGGTTACAGACACTTGAAGACAGATAGTGGGAAGAGTGGGTCCAAGGTAATGGGATGTTTTGCACGAAAGTTAGTCGCTCCATATCTACAAAGACGTGTAGAGTATGAAGGAGGTAACTATAGCCAGTAAGTGAATTGGGTGCCACCACAAAGGACAATGTGGTAAAAGATGGAGTCAGAGGGACAAGACCCATAGGTACGATCCCTAGGACAAGTCATGTAATGCCGGAAGAGCAGAATCCAACAGGCAGTTGCATGTGGAATTATCAACGGAACCAACTAAAGAAGATTGGCCATCTTCTGTCAAGCAAGTTAGACTACCCTCAGAGAGCACGGGGGCAAGATAATTCGTAATGGTCCTTGTCAACGGATAAACGGATAGGCTGACACCTGATGTGGTCTCCACACCATCAGGAATAACAGCAGCGCAGACCAATAAGTTGACAATCTGCGCAAAATGTGAGGTAGACAGTTTTCAGGGTCTAGAGTGTTTGCACTCAGGTGAAGTTTGCAGAATTGTGAGCAAGATACTTAGTTAGTATACGATTAGCATGTATAGAGCGATTGCTCACACGCGGAATATAAGTATCGAAGCATCTTCGCTGCTATTAGAGACAACAAGCACCGAGAAGAGATCTTATCAATATAATAAGGTTCTACCTTATCGTTACCAATACTTCGACGATCTATCACGAAATATGCCATTATGCCTAGCCTACATTACTCGTGTCGCCTTAACGAGTTCTCCGATATAAAGCGATTCAGGTCCTAGCTGTTGGAATACCTCACGCCGAAGCTACCACCTAACAGTATATTGATACTTCTCATCGTTACCCAGACGAATGTTGGGCAGAGACACTGATTCTCCCAAACCCGATACCCTTTTCGTACCAAGACCATTGAAGACTACTGCAATAGATCAAATTCTCAGCTCCACCCAAGAACTTGACGAAGGGACCCTAGAACCCTACCACGAATCATATATCTGATGGATAAACCCAGAACACATTGTCACAATCGAAGATATTGCCACACTATATCGATACCAGTACGGCAAAGACTTCACCTATCACACCCCCGAGGAGAAATCCAATTCCGTTTGGTACACCCAGTACCCACACAGTAACCAACGCTCAAGTCAGCGCTTTGGCAGAGCGGAGGTTTGGTGAGGAAACAAAAGATAAGTTTCCCATTAAGAAGTCGAAAGAATGGCTTCTGACCCATAAGCGCCTGAAGTCATGGAGTGGCGACAGGACGAAGGAGAAGAAGGAAATGACAGAGGTGATGAACGGTTCTGAGCCTCGGCCCCTAGTATGGAGACAACGGTTACCAACCTGGCCCGATCACACTCAGCTCACAAGGCACCTCGATCCCCGTCGGGCTCGGGTTTCTTGCAAAATATGGAAAGCCAAGACCAGGGGCCGGTGGCCGAACACCCAAACCCGCCTGCGACCCCATCATGCACCTTCGGATCGAACACCTACACCCGATTCTAGGACGCTTCAATTCTAGCCTTCCAGATGGCATAGACGAGCAACATCTTGCTTTCAGCTCCCTACCAACCAACGTCCTAATAATGGCCCAGGAACAGGTAACAGTTAAGAACCACTTAAATTCTGGTGTCCAGATAGTAGGCTCTGAGCTCGCTTGAATCGACAATCAAGTCCAACACTTGGACATCGGGTCTCAGAAAGCCCAAGGAAGTTTTGCGGCCCAAGTGGCTGAACGACTGGGAGAAACAGATGATAAGCAGGTGAGACATGAGGCCGTCACATCTCAGCTCCACGAGAGGGTACAAGGAACCGAGGCACAGTCAATGCATGGGGACATCATGTTGGAACAGGAAATCCTCTCATTAAACAAGCAGCACAAAAGCGTTCTTGAAAACCATGAGATAAGTCTTAATCTGACGAGGACAGAGCTACGACACCAAATGCAGGACCAACAGGTTCGTGATGGTGAGATCTCGGAGCTCAAAGCCAGGGTGGAAACATTGATGGGGCTGGTAAAGGGAAAAGGGAAGGTGTCAGACCCAACGCCCGCAGCGTCGGGGGCAGGAGGCGGAAACCCAGCGCCACCACCACAACGAAAAGCAGCAGGGGCTCCAGGAGGAGGAGGAGACCCTGATGAGGAGGGAGCAGGATCTGGAAGGTAGCCAGATGAAAGTAGGAAAGGAATACTGCAAGAGAGACCCGCACCCTGGCCAGAAGAAGACGACTATGACGCCGAGGAGGACGAACAGTTTAATCTGTTCTCTCGAGTTATAGCCAAAGCCTTGTGACAACGAACAAGAGTCCCAGCAAAACCCCATGCCCTGTTCAAAAACCAAAACCAGCGAGATATACGCATGTGGCTACTGACATGCACAGATTATTTTGGCCGAAAGATTTGGCAGTGGCAAGACGAGGCACAACGGATCCGATATGCCATAAGCCGAATAGAAGGGACGGAAGTTGCACCGTTTGCGTTGACCTACTGGCGGCCAATGACTGGGGAACTAGGGTTCATCAGACAAGCAGGATACGAGTTCTGGCATGTCTCTGCCGAACAAGCAGTGCGATGCTTAGTGCCTTCCCACGGGGCTAAAACATCCCTTACACAAATGGGCTGTGTCAAATATCACGGTGATATCGCCTAATTCTTGCTGGAAATGGAAAATCTCAATATCGTGACAAAGGTTCCTGGGTTAGCCTGGAGAATAATGATTGAGGACCAGATCCCCGAAGATGCATTACGACGACTCTAATTACGAGAGTATGGCGACGTCGGGAATCGTTGGAAGCAGTCAGGACCGTCACCAGAGCAGAAGAAGACTTGAGGGAAGGAAAGCTCTTCGAGGGGAGCGGCCCTCCCGGCACGACACAGAGGCGGAAAAAAGGAAATTCGCGGATTCGAAGCGGATGATCGCAGCAAAGCGTGTAAAAAGCAGTTCACGGTTAAGGAAAAGGCGGACTATGAGAAGAAGAAGGCTGGGGAAAGAAGGGTGAAGAAGGAATGGTCGGTGGCACCGGCGGGAGACGTTAAACACAAGGTGTGGGCAGAAGCCCGCAAGGGCGTCGATCAGAAAGGTGTCGATAAAGGGAAATCTCAGAACGAATGCAGGCGGTGCGGAATGACAAACCCGGCTTGGAATTACTGTCGAAAGCCTGTATAAGTATCAGCGCACTATTGAGGACAAGCAATGCCCAAACCACAGTGCACACTCGCCCCGAACCGACGCTCCCAGGTAGCCACTGTGGCAGTTGATGGCCAGGGAGAAAGCTCACAACGAGCAGCTGAAAGGCGCCCAGCGTGGGCTTTTGAAGATAACGACATTGTATAAAATGTCATCCAGGTACCGACAACACAGGTGATCGAGTAGTGAGGTTGCCGCCCTGAATCGCAAGACCTGCGGCGGAGTCGGTGATGCCATCCCACCGGAAGGGTGAAAGACCAAAGGATAGCGGCCGCCATTTTACCACGAAAAATGGGTAGTCGGTTGTTAGGCGCACGGACTCCCCGTAAGGATTTACAGGGCAAAGTTACCCTACCTTGACGTACACCAACTTCGAAGAAAAAAGAGAACACCCCCCTCCAGCCCCGGCGTTGGGACGGCGCGTCATCACTGGCCGCCTGGGTACTTGCGTCCCAACACCAAAGACCACTATCAACGGAACACGTCATATAACACCGTATACGTCGCGGCCGGCCGTCCGACCGGATCCTGTTCGCAGGATATATGAGGGAAGACCGCCGGACACCTTATGCAGGTGGAAGCAGGTGAATCGAACGACGGCGCATAAGGTTACAGACCCTTGAAGACAGACGGTCGGAAAGGTCGGTCGAAGGTAACGGGACGTCTTGCACAAAAGTTAGTCCGCTCCAATCTACAAAGTCGTGTAGAGTATGAAGTAGGTAACTATGCCCAGTAAGTGGATCGGGTGAATCCACAGAGGAGAAGTTGGTAAAAGATGGAGTCCGAGGGAAAATTCCTATAGGTACGATCCCGAGGACAAGTCGTGTAATGCCGGAAGACCAGAATACGAGATGCAGTTGCATACCGAATTCTCGACGGAACCAACCAAAGAAGGAGGGCCATTTTCTGTCCAGCGAGTTAGAATACCCTCGACGAGCACGAGGGCAAGATAATGCGTAACCATTGTTGTCAACCGATAAACGGATGAGCTGACACCTGACGTGGTCTCCACACCATCAGGAATAATGAAAGCGCAGACTGATAAGTTGGCCATGGGAGCAAAAGGTGTGCTCGAGAGTTTTCAGGGTCTACGAGTGTTCGCACCCAGGTGAAGTTCGCAAAGTTGCGGGCAAGGTACTTAGTTAGCATAGAGTTAGCATGTATACAGCGATTGCTCAGACGCGGAATATAAATATCGAAGCATCTTCGCTGCTATTAGACAAAAAACAAGCACGGAGAAGAGATCTTATCAATATCATAAGTTATTCTACACTTTTATATCGTTACCAATACTTCGACGATCCATATCGAAGTAAACCATTATATCTAGCCTACATTACTCGTGTCTTCTTAACGAGTTCTCCGATATAATCACGATTCAGGTCCTAGCTGTCGGAATACCTCACTCCGAAGCTACCAGCTAACAGTATATTGATACTTCTCATCGTTACCGAGACGAATGTTTGGCCGAGACACTCATACTCACAAACCCAAAATCCTTTTTGAACCCAGACCATTGAGGACGACCTCAATATCACAAGTCTATTGCCCGACCTTCATAAGGGAACTAGGGACTCAAAAACCCTATCACGAAATCTACGCTTATTGGATAAATCCAGAAAACACCATTAGCACCAAAGACCTTGAAATCTTATACTAGCATTGGGAAGGCGAAGGCTTCCGTTATTACGAGCCAGAGGAAGAAATAGGTCAGGTGTGGTACGTCGGGTACTATAGCGACGGAAGACGCTCAAGCCCAGAGTTTGAAATACCCGAAGTCTGGGGAGGAAACAAAAGATAAGTTGTCCTTATAGAAGTCAAAGAAATGTCTTCTGACCCCAAAGCTCCTGAAGTCATGGAGTGGCAAGGAGGAGAACGGCCTGGAGGTGAAGGAACCGAAGGAGGGGATGAGCTCTCCTCCGTTTAAGCTCCAAGCGTGGAAACCACAGTCACCCACCTCGTCCGATCGCATTCGGCGGATTGGACCCCCCGCTCCCCTGTTGGCTTAGGCTTTCTAGAAAAAGTACGGAAAGGGACAACGGCCCGCAAGTCGCCGGACGCCCGAACCTACAGGCGAACCCCTCATGGCCGTTCGGATCCACAGATTAGAACAGCTCCTCGGCCGATTTGACCCAACGCTCACCGTCAGCCAAGATAGAGAACATCTGGCATTTGGTTCCCTCCCGACCAACATATTGTTAATGGCCCAAGAACTGGTCACGGTAAAAAACAAGTTAAAATCCGGGGCCCAGATAGTTGGTCGAGAGCGCGCCCGAGTGGACGAACAAGTCCGCCTGTTGGACTTGGAATCGCAAAACGTCCAGGAAAGCTTCGCCACTCAAGTCGCCAAGCGACTTGGTGAAACAGATGAGCGACAGACCAGACATGAGGCTGTCACCTGTCATCTCCACGAAGCAGTGCAAGGAACTGGCGAACAATCCATGCACCGGGACCTACTCCTCGATAAGGAGATTGTTCGGATAAACGAACAACACAAACGGGAGCTGGCAAATCATAAGATGAGTATTAATCTTGTGAGAGACGAGTTACGGAACCAACAGGAGTCTAGAGAAGCCCAAGATGGTGAGATTGCAGTGCTTAAGGCTCTGGTGGAACAATTAATGGGACAAGTCAAGGGAAAGGGGAAGGTGTCAGATCCGACACCGGAGGCTTCAGGGGCAGGTGGAGGACCACCACCACCACCACGACACCGAGCAGCAGGAGCTCCAGGAGGAGGCGGGGGAGGGGACCCCGATGATGATGGAGAAGGATCTGGAAGGAAGCTAGATGAGAGGAAGAAGGGAAGACGGGACGGGAGACCCGCACCCCTGCCAGAAGAAAACGACTATGACGCCGAAAACGACGAACAGTTTAACCTGTTCTCACGGGTCATGGCCAAGGCCCTGGGACAACGAACAAGAGTCCCAGCGGAACCCCCATCCATGTTTCGAAACGAGAAACACCAAGATAAACGCATGTGGCTAAGGAGATGTGCGGATTATTTTGGTCGAAACAGCTGGCGGTGGGAGGACGAGGCACAACGAATCCGATACGCCATAAGCCGAATGGTCGGGAAAGAAGTCGCACCGTTTGCGTTAACCTACCGACGACAAATGACCGGGGAAATAGGTTATACGAGACAAGAAGGATACGAGTTCTGGCATGTTTTCGCAGAACAAGTCCTGCGACGCTTCGGACCCACCCATGAAGCTGAAAAATCCCTACGAGAAATGGGATTAGTTAAATATCACGGTGATGTCGCCAAATTCTTGATGGAAATGGAAAATCTCAATATCCATGCGAGGGTCACCGGGATAGCCTGGAGAAAAAGGATTGAAGACCAACTTCCCATTGAGGCATTGCAAAGGCTCTCACATCGAGAATATGTCGACGATGGGGAATGGTTAGAAGCAGTCAGGACTGTAACTAGAGCGGAAGAAGATTTCAAAGAACGAAAAGCTGTTCGAGGGGGCGGTCCCTCTGGCACAACACGAGGCGATAAGCGGAAATTCGAGGATTCGAAGCCAACGGTTGCCGCAAAGCGTGTAAAAAGGCAGTACACGGCTAAGGAAAAGGCGGACTATCAGAAGAAAAAGGCTGGGGAAAGGAAGGTGAAAAAAGAAGGGTCGGTGGCACCGAA
>Ga0307509_10004738_pt1 | contig 19406 bp, 9 predicted proteins | sample 10_EM_MG_FD_202245 | JGI IMG/M metagenome (GOLD analysis project Ga0307509, IMG submission 202245) | Populus trichocarpa ectomycorrhiza microbial communities from riparian zone in the Pacific Northwest, United States - 10_EM | ecosystem: Host-associated > Plants > Roots > Unclassified | place...
CACCGCCGAACAGGAGCTGAATCCGAGCAACGTGCTCACGGATCGGGAGCTGGAGATCTTTATCGGTCTCGCGCTGGGCGAGACGAAGCGTTCGATCGCGCGAGCCCTGGGCATCTCGCTCAAGAGCGTCCAGAACCGAGCCATGACCATCAAGCTCAAGCTGCGGGTCCCGCGCGAGCACTTCGAGCGGGTGGCGCTGTTCTACGGACTCATCGAACCGGAGAACGCGTCGCGTCGGACGCTGCGGCGGGTACCGAAGGGAACGCTGAGTCTCGCGTCCTAAGTGCGCAATCGCGCAAGGGCGACTTCACGCTCCGGTCCATTTCCCAACGCGTCAATGCATCTCCAGGACGGCGATCAGTGACGGAAAGAACATCCGCTCCCGTCTGTATGTCTAAGGCCAAGGATTGCCCGCGCTGAGCATTCCTTGCTCCCTCACTCTGAAAAACGCGCGGCACTGCAGGAATACATTCAATGCACAGATCCCTCGTCGGCATTCTCATAAGCACCCTGGTTTGTGCCTCGTGTGGGGGTGGGTCCAAAGATTCGGACAAGACCAATGCCTCCGGCACCACGCCACCTCTGCCCACCTCTCCTGCCCCGGATGCGAAACCTCGCACGGGTTATTTCCTGAACACCAAGGGGGTTCGTTACAACGCCTGCGGTTATCAGGGCACCACAGGCGATCGTGGTGCATTCACCTATGACTCGAAAACGAGCAAATGTACAACGGCTTTCTTCCTGGGGAACATGCAGCTAGGGGATCAGATCAATGCCGTGGACGATCCGATCGTCACTCCGTACAACCTCTCGCAAAGCGTCTCGCAGACAGATGGCTCAGACGTACTAACGTTCCTTCAGTCCATCAATGCTCGTCCGAACACTCAAGGCGTCATCGAAATCCCGAGCTCGATCGACTTGACCGCGCGTGATGCCGGTTGGTCAGTTGATTTTGGTAAAGAGACTTTTGGTTTGAAGGCAACCCGAGTTCTCGAGGCAGCCGGGATGCGCTTTGCCGACGCCGCTAAGGCAGCAGCCGACTATGCGCCATCGATCACCTGTTTTCATACCGGGCATCAACGCGGGACATGGAGTGGCGCGAAGACCATAACCACGTACACCACGACCGGCTCATCTACAAGCTACTTCAGCTCGGTGGGTGGCGGCGCTGAAGGTGTCATGACTCCAGACGGCTCGATATGGCTCAATCTTTTGGAAGACCCGTACTACCGTAACCATTCCACATCAGACGCAGGTAAGCCGTCCCTAGACTACGACGTCGTCTCCGGTCAGTTGGCACCCCATCTTCGCGTGACCATCAAAGACGACATCAAGCTGGACCTCTACCCTGATGGTTCATACGACATCCGCGGCAAACTGAGCATGCCGAGCTTGGCAGAGTGGTCTGGTTTTCTGACCGTGACCTCGCCCAACCGGCACTCCAACTGGTCGTTTCCTGCCGGCGACCAATGGACCCGGTTCTACTATGACGTCCCGGAACTGCGCTTCGCCGGACGGGAAGGCAAGAACGTGCTCGGTATGGATATCTATGCCGACGGGACGGTGCGAGTTGTGGTCGCAGATACCGATGCCAACAAAACACCGTCGTACCATCTCGGGAGCGCGCTGATCCAAAACAAGCTCGATGGAGATCACGTCTCCGGTTCCGCGGTGGTCGAGCCGAATGGCACCGCCGATGAACCTCGTACCTATGCGATAGACGGTGGGATCGATCGCACGTTGAGGACCTTCGTTGGTAAGGTCACCGTGACGACACCCTCTTCAGGCACTCAGCCGTTCATGGAGTTCACGCCGGAGGTGCCGGCCATGGGCTGCGTCCTATTCCCTGTTATCGAGTGAGGATCCAGAAGGCTGAAACCCACTGCCTCACGCTTCGCAGCCCCCTGGTTCGAGATCGCTCCGCAATCCTCCCTCGCTGAGCGCACCTATTCGCGCGACAAAGGTCGCGACGTCACGAACGCCTAGCGAACTTTAGCTACCAGATAATCGCTCCGTGGTAGCTAAACGCGAGACGCGCTTTTCGACTGGAAGTGATTGATTCTAAAGGATAAAAATGGTGGCCGGAGTCGGAATCGAACCAACGACACGCGGATTTTCAATCCGCTGCTCTACCAACTGAGCTATCCGGCCATTTTGCGAGGACGCGTATTAGACCGGCTCCGCTACGGGTCCGTCAATGCATCATCGAACACGGATCGAACCGACGACATGGACTCCTTTTTTGATCCGACTCGGCATCGAATTTTGAACTCGGAGCGCAGCGAAATCGCATTCACTCTTGGCACAAAAATGTGCTGGTGGTAGCTAAGAATGGTAGCTAAGATTTTTGCGTATCCCGCTGAAGGCGCGTAAGTGATTGCCGCGAATAACGAATCCGGCATCAATTAAACTATTTTCGGACTTGACAGCGGATTTTCAGTCCGCTGCTCTACCAACTGAGCTACCTGGCCATTTGGGGGCGCCAGTCCGGGCGGACTGGGTCCGGTCGCGGTGGACCGGAGGGCGCGTATTAAATCGGCGGGGTGGCGGGGCGTCAAGACAAACCGGGGGATGGCGGCGCAGCCGCGGCGGCGAGCGAGAATTTCACGAGATTTAGCCGCGGCAACGGGGTAACTTGCCCCTCTCGCCTGATTTGCAACTTTCCGCTGCCGCGAGGCGTTGATTCGCGACGTGGGCTCGGGCCGGTGGCACGGCCGTCAATATAACCAGCTAACCAGCGCCTCGATAACAGGGATCTACCAGGAGTCACGATGGCGACAGTTCAGACCCCGCCGGTTGTGGCGGAGCATCGCCCTGCTTCCATCGCTGCTGACTTCATCCGGGTGCGCGCCACCAGCGCCGCGATCTGCGAGCCGCTCGCCACTGAGGATTTTGTGGTCCAGAGCATGCCGGATTGCAGTCCAGCCAAGTGGCATCTGGCGCATACGAGCTGGTTCTTCGAGCAGTTCATTCTCAAGCCGCACGCGCCCGGCTACTCGCGCTTTCAAGAGCAGTTCGAGTTCCTGTTCAACTCTTATTATCAAACCGTCGGCCCCATGCATCAGCGGCCGTTGCGCGGCCTGTTGACGCGGCCAACCGTTGCCGAGGTCATGGCCTATCGCGCGCACGTGAATGAGCACATGCAGTCGCTGCTCGACGCGAGTGGCGACGAGAACATCGCCGCGCTCGTGACGCTCGGGCTCAATCACGAGCAGCAGCACCAGGAGTTGATGCTCACCGACTTGAAGCATCTGCTCTCGTGCAATCCTCTGCATCCCGCTTACCGGCCCGCCGCTCACGCACCTGCTGTACGTGCGATCGAGCCGCGCATCTCGCCGCTGCGCTTCGTCGGCTTCGACGGCGGCATTCGCGAGATCGGTGCGACCGGCGCCGCGTTCTGCTTCGACAACGAATTGCCGAGGCATCGCACCTTGATCGAGCCGTATGCGCTCGCCGACCGGCTCGTCACGAATGCCGAGTACCTGGAATTCATTCGCGACGGCGGCTACAAGCGCGCGGACCTGTGGCTGTCGGATGGGTGGACGACCGTCTCTACCGAAGCATGGTCGCATCCTCTCTACTGGACTGATTCGCTCGATGCGGAGTTCACGCTCGCCGGGCAGCAGGCATTGAATCCTACCGCACCCGTCTGTCATGTGAGTTACTACGAAGCCGACGCGTTTGCGCGCTGGGCCGGGGCGCGCCTGCCGACTGAAGCGGAGTGGGAGCTTGCCGCCGAGAAATTGCCGATCGCCGGTAATCTTTGCACGGACCGCCTCGACAAAGCCTCACTGCATCCAATGCCTGCGGGCAACGGCAGCGGTTTGCGACAGATGTATGGCGATGTCTGGGAGTGGACCGCCTCGCCGTACATCGCGTATCCCCGCTACGCGCCGCCGCCAGGAGCGCTCGGTGAATACAACGGCAAGTTCATGTGCAATCAATGGGTGCTGCGCGGCGGTTCGTGCGTGACGCCGACGGATCACATTCGCGCGTCTTACCGGAACTTCTTCTACCCACAAGCGCGTTGGCAATTCATGGGCGTTCGCCTGGCGCGCAGTGTGTAACGACGCGCGGCTGCCGACCGTTCTGAAGCTCAACTCTCATACGAATCTCATACGAATTCTCCCGCAGGAGCGATCCATGTCGAAACGCCTCAACGTCATCGAGTCCACGCCCGCGCACGACCAGCTCACCCGCGAGGTGATCGAAGGTTTGCGCAAGTCGCCCAAGGAATTGTCGCCGGTCTGGTTCTATGACGAGTTGGGTTCGTTCCTGTTCGACAGCATCTGCGAGCTGCCTGAGTACTATGTAACGCGCACCGAACTGAGCATCATGCACATGCATGCGGCCGAAATGGCGCTGCACATCGGTCCGCGCGCTGCGCTGATCGAACTCGGCAGCGGCACCAGCATCAAGACGCGCCTGCTGCTCGACCAGCTCGAGCTGCCCATCGTCTACGTGCCCGTCGACATTGCACGCGAGCATCTGCTCGATGCAGCTGGCGACATGGCGCGCGACTACCCTGCTCTGCACATCAGCCCGGTGTGCGCCGATTTCACCCAGCCGTTCGTCTTACCCCGGCAGGCTGCAACCGCGCAGCGGCGCGTGATCTATTTTCCTGGCTCGACGTTGGGCAACTTCACTCACGAGCGCGCGCAGGAATTGTTGACGGTGATGCGTGCCATGGTCGGCCACAACGGCGCCGTGCTCATCGGCATCGATTTGCAGAAGGATCCGCAAGTGCTGCAGCGCGCGTACGACGATGCGGCCGGCGTCACGGCCGAATTCAACATCAATGCGCTGCGGCACATGAACCGCGAACTGGGTTCGAACTTCGACTTGGACGGGTTCGAACACCACGCGCTGTGGAACGAGATCGAGGGCCGCATAGAGATGCATCTGATCAGCAAGCGCGACCAGTTCGTCGAGCTACGCGGCGAACGGATCGCCATCGAGGCAGGCGAACACCTGCGCACCGAGTACTGCCATAAGTACACGCTGGAAAGTTTCGCGGATCTTGCTGCGAAAGCGGGTTTGGCCGTGCAGCGCGTATGGATGGATGCGGAAAAGAAGTTCAGCGTGCAGCTGCTGGAGCCTCGCTCGCTGCAATAACTGACGGCGAGGATTTGCCCGCAGCCGCGCCTGCGGTGAACCCGTAATCCGGCGCCTTAGAACCCGCATCCGCGGAGTCGGCATAGTACATTTCCGTGTGGTGATTTCCCGCACAGTTCACAGCTATGACACGGCGGCACGCGCGCCTTCCGGACATGCATCACACATCTTTCCGTCAAATCTCTATTTCATACGACAGTTCCTTAAACGCGTGTGATGGCAAGGGACTCCAGCGGCTACGGCATTGCCGCACGCGTGCTGATACCGGGCGGTTGCGCCTAAGCAAAGTCTCGTACCAGGTCGTCAATGAAATCCGAGTCGCTCATACGAATTCTCGCGGGGCAGGCCTCTGTCGTCGCGATCCTGTTGCTGGTGCTCGTGCTGTCCATTGCCGGCGCGCCGCTGCTGCAGCAGAAGAAAATTGTTGCAATGCAGATCGGCGCGAACGTCGGCGTCGCGAAAGCACATGCCATCGCCGAAGCGCTGTTGGCCGAGGGCGCCGCCAAGCTGCCCGCCCATGTCACCGGCAAGAACTTCACTGCTCACCACTTGCAATATGCATTGAGTCCATCGTCCATTGCCGCGCCGACGGACAGCTTCGAGGCGCGCGCGTTCGACTCATTGCGCGCGGACTCGAATCGTCCCGTCTTCGGCATCGTGTCCGACGCAAAGCGTAATCCGCATCTTCAATACGCGGCCGCCGATGGCGCCGGCGGCGTGCTCATACTCGACGTGCCGCTCGAAAAAGAGCGCGCGATGGTCGGCCGCCTGTTCGGCCAGTCCTATCTCGCCGGCAGCGCCGTCGGCTATCTGCTCGCCGCGCTGCTGCTGTTCGGTGGATTCTCGCTGCGCTACTACCTGAGCGACTTGGTCCGCCTGCCCGCCGAAGAGCGCCGCAATATCGTGCAGGAAGGCCTGCGCGAAAACGATGCGACCGGCAGGCGCAATTTGTTTCCCTGGCTACTCAGCCTATGCGGATTGGTTTTCGCGTTCGACCTCAGCAACATCATGGACTCCGCCGTCGGCATCGGCTATGTGCTGGCAGTGGTGCTGAGCTTGTCATCGAATCGCTTCTGGCACACCACAGCCATCGCCACTGTCGGTGCGACGCTGATGTTCGTCGCGCCGGTCGTGTCGCCCTTCGACGGCATGTGGTGGACGTACCTGGAGAATCATGCGGTCACGGTGTTTGCCATCATCGCGACTGGCTTGTTCGGCAGCGCCAACATGCGCAATTCGCGCGCCGAGGCTGTTGCACTCGCGGAGGCGACGCGTTCCCGGCGCGAGACCTCCGAACTGCGAGCGGCCTTACAGCGCGCCGAAGCTGCCGACGCCGAGCGCGAATCGGCAAAGGACGAGATTGCCCGCCAGGCACAGCAGTTGATCGAAGCACAGGCGCGTTTCCAGCGCGCCGTGTCCGGCACCCAGGATGCGTTGTTCGAGTTCGATCTGCGCAGCGGCGCGATCTGGCATTCGCCGCGCTTGCTGCAAATGCTCGGCTACGCGCCGGACGCCGCTGACCTCGACCTCGAAGCGCTGATCCACCCCGAGGACGCACCGCGGCGGCACCAGGCCTGGTCGGACCATCTGCAGCACGGCATTCATTACGACATCGAGTATCGCTTCCGTACTCGGCAAGGCGAATGGTTGTGGGTGCGTTCGCGCGCCATTGCGCAGCGCGACGAACTCGGCAATCCGCAGTTCTTCGCCGGTTCGATTCACGACATCACCGAGAGCCGTGCCGCGCGCGAGGCGATGATCCGCGCCACTGCGGCAGCGGAAACGGCGAACACCGCAAAGAGCACGTTCCTCGCGACGATGAGCCATGAGATCCGCACGCCGATGAACGGCGTCATCGGCATGACGGGCCTGCTGCTCGATACCAGCCTGGACCGCGTGCAGCGTGAATACGCGGAAACCATTCGCGCCAGCGCCGACTCGCTGCTCACCATTCTCAACGACATTCTCGATTTCTCGAAGATCGAAGCCGGCAAGCTCGACATCGAATCCATCGAGCTGGACCTGAGCGCGAACGTCGACGACGTCGGCGCCATCATGGCGTTCCAGGCGGCGGCGAAAGGTATCGAGCTGGTCGTCAACGTGCGGCCCGAAGTGCCGGAGCGCGTGTCGGGCGATCCGCAACGCATCCGCCAGTGCCTGCTGAACCTGGTCGGCAACGCGATCAAATTCACGCGCAGCGGCGAAGTCGTGCTCGACGTCTGCCTGCTGGGCCGCCAGAACGGCAAAGCACTGGTGCATTTCGAGGTGCGCGACACCGGCATCGGCATCGCGCCTGAAGCGCTCGCGAAACTGTTCCAGCCGTTCATGCAGGCGGACTCGTCCACGACACGCCAGTTCGGCGGCACCGGCCTCGGTTTGTCGATCGTGCGCAAGCTGGTCGAAATGATGGGCGGCCAATGCGGCGCGCAGAGCGAGGCGGGCAACGGCTCGACCTTCTGGTTCACGCTGCCGCTGGAGATATCCGACGCGGCCGAAGAACGCCAGGGCGCCGCGCCGGCGCCGCTCGGGCAGCGCGTGCTGCTCGTCGACGACAACGAGACCAATCGCCGCGTGTTGTCGGCGCAGATGAGCCACGCGGGCTATTCGGTCTGCCTCGCATCGTGCGCCGCCGACGCGCTGAAGGTGCTGCGCGAGCCGGGCCCGTCACCGATTGACGCGGTGATTCTCGACTACCAGATGCCCGACATCGACGGCGCCATGCTCGGCGCGCAGATCATGAACGACAAGGACATACCGCCGACGCGGCTGCTGCTGCTCACCTCGCTGGATCGATCCGGCGACATTCAGCGCTTCTCCAACATCGGCTTCGCGGCGTATCTGACCAAGCCGGTGCGCACCGGCGAACTGCTGGATTGCCTGCAAAAGGCGCTGTCGCGCGAGGCGCAGGATTGGCACATGCGCAGCCAGCCCATCATCACCCGTGGCACGCTCATCGCCGACGACAGCAAGCGGCAGTACCGCGGCAGGGTTCTGCTCGTGGAAGACAACGTCATCAATCAACGCGTCGCGCGGCGTTTCCTGGAACGACTCGGCTGCGAAGTGGAAGTGGTCGGTGATGGCCAGCAAGCGGTCGACACGTACAGGCCAGGTACGTACGGCTGCATCATGATGGACATGCAGATGCCGGTGATGGACGGCCTCGAAGCCACGCGTCGCATTCGCGAACTGGAAAGCGGCGGCGCGGTGCGCACACCCATCGTCGCGCTGACCGCGAATGCGATGATGGGACAGCTCGAACGCTGTCTGGAAGCAGGCATGGACGACTACCTCACCAAGCCGCTGGACGTCTCGCGCCTGCAGGACGTGCTCGACCGCTTCATGGCGCGCAGCCCCGTCACAAACGAAGACTCGCCGCCGGCTGCAGTGCGCCCGGCATCCGTCACGACTCCCGCAGTGCTGAAACGTCTTGCCGAAATCACCGATGGCGATCAGGAGTTCGCCGAAGAACTGATCGCCGCGTTCATCGTCGGCGGCGAGGAAACGCTGCGCGACATGCTTGCCGGCGCCGCGGACTCACAGGCATTGAGCCGCGCGGCTCACAAGCTCAAGGGCGCGAGCGACAACCTGCATATCGAGAAGCTCGCAAAGCTGGCGCTCGACCTGGAAACGCGCGCCCGGCAAAGCGAGAAGAGCGACTGGCATCCGGAGATTCGCACCATCGCGACCGAGTTCAAGCTGGTCGCGACGGAACTGCGCTCGTATACGAATACCCTCCGCAAAGCCGGCTGATTATTTCTCGTCTTGGTTCGCGTCCGGCTTGTCCGGCACGAACGCGGCGGGTTTCTCCGAGCCGCCGCCGAAAAAGAATTTCTCCATCTCGGCCACCAGGAATTTGCGCGCCTTGGGCTCGATCGGCGTGAGCCGGTATTCGTTGAGCAGCATGGTCTGGTGCTTGACCCAGCGCTGCCACGCTTCCTTGGATACGTTGTCGTAGATGCGCTGGCCGAGTTCGCCGGGATACGGTGGGCGATCCAGTCCTTCGGCCTGCTGGCCGAGCAGTATGCATTGCACCATTCGGGTCATTGTCGTCTCACGTGAGAAAAGCGAGTTGGCGGATCAAGTCCACGGACGGCTTCGCGAGGCCGATCCGCGCCGGCTGCCGCGGGTCGTACCAGCATTGATTGTCCGCATCTGCAACGCAATGCCGAGGCTGCGCGAGTCGCAGCACGATGGGATGCAGCGTGAGATCGAAGTGCGTGAACGAGTGCGAATATGGTCCCATGCTGTGCGAGTCCGGTTCCAGCTCCGCCAGGTTCTGCGTGTGCATCCACGCCAGCGCGCTGTCGCGATCGTCGAACTGCGGGAACGTCCACAAGCCGCCCCAGATGCCGGCGGGCGGACGGCGTTCGAGCAGCACCGCGCCGTCATTGCGAAGCGCAAGCACGGCATAGGCCGTGCGTTGGGGTCGCGCCTTCTTCGGCTTGGGCGTGGGCAGCACAGACTGCAAGCCTTCGATGCGGGCAATGCAGAATTCCTGCATCGGGCACATGGGACACAGCGGACGCGAACGCACGCACAACGTCGCGCCCAGGTCCATGATGGCTTGCGTGTAGTTCGCGACGCGTTCGTGCGGCGTGCAAGCCGCGGCGATCTGCCACAGCTCGCGCTCCACGTTCTGCTGGCCCGGAAATCCGGCGATGCCGAAGCAGCGTGCCAGCACCCGCTTGACGTTGCCGTCGAGAATCGGGTGCCGCTGTTCGCGCGACAGGGCGAGGATGGCGCCCGCGGTCGAACGGCCGATGCCCGGCAATGCTTCGACGGCGTCGATGCCGTCGGGAAATTCGCCGCCATGATCAGACACGATGGCCTGCGCCGCACGATGCAGGTTACGAGCGCGCGCGTAGTAGCCGAGCCCGGTCCACAGATGCAGCACCTCGTCGATGCTGGCGGCCGCCAGCATTTGCACGTCGGGAAAGCGCGCCATGAAGCGCTCGTAGTAAGGTATGACGGTGGTGACCTGCGTCTGCTGCAGCATGATCTCGGAGACCCACACGCGATACGGCGTCGTGTTCTGCTGCCAGGGCAAGTGTTTGCGCCCATAGCGGTCGAACCATGCGAGCAGCGCGGGCGCGAAGCGCGCGCTCGCGGATGATGCCGGGTGTGCGAGTGCGGCGTTCATTGCGGCGACGCTGGCGTCAACACCGACGAGGACTCCATGGGCGTCGCAGGCGCGGTCACGGCCGCATGTTTCTGCGCCTCCAGCTCCACGTTCTTGAACATGTCGACCGTCGCGTCGCTCAGCGTACTGAGCAGCCAGCGTCTGCCGGCGATCGGCGGCATCCAGAATGCAGGCGTGATGGCAGTGCGATAGCTCACGCGCGTGCGCCCTTCGCTCACGGACAGCATGGTGTGGGTTTCACCGAACTTGACGTCGCTGCGCGCCGGGTCGCTGATGGCCTTGAGCTCGAGCGGCGATTCTTCCACGCGTTCGAGGCGCTTCACGTTGCGGCAAAATGGTCCGAAGCAGGCACGCACCGTCGTGGCCAGAATCGCGGTGTGCTCGTTGGGCCGTGCCTCGACGCGCGCTTCGAGGATGCGCGCATCCAGCTTCGGGTAATTTTCGTAGTCGCGCAGCACGGCTTGCACTCGATCCACCGGCGCATCGAGGATGGCGACGAACTCGAACTGGTAGTGCTTGTCGACGAAGCGCGACTCGGAGCGTTCGATGGTGAGCGCATGCGCCGGCTGCGCCGTCGACGCGATGACGAGCACTGCAGCCAAGCGCGCCAGAACAGTGTGCAGTGGAAAAGTCTTCACCATCACCGCCCGAGCAAGTCCTTCAACTTGTCGCCCAGCTTGTCCTTCACTTTCTGTTCGAGCTTGCCCTTCTCCTTGTCGACACGCTCCTTCACCTGACCTTTCAGGTAGCCCTCGATGTCGGGCCGGATCTTGGGATCGCTCAACGCGCCGGTGACTTTCACCGGAATCGCCGCGTCCACCATGTCCTGCATCTGCGCCGTGTCGGCGCCTTCGCGCGGAATCTTCAGCACGTTCGCAACGAGCCGGTAATCGAGCGCATTGTTGGGCACGTCGATCTTGCCCTGCCCGGTGACCTTCAGGTATTGCAGCGCCACGTCCAGATCGTTGTTGGTGAGCACGCCATTGGTCATCGTGCCCGTGCCTTTCATCGCGCTGAACTCGGTGCGCTCGGGCCCGCTGCGTTCCGGGGCCGCCTGCTGCTTCAGCAGCGCGCGGGCGCGGCGGATTTCGTACCACAGGTCCGAGCCTTCGATGGCGCCGTTCGCGACCGCGAAATCGATGCTGCCGGCGAGCGTCTTCACGATGTCGTCGGTGTTGCGCCCGGCGCCGTTCAACTTGATGTTGGCGCCGCCCTTGCCGGACACGCGCTTGGTCTTGAACAGGTCGCGAAACAGCGGCGCGAAGTCGATGCCGCTGACGTGTTCGTCCAGGCTGACGCGCGCCACGTCGCCGGTCGCATCGATGCCGATGTCGCCGCGATACTGGCCGCCGTACATCGACGCTTCGGATGGGTTGAAGCGCACCTTGCCGTCGCGCGCGTTTACGCCGAGGCGCAGCTTGGTGAACTTAATGTCGGCGAACACGGCCTCGCCCACTTGCAACTGGCCGCGCGCGTTGAGGTTGCGCAGCGCTGCGACGGGAATTTCCGTCGGCGGCTCTTTGCCCTTCTTGGCCGCAGGTGCGTCGGCTTTGGGCGCGAGATAGCGGTCGGCGTTGATACGGTCCACGTTCAGGTCGAATCGCAGTGCTTTCGACGCAAAGTCCGCCACGCCCACCGAGCCTTTCGCAGTGGTGTCATCGAGCTGCAGGTTGACGCCCTGCAAATCGGCGGATGTCTTGGTCAGCGCGACGTTGCTCGCAAAGCTCAGCTTCTTGAATACGTCGGCATCGCGGGTCTTGGGCAGCGTCACGCCGAGCTTCGGCAGCCATTCCCGCAGCGCGATGGGTTCCAGCTTCAGCGGGCCGGCGATGCGCGGTGCGTCCAGGATTTCCTCGCCCTTGAGGGCGCCGCTGAAGTGCGCACCGGCGACGTCGGCCTGCAATCCGACCAGTTCCAGGGTCTGCGCCGCCAGGTTCGCGGTGAATTCCTTGGCCTTGAGCGCAACCGGGACGCCGCCCGGCGGCAATCCGTCACCTTTCCAGGTCGTCGTCAGCGTCAGGCCGTTAAGTTGGTGCGTCTGCCGACCGATATCTGCACTCAGGGAGTCTGCGCGGATCTGAACCGGAACGCCTTCAGGCGGATAGCCGGGCCCGGACACCGTCAGGTCGATCTTGGGCTCGGCCAGGCGGTGCGTATTGGTTTCGAGATCCGCGGTAACGGTAGTCGCCACATGCACTTTGACCGACATCGATACGTCCTGCTCAAACACGAAATCGGTCTTGAGGTCGAACGGCTGGCCGGATTCGAGGCGACCCGTCTGCAAATTGAAGTCGCGCACGACGTGCCGCGAGTTCGCCTGCTTGTCCTCCATCGTGACGGCGGCATCCTTGATTTCGAGGCCCGCGATCGTGGGCAGTCGGGCCGGGCCAGTGTCCGCGGCGTCTTGCGCAGGCGCGGCGTCCTTCTCGCCGAGGTCGGCCCAATTGTCGCGCCCCTGCGAGTCGGTGAGCAGGCGGATGCGCGCACCGTCAAGGCTGACCTTGCCGACTTCGAGCTTGCCGCGCAGCAGCGGCAGCAGCCGCACGCTGACACGCGCGTTCTGCAGCGACACGAACGGTTCGTCGCCGAAGCCGGACGCGTCGCTCAAGCTGGCCGGGCCGGTCTGCAGCGCCAGCCACGGAAACACCGACAGTTTCATCTCGCCGCTCAACGCAAGCTTGCGCCCTGTCTCGCGCTCGACAACGCGCTGGATGTCATCGCGATAGTCGTTCGGGTCCACGAAGATCACCACAGCCGCCAGCGTCAGCACCACCAGGGCGAGCAGCGCGCCGAGCACATATCCGGCTATTTTCAGGGATCGCATCGGGAAACCTCGCAACGATGCCCCAGGCAATTGCTCCAGGGGCGGACCAGGCTGCGTACAAAATGTGCGCCGCGTCTCAATGGCGATTCTAGCAGGCGCACTTTTGCAGCGTGCTGCGGGTGCGCTTTATGGACATTGCGACGTGGAAACTGGCGCCTGCGTCGTGAATCTCGGAACCTTTGCCGGCGCGCGGCCCCACGGCCAGCCTCTGCGTGCCTCTATCAAGGTTGTAGCTGAACTTCGTGACCACATCCGCTTCCTCCACATCGACCCGCGGGCTGTTGCAGCGTGTCCTCGAACGCCCTGCCCTGGCAGCAGGCGCGGGCATGCTGCTGTCAACAGCGGTGCTGGTGGGTGGTCGTTTCGTGGACGAGGGTTCAATACGCGGCGTGGCCACCCATTTGGCGAGCGTATTGTTCGGCATCACGATTGCGTGGAGCCTGTCGCGGGCTCTTGCGCTCAAGACTGCCGCGCTTGCAGTAGCGACGCCCGACGCCGAGACGAGGCGCGAACAAGAACTGCTGGAACACGTCAATCAGGCAGCACGCGCGGCCGGCGTGCGCGTATTCGATTGGGATCTTGTCGCCAATCACCTGACCCTCGACCAGACGCACCTGTCCACTTACGGGAATGATTCTGACGAGGCGGGCGCGGATCCCGACAAGTTCATCGAACGCGTCTTGCACCCCGACGACCTGTACACGTTCCGTCGCGAGATGGGCAAGGCGCTCAAATACAAGACTCAGGCGGTGCTGTCGTATCGCGCTATTCAGGCCGACGGTGTCATGCGCCCGGTGCAGTTGCATGGACAGGTTTTCCGCGACGCCAGCGGCAAGCCGCTGCGCGTGCTCGGCGTGACGGTGGACATGAGCGCGCAAGTCGAATCGGCTGCGCGGCTCGAAGAGCAGGCCAACGAGCAGCGCCGCACGATCGAGCGGCTGGACATGGCGACCGAAGCGGCCGGCATCGGCATCTGGGACTGGGATCTGGTCACCAACCAGCTCGCCGGCGACACGCACATGGCGAAAGTGTTCCGCCAGGCCGACAAGAACCACTTCCCCGACGCGCGCGAATTCCTCAAGAGCACGATCCATCCCGAGGATCTGGCCGAATTCATGCGCGCGATGGCCAAGGCGATCAAGCACAGCGATTCGGCCGAGCACGACTATCGCACCATAGAGGCCGACGGCAGCACGCACTCCGCGCGGATGACGGGAAAGGTGTTCCGCAACGAAGCTGGCACGGCGGTGCGCTTTCTGGGTGTCTCGGTGGACACGACGAAGCTGGTCGATGCCGCGCGGAAAGTGGAGCAGCAGGCCGGGGAGCTGCAGGAAATGGTGGCGCGCTTCAACCTCGCGTCGCATGTAGCCGGTATTTCGGTGTGGGAATGGGACATAGCGGGCAAGCAGATCGTGATGGACGCGCAGCGCGCGCTCGCCGACAAGATGGCGGATCGCGTCGGTCCCGAGTTTTTCCTCGACGAAGTAGTCCACCCGGACGACCGCGAGGAATTCGTCGCGGCCATGGAGCGCGGCCTCGCCTCCGACAGCGAAGTGTCGCTGCGCTATCGCACGCGCAGCCCGTCCGGCGAGCTGATCACGCTGCAGTTGCACGGCCGCATCTTCCGCGACGAAGCCGGACAGGCGCTGCGCATGCTCGGCGTCACCACCGACATCACCGCGCACGTGCGCGCGGCCGCCGAGATCCAGCGCCAAACCGAACAGCAGCGCGCGCTGCTGGAAGACGAGCGCGCTCTGCGCGACCGGTTGGACCTCGCCACGCGCACCGCCGGCATCGGCGTATGGGACATGAACCTGGCCACGCGCAAGCTCAGCACCGACGACCAGTTGCGCAAGATCGTCGACGTGCACGAGGAGCTGGACTATGCGCGGCTCATGCGCCTCATCCATGTCGACGACCGCCACGCGGTCGTGACCGCGCTCAACAAGTCCATCACGGGGGAGACGCAAGAGCAAATCGTCTCGCTGCGCCACCGTATCGTGCGCGGCAATGGGGATATCAGCTACATCCAGACGCACATTCGCGTGGTCCGCGACAGCGCCGGCCGCGCAGCCAACATGCTCGGCGTCACCTGGAACGTCAACGAGGAGGTCGAGCACGCACGCCAGCTCAAGCAGCAGACCGAGCACGTACAGTCGCTGCTCGACCGCTTCGACGTCGCGATGAAGACGGCCGGCATCTCGCCGTGGGAAGTGGATGCGCGCACGCTCAAGTTCACCTGGGCGGAGAACCGCAACAAGGTGGCCGGCCCGCCGGAGCTGTCGGCGGAAGAATATGGCGAAGCGCTCAGCAACCTCGTGCACCCGCAGGACCGCGCGGAAATGTGCACTGTCATCCGCAACGCCATCGACAGCGGCGAACTAAGCTATTCGTACCGTTATCGATTGCTGCGGCCGGACGGACTCGTCCGCCACATGCAGTCGTACGCTCACATCTCGCGCGATGCGCAAGGCAACGCGCTGCGCCTGCTTGGCGCATCGACCGACATCACGAACGAAGTGCAGACCAACGAACTGCTGCAGCGCCAGGCCGAGCAGGAGCGGGTGCTCCTGGACCGCTTGAGCATCGCAACGCAGGCGGCGGGCATCAGTTCCTGGGAGCTGGACTTCGACCAGTCGAAGCTCGTCTGGTCCGACAATTTCCCGGCGCATATGCAGGCCGCGGAAGGCGATGAGTTCATGCACAAGCTGGTCGACATGCAGCATCCGGACGACCGCGGCGTGTTCATGCGGGAGGTGCATAAAGCGGTCGCCGACAAGACCGACCTCATCTCGTACCGTTATCGGCTGCGCAGCGACGATGGCAAGTGGGACCACTTCCAGAACCATGCGCGCCTGATATTCGGCGAACACGGCCGTCCGCTACGCGCGCTTGGCGTCACGTTCAACATCACCAAGGAAATCGAAGGCGCGGAAAAGCTGGAGGAACAGGCACGCCATGAGCGCATGCTGCTCGATCGCCTCAACATCGCAACGCAGGTGGGCGACATCGGCTCGTGGGAGCTGGACCTGGTGGAGCGACGAGTCCTGTGGTCCGAGAATCCGCTCCGCGCGCTGATGTCGGCGCACGGCGCGGCGCGGACCCTGGCCGAAATGGAGAGCATCGTGGTCGCCGAAGATCACCGCGTGCTCGCGGACGCGATCAAGCGGTGCGTGCAGGACAAGACCGATCGCGTTTCCTATCGCTACCGCGGCCGCGCGGCCGATGGCCGCGCGGTGCACGTGCAGAATTTCGGCAAACTGATTCTCGACGCAAGCGGCCGCCCGATCCGGCTGCTCGGCGTGTCCTGGGATGTCAGCAAGGAAGTGGAAGCAGCCGAGCAGCTGGAGCGCCAGGCGCTGCAGCTGCGCGACGCGGAGCGCCGCCTGGAGCGCGCGTCGATCTCCAGCTCGGAAGGCCACTGGGAACTGGATCTGAAGACCAGCCAGACCTGGCTGTCCTCCAGCTATCACGCGCTGCTCGGCTACGCGGAGGGCGCACTGCCGACGACTTACGACGAATTCAGCCGGCCCGAACACCCGGATGACGTGCGGAAGTCCGACGCCGTCTATGAACGTCATGTCGCGAACGGCGATCCATACGACGTGGAGGTGCGCCTGCGCACCGCCTCCGACGGCTACCGCTGGTTCCGCCGCCGCGGCATGGCCGAGCGCGATGCGCAGGGCCGCGTGGTGCGCGTGTCCGGCTCGATCCACGACATCCATCAGCAGAAACTGGCCGAGGACGCGCTCAAGCTGGCGCAACGGCGTTTCGAGCGCGCCATCAACGGCACGCAGGATGGCTTGTGGGAGCTCGAAGCCAGCGGCGCCGCTTGGTGTTCGCCGCGCGTCGGCGAATTGCTCGGCTATTCGCACGACGAGTTCGCGAGCGACACGCACTTCCTGCGCATGTTCCTGCATCCCGACGATGCGAACTCGGTCGCCCTCGCAACGCAGGCGCATTTCCAGCAGGAGCTGCCCTACGACGTTGAAATCCGCCTGCACACGAAGTCGGGCGAATATCGCTGGTATCGCGCCCGCGCGACGGCCGACCGCGATCCGACCGGCCGGCCGCTACGTCTGTCCGGCTCGCTGCAGGACGTGAGCGAAGCGCGCGCGGCGCGCGACGAACTGATGCGCGCCACGCAGGCGGCGGAAGCGGCCAACAGCGCGAAGAGCGCATTCCTGGCGAACGTCAGCCATGAGATCCGCACGCCGATGAACGGCATCATCGGCATGACGGGCCTGCTGCTCGACACCTCGCTCGACCGCACGCAGCGCGATTACGCCGAGACCATCCGCGGCAGCGCCGATTCGCTGCTCATCGTCATCAACGACATTCTCGATTTCTCCAAGATCGAAGCCGGCAAGCTCGACATCGAATCCATCGAACTGGACCTGCGCGGCAACGTGGAGGACGTCGGCGGCATGATGGCGTTCCAGGCCGCCGCGAAGAATCTCGAACTCGTCGTGCACGTGCATCCGGAAGTGCCGAACCGGGTGATCGGCGATCCGCAGCGCGTGCGCCAGTGCCTGATCAACCTGGTCGGCAACGCGGTGAAGTTCACGCGCGAGGGCGAAATCGTCATCGAAGTGCGCAACGTCGGCCGCCGCGACGGCAAGGTGCTCACGCAGTTCGAGGTACGCGACACCGGCATCGGCATCAAGAAGGAAACGCTCGACACGCTGTTCCAGCCGTTCGTGCAGGCGGATTCTTCCACGACGCGCCACTTCGGCGGCACCGGCCTCGGCCTGTCCATCGTGCGCCGGCTGGTCGAGATGATGGGCGGTGAGGTCGGCGTGGACAGCAAAGTCGGCAAGGGCTCGACGTTCTGGTTCACGCTGCCGCTGCAGCCCACACAGGAGACGAGCGCGCATGTGCCGGTGGATCTCACGCGACTTGGGCGCCGCATCCTCGTCGTGGACGACAACGAAACCAATCGTCGCGTGGTCGCCGGCCAGCTCATGCATGCCGGCTACGAAGTCTCGCTCGCCGGCGGCGGCAACGAAGCGACGCAGATGCTGCGCCAGGCGGCGGCCGACAATCATCCTTTCGAGGTGGTGCTGGCGGACTACGAGCTGCACGACATCGACGGCGCCGCGCTCGGTGCGGCCATCAATTCGAATCCGCAGATTTCCCAGGCGCGCGTCGTCATCCTGACCTCGCTGGATCGGCATGGCGACATCCGCCGCTTCGCTTCGCTCGGTTTCGCCGGCTACATCACCAAGCCGGTGCGCGCGCGCGAGATGCTGGAGTGCGTGGATCGCGTGCTGTCGCGCGATTCGAAAGAATGGCACATGCAGAGCCAGCCCATCGTCACCAAGGGCATGCTGGTCAACCGCAACAGCGGACCGCGCTACAACGGCAACGTGCTGCTTGTCGAAGACAATGCGGTCAACCAGAAGGTGGCGGTGCGCTTCCTCGAACGCATGGGCTGCAAGGTGCGGGTCGCGGACAACGGCGCCGAAGGCGTCAAGGCATATCGCGAAATGGCCTTCGACATCGTGCTGATGGACTTGCAGATGCCGGTGATGGATGGACTCACCGCGACACGCCACATCCGCGAAATCGAAGCCGGCGGCCCGGCGACGCCCATCGTCGCGCTGACCGCGAACGCCATGTCCGGGCAGCTCGAACGCTGCCTGGAAGCCGGCATGAACGGCTTCCTCACCAAGCCCATCGAGATCGCCCGGCTGCACGAAATGCTGGAACGCTTCGGCATGAGCGCGCAGGCGCCGGAAGACAGCGCGGCAGGCGCAACCTCGGCCGCGAGCAGCACGCCGGTGGATTTGTCCCGCCTGAACGAATTGACCGAGGGCGATCCGGGGTTCGCGCATGAACTGGCGCAAACGTTCGTCGCCAGCGGCGGGCAGGTCATGCAGGAAGTGCACGCCGCGCTGGCCGCGTTCGATCGTCCCGCACTGGGCCGTGCGGCGCACAAGCTCAAGGGCGCCAGCGCAAACGTTTATGCGGAGGCGCTGCGCGCACTGGCGTTCAGCCTCGAAGCGCAGGCCGCCAACCTGGATCGACAGCGACTGACGGAATTGATCGAACAGTTGGCAACGGAGTTCACCCGCGCGGCGCAGTTCCTGACGGAACAGGCGCCCTCGCCTGCCGCGAAGGCGGGCTGAGCAAAAGTGGGGTGACCTGCGTAGGTTGGGCTGAGTCTTCGAAGCCCAACGATCAACGTCCCGAGGAAAGTTGGGCTTCGAAGACTCAGAAGGTGTGAATAAATAGGCAGTGGGCGCGATAATACGCGCATGAGCACCGACGCAAAATCATTGCAGCCCGAGTCGCCCGCGGCATCGCTGTTCGCTGAAGGGGAGC
>Ga0307509_10004739_pt1 | contig 19403 bp, 23 predicted proteins | sample 10_EM_MG_FD_202245 | JGI IMG/M metagenome (GOLD analysis project Ga0307509, IMG submission 202245) | Populus trichocarpa ectomycorrhiza microbial communities from riparian zone in the Pacific Northwest, United States - 10_EM | ecosystem: Host-associated > Plants > Roots > Unclassified | place...
GACCTGGTACCGGTTGGGTCGGAGGTGACGCAGATACTCTGCCTGTGCAATACTGACTTTTTCTGCTGTCTCGGCTATACTCGGTTCTCTCGTATCTATTCCCCCTTTTCTGTTCTTTTTTTTTTTTCTTGTGTTCGGCGTGTGGTCGCGATTGTATCTTTGTACAATACTTATATAGAGATTGGGTTGCAATAACGGCGCTCTTCGTTCACGATCTGCGCTGTTACGGTTGGGAGGGTTCTATGGTGGACTTTATTAGCGACTTGGCCCATACTGTCTTTTTCACGCATCCATGATGTACTATTTTTTTGAGTTTGCTCTCATTGCCCGCGTGATCAGACCCAAGCCAACTCTATCCATGTTGGTGGTCTAGTAGCAAATCACACCTTGCTCGAACGAGCCCTGGCGCAATGTCATACCCCGGACATAGTACCCTAGGAGAGAAGCCCTCCCTTCACGAAGCACTGATGGAACCCTGTGCCGTTACGGCCAGTACAGTTAAAGGTGCTGACTATCCAAGGGCGTTGATGTTATCATGATCTGATATATTGCGGGCTATAAAGCCGCACACACAAGGTAGCGTTCCTCGTCATCATCATGTGTGACAGTATCCGCGTTTCCCGAGTGAAGGAGCGCGAGGGAAGTAGTGTGTAAACGTCATACGCGCAATTGTCACTCGGTCTCGGCTGCATCGGGAGAATCTCGGGCTTCTGTCTGCCTATAAGGAGCGAACGGCTCTCTGATATTACTGTATCATCCTTTTTCAGGGCTTTGTAAATGAGTCAGCCGTGCCGTGGAGCGCGCCAAAGATGTCTAATAAAATGAGACATCCAATCCAAAACAGGAGCCAGCCGTAATCTCCTTGGGGGTTTACTAGTACCGTATGGATGTAGAAGAAACAAAAACGAGGTTTGGGACAAATAGGATCTAGTTCGCGTCTTAGGCTTGATAATATGGTTTGATGAACAAAAAAATGTCTCTTCTTTTGTCCCCGTCACAGCACAAAAGGACGGGCCTGTAGGGGCGCAAAATCGAGTGGAACGGATGGGTTGGATGGCTGGATTGAATTTGATCGTGGACAACGGGAGATTGACCAAAACGGTAAGGGTGGGTGTGGCGCTGCTGGGAAAGGGTAAGGGTACTTGTAGATTTTTCTCGGTCCTCCTTCTCGTCGGATTGAGTCCGCTCTTTTCGAATTTTGGTTCGAAACCTGTGGATGTCTCAGCAACAATCCGCTGCCAAGCCTTCGCTCCAGGGCGTAAGAATCAAAGCAAGAAAAGGCGCGGTCAAGGCGCATGCGAAACACGAGCCTACAGGTACGATAATACGATGCGATGCGATACCTAACCCGGTGGTACACGGGTCCTATCTCCTCCTGGTTTTCTCCCCAATTGTTGCAAAATGGGGTTCTAATCTCCTAATTTTTTTTTCTTGCCTTTGTAGTATTCAGAGATCAGGTGTACAAGCACCTCGAAGCTATTCCACAGGGCGACTACGACGCGGTTGCCAACAAGCTCATCCAAGCCGGATCGACCTTAGAGTTCCTCAAATATGCAGACGCACTCTTCGACATCCTCATCGTCGGAGGCCTCCTCCAGCCCGGTGGCTTGTACCTCGACGCAGAGGGACCGACATCGCCCTTCTCCCTCTTTCAGATCAAGGCCGCCGCCGAGCCCGATGAGATAAAGAAATTCGTCGAGGTCCTTAACAAGCTAATCAGGAGGTAAATGCCGACCCTCCCACTGGCATGGTTCGCAGGAATGATGAATGACATACGCCATAATCAGATACAAATACCTCCAGAAACCGCTGGAGGACAGCTCGCTTCCGACGCTCTTGCAGTACGTCAACAGGTGGGAGCCCGATCGGAGGGACAGATTCGCTGCCACCATTGGTCTCCTCCTCGCGCAGGGACTCGCAAGCGCCACCTGCCTGCAGAGTCTGACGAAGGACCACCTCGTCAAAAATGGTAACGTACCACACCTCCCTACTCACTTTTTTTTTTTTACATCTATGCGCGGATTTTCTTACCATTCGGCCTCTCGACTGTTTTATTAGACCTCGCGGTGAACGTCCTGACGTTGATCCTGCGTGGCTATCTCGCCGAGACGTCGATGGACCATCTCGCCGCCACGCTCAAAAAAGGCGGTATCAAAGATCTCCAATCGTTCTTCCCTCCAAACCGGCGTTCCGACACGATCCTCGACGCGCACTTCCGTGGCGCTGGCATCCCGCAAGTCGCGGACTGGTGGACGCGCAAGCAGAACGCGCTCATCAAAGAGGACATCGGGAAGGCCGTCAAAGACGCCTTTGAGCGCGAGGAACAACAACCTTCCGACGTGCGTCGTTTCTTCTCTCTCTCTCTCTTGGTTGCTGAGATGAAGCAGATCGTCGCTGCTGTACGCGCCGTTGTTGAAGAGCGTCCGCTCCCCGAAGCTGAGCTCGTCGCGAGCCTTTGGCACGGCCTTTTGGCTCAAGTCGACTGGAGCGCACGTCCGGACCAAATTGAGGGTCTCGCCCTGCGGGAAGTCTCGGTGCGCTACCCACCAATCCTGCCACGCCATGTCAACCACTAACCATGACCGCTTGATGGACTGCGCAGCGCTTCGCGCCGATCATCGAGCCGTTCTGTACAGGGCCCAAGACGGAGGTCGCCCTCATCAATACGGTGCAGACGTACTGCTACGAGGACACGCGGATCATGAAGGCATTCCCGCAGATCTTGAAGGTCCGTCGCAACTCATTGTCGCAAGCGAGATGACTCCAGAACGACGTCATTCTTCACAGGTCTTGTACAACAAGGACTGCGTGTCTGATCAGGCGATCATATACTGGCACCAGAAGGGCTCGAAGCCGCAAGGTCGCCAGCACTTCCTCAAGGCCACGGAGGGCCTCGTGAAGGTAACGTCATATTATGTCCCTCCGTCGATCCTCACTGTCTCTGACGCCTTGCTCTACCAGTTTTTGCAGGAGCAAGAAGAAAGCGATGAAGAGTAAATCAGACAGCAGGGTTGTATTTCTACGTCTCGCGTTGCTGTTGTAGTAGACCGGGTCTCGGGCTTTCATGTGTATGGCGCATACATGATCAGATGGAGGTATCATTCTCGCTATGTATCGCCACGAATTGATGAAACATGGGTTACTGCAAGACAAGTGAAAAGAAAAAAAAAGGTTTTTGCGGTGCGGTGCTAATAGTAGGGTGTGACCTCTTTGTTGTTGGTTGGCGGTGTTCCAACGCATTTCGGATGCCTCGGTTGCTTCAGAAAGAGGCGACACTTTCGGGCGGAACCATCAGAATGACGCAAAGTGGGAACCGAACTGCGTGACACGTGGCACACGCCACATGGGCGCCGATGCCCATACAGTAAGCAGCGAGTCATAACAAACGGGGTCCATCACGTGTGATGCTTCGGAACCGACAAGCCTGACTCGATCAACTCGGCCCCCAAGTTCCGGTGGGTCACACCTCCATAAGAGTTTCCATAAGTCACATCTCCACTTCCACGAAGATCCAATCAAAACATTCTTATTTCCGTGTCAACAAGAAGGAATAAAACGCAAGAAAAACATTTCTTTTTTTTACGACTTAGGATAACCTAGTGGAACGTGTATGCAGAAATATGAACCATGAACCAACAATTGCCAGTGCGGCTTGGAAGTACAGTCTTTTTTTTTCGGGTTTAAAACTTTTGGGGATAGGGCACAAGCAGAACGGGCTGGGAGAACGGTGGTGAAGATGGAGAAAAGACCACCGCTAGGTAGGGTTGGAAGAGGTGGAAGATAGCTAGCGCCTGGCTCCATGGGGCGGGCTCCGAGACCAAAAACAAAAACAAAGAAACGGCAAAGAAGGGAAAGCTGAACGGATGAAAGTATTACCAGGCGATGAAAGAGAAATAACAAATCAACTCGCCCCTTCACCACGCCTCAGGCATGGGGGCAAATTCGCCTGGCCATCCGGTGCCACGGCTCAGATTCATGAAGATCCCGTCCGTGCCATCCTCGGGCAAGCCGAGGTCCGTCAGGCTCTGCTCCTGCAACCAAACAGGGATGTCCGCGGGGTGCAGCGCAGGCGGAGTCGGGGCACCCTGCGGGAAATGCAGCCCGAGCTCCTCCATCGTGATCGGAGCGGGTTGCTGAGGAGGCGCCATCTGTGGGTGCGCGTCTGCGAAGGGCTGACCCTGCGGTTGACCGCCAAGCACCATTGCGTCGCCAGGTCCTCCGGGGTGCGTAAGGCCCATCTTCCGTCGCAGATTGGCAAGCATGACACGTAACGTCAACGCATATCTGCCAGGTCGTTAGTTGAAAAAAAAAAGGCTTGAGCAGAGCAAAGACGTACCGGTCTGCAGCAACTTCAGAAAGCAACTGTGCGAGTTGTTCGACCTGCCCAGTTATTTGACCGAGATCGAGCTCGGTAGGGAAGAGGCCTGCCATCTTCAGCAAGAACAGCCCCGAGAATGCGGCCGTGACGAGGCTGTCGTGTACAGCGTAGCGAAGAGCTGCGCGATAGTCTTGAGAGCCAAGGAAGATGGCAAGGCAGTTAGAGGCAGATTCTTTGGCTTGGAACGCAAGTTCCCGTTGTTCAAACGGCATCTTGTCCCAGGATACTCCACGAAGAGCGACGCAGACGAGCCACAGTTTAGCATAGTGAAGTTCGCCAGCGAGGATTTTGACGAGCAGAGCGTCCTCATCCATCGTTTGTCCTGTTGCTCGGATATCTCAACGAGAGCATCAATGAAAAAACAAAAAGAGACGCACGGTGTAATTCGTCGCAGTCGCGCCACCATTTGTCGAGCGCCTCACTCGCACGACGGATGAAGGCCAATGTATTATGGTTAACTTGACCGTTCATAGATGTTAGAGTTTCGTAAATTTGAGCTAGGGAGACGAATCGGGTCAACAGCATGGCCAAAGGCTTGAGAAATAGTTTTACTCTTCTGAGCGATAAGTTCGACTAGGGAAACGAGTCGAACGTCGGTCATTGAACCCATTGGGCGACCAAGTAGGGCACGGCAATGCCGGATCGAGCCCTCGTCCCTTAATACAATTGGTCTACCGGTTCCCAAACTCATCCTGGGTGACGGAGGATCATCGATACACACGAACGAAACTAAAACAAAGCCTTGAAAACTCACTGATGATCAAACCAGTAAACGCACAACCAAATACGTGAGGAGATGATGAGATCGCGCTCCTCTTCCTGGCCAAGTTCCTTGCCGCTACTATCTGCAAGCTTTTCAAGGGCGCGATGCAAGCCTAAATCGAGAGCCATGCGCATCGCATGACCACTTGGCAGCCAGCCGTTCGTACTCCATCCCGCCAGGAGCAGCATCCCTATAGAAACCCTGAGAACATCTCCCCGATTGAGTTCACCGAGAACTTACCTTGTACAGCTTCCTTGCGGGCAATGGGACCAAAAAGTGAAGAGCGGGCGATACCTTGGGCTTCTTCTAACGCCTTGTAAAATGACGGGGCCGGTGGGTTATTGCCACTCTTAATCTTGCCAGCAACGGCGAGGATAGCATCAAAGGTCCAGGGAGAGCGCTCCTTCAACCCGTCATAAGAGTCGTACGAGACGTCGAAAATAGGGACGAAAAGGTGACAGCCCGAGAAGAATCTACATAACATTGTGACACAAGTTAAGGGGCAGAAGCATCAGCTTAGCTTACATATGGAACAACTCCTTGGCTTCGACATCAGAAACTAGTCCCTGTGATGTAATATTAAAACCTATGAAGGTGAGACAGATCCGGAGTAAAACTCGCCTTTTCTACCACGTGGGGGAAGGTATTGCGAGGAATTGGCTCAGTTCTCTTACGCTTCTTGACACTATGACAGAGTCAGGATTTATCTATACCAAACAGATGAATCGCTCAAACCGAGATGCAGAGAACGAAGGGGCAGCCGCTGCCTCTGCTGCTGCATTCGCAAGCCCTTGCAAAGCTTCGATAGGAGCATTGATGGTGGACCGAGGGAGTGCATCCTCAGATTCATCCTCAGAAGAGGCCGCGGTACTGGAAACGATGCCATAAGAGGCATACTTGTGGGGCTAAGTTACACATGAGCGCGAGCTAAAGCATTGAGCGTTGACCAACCGGTGGAGCGAAGCCCGGAAGAGGTGGGAAAGTGCGTTGTGCAGGAGGGCGCTGGTCCTGCATAAGGGCTGGATCATATTGAGGATCGAGGCCAGTGCGAGTCCCAGACACATTTGTGACATATCCAGGACCATCACGAATCGCCTGAGGATAGATGGGAGGACCCGGAGGCATGACACCAGGAGCACCGGGCTGGGTGACAGCGGCAAGAATGCGGTCCAAAGAGGTTTGAAGACCGATCATTTGGCTTTGCATGACCTTGTGGGCGACATGACAAAGGGGAGGAGGAATGGAGAGAAGGATGGACTCACGACATACTGGCCCTCGAGGCGGGATAGACGCCTATAGATGGGAAGAAAAAAAAGTGTGAGAAAGGGAAGACAAGGAGAGGGGGTATGGAGTCGCACTCGACGCTTGCCGTGGACAGTAGTTGGCCATTTTTCTTCTCTGGTTTTTCAAAGATGCAAGGTTGGCCGCTCAGTTGACAGCGACGACAAGGGGCCTGATGTTTTCCGGGCCGGGACGGTAGAGACGGGCCAGAGGACGCGGTGAGCGGGACGGTGGACGGCACGGGCGGATGATCAACCCACCTCTCCTTCACACCTGTTCTTCCCTTTGCGACAGGCGGTACAGGCCCGGGCACCGCGCTTTGGGATATGACCAGGGCTCCCACCCGGGGTTGTTGGTGATTCGTCCATCAGGGGCTGCGGCACTTGGGCTTGTTGGTTGGCCGATGTTCTACGTCGTTTAGAAGGGATGACTGAACTGAGAATTGCAGAATTTGTAGGGGACAATGACATGGAAGGGGGGACCGGAGGTACCCTGGAGAACGGGACGACTGGAGTGTCTCAACCTCAATGCTCTAATCAACAAGGCAGATTGGTAGGGACGGTAAGGTAAGCACACACTCGCTCACACAACTCACAACCCCCCATTCGGCCGGTCCGGTCCGGTCGGTAATCCCCGCCGGGCTCCTCCGACATGCAGCCTTGCCAGCGAGCTCCGATGCTGTATCGCGCTAGCACTGCACTGCACAGGATCGTCACCCACCAGACTACGTCCTTATGAACCCCCTGGCCACGGCAGAAACCACTCGTACCATATACGTGAATGGCCTGCGCAAACCAAATCGACCTGAGTTACGTCGCCGGGCGTTCTTCGTAACCAGCCTCCCTTTCTCCCTTGAAGATAGCCGCCACACCGTACCCAAAATAAACCAGTGGACCTTCGTGTGTAGCTCAAAGTGAGGCTCCCACAGCCGTCAAGACAACAACGCAACGCAGCACGGAATGATGCGCCACTTACATACTTATGTTTTGACATGCTTTCATTTACCCACCATGTTTGATCGAAGATGTCAGTACGATCCAATAACTCCGCTTGTCATCTATATTCGACTGGCAACCCCGAGTCTGACTTAAAGTCGACATTCAAAGCAGCATTGATATGATGTCAAGCCGCAAGGAAAGGGTCTGTTGTTCGAAGAAAGGTCGTAGGTTATTTCTTTCTACAACTCGGTGTACCCAGCGTCAAATCCTGTTCCCGTAAATTCTTCTTGCCTGTGCAAGAAAAACTTGTGATATTACCAATTTTGTAGGTTATAATCAGAACCTGCTTCCCACCCAGCTCACCCCGCCCCATTGCGATAGACAACTTGCTTTTATCTCCATGACCAATTGGCTACATCTCGAAGGGTGCTATACTCAACTACAGCGTGTTAAATCTGAAGCCCATGACGTCTGGTTATCTGGCTCCCCACTTGGGGTTACATTCGATCGAATCGAATATATTACTATAAGCACATGACCTATTGTAACAGCACCAGACTAGCCGAGTCCAACACTGGGTACGATACAAACCCGGTAGAACAATTGCTCACGTTGGTTTTCGCCATCACTGAAGCTCGTAACGAGTCTGGGCCCTTGGCAAATATCATTGGTGAGGTCGGCCAACTCGAAAGGATATCCCACTCACCAGCGCGGAAGCTGTGGAGGCGGTATTTCTCTCTACGCTAATCCCTCGTATAAACTTGCAACATTGGGATGTTTGTACGCCAAGCCAAATACTTTAACTATTTTTGAGGTAGCGGAACCTCACCTTTGGAAACTTTAACTAGCCTGGTAATTTTCGGCAGAATTCGTTGGTGCCGGGCAAAGCTGGTGAGTTCTTGTGGACACCCTCTGCGACTTTTGACGTCGAATGGCTAGCCTCAAGACCACATATTTTGACAGAAGTGCCATTCCACCCACCACTACTCCGACAAACTACGTTGTGCTAACTGAAATCGGGTATAGCGTGTCCGCAAGATTTGCGGTAACCGTTAATGTGCCTCGCCGGAGGGAAAGCAGCGTGCGATCTTGTGGTGCAGCCTCGTGGCGCGCGCGCATTGGTGAGGCGCACACCGGGGCGATTTCCGACGGAAGGTGAACGGTGGCAGCCACGCAGAGGCTATACATTGATTCGGCTGGGATGTACGGAATCACCTTTATCGGACTCCTTTGAACACTGGCTCACTTCTCAGGACTTGTGAGCATCCTATCGTGAAGCTCCGGCGTGGCGCGGGACTCTAAGGGAAAGTAAAGCCACAGCGAGCTTCTCCTGTCTCAGAGGATGCGAAATTCGTGGTCGGAAACGTCAAAGGATTTTCATTCCTGTCAGGCGAGCACCGGCCGACGCAGGACTAGGTTATGCGCTTATCAGGTTCTCCACACAGCCACATAACATGGTCGAAGTTCGGACGTGGGGACCAGCAGAGAACGTCACTGCCGGATAGTGACGTAGTCGGAATGCGACAGACCTTGGTAGGTGTATTCCCCGTAAATCGATCACCGGCGGGCTAATCCCAAGAAAGTGCACCTCTACTACGCAAGCCCAGATCGGGGACATATCTTGTCGTTTAAGTTCATTTCCCCGTACGTGCGCCACCGTCGCCCTTACGGATATGGATGCCTCCATCACCCTTCTGTGCGAGGAAGGTGTCGTCTTGCGTTTTGATACGCAGCGATGAGTGTACTTGGGACCGAAATGATGTGACCACCTAGTAAGGTGAGCGATCCCACTGGGCGTGGAACTGAGTGGGAGCAACCGATGGGACCCCCTGGTAACGCCAGCTGGCCACCTAGGTCGTGTCTGGTCTGTTCAGTTTGTTCTAGGCTTAGTGTACGTTTCCTTGACCCAGGCTCTACCCCCCTCTGATTCCCGTCACCACGCCTCGCCATGCGCTGCTGCACTGGCTATATTTGTCTGAGGTGCCCCACGCTCTAGTCTCTTTGTGTCGCTTCCCACCTCGTCTGCTACCCCCCTGGACTCTGAGCACCTGGTCAGTTGATGAGTATCGTGCACTCACGTCTTTCGTGTCCTTTGACCGCTCTCAATAAACACACATTACTCTAGTTCTCTGACAACCTCTCGGAGAATAAAGAACGCGCATATGTAAAGGAATCCCCCACTAGATCTGCATACTCGATAACAACCTGCCAGCGTCCTTGAAATCTTGTACCAACCCCGTAAGTGCATGTGTCTGTCTTTCTCCCATTTGCCACTTCGTCTTTCTGACTCCGACCCAAGCTGCCGCTTTGTGAGGCCTTGACTGTTACTGATTTCCTCCTTTCGTCTTTGCTTCCTCGCTCTGTCTTACGTACTTCTATGTCTCTGACGCAAGTCCCGTCCTGGGTTCTACTATCGACAATCCTCTGATCTGCTTTCACGAACTTTTCTGCCCGTCTTGTGATTGGCCTCAACACAGACACAGACAATTTGAAGGATCATAAATAGGCATTGAGTACAGAGGACCAACGTATATTACCAGACATTACACACCGCTTTCATGTACATCTCTGAAGTGCCACGTGGGGTTCTGTACCCCGAGACGCACATAAATGGATTTCAAAAAAAAAAGGCATTGAGTGATGCCCTGATTTACATACATACTTACCTGAACGCATTTCTCCTAGGAAGGCTAGCGACAAGCATTGAATGCCTCGGTCGAGACAGTGAATCAGCCGGTACACAGCTAGGAGACCCCTTGATGCCGGACAATACGTGTCTGTCGAGTAAATGACGTCCTAACAGAGGAGGGATTGGTAACTTTGTTACTAGATCGACGTGGCGTCTTGCACAGAATAAGGTATCGTAAAACGCCAATCGCACAAGCGGGGTGGGATCGAAGCCGATGGAAGATAAAACTATGAAAGCCCCCAGTGTTCCATCACATCAGAAGTGAAACTAGTTGTGATATCTGATGGAGGGGGTCTTATCCGCTTCACAACGACATGCAGTACAAACAGTGAGAAACTTCGGCTGATACGAGGGGAAAACCCAGCTAGCTATCGACCACTAGAAGAGTATTTGACGATGCGGGGCAGAGGGAAATACATACGAAAAACTTACGGGTGAGAGCCCGAATCTCACGATGTTAGTAGCTGGACAGTGGTCATGAATGCAAAGCCTGAGAGTTGGTTGTACCGTGACACGAACGGACTCCTCTATAAGTGACAATGTATCTGTCCATTGTGACTTAGAAGGCTCGAAGTACTAGGGTCTCCACCCACTGGCAGGAAGGTTGGCATTCATGACTCTGTTGGAGTTCGTGGATATTTTTAGTGGGGTATTTTTAGCCGATCTCCACAACACGCACCTCGATGCGTGTGGGCGCCTGCTCCGATTACGCGGGCCGCGGGCCCCTTTTCTTCATTATCAGAGATAGTGATCCAGAAGTTGCGCACGGTGTATTTGTTTTTCACATATCGGTTATTTGTATTCCCGTAGCAGTCGAATTGCGTCACATTACCCTAGTGCGACCCTTCGTGCCCTATGGCAGGTGATCAACGTCGATCAACCGGCGCTCCCAGAACTCGAGATCCTTGAATCCATCCCTGCTGTCACGGCATTGACGGCAGTCCGCAGCAGACCGAGAATGCTATAAAGCTAGCCTATGACCCCAAAGTGAGTCCTATCACACAGCCTTCCCTCCTACTAGCCGCATCATCATGAGACCCTCCTCTACTTTTTCCATACTTTCAGCAACCGCATTGTCAACCGTGGCATTGGGGCGCAGCGTCACCGTGACCAACAAATGCCCGTTTACAATTTGGTGAGGTTCCGTCCTTCAGATCTTCAGACCGTGCCCTGCCAGTGCCTGATCATACCTTACAACCCTAACCTCCAGGCCCGCCGTAAGCACCATGAACGACGCACAGACGTATCTTACGTGAGACAGATTTTCACCGGCCCTGGCGGACCGGCTCCTGATTATACTACTGGGTATGCTCGGGCACCCAACTAAATTTCACACGAGTAACCTCACCTCGGATGAATCTGTGTCAGTTGGGAGGCATCTGCATCTACTTCGGTTACGTTTTCGGTGCCAGATAACTGGCAAGCTGGACGAATTTGGGTACTGCCACGGTTTTTAGTCGGTTTCAAACCATGTTGAATAACTTGATTCGAACTTGAAGGGACGCCGTGACTGTGACTTCAGCGTCAATCCTGGCCCCAACTCCTGTGTCGATGGCGGCTGCAATGGTGGACTGGTATGTACCTATGGGGTGAGTAATCCATTCGACCTCTTGATACCCCTCCGCAAACTCACTGATCCCTCAGGGCGTTCCTCCGACTACCCTTGCCGAATTTTCCTTGAGTGGTAGCAACAACCTCGATTATTACGATGGTCTGTAGCCCTAAATGACCCCTCTGGTTCGGCTGATATCCTCTTCCGCAGTTTCACTTGTCCAAGGGTTCAATTTGCCGCTGGCGATCACAAACACCGCCGGATGCCCCGTTGCGTCGTGCCCTGTAGACCTTGGCCCTAACTGTCAGTATCCTTGCCCACCCGCATACCTGTACTAGCGTCGCTCGACTTTACCACTGAATTTTGGGCAGGTCCCGATGTACTCAAGGGACCGTTCGACTCCACTGGAAACCCTGTGGGATGCAAGAGTTACTGTGAAGTCGATCCCAACCCGACCAACTCACCGAGCTGTTGCACAGGCTCTTACAGCACTGCGGACACCTGCCCAAATTCTACAGTCCTTTATTATTCCTACTTCAGTGCGTCCTTCCGGCTCCCCTATATAGGCTTATTGTGTAACACATTGTCCAGAGTCGAATTGCCCCAATGCATACGCGTATGCATACGACGAATCGAGCGGGACTGCGCTTTGGACTTGCCCGACGTCGTCCAATGCAGATTATACGATCACCTTCTGTCCCTAAATCTTGCACACACCGAGGTATCTTTCTCTAGAAAGTCAGAATGCAGCGATCTATGTCCTCTTTGTGTGTGTACCGTGGTGATGGCTACTCAGAGAGTACTATCACATCACACCAAGTTCTGAATCTCTTAAACTTCTTCTCTCACCAACAGATGAAGAAACACAGCATTTTGTGTATATATATGCGCGAATGTATACTCTAGCACGACTTCTTACTCTGCTTTCTTAGTCTCTGTCTCGCGCGCCTCTTTGTCTCCGGCGAAGGCCTACCGATTGCTCTACCGGCGGCCACCCACCCTCTGATCTCCTTGCATGAACACTTCTGCGCGTCTTGCGACTTGCTTCAATACAAGCAAGGATCGTATCTAGGCGTCGTGTGATATCCTGGACATAATGCTCCTGGTAACAAGGGTAATGGCACGCACAGAAACCCCGATCGAGACAGTAAGTCGCTCAAGACGCAGCTGTGCAGCCACTCAATACCGGCCAGTGCATGGCCATCAAACAAATACCATCCCTCCAGCGAAGGAATTGGTTGGTTTTACCAGATTGATGTAGAATCTTTGAAAGTCTTCTGAGAACGCCGAACGCCAATCCCCCAACGGGATGGGACTCGGACTGAAGCCAGTGGGTGATAGAAATATGAAACCCCTTTATGTTCAACTATTGGTGTGAACTTCAGCTGATCCGGGGGGAAAGGCTGCCTATCCCCAACTACTGGGTGGATGGTTGGCGGAGCTTGCTCGAATGTGCCAGCTGGGATATCCTTGACTCTCAGATTCCAAAGGGTTCAGTGGGTCAAGCTCCGAAGCACAGTGCTACGAAAGAACCTCGTAAGTACAGTCTGTTTTTTATAGAGCGCAAAATTAGTTCTCCACACTAGAAGCTTGGCTGGCTTGGCATCCAGGGCTCCGTTGGGGTAGTTCGGGAGTATATCCAATGGAACTCCACAGATACCCCCATTCGATATGAGCGCCTACTCTTACCACGCGGTCCTCTTCAGCCTGGCGTGTATGTTGTTCTTGTGTTGCCTATTTTCATTACCGTAGTAATCCTTGGTACATCAATTTGCCCTTCATACACCATGGCAGCCTTGGCAGGTGATTTCACGGCTCCCAGAACACAATATTCATGGGATCATAATGCAGCGCCCGTGCTGTCAGGATGGTGCTGACAACTCACAGATGATATATGTGGAGTAACTGAAGGCAGAGCTAGGATCATGACCTATGAGTACGTATGTTAGTAACTCGAACGCCTGCGCGCTGATGTATGTATACGGATTCTTGTATCAGGCTGCCGCTGGATCGGTACTAATAGATGATTCCCGTTTATAAAAGATGTCCCATCAGCTTGAAGAGAGACCCATCTCGTGGTCTTTCCCTCCTACCTGCAGCTGCACCATGAAACTTACTACTAGTACCCCCATACTTTCGGCCATTGCGTTGTCTACAATGGCAATGGGACGCAGTATCACCGTTCGCAACGCATGTCCGTTTACAATTTGGTAGGCTTCTGCCCTTCAGGCTGTGCCTTCTGAGTCCCTAATCGCGATCACTCCTACAACTTTAAACCTCCAGGCCGGCGGTGAGTGCCAGTGCTCGTATATGATGTGACGTAATGCGTCTTACATAACGCAGCTTTTCACTGACCCCAACGCTGGCGGACCGATACCTGACTATGCTACTGGGTACGCTCACGCTCACAACTAGCTAGCCTTGCCCTCTGATGAATCTGTAACAGTTGGGAGGCTCCTCCCTCTAATTCAGTTACGTTCCAAGTGCCAGACAACTGGAAGGCCGGTCGTATTTGGGTACTATCATGATTTTCAATCGTCGATGTGTCAGCTTCTGACTCTGTCAAACCCAACTTTTGAAAGGGCCGCCGTGGCTGTGACTTCAGCGTTGATCCTGGCCCCAACTCATGCCTCGATGGTGGCTGTAATGGTGGACTACAATGTGATAAGTCAACTGGCACGGTGAGTAACCCATTCGATCAGCTAGCTCTCCTTGTTGTACTCATATTCTTTAGGGCGTCCCTCCGGCCACCCTTGCTGAGTTTACACTAAGTGGCGGCAATGACCTTGATAATTACGATGGTCCGTAGCAATTCAAATATCCACTCTGGCTTCGCTGATATGTCTTCTGCAGTCTCAGTTGTCGATGGTTTCAATTTACCAGTACAGATCACAAACACCGCAGGATGCCCCGATGCGTCATGCCCTCAAGACCTCAACCTAGACTGTCAGTATTCTGGTCCTCCCGCACGGACTGTTGCCCTACCTCATGACTGAATTTTGGACAGGTCCCGATGGACTCAAGGGTCCGTTCGATTCTAGTGGGTCCCCTGTGGGATGCAAGAGCGACTGTGAAGTCGATCCCAACCCGGGCAACTCACCAAGCTGCTGTTCGGGCTCTTTCAGCACTCCTGAAACCTGCCCGAATTCTGGGGTCCCCAATTATTCCTACTTCAGTGCGTGCTTCCGGTTCCCCTGTGTAGACATGCTGTGTAACACATTGTTCCAGAGTCGAGGTGCCCAAATTCATATGTGTATGCGTATGATGAATCGAGCGGGACTGCGCTTTGGACTTGTCCAGTGTCGTCGAATGCGGATTACACAGTTACCTTCTGCCCCTAAGTTCGCCGTGCGCCGGATTACCTTTGTCTGTCGAAAACGCAGCGATCCATGTTCTCTTTCAGTATATTACTTCAAGTACCGACTCGGAATCTCAAAAACTCTGAATTTCATTCCGAGAATCTACCGGCCAACGAATCATAGCGTAATGCATGTAAATATGCATGTGTGTATATTCTACTACGACTTCTCGCTCCCTGTCTTGTATGCCTCTTTGTCTCCAACGAAGCGCCATCATTTGGTCTACTGTCGTCTGTCTTCCCTCTGGCCTATTTTCATGGACGCTTTCGCGCGTCTTCACGCTTCGTGGTTGGCCTCGGGCATAATAAACACCAACAACCGTTACAAGGCAACAAAAAGATCTGTTTCCGTAAACCCCGAAGCAGGGCCACCGTTCGGTATTCACAGTTCAGTCGATACCCGAGGCTATCTCTACAGATATCCATTCATACTTCGGTCCTGCTCCACCTCGGACTACGCAATCTCCCCGAGAGCGAAGTTTAAGTTGTCCCAAATCGACCATCTGCACTGCCTAAATTGAATCGCTGCACAAGACCCTTTCCACGCATCATTGTAGGTGATCTAATCGCTCCCATAACCCTAGATTCTATGAAACGGGGCAACGAGGCGAGGTTCTGTCAGATGAAAAGAAGACTACATTAATTGGTAAGTATCTGACTTATTGAGACGAGGTGCGAGGCGAGGCCAGATCCATCGTAAGCATGCTGTTAAGACGGAGGAATAAATGCGGCAATACTACTACTGACTAACCTTAGTCAGGTGAGGTCCTACCCCAAGCGAAGAGCGTTGGTTTTAAGTACATGGGCAAGATTAATGGTGAGCGACAGTGAATCTGAGCGAGAAGTTATACTCCGGCAAGCGAACAGAAGGGTCAGGAGATGGCGATGATCAAACAAGTGAAGAATGTCCATGTGCACACAAGTCCTATCTCGGACCACGATATCCGATGGTCCAAAACCAGCTTACAGACTGCCTTGTGATCATGGTCCGACATCCCTGTATTAATATTGCTGGCAGTTCGGATCTGACCGGGAATGCTATAAAAGCTAGCCTATCACGCCAAAGAGAGACCCATCTTGTGGTCGTTCCCTTCTAGCTGCATCATGAGACCCTCCTTTGTATCCATACTTTCGGCTATAACCTTGTCCACAGTGGCAATGGGTCGCATTATGACCGTTTACAATGCATGCTCATTCACAATCTGGTGAGCTTCCGTCCTTCAGACTGTACCTTGCCTGACCGCAACCATCTCATACAACTGTAAAGGCCCGCCGTAAGCACCTTCCTACTGTATGGATGTTTTTCTGTACCATATCTTACATGGGACAGCTATTCGCTCCCGACACTGGCAGACCGGCAACAAATTTTCTAACTGGGTATGCTCATAGTTAACTTTCACATAGCTAGCCTCACCTTGGATGAACCATGACAGTTGGGAGGCTCCTTCTAACAGTTCAGTTACATTTAATGTGCCGGACAACTGGCAGGCCGCTCGTATTTGGGTACCACTGCCATGGTTTTCGATCATCGTGGGTCAGCTTCTGACTGTGTTGAATTTTAAAGGGACGCCGTAATTGTGACTTCAGCGTCAATCCCGGGCCTAACTCTTGCACCGATGGTGGCTGCAATGGCGGACTGAAGTGCGACAAGTCGACTGGCACGGTGAGTAATCTCCGAGCCTGCTTACTCTCGTCGGAAAACTCACTCCTCACTGGTAGGGTGTCCCTCCAGCTACCCTTGCTGAGTTTACCTTGGGTGGTAGTACCGATGGCACTGATTTTTACGATGGTCCGCATCCAGCCAAACGCCCCATCTGGCTCAGCTAATATGTTCCTCTGCAGTTTCACTTGTCGATGGGTTTAATTTGGCAATGAAGATTGAAAACACTGCTGGATGTCCCGTTGCGTCATGCCCTCAAGACCTCAACCCAGGCTGTCAGTATCCTCGTCCTCCTCCATTGGCTGTCGCCCTACCTTATGACTGAATTTGGGACAGGTCCCAATGGACTCAAGGGTCCGTTCGCCTCTAGTGGGTCCCCAGTGGGATGCAAGAGCGACTGTGAAGTTGATCCCAACCCGGGCAACTCATCAAGCTGCTGCACGGGCTCTTTCAACACTCCTGCAACCTGCCCGAGCTCTGGCGTACCCCATTATCACTACTTCAGTGCGTGCTTCCGGTTCCCCTGTGTAGACATACTGTGTAACGCAGTGTTTCACAGAGTCGAGGTGCCCCGGTTCAAGCGTGTATGCGTTCGATGGACCGAGCGGGACCGCACTATGGACTTGTCCGGCGTCGTCCAAAGCGGGTTACACGGTCACCTTCTGCCCTTAAGTTTAGCATGCACTGGATTATCTTCGTCTGACGAAAACGACACGACTGTTTACCCTTTCGGCGTGTACAGTGGTTATTGCCACTCTAAGAAATACCCCATCACTTCAAATTCCAAGTCTCAGAGATTCTTCCGAGTCCCCATCGATTAACGAGGACCACGTCGTCCTGTGAGAACATATGCGCGACTTATATTCTAGAACTACTTACCCCGCCGCTTTCTCTGTCGGTCTCGTGGGCTCTGTGAAGCGCCGTCACTTACTTTACTGTCGTCTGCCTTCTCTCTGATCTGCTTGCATGACACATCACTGGATGTGGGACTAGCTCTCCTAGTAGATCCAGTATTTTCCAAGTCTGTCTGGCCCCAGAAGAGAAGCGAATATTTGGAGTGCCACACTGGGGCCAGTTGTCTATTTGGCAAATAGAGCTCGATTAGCAATAGCAACATAGGTCCAGAATATGATGTTAAACTTAGAATAGCAACCTGAGACCACAATAGCACTTAGAACCAGCGTCAGGAAACCTTTCAGTGACTATTACGACGGTCTGCGACCAGCTAAACATCGTCTCCGGCTTCGTTGATATGTTCTTTCACGGTTTCACTCGTTGACGGATTCAATTTGCGGATCTCAAACACCGTAGAATGCCCCTTTGCACGATGCCCTAAAGAAACTTAACCGGGATTGTCCGTATCCCGTCCTCTCGCACTGAGTGTCGCCATACATCGTCGTCATTAAACTGTGGACAGGTCCCGATGGACTTAAAGGTCCATTTGACTCTAGTGGGGTCACTGTGGGATGCAAGTGCGACTGTAGAGTCGATCCCAACCCGGGCAACTCACCAAGCTGTTGCACGGGTTCTTTTAGCACCGCGGCAACCTGCCCGAAATCTGGGGCCCCCCATTACTCCTATTCCAGTGCGTCTGATTCTCTTGTTAGGTGTATTGTGTAACGCATCGTGCCGCAGAGTCAAGTTGCCCCGATTCAGGCGTGTATGCGTATGATGATTCTGCACGCTGGACTTGCCAAGTTGCCAAGCGTCGTCGAAAGCGGATTACACGGTTACTTTCTGCCCTTAGTTTATATGCACTGGGTTGTCTTTGTCTGGCGAAGATGTTGTCATTTGTCTTCTCTTTCGGGGTGTACGGGTGATTGTGGCGAGAAGAACGAGCTCGGTCTTTGAGAAGACGACCAATTTATTCCTGTATCTGACCTGTAACGAGAACGAGATAGATACAGTGTCCGACGTGAATGTAAAGTGGTAATGCTGACATAGGAAGAAACCTGATTCACAAAGTGAAAAGGGGTTGTACTACAATCGTCCATAGTTGAGTGACATACACCAGTTTTAGTATATAAACCGCTTGCATTCCTTCTGTGAAATCGCACTCCACCATTTGCAACGTCACAGAAAGAACGAAGGCGCTTATACACTAAAACTCTCAAGTAATAAAGAAATGAGGGAATCAGTGATGGAAACACTGTGACGTACATACAAATGCGTATGCCAGTGGGCCCTTATCTACACAGGACTATCGCGTCTTGCGTTGGGGGATCATACAGTCGGATCCGTCCCGATTACAACGATCATGCAGACGGGGTGATCGAGGTGGTGGCAAACACTTGGCAACAAACACGCTTACGCGGGGATTGACGCGCCTGTGGCGTGAGGCACGAGGTCAATGAAGGAATTAATTTTAATTTATTACTAATTAAATGTATCTTGTGGACGAGTGGGTGAAGACTACTGCGTGCTACAGAAGTTGACTTATCGTAAATATCAACAGGTGCAGGATGGATTGCAAGCAGGCAAGAGTATCATTTCAAGCAAGAAGTAAAGCAAGAAAAATGTTGTACCGACACAACGAATTTCCTCGAACAAGAGCGACAAAGTCGACACTTGATTAGGGACGCGTTTTCCAACCCGGCTTTACGGCGCCGATGCCTTCGGCTTGCGGAGCTTGAGCTTGACTCCCTCAATAGCATGGTCGAAGAGGTGGGTCATCTGCTGTAACGCGAGATCGTGTGAGATCGGCGACGGTGTAAGACTGGGGAGAGATGAGAGGGCACCGAAAAAAATAGACCCATTTTGACGATGGTGCTATACTTTGCTGGT
>Ga0307509_10004740_pt1 | contig 19402 bp, 18 predicted proteins | sample 10_EM_MG_FD_202245 | JGI IMG/M metagenome (GOLD analysis project Ga0307509, IMG submission 202245) | Populus trichocarpa ectomycorrhiza microbial communities from riparian zone in the Pacific Northwest, United States - 10_EM | ecosystem: Host-associated > Plants > Roots > Unclassified | place...
CCATCATGGCTACTGCCTAGGGGTTGACGTTAAGCCATCTTCCCTCCTCTCCTGGGGCACGCATGCCCCCCCTCCTTGGGGTTCTTGTTCCCGTTCTTCGTGTTCGGTTCTCCCCCTTACCCCGCTTCTGCTTTGCACCTCGCTTAGCATTTTGCACGGTCGGAAAGCTTCTCGCTTCGTTCACGGTCGGCGATATGGCGTCCGGACTCTCGGTCGAAGTAAGGCTTCGGTTCTGCTGGGCTTGTACCTCTGATGGGGAAAGCCTCAGTGAGTAACATCACGGTCTCGTCCTGGTCTCGTCGTCGTCCCAAAAGCCCTTGCTATGGCCCGTTTGTCGGTTGTGGCTAGCCCGCTTGCGATCCTTCCTCTACCCCCCTCCCGGTTCCGTCCGCTGGCACCGTACTGCCCCATAAGCTGGCACCTTACTGCTAAAAATCCTCCCCCGGCTAGCACCCTACTGCTCCCCTCTGGCTGGCACCTTACTGCTACTCACCGGCTGGCACCCTACTGCTCATCATCGTTGGCTGGCATCCTCTCTGCCCGGTTGCTCCGCTCGCCCACCTACCTCTCTCCCTCCTGCGATTTACTCTACGGTCGCAAACCTCGCTTAGGTTACGGTTGATCATGGTATTGCACTGCCTCCTTGGTCTCTCCTAAACGCCGACGCGTTGCCATCCTCCGGTCAGTCCCGACCGTGAACAGGCCTGCCCCTTACGGCGACCAGCTGCGGGGCCTTTTGGTTAGGCATATTGGCAATAGTAGTTATATCTCGTTATTTTTTTGATTCTTTTCCTCGTGTTACCAGGGGGCCTGCTGAAGGGTTTGGGTCTCTCTCCTGTACGTTTCTATCAGTTGTTTCCCTACGTGTCTGAGGTGCGAGTCTTAGGTGCTGGGCGGGGAAAGTTTCTTCTATAGGCTCGGGGGGTTTGATTTTTCCTATGATGAGGTGAAGCGGGCAGTTGTTATTGGGCTTATAGGTTTTTTTCTTTTCATAGCTAGCGCTGCATAAGGCTTTTTGTACCTAAAACAAATAACGCATGATTACAAAAAAAAAAAGAAAAAAAAGCGACCAAGGGATAGGCCACGAACCATCGCAACAACACCTCCGGGGATTGAAATCTCAACATCACGACAAATCATCGCGACTTTCCCCCACCCACCTCTCTTCTCCCACGATGGCTACTCCCTAGGAGTTGACGTTAAGCCATCTCCCCTCCTCCTCTGTGGCCTCGGCCTCCCCTCCCTGGGGTTCTCGTTCCTGTTCGTCGTTGGCTCCCGCTCATGATGTTCGGTTCTCCCCCTTACCCCACACTTGCTTTGCACCTCGCTTAGCATTTTGCACGGTCGGAAAGCTTCTCGCTTCGTTCACGGTCGGCGTCATGGTGCCGGACTCTCGGTCGAATTAGGCCTCGGCTTGCTGGGCTTGTAGCTCTGATGGGGAAAGCTTCGGTTAGTAACATCATGGTCTCGCTCGCTTTCGTCGTCATCCCAAAAGCCCTTGCTATGGCCCGTTTGTCGGCTGCGGCTAGCTTGTTCGCGGTCCTTCCTCTCTCATCCTCCGCGTTCTGTCCGCTTGCACCGTACTGCTACCATCCTCCCCCGGGCTGGCACCCTACAGCTCATCACCAGCGGGCACCCTACTGCTAGATTTCCGGCTGGCACCCTACTGCTACTCGTCGGCTGGCACCCTACTGCTCATCGTCGTTGGCTGGCATCCCCTCTGCCTGGTGGCCCCATTCGCCATCTACCCTTCCGATCGGTTGGCCCCTCCTCGGTTATGCCTAGTCGTGGTATATCACTGCCTCCGTGGGTATTGTCCAACGCCTTGGATCGATGTAATGACCTGCCAGACGGTACATCACGGTTTCGGTGGGCCCTCTACTGGAGTTTTCCTATGTTGCCGATCAACAAAGCTCTCCCCGCGGGCAGCGTTTCTGGCCGTTAGAGTCTTTTCTTTTGTTTTGGTGAGCCTGTGAAAGGGTTTGGGTCTCGCTACCTGTACGTTTCTATGTATTGTTTCCTTACGCATCTGAGGTTTTATCTTAGGTGCTAGGCGAGGGGGACTTTTCCTATGGATGCGGGGTGCTTGATTTTTCCCATGAAGAGGTGAAGCGGGTCGTGGCTTTTGTTTATAGGTTTTTTTCTCTCCAGAGCTAGCGCTGCATGAGGCTGTTTGTACCTTAAAACAAATCACGCATGATTACAAAAAAAATGAAAAAAATGAAAAAAACGACCAAGGGATAGGCCACAAACCATCTCTCCTACACCTCCGGCGATTGAAATCTCAACACCATGGGAAATCATTGTCACTTTCCCCCACCTCTCTTCTTCCACGATGGCTACTGCCTAGGGGTTGATGTTAAGCCATGTTCCCTCCTCTTCTGAGGCCCTTTGCCCTCCCCCCTCCTGGGGGTTCATGTTCCCGTTCGGCGTTGACTCCTGCTCATGATATCCTGTTCTCCCCCTTACCCCGCACTTGCTCTGCACCTCGCTTAGCATTTTGCACGGGCGGAAAGCTTCTCCCTTCATTCACCGTCGGCGTTATGGTGTCAGACTCTCAGACGAAGTAGGCCTCGGCTTGCTGGGCTTGTACCTCGGGTGGGGAAAGCCTCGGTTATTAATATCACAGTCTTGTCCTAATCTCGTCGTCATCCCAAAAGCTCTTTGTATTGCCCGTTTGTCTGTGGTGGCAAGCCTGCTCGTTCTCCTTCCTCCTTCCACCTCCCGGTTCCGTCCCCTGGTACCGTACTGCCCCTTAGCTGGCACCTTACTAGTTACCTCCCCCGGCTAGTGTTACGGGGTAGCTAACACGGTAGGATTCTGGGCTAACTAGGCCCAGGATATTCGGGACAACGGAATATAGGTCAGGAAGGCTCAAGCAGAATTGTTCGATAAAGTGATGGAACAATATCGTAATAACTTATAATATTGTTAAGGTCTCTTCTCCGTTGCTTGATGATGATCTCAACCATCGGGGAGAGCCCTACTATTTATACCAATGTTCACGCTACTTTGACTTCTCTAGTAAAGAAGTATCTTTCTAAGAGTCCAGTTCGTCAGAACAAAGTGCGAACACTGTTTCACCCTGAATCTTGCCCAGCTTGATTCTGAGAACCTCCCGACTGCTATTTCTTCTGAGGGTGTCCCCACTCCACCAGTAGTCAGTCTTCGATCTCTTCGTCCTGATAGACTATAATGGAATATGCAGTCTAAATGCCTACATACCAATAGTATCATGAATATGGAGTGATCAAGTCCGATATTCATCTATCAATGCATAATGCGTATGCATTAGTAAGAGTAGAGAACTGGTTCTCTAATCATCGTTCCAATCAGTTAGCCATATCTTGAAACGTGAACTCTTTGTGGTTCCTGAGTAGTCTCCCAGATGCCTCCTGGAAGTCCCTACTCAGGAAGCTTGGGTTCGGATATATGCTCTCCCCTATGGTGGCCTATACCTCGCGCATAATTATGCAAGCTATTCCCGCTAGGGTAATATTAGCTCCCACCAAAGGGGTTTGACCTCAAACTCCTTATAGTACATGTATAGCGATAAACATAAATTCCTTTTAGTACTCTACTAGGTAGGGTACAAAACCTTCCGCGATTACTTAGCCACGGCAGGAAAACCTTTTCCCTAGTAATACTACTTAGCCCAATTTTGGCATATCTGGATTCTCCCTATGAAATTCCTCAACTAATTCCTTAGCATGTTCTAAATGCTCCTGTGGTTCCCAGGTGTTCTCATCTGCCGAACACCCTTTCCATTTTACAAAGTAACGCAGTTCTTCAAATGTTCTGGTACTTCAACCAACTCTTCGTTCATAAGAGATTATTTCACTCTTTACTATTTTTTCCACCTCCCATGCAAGATCTCCATCGATATCTTCTGGGGTCATTGGTGGTTGTTCTCGGGTAGGTCGAGTAGAAGTTCGGTACAGCTCGAGAAGCGACACATGGAATACCGGGTGTATTTTCCATCGATTCGATATTTCTAACATGTACGCGAGTTCTCCTCTTTGTTCTAGGATTTTGAAGGGACTGTAAAGTTTTGGAGCTAACTTCTTAGAGGGGCGTTTCGTTCGGATATTTTGAGCGTTAAGCATAACCAAGTCACCAACTTTAAAGTCTCGTTGTTGCTTAGCTTTTCGATTGTAATATCGTCCCATAGCTTCCCTTGTCCTTTCCAGTGATTGTCTCGCTTGTTGATGTATCGTTTGCATCCAGTGGGCATAAAGGTTGGCTCCTGGATTTTGTGCTTCTCGTTCTTTTAGCCTTTCTGTTTGTGGATGATATCCGTAGTTTGCGAAGACGGGGGTCATGTCATGTGCAGTTGTAACCGAGTTGTTGTAGGCGTATTCGGCTAGGGGTAAGAGGTAATACCAGTCGTCCTGATCATAGTTGACAAATATTCGAAGATACTCTCCCAACACTTGATTGACTCTTTCCGTTTGTCCATCAGTTTGGGGATTGTAAGCTGTCGACATTTTTCTCTTAATCCCAAGTCTTTTACACAATGATTCCCAAAATTCTCCCGCAAACTTCGCATCCATATCCGTGATGATTTCCGATGGTAGCCCATGAAGTTTCCATACTTCCTTAAGGAATGCTTCTGCCATCTCTTTAGCGGTCGCATTTTCTTGTAATCGGATAAAGTGTGCCATTTTTGTGAATTGGTCTACTACAACCATAATCTGAGTATACCCTGCCGAGTTCGGTAGCTGCGTGATAAAGTCTACCGATGTAGAGGCCCAAGCTGCATAAGGCACTTGTAGGGGACTAAGTAACCCAAAGCGAGCATGTCTCAGGGCTTGCGCTTGTTGGCATGTGGTACAGGATTGGACATCGTCGTTTACCCAATCGGTTATCCTTTTCCAATAGAAATCTCGTGTGATAATTTCCAGGGTTTTTTCTTATCCGAAATGTCCTGCTATCTTAGAATCATGACAACTTTTAGCGATAAGGGTTTGCAGATCGTCGTTATCGGGGATGAATAGGCAATCCTTGTAGTAGAGGAGGCTTTCGGATATCGACCAATTGCTTAGGTAGTTCCTTTTCTTCCTTCGTTAAGGTTTCCAACTCTTCCATTCTTCGCATCCAGTTCTCATCCTCCATTGCCGCTTCTTTAACAGATGATAGGAAATCCTTTTCGAATTTTCTTAACCTGGCCTTAGCGATAATCGCGTTAGATAGGAGGACATGTCCCTTGAGTAGTATAGGGTGTTGATTAATATCGAAGGGATCGTAGAACTGATGGTTGCCATCTGCTTGAAGGAAGCATATCGTTGGTTGAACCTCTTTCAACTCTAGCCCGCTACTTCCAAACCCTTTCTCTGCCCTTTCCGTCACATCCAGTTCCTCTACCTCCATCCAATCTTGATCATCCAACCGTTCCACAATCAGCTGAGCTATGAGGTCACCTTCGCTTACTTCATAGTTCATACTATTGTGGTTAACGAGTAGGACTTTCATTTCTCCTCTATAATCAGCGTCAATCACCCCTGCGTCTACCGAGATTCCCTTAGTTGCCAAACCACTTCTAGGTGCTATACAATCGTAGGTTCCTTCTAGTACTGCGATGGCTAAGCCAATCTTAACCAGGGCTCGGTTATTTGCCAGGATGTTATTGTCTTCGCTACTGTAGAGGTCGTGTCCTGCCGCTAGCTTTGACTCTTTTGTTGGGATTCGTGCGTCTTCTGAGAGTCTTTGTACCCGAATTCCCATTTCCTTTTCCATTTGAAGCAATCCCTGTTGGAGCTGTTCCGCATTTGAACCCCATACAACGGCGATCTGGAATTTTCCGAAGTGCTTGGGTTGCAGAATTTGTTGTTCATGATGCGTAGCTCTCTCCTCAGGGCGGTACTCCGGCCGCCTACTCAGAGCATCTGGCTTGCCTCCTTGGGTTCCGGGACGATAGACTATTTTAAAGTTAAAGCCACATAATTTTTGAGCCCACCTTATTTGTCTATGCATCCAGACTTTTGTTGTAAGGAAATACTGGAGGTTTTGATGATCAGTATAGACTGTTACCGGCTTTTCCGTTCCTTCCAGATAATGTCTCCATTCCATGAAAGCAACAACGATAGATAACCGCTCTTTATCGTGAATGTCATAATTTCGTTCGGCCAGTGAGAGTTTGCGAGAGTGGAAAGCCACCGGATGAAGCCTTTTGCTGTGGAACTGTGATAAGATACAACCAAGTGCATAGTCACTGGCATCTGTTTCGACCACGGTGTTCAAATCTGGATAGAAGTGACATAGGATACGAGCCGAGATGAATCGACGTTTCAGGTCCTCAAAGGCTTCTTGTTGTTCTTTTCCCCAGGAAAATTTCTTGGGGTCCCCTTTTAGCAGGTTCATAATTGGTGTGCAGATTGCTGAGAAGTTTTTTATAAAACGGCGGTAAAAATTAGCGAACCCAATTCAGATTTGAATGTCTTTAACCGAGGCAGGCGCTTTCCACGACTTAATTGATTCGACCTTCTTTTCGTTCATTGTTATCCCGTCAGTTGCAACCACATAACCCAAAAAATCCACCTTTTTTACATGAAACACGCTCTTTTCCAAGGAGATGGCCATTCGGTATTCTCGAAGTCGTTGTAAGACTTTGCGAACAAGTATAATATATTCCTCTAGAGTCTGTGAGTAGATTAGGATATCATCAATGTATACTACCACTCCCTGATCTAGGAACTCCCGTAATATTTTGTTCATCATCGTTGGAAAGGTAGCAGGTGCGTTAACCAATCCAAAAGGCATAACCCGATATTGGTAATGGCCATAATGGGTTCGAAAAGCTGTTTTCTATTCATTCCCTTTTCGTATTCTTATTAAGTGAAAGCCGTCCTTCAGGTCTAGCTTAGTAAAAATCTGAGCGTCACGGACCTGATCTCTCAATTCCGTCATTAGGGGGATGGGGTATTTGTTGTGTACTGTAACCTTGTTTAAGCCTCGGTAGTCAACAACCAACCGTAAGCGACCGTCAGGTTTTGGTACAAAAAGGATTGGTGCGCCCGCCGGGGACTTGCTGGGGGAAATCTTTCCTTGTTTGAGCATATCATCAAGATATTTCCGAAGAGCTTCGAGCTGTTTCTGTGATAACGGATATATCGGACCCCAAGGTGGTTGGGTATCTGGTTTGAGATCGATGGCATGATCAAAGGTGCGGCGGGAGCAAGTTTTTCTGCCGTAGAAGGTCTGAATAGGTCTAGGTAATCATGGTACTGATCTGGCAGGCGATCGATGATAGTAACCTTTTCTTCATCAATCCTTTCAATCCTGCCTATAACCACTGCGTTGGGATCGTTTAGCACATCTTCATCCCATTCTACCGAGATTCCTTCATCTTCGGGGAGCAGATCGGGTTGACAGTCAGTATCATCAAAGCACCACACATCTGGGTTGGCAATATTTTTTATCGGGGGTTCTTGATGCCACCACCCAAACGGTATAATCATTCCATACTTTCCTGCCGGAGCTATTTCGCAGGAAACAAGCGATAAGTGTTTGTTTGTCCCTATTCCTAGGTAGAGAGGTTTCGTAAAGTGTGATCCACCGGAAGAAATTGCTTCCCCAGTGAAACCTTGGATTTGGACTGCATCAGCCCGAGAGTGGTAAGGGATGTGAAGGTCCTTAACGAGTTGTTCGTTGATAAGGAAAATATTCGATCCAGAGTCTAACAAGACTGGGATTCGATATCGTTTGCCGAGGATATAAATGTGTACGTGTCCTTCAGGACAGTCATCGCGTTGTGGTTCGTTGATTATGATATTGGTTCGCTTAATGCGACTGTAAGTTTGTTGTTTACCTTGTTTAGAAGGCATCCTGGGTGTTGTATAGTTGGGTGTTTGTTAGAACACCAGTGTTGTTTCGACCAGATAGGTCTCCTCAGACAAACTTTCTATAATAAATGATTAAAATATTTTATACTTCCAGGCAACCCAGTACAAGCGGTCTTTACCCCCTGCTGAGAGGTTCCCGAAGATATAAAGCTCACTAAACGAGCCAAATCCCAACACCAAGCAATGCAAAAATAAAACATCACACAAAAATAAACAAACGATAAAAGTAAACAAAACTTATCTTTCGTGTAACGTGGTTGTCTTAGCGACTCTGTTTGTTGTTGCATAGTTTGGGTTGTTGTTGCATAAACGCGTTTTTTTTGGTGTTTTGAGGTTACGCGAGGTTGGGGTATAATATGTGATCATATGATTGTATTTCTGAACAGTTCGCCATGGTCTAGTTGGTGAGCTAGGGCAGGCCCACCTATCTTCACCTGTAGGGTCAGGCGTTCGAGTCCAGTCTCTGGCAAGAACAAATGTAATTTGTACTGGTGGCACCTTGGGCCCGGGAAAGCCCAGGGGGTTTCACGACCCCTTATCCTTCTCCCAAGACACCCAAGTCGATAAAATGGCAAAACCGTTCCAAATTAGGAATACCTGACCCGTTCGGGGGAAAGAAAACGTCCCCCTTCGGGGGGCAACTCAAAAGTCGTTTCTCGGAAGGCAAAAACCCCGGGTTCCTTCTTAGGAAGGTACCCATCTACCAGTCCCCTTACTCCATGTTTGACCGTTTCTGCAGGTGTGGTATCCCCGCATTCTGCAGCGAGAATTTTTGTACGAGCGCCAAGACTTTGCCAAGAATTGCCGAAACATGCCGAGGTGTAATATGTGTGAAAAAATCTTCGTAATCCCTTCCTGCTTGCCTTAAGAATAACTGGTATCTGCTTGCTTCTTGAATCTAAGACGCGACTTGCTCCTGTCCCTGTCATTCTTACAGACACAGTGACATCCGCCCTAGTTTGTCCGCTAAGCGAGATAAATAAGGACTTATAGACTGAGGAAAGAAAATACTTAGATATTTCGCGACGCGTACACCTATGACATTTCTGTATCGGATAATTCCCAGATTTGCGATGGCCTTTCTCGTCTTATTAAGTTAACCTTTTCAGGTGGTTCTTGTCGTGCTGGAGGAGGTTGGTGCACTGCGAGTGTGCTAGTTCTTGGTTTAAATGGTTGTTTAGGGTTTCCCCTATTTTTGTATGCGAAGGTTGCGGCAACCAAGATTGGCTTACGGTATTTTCTCCAGGTGTGGTTGTCCATGCTGCAACGGGTCCAGCGTTTCTCCTTTTTTGGTATTTGGTATTGAAACCTTTGTCAAGTTCTTCTCGTTTTCGCTTAAGAAGCGGTGCGTGCGGGGTCGTTAGCAATTTTGTTAATTTTCCCCCCCCCAGAAGTTCCTCCTCTTGCCTACTCACTTTTCTTAAAATTTCCATCCATCCTTCATCGGTGGCAAATGAAAAATGCGATAGGCGACGTAATATTTCCTGAGGGAGTTTGCTTTCGACACGGACCCTCCACGCTATACCTGAGAGTCCTGCCTTGATGTTGAGATTTTCGAGGAGGAGCAGGTATGTATCAATTTTGCCCTTATAGCTGATTCTGTCTATTTCGTCTAGGGCTCGTCGCTCTTCCTTGATACCGATATATCTTTTGATAATTTCTTGTCGGAATCTCTCCCAAGTTGCATAATCGGGATCTCTAGTGAAACCTCCTATTCCACCCATGACCTTTCGATATTTCTCCGCAAAGGGACTACCTTGTTTCCCTTGGTTTTACCGAGGGCAAAAACAATGCGATGAGAGTGGTTCTCCCATTGGTAAGGATTTCGATCAAAATAATCTTCACATGTGGTTAGCCAGTTTTTAACACCCTGGTTATGATCGCCTTTAAAGAAGTAAGGGGGTTCAGCTGCATTTTTTATTGATCGATTTGGTGTACTGAGTTGTTGCAAGAATTCTAATATGCCTCTTGTACGGGGAGATGAGTCTCTAGGAACCAATAGTCTTCAAGCGTTGCGTTCCGGACGTCCGCCTCTTCTGCCCCTGCCATCGTCTCCTCTTTTATCATAATCGTCGTCATGGTCACTGGGGTCTGGGTCTGGCTCACCACCAATATTACTTGGCGGTGGTGGTGGTAGTTCGAAATTTCCTCTACGGTCAACTTCCTTTCCATTATTTTGCCTTGGAGTTGAAGCTGATCGTTTATCGGGATTAGGAATATTCGAAGGAATCCAAGGATCAAATTGACCCTGGTTCGAGGGTCCTGGATCACCATCACCTGCCTCCGTAGGCGGGATGGTAAAGCTGAGCTTTTCGCGATGATCTATTTTGTCTGTCAAAGCTTGTATTGCGTTTTGGAATTTCTGATTTTGTTTATCCAAAAGCTCCTTTGCTGCTTGACGCTCTTTTTGATGCTGTTCGGCTACATTGGCCTTTTGTTGATTTAATAGTTCAGCAGCCTGGTCTTCCTGGTGTCTCAGGACCCGTCGCCATTCGGTATCCTGTTTTTTAAGTTGTTCAGCAAATTGCCCTTTTAGAGATTGTACTTCAGCTTCCAATATTTTATCTCGGACTTCCGAAGATTTCGCGTTTTCTTGTTGCTGAGCTTCTCGGCGGCTAAATTCTTGTGCAATCGCTGTTTTTAGTCTTTCCTGTTCGTCGTGAGTTGCTCCTTCAAGAGTTGCTAATGCTTTTCTTGCGTCCTGAAGTTCCTTGTCAACAATTGATTCGCCCTTTGCTAACCTTGTTTGTGGTAGTCGTAGGTTAGTATAGTAGGTCCTGGCGTCTTCCAATAAGGCATCCAAAGCTATCAAGTTCTCGTCTTGACTTTGATTGATGGATGAGGAAATGTGTTGGAAGGCTAGTCCGATTTGTTGCTTAAGAAGTTCCATTTGGTTTGTAGTATTTCTTGCATGTTGACGGGAGTTTGATCGTGACGTATTCTTTTCGACACGAAATTGCGCACTATGGGAGCGACTCATGGGGGAATGTATGACCGATCCTGGATTTGAGGTAGTGGTCATAGCACGAGAGGACGGGTCGAATGAGGATACATGAGGGGTGGAAGTATCGTCATCTTCCATCGGTTGATCGGGATTACTGATGAGTTCTGAGTGAGGAGACTTTGGGCTCACAAGGGCCATGGTAGAGGTTAGTGATCCTTTAATTTGGGAGGGGATTTCTAACTCTCCAATATCGTCGAGCCTTTTTACGACCCTTTGCTATAGTAGGGAAAGGGTGACGAAAGGACCCTTGTGGTGTTACCCACCAATTTTGTTCTTCAGCGTCAAGAAGGTTCTGAAGAATTTTTTGGTTTCGTTCGACCTGTCCGATTGCTTCCGTTGAAAGAATAATAGTCTCAGGGGTAGAAGGGCGAGACAGGCCAAGCGGTGGTAAAGGAGAGGAACAAGGTAAAGTTATGCCTCCTTTTGATTCAGGCTTGCAATCGTCTAAAGAACCTGAATCCTCCGTGATCGGGGGTTCAGGTGCGACAATGGCAGCCTGTGGTGTATCTTCAAGGATGAAAACAAGATACTAGAGGATAAAGCAGACGAGGATGTCTGCAAACATAGGGGCCTTAGTGACTGAAGAATAACAATATAGTGTTACAGGGTAGCTAACACGGTAGGATTCCGGGCTAACTAGGCCGAGGATATTCGGGACAACGGAATATAGGTCAGGAAGGCTCAACAAGAATTGTGCGATAAAGTGATGGAAGAATATCATAATAACTTATAATATTGTTAAGGTCTCTTCTCTGTTGCTTGATGATGATCTCAACCATCGGGGAAAGCCCTACTATTTATACCAATGTTCACGCTACTTTGACTTCTCTAGTAAAGAAGTATCTTTCTAAAAGTCCAGTTCGTCAGAACAAAGTGCGAACACTGTTTCACCCTGAATCTTGCCCAGCTTGATTCTGAGAATCTCCCGACTGCTATTTCTTCTGAGGGTGTCCCCACTCCACCAGTAGTCAGTCTTCGATCTCTTCGTCCTGATAGACTATAATGGAATATGCAGTCTAAATGCCTACATACCAATAGTATCATGAATATGGAGTGATCAAGTCCGATATTCATCTATCAATGCATAATGCGTATGCATTAGTAAGAGTAGAGAACTGGTTCTCTAATCATCGTTCCAATCAGTTAGCCATATCTTGAAACGTGAACTCTTTGTGGTTCCTGAGTAGTCTCCCAGATGCCTGCTGGAAGTCCCTACTCAGGAAGCTTGGGTTCGGATATCTGCTCTCCCCTATGGTGGCCTATACCTCGCGCATAATTATGCAAGCTATTCCTGCTAGGGTAATAGCTAGCACCCTACTGCTACTCGCCGGCTGGAACCCTAGTGCCTGGTGGCTCCGCTGGCCTCTCTATCCTCTCCGATCGTCGCGCTCCTCTTCTGTTGCGCCCTGCCGTGGTATTGCACTGCCTCCGTGGCTGCTGCCAACACCTAGGTCAAACCATGTAATTACCGGCGCCTCCGTTGTATACGGTTACAGTGTCAGCCCACATTCCAGTGGTTTTCCTCTAAAGCGCGATCAACATCCTTTCCCTCAGGCCCGCGTTTCGAGGCCTTAGCGAAACTTTCTTTTGTTCTCGGGAGCCTGCGGAAGGGTTAGGGTCTCTCTACCTGTACGTTTCTATGAAGTGTTTCCTTACGTGTCTGGGGTATTAGTATCTTAGGTGCTAGGCGAGGGGGGCTTTTGCTATAGTTTCGGGGTGTTTGATTTTTCCCATGAAGAGGTGAAGCGGCCGGTTTGTTGTGACTTGGAGGCTTTTTTTCTCTTCATAGCTCGCGCTGCATAAGGCTTTTTGCACCTAAAACAAATAACCCATAATGACAAAAGAAAAAGAAAAAAAAGAAAAAACGACCAAGAGATAGGATCTTCACGCAACCATTAAGTACTTTTCTATGCTCAAGATATTGCAATACGATTACTATTTACTCTCTTTACATACACTTCTCCCCAATGAGAGCCTACGTTCTAAGAGCCCGGAGACTATTGTGATAGTCTCGACAGCCCCCCAAACATAGGACTATTGTGATAGTCTCGACGGGCCGCCCAAACATAGGACTATTGTGATAGTCTCGACGGGCCGCACGAACATAGGACTATTATGATAGTTCTATCAAGCACGACGATACACCCATCTTACTATCTGATGAGATTGTATCCTTCGCCGGATCACTCAAGACAAGCAAGCCAGTTCCGTACTATCTGAAGAGATAGTACTTCCCTATGCCCTATCACAGAATAGAGTCACTTGCTGACTTAGGAGATAACTGTTGTTGCCTGTTGCATACCTGCTTAACAATAGGATTGTTACAGGCTCCTCCACAACCCCCCAAAGGTCCCACGCCATCGTTTGCAGCGATCATGGGTGCCACCAGCAAGTTTGACGAAGCAGCCTGGGAAAACATAGCTGCTAAGAAGCACAAGGGGAAGAAAAAGTCAACTGACAACACCTCAGCAACGAAAGTAGCGGAAGCCGTCAAGAATGCCTCCCCCCCAATGCCCCAACCCCTCTCGCCTGTGCTGCAAGAAGATTTTTCGCCCGTCACTCGTCCCCTAGACCTCACCCTGACGCTGCTGACATAATAGCCTACCTAGCGGACCTCGCCGCCTCCATGTCTGAGAAGCCAACTGTTTCCTCCTCCGCTCCCTCAAGGCCATGATCAATAATAGAGGCTCTGTAACCCTAATTGTGGTTGACACTTCAGTCCCGGCCGCCTCATACCCTCCAGACTTCGAGGCTCTTACGACCAAGCTCAATCAGTCCTTCCTGGTCGGGGAAAACCCCTGGCTCCCGTTCAGACTTGCTCCCACCTCGGTCCAACTAGCGATCCACTCACTCCCTGTCAATTACATGCCCCACCAACATGAGGACCTGTTCAACTACATCTCAGACTCTATCCTCAACTCCAAGGACATCGTGATCTCAGCTGCCAGCTTCCTCAACCCGAACCGTCAATCTCATATGGAAAAACGTGCCTATTCGGTGGCTGTCAACGTCGAACCTGATTCCGTCCAAACTATGCTCCCATCCATTTATCTCTACGGCAATACAAGAACCGTCGAGAAAGCTTACTCGTCCTTCCCCATTACCCAGTGCCAAAAGTGCTGGAAGTACGGCCACGTCAAACCACTCTGGAATGCGGAGGCTCCAACATGGCCTCTGTGCTCCCTCCAGCACACAAAGGTGGAACACCGCTGCCCCAATCCTTCGTTCCCCAGCGGAGGCAACCTCAAAGCTATCCTTAACTGCTGCCTGGCCTCTCCGACAAGATGATCTAACTGCGGTGAAGTGCACTCAACCCGGAGCAGAGACTGCATCGAACGCCGCCCCCCACCCAACGCAAGCCCCACCCCAACCCCTCAAGAGGACCCGGTAGGTGTAAACCACAACCAGATGGGCGTTCAAGCCAATGCGCCTCATGGAGACCCACTCCCTCAGTGCACACGAGGATCCATCACCCCGCCGCAAGGCCTCCCCTCTCCGTTCCAGGAAGAAACACAAGGGCCACCTACACCTCAGTAGCAGCCCCGCCTGCAATGACAAGATCTGCCTCCGAGGGCGGCCCTCCCCCCCGAGGGGGCATGCAGCCCCTCACCTGCCGCTCGCCCTCTATCAGGCTCAGCCTGGTAATATATCGCACAACGGCGAATCTTTGCGCCCAGGACTGGGCCATGGACACGTTCTTTCCATTGTTCAACACAACTGCCTCGGGAGCTGGGATGTGTTTCTTTCCTTATTTAATTCCTTTGCTTCTGCGAAACACCCTCCTTTGATTGATTGTTTTCAGGACCCTCCGCTCTGGAGAAACCGGTTACCTTTTTTTGGGGGATTTACCTCATTTGCCCCTTCGTTTGCCAACCGTCACCCACGAGTAGCTTTTTATGTTTTCATGTCACTAATGGACATGGCCACCATCACCCCAATCGTCACAAGCAGGTTCGACCATGCTACACTTGAGATATCACCTCATTCCCTCTTTGGCATGAAGGCTGAGAAATTCTACATAGTCAACTGTTATAGCATATGGGGCTCAACAGCCACAGAAAGGACAGTCTCACCCACCCTCACTCTTCCAAACGCTGCCTTCCCTAACTTGGTAGTGGGAGACTTCAACATTCACCACCCCTTGGCAAATCTGATTAGAAGACACAACTCCTCCGAACTCAAGGCTTCTTTCCCGTACTTCTCAATGGCCACTGTGCATGGTTATATACTTCTAAACACCCCAGGGGTACACACCCGCTTCCCACTCCAACGATCATCCAGACCTTGAGTCCTGCACCTTGCATTTGCGTCCTTCTCCCAAATACCCTTCTTGCAAGAATGGTCGACTGACCTACCATCCACCGGCTCTGATCACATGCCCATCACCATCATGATAGCCCACCCGAGCCGAGCGCGACCGCCCCCAGCCCCAAACTGGATCAGAACCGACTGGCCTACCCTTGAACCACTACTCAAAGATACTGTAGTCCCACCCTCTCCAGATCTCCCTACCAGGTACTCGTTAGAGAACTGGTTTGATTCACACCTCAACATCCTAGTTACGCTCCTTAAAGCCCACACCCCTCTCCAGAGCCCCTCAATCAGGGCCAAACCATCGTGGTCCCTGTTACTCACAACAGTGCGGAAAGAATTCCACACATCCGCCCGAAAGGCTCGGGCCTCTAACAATCCACAGGACAGGGCAATAGCCAAACTCTCCAAGCAAGGATACTTCAAGTGAATCAAAGCAGCAAAGGCTCAACACTGGAAGTCTTTCCTAGCAGACGGCATACCTCGAACCATATGGACAGCTAAATGTTTGCCATCGGTAGAGTCACGCCCAGGCTCCCCAACCTTCCAAATGCTACCTCCCCTGAGGAAGTCAACAATGCCCTACTCGCCCACCTTTTCCCACCAAATCCTCTACCGATTGTACCCTCTATTCTAAGGCCCCACAAAGGGTACGACACCCTCCTCCCAAGTGACATCTCGGCTGCCCTTCGAAAGTGCTCCTCTTCCTCTGCTCCAGGACCGGATACGATCCCCTACTCCATATGGAAGAGGGTCCACATCGCGGCACTCAGACACCTGTTGGCCCTTCTAGGCCCCCTCCTGAAAGTCAGCTATTATCCAGTCTCCAGGAACAAGGCAAACGGTATCGTGCTTGATAAACCGGGCAAGCCCTCCTATGATTCTCCTGCATCCTTCAGAGTCATCGTCCTCCTCCAGACCGTCTCCAAGATACTGGAAAGGATTGTCAGATCCCGCCTATCGTTAGTCGCTAGATCACTGAAACTTGTATATCACAACCAGTGTGGATCCCTCCCCGCCCTCTCATCCTTTGACGCCGCTCTTTCACTAGTGGATACAGTCAGGACTCTTCAACGCCCTGGCCTCAAGGTATCTACCCTTTTCCTAGACATCAAAGGAGGCTTCGACAACATTAACGCCTCAATCATGTGCTCCTCCCTTATGAAAGCGGGAGCCCCTCACTACATGGTCGCGTGGATTGGCTCATTCCTCTCCCAGAGAACCTGCCGATTAGTGTTTCAAGGTTCACTCAAGACCTTCTCCCCAGTCCAAGTGGGCACCCCCCAAGGCTCCCCAATATCCCCGCTACTATTCGTCATATATGTGGCATTTCTTGACATTAACCTCCCTAGAGGACTATCCTTATCATATGTTGATGACTTCACATTGTCGGCAGCATTCACATCATACAAGACGAATGTCAGAACCTTGCAGAGAGCATTTGAGCCGATCAGAGCCCATGCTAGGGCTTGCGAGGTTGGCTTTAGCGTCCCCAAGACCGAACTCATCAACTGGAGGACTCCTCTCCAGAGAGACCCCGATAGGGCCCCCTCCCCACCCCCAATATACCTGGACGGCCAAATCTTTCCCCCCCTCCTATTTGTCAGATGGCTTGGGTACTGGTTCACTCCTAACCTGGCCTCTTTAGCACACTTCTTCAAGCGACTGAGCCTAGCCCAGGGGGCCTTCGCCACCGTCAAAAGACTCTCCCCGTCCAGCTCAGGCCTCTCTCCTCGCCTCTCCCACCGCCTAGCAATACTGCGCCGCCCCACCCTCCTATATGGGGCCGACATCATGGTCCCCAGCAGAGACATGCTCACCAAGATGGAGGTCTACTAGCGGCAGGTCCAGCGCTTGGTATCAAACTCCCCCAGGTCAACCCCCACACCCATAATATCGGCGGAAGCCTGCATTCCCCCCCTCCAAGCCATCATCCCGCATAAGCGCCATATGGCCGCCCTACGGCTGGTCTGCGCTGCACCCACGATCAACCCTGCAGCAGGTCGTCTCTGCCCATGCTTCCCTTCCCTCCTCAAGCACCGTGTCCCCTACTCCCATCGGGCCCTTTGCACCTGCCTTGCTCCCAATGTAATGCCACTCTCCTGGAAGACAAATCGCCCTCCCTCAAAGGTCAGGTCCCATCTCCCTGTAGATGAACTTGCCAACCTGGAACACCCCATCCTGGGATCCCTCTCGTTCACCCCCCTCGCTAACGCTACCCTTCTCCCAGAGCAAGCATCCCTCCCTCCTCATGACACTATGACAAACGCCTACAAAGCCCTCAAAGGCAGAACAAGACTCCTACTCTTTGAGGAATGGAGACGGATGGCACCGCCTCCTCCATACTATACCTTTCCGTTGTCTTTGACCCCCCATCCCTTTATGGGCTTGGGAAAATTCATCGCCACCCGCATCCATTAGATGAGAGGACAGAAAACCTACCTCGCTACCCACCCCTCATGGTCAAGTTTAGGCGAACTCAAACACTGCCCTAGATGCAGTGAAGAGGAAGAAACCTTGAGCCATGCCATACTCTGCTGCCAGTCAACATCCTTCCATAGGAAACGCCTCCTCCAAGGCCTCACTAGTGTTGGACCCATCTCCCCCCTCTGGACCAGTAAAGACCTACTCCTTGCCCTGGCTGCATTCATTAGAGCGACTGCAACCAACTACCCACCCGATATGTTTCCCTCCCTTCCCCCCTCACCTGCCTCTATGGTCTTCCCGTCCTCTCCAATTTTGCGCCCCCTAGGCCTTTTTCTTCCTCTCCAATACGAGCAATTTAGGTATTCCCCATGATGGCTGTTGGTAATTTCCACTTACTAGTAAGAACCTGTTATGGGTTTTTATTGTTATCCTTTCATTTGTTAGCCGTGTGTTGGCGATGTGTCGAGTACTTGACACGACTTAGAGATGATTTTACATTTTCGTTTGTTTTTTGGTGTTTTTGAGATTAAGGTTTTGTTTATACTATAGCTAGCGCTGTATGCAAGTTCTTGTACCGTAACAATGAATACATGATATAAAAAATAAGAATAAAAGATTTAAAAAAACCGACTAAGAGATAGGCATGAACCATCCCTCCTACACCGCCGGCGATTGAAATCTCAACACCTTGAGAAATCATCGTCGCGTGGTATCCCTCTACCCTTTTCTAATGGCCTCGTTGCCTAGAAGGGTGAAGCTCCTCCCGCCCGCCTCTCCCCTCTGGCCCCTCCTGATGGCACTGTCTATGGGCAGCCTTTGTCTAGAAGGTTATAGTTACTCTCCTCATCCTCTTCCCTGCACCTGCTTCGTGGCCCCTCGCGTAGCATTTGCAACGGTCGGGTACGGTGGCAACTCGTCAGCGCGTGGCTGTTAGTTTCGGGTTATTGGTGAAGTAGTTGCCCTGGTGGCTCTGCTCCCTGGTATTGTACCTTCTCCTGGGAAATGTTTCAGTACCGTCGGCATTCGAAAAGTCGTCATCCTGTCTCGGTCGGTCACGTCCACACTTCTCGTTGTTACTGTCTGTTCCACCCTTCCACCTCTCGGTTACGTCGGCTGGCACCCTACTGCTTCAATACTTCGGCTATGCCTCCTGCCGCCCTCCCTTCTGGCCTCTGTTTCCTGCTGATCACGTGGCTTAATGATCATGGCTGCTTGCTCGGTTGTGACAGCTTGTGTGTAGGGAGTTCATGCTTACCACCTCTGTCCCTCTGAGGACATGCATTACCCCCCCGCTATTTTTCCAGTGAACTTGGGGATCGACTTCGTCCTGCCACACAGTCTCATAAGTGCTGGCTCGGTTACCATCTCCCTCTGGGAATAGCCTGTTACGGGGTAGCTAACACGGTAGGATTCCGAGCTAACTAGGCCAAGGATATTTGAGACAACGGATTGATAGTCAGGAAGGCTCGTAGGTAATAATTTGGTGAAGGTAAAGTAATAAAGTATAGTCAAATATCAAAGAGTTAGAATATAACTCGTTAACTTGTTATATTGTTAAGGTCTCTTCTCCGTTGCTTGATGATTCTTCAACCACCGGGGGAGAGGCCTACTATTTATACTAATGGTTATGCTACTTCAACTTCTCTAGTTAAGAAGTATCTTCTTAACGATTCAGTTCGTCAGAACATAGTCCGAACACTGTTTGACCCTGAGAACTTGCCCAGCTCAACTCAGAGAATCTCCCGAACTGCTATTTTATCTGAGGGTGTCCCCACTCCACCAGTAGACAGTCTTCAATCTCTTCGTCATGATAGACTAT
>Ga0307509_10004741_pt1 | contig 19400 bp, 14 predicted proteins | sample 10_EM_MG_FD_202245 | JGI IMG/M metagenome (GOLD analysis project Ga0307509, IMG submission 202245) | Populus trichocarpa ectomycorrhiza microbial communities from riparian zone in the Pacific Northwest, United States - 10_EM | ecosystem: Host-associated > Plants > Roots > Unclassified | place...
GAAGCATTTAGAGTCTTGGTACACAGTGTTCCATTATGCCTTACTGACATACACCTATAGCACTGCAAAGAGGAGAATCGTCTGTTTCTTATTTGAATTTTCAAATTTACAATTTCACGATACAAAAAACTTTGGTAATCTCAAGTCCAAAGCATACGCTTTTTTCTTCATTACTACATAAGATTTGAGCTTCACTAACGAATAGCATGGATAAGCAAATAACATTTCAGGAATTCAAAATCATACAAACAATCAAATATCCCCATCTAGAGAACAAATGAAATCACAAAAAAAAGGAAAAGAACGGTTTAAAGGATGCATCTAAAAACATTGCTTCGATAAAACTAATTCTTTATAACTTTGTTAAAATTCAGTCAAGGAAAAATGTCTATTGCAAGCCAAACAGCACAATTTAGTGGTACTATTTCCAGCATATGAAGACAAAAGGATGATAGAAACCAGATAAAACTAAGAATAGCTAACCATTAGAGAGTATTGAAGAAAGCAGTTGATGACTAAAGAAAACTCTTGGGGCTGTAGATCTCTATATCCCAAGCCAGTAGCCTTGAAAAGGTTCTAGACCCAATGCGGCAAAATGCCTTTTGCAGAACTAGACAAACATACATGAATAAAGAAGCATACATTGCTTTAATGTTATTTTCTTGTTTTTCCCTTTTATCTGACTTTTGGGGTTTTAGCGACACATATCCATTTGGTTTTACTTACATGCAAAGAGGGGAAGATGGAAAATTTGAGATTGTTCCAGAAACAAGACCCTTCAGTTTCTTTCAAGATGCGCAACCAACAGCAAAAAAAAAATTGTTTTCGAAATTAGAACTTGTGTCAAGGAAAGTATTAAAAAAGCAGTCATGGGTTTAGAGAGAGAGAGAAACAGCTTTTGTGGGTTAGATATGAACTTAACAAAATCATGAAAAAAGGAAACTCAGGCAATAGAGGAAGATATGACTTGAAAACTCGGTACAGAGTGCGTTTGAGATGTCCAAAGGTCTAAACCCAAAGCTGTGATATCAGCAAGAACAACAACTACGGGAAAGAAAAAAGAACAACAACTACGGGAAAGAAAAAAAAGAACAACAATTAAAATCAGCAAATTCAGCATGTTAGGGAGGGGAGAGAGGCAGAGACCAACAAGAGGAAAAACAAACAGTTCCGGGTAAAACCAAAGCAATGTGAAGTAATTAGAACAGAACCTTGAATTCTTTTCACATTTCCTTCCTTTTCTTTTAATGTAAGGTGAAGGCTGGTTCTAGGGCCCACAAGCCTTAAATCCAGAGATACTGGAATAGGCATGACTCATGCTTTTTGTTAGAAAAGTATTTGAGAAAGACAATATAGTAACCATTAAATATAGTCCTCTGCTAAAGATTGAGGGTTTCACAATTTAATGGCATAAGCAACAATAATAGAGGATTGATTATTCATACCAGCGCTCGCCTGATATGCCTAATGATCTAGGACAGCCAGTCCATAAAAGGGGGTTTGTTATTCAAATAGAAATTAGTAATTTGAAAAAACACGAAAAAGGAGGAAATAATAAGCTAAAGTGTCAGCTCATCTTTCATATTTAAGCAAGCAATCACAAAGAGTACAAATAATTCCAATATCATCCAAAAAGCTTTAGAAAGAATAAGAAAAATAATAATTTCGGGTAACTTACAGCTCTGACAGATGATATGACAAAATCCTTTCCAGGAGGGTTCAAAACATTGGAAGGCAATCTTATCCTGTAAAACTCATCGTCTTCCAGCAATTTCTGCAAAATAAAATATAAAAGAAAAATCAAACTAACTTGCAAGGTGCGAAATAAAAAACATCAAGAATATTACAAAGACGTCGGGATTACTTGGAATTTCTGTTTCTCCACCTCCGTAAAAGAATTTCTTGAAAACCGCAGCTTTGTTAGTGTCTGCATCAGTTAAGCAATGGATTTGGGCTTCAGAATTCCCGAGATCTTGAAAATTAAATATGGAAAGAAGAAGAAGAAGAGCAAACCTGAGCACCGTGACTCCACGTTTTGAGGCGCGCTGAGAAGGTAGCAGCAGAGAAGAAATCGGAGTCGCCAAAGGCGTGTTCAAGGGTTATTTGGATCTTTGAGTCCGAATCTGAATCCGAATACTTCACTCGGTTGGGAGTTGATCTGGTGGGTACGACCGGATCAGGGATTCGTTCTTGAGGTTGAAGATTCCCTCCCTCGAGGCCGAACTCTTCGTCTAGTTCATCGGATTGGAATGCGTGAAGAGATGAGATTACAAGTAACAGAGCGAATACTTGTAGCAGTGCCGCCTTCTCCATTTTTTTTCCTTGCTTGCTTTCGGAGAGTTAGAGGAGCGAATTTGTTTGGTTTTGAGTTTTCACTCTTGCTTTCTAGTATTGGCTAGTTAAATTAAATAACAAAAATCTAAGAGCTATTGGTTTCACTGTAGACCAATCACAATGATTTGTTCTTTTTATCTTTTGTTTATTAAAAAAGTATTTTTAATTTATTTTTTATATTATATTTATTAAAAATTTAACTTCATTTTAATCTATTTTTTATAAAATAATTGTGATCTATAACAATATTTTAACATTGGAATGGTGCTAAATTTTACTTGAAAAAAAATTCAATTTTATTATTTACAAAAATAAAATGAAAAGATCAAAATTGACAATGAGGTAATTAGGAGGGTTTTTTATTTTAATTATTATCATCGAGTGATATTTTGAGAAAAATAGTCTATAAGATTTTTATAATTTTAGTTTTGGTCATTTTAATTTGAAACTTTTACATTTTGGTTTAAAAATTTATTTTATTTATTTTTCATTCCCTCAACTTAGAAGATGAAAGAGAAAGTCACCGATAAAAATTTAAAAGTGAAAAAGTTGTTGAATGTCGATATTCATAGCCGTTAAAATACAAAAGTCGAGAAGTGAGAAAGTTGTTGCATATCGATATTTAAGCCACCATAATAGGTGATCTTAGTGTTAATAAGTTGGAATTCTTGAGAGTAGTTCAATGGAGTTAAGTTTTTCCTATCAAAATGATGGGAAAAGTAGATTGGGGTTATTAATTTTTTTTACTATGTTATATTTTATTTTTTAGAGAGATTATAGGTTATTTTATGATTGGAAAAAAGTTTTTAAAGGTTTTTATGAAGTGGACCGCTCCATAAAAAAATTAGCCCAAACATGTAGGCTTAGGATTCTAACCCTAGGCACACCTAGGCTCCGAAGTACTGGTCAGGTGCACGAGCTTAAACTATCAAGCCCAGCATCTCTTAGGCTTTTATTTTTCATTAATATTTTTATTTAAGTTTTAATTAAAACTTTATCTCTTATTTTATTTTTAGATTGTTTGTGATGTAAAATTATCCCCTAGATTGCTAATTTGAGTTTTGAAGAAAAATTTGCAACTTGACCCAACAAGAACCTTGTCTTGGAGAACTAAAGTTATATATAATTGATTACCCCCACCCTATATCTATAACGAGACGCGAACGAAAAGTATAAATCATAACAAAGTTAATCAATCATTCGAAAAGTTTGCAGGTTCAATTAAGAACTTAGTATGAGAATCACTTAATTACGTAAAGAGAAATAAAGCTCACAACATGCAACAACGTTAAAAAGACTTTCATAAACTGAAAAATAATGTTAACAATTGGTTTATATAGTAGAAAGCTAACCCTAATTAGACTTAATGGACCCAAACTTGATAAATAAATCTTAACACATTAAAAACCTAAAATAATAAAATAAAACCCAACCCAAATAAAGTTTTAAATTTTATAGGCCCTAAAATAAATTAAAAGATAAATAAATAATAGCTTAACTAATTAAAACAAAACCAAAGTCGAATTTTGTAATCTGTAGGCAGAATTGAAGCCTAACTTCAAATGAATGGTTCTCTCTAGTCTTAACTAATTATAAGGTCTATCATATATCATTGGAAATTTGTGGTTGTCTACTTTACAATGCAACTAGAATCACATCAAAATTCATTTTATAGCTCTATTTATGGCCAAAACATTAGTGAAAGGTCAAAACTAGAATATTCGAATTTTCTTATTTCAATCTTTCTGTAATCTGGATGCTCCCCTACAAGACCTTCTTGAACATTAATCAAATTAGTCAAGGATTGTTCTTCATTATTTGATATCCTCTTAAAGTCCACCTTAACCTATGTATCTTAAAGAAGTCCATTAATTGCCTCCTAATGGATCCAATGGAACCTCTAATGGATCTATTGGTATTGAAGTTAGGATCACATCATTCCCTCTCTCCTTAAAAGAATTTGCCCATTGAATTATCATTTACATCAAACAAAGAAAGGTCAAATACATTAAATTAGGGGTGTTTAAAAAAACCGATCAACCGAGAAAATCGAAGAAAAATTAACCGAAAAAACCGAACCGAGATAAAAAACCGATTAAACAAATTTTTAAAACCATAAAATCTAACCGGTTTAGTTCGGTTTCAGTTTTACAGATGAAACCGGTAAACCGAACCGGTCAAACCCAAAAAAGGGTATAAATTACCCTAACCCTAACCTAACCCCCCTCACAAAAAGCCGCCGCATAATTTTCTCATTCTTTATTTTCCTTTCATTTGCTCTACGCCTCATCTCCCTCTCATTCTTTCCTTTTCCTATTATGGATCCTCTAACCCAAAGCTCTCACGACTTGTTCTACTTTCTAGATCTCATCAATTTTTCTGACTCCATTAGTTCATGCAGGCAAACAATGGCTGGGTGTTTGGAAGAAGATTAACATTACGGTTTGTTAGTTGAGTTTTATGGTAGTGTAATGGCTTGGTTAATGTGTTGGTGTTATGGTAGTGAGAAGGAGAAAGAAGGGAGGCTGTCACAAATTTTTTAGAAGAAAAAGCTCAGCATAGGTTCTTTTATGGGTCTAGGAATGATAGGTTTGTGGCTAATATTGAGAGAGGTATCATTGTTGGAGGAAAAATGATGCATGCAATGGTTTGCTTTGGTTTTAACAGAGAGGGATAACAATCTGTGAATCTAAAAAGGGGTTTGTTTGGAGTTGTAGGCAAGTGGTTCTGGTGTTGACAAAGAGAGTCAGTAGATAAAGAGTTAATTTGTTTCTTGTTTTCTAGTTAAGAGGGGCTTTTGAATCCCTTGTAAAAATGACAATCCAGCTTTTGATTTCTTAAAAAGAAAATGATGAAGTTGATCCTTGTTTTAGATGCAACGAACATTAATGATTTGTTTAAATATGCATGTCTTCCGTATGATTAGGTTTACCTGTTTTATTTAAAAAAACCCGAGCCGAACCGAACCGGTTCGGTTTGAACCGGATTTCGGTCTGGTTCAGTCTCTATTTTTCAAAATTAATCTAATTTGGTTCGGCTGGTTTTTTTTAGTTCAAACTGAACCGAACCATAAACACCCCTACATTAAATATAGAACTAACACCATATCTACTTGGTAATTCCACTTTGTAGACACTATCATTGATCTTCTCAATGATTTGGAATGATTTGTCTCCTGTCGGCATCAGTTTAAATCTTCATTAAGCTGGAAATCTTTCTTTTCTCATATGCACTCAAACTCAATTTCCCGATTCAAATACCATTTTTCCCTACTCTTATTGGCTTTAAATACATATTACTCATTCATCTTTTCAATATGTTTTCGTAACTTGGTATGCAAATTTTTGACAATCTGTACTTTTATGTTCCTATCAAAACTAACTCTTTCATCAACAGGTAAAGATAATATGTTTGGTTATCTGTCTGTGCATGACAAGTAGTAAAAAATAATAATTTAATTCCTAATTTACCCCACAAAACTTTTTAAATGTAACTTAGAAACTTAACATTTCTATCAAACATAATGCTCATTAGAACACCATGTAACCGAACTATTTCCCTAAAGAAAAGATCTATTATATTTGTTGCATCATTGATTTTATGACATGGTATGAAATGCACCATCTTAGAAAACCTATTTACAATAATAAATATTGAATCTCTACCCTTTTTAGACCTAGGTAACCCTAAAACAAAATCCATTGATATATCAACCTAAGTTTCCTTAGGTACTAGTAAAGGTATATACAAATCATGAGGCATGACTTTAAACTTAACTTGTTTATATGTTATACAACCATCATATATCCTTTGAACATTCATTTTTATGTTAGGCTAGTAAAAATACTTATGTAACATATCAAAAGTCCTAGTTACCTCAAAATATCTCATTAAATTGTCATGAACTTCCCTCATAAGCAATCCACGTAATGAACATTTATACGCACACGATCTCTTATCTTTAAACAAAAATTTACCATACCTAAAATACTTATCAAAGGCCGAGTGCTCACATTGTCCAAACACTCGACCAAAATCATCATTATCCATATATAATTCTTTCACATGTTCAAATCCTAAAAGCCTAGTGTTCAATGTATTAAAAAGAACATGCATTCGAGACAATGCATTTGCAATGATGTTTCCTTTATCTTGCTTGTACTTGATGAAAGGGGTGATCATTTTCGGTTCGGTTCGGTTTTTACCTATTAAACCAACCAAACTAAAATTTTGTAAAATACAAAAACTAAAATCGAAACCAGTTCAAACCGACCAGTTTCAATTCGGTTATTTTATATTAAAAATCGAAACCCAACCGACCGATTTTGGTTCGGTTTGGTTTCAGTTCGGTTATTTTATATTAAAAACAAAAAACTATATTGTTTTTTAGGGTTTTTTTGGACTTTCTATTGAGCTTGGTTTCGGTTTGGTTTTTTCGGTTCAGTTTTTTTATTTTTTTTGTTCGGTTTGGTTCGTTTTTTGGTTTCAGGCTTATGAAATCGAGATTGAACCGAACTGAATATTTTTTTAAATATTCTAATTGGTTTAATCAGTTTTTTTCATGGTTCTCTGTTTTAGGTTTTTTTTTTGTTTTCTCAGTTTAATTGATTTTTTGATTTTTTTGCTCTCCCTTACTTGATGACACACAGGAACATCTTAATGAACTAAATCCATTTGGCATGTCGCCTATTCAACTTCCCTTGGCTCTTTAAATGTTTAAATATTGATAGTTTGTATGTATCACAAACTTCTTAAGCCAAACATAATGTTGCCAAGTCTCAAAGGTCTTCCACCAATACATACAACTATTTATCATATGTTGGATAATTAAGAGTTGTTCCATTAAACGTTTCACTAAAATAGGCCATGGGTTGTTTTTCCTATATTAAAATTGTTCTAATATCTATACCTGAGACATCACACTTAATCTCAAGAGTTTTTATAATGTTAAGTAAAGCAAGCAATAAGATCGAAACCAACCTTTCTTTTAACAAGTTAAAAGCTTTTTCTTGATCATCATCTCATTTAAATCCTACCATTTTCTTTACAATTTTGGTCAATGGTGCAATTAGAGTACTAAATTTTTTGACAAATCTTCTATAAAAAAACTTCTTACCTCACTTACTATCTTAGGTGTAGACCATTCTTGAATATCTTTGATCTTTGCCTCATCTATCTCAATCCTTTTTCACTAACAACATAACCTAAGAACACAATTATTTCCATGCAAAAATCATACTTCTTTATATTAACATATAATACGTATTTCAAGAACTTGTCTTAATTGATTAATATATTAATTCAATCCTTTGATATAAATTAAGATATCATCAAAATAAATAACAACAACTTTTCAATAAAATATCTTAAAGGCATTATTAACCATTCATATAATCCATATCTAGTTTTGAATGTTTTCTTCCATTTATCCTCTTTTTTCATTCTAATTTGATGATAACCACTTTTCAAATTAATTTTAGAAAACACTAAAAAACCATGCAACTCATCAAGCATATCATTTAATCTAGGGATATGATATCTATACTTTACTATAATGTTGTTAATGGCTATGTAATTAGCGTATATAAGCCAAGTATTGTCTTTTTTGGGCACAAGTAACATTGGAAATGCACCCTTCCAACATCAACTCTTCTACAAGCTCTTTAGTCTCGTCGAGATTACTTCTATAGGCTGTCCAATTTGGAATTGATGCTCCCTACATAAAACCAATTTATGTTTAATCTCTTGAATTGGTGGCAAACCATTAAGGATCTCTTCAGGAAAGATACCCTAAAATTCCCACAAAAGAACTTTAACAACATTAGGACACAATAATTTAAATCATCATAATTAAAATACATCTTCTTATACAAGAGTAAAATCATAGGCATATTGAAATGATAAGCATGAGTAAGGTCACTTTGTTTTGTATAAAAATTAAGGTGTTTCCCTAATTTTTCTACACATTGTTCTTTTCTCATCCTTACTTTCTTCTCTCAACTCATTTTATCTCCACTCTTGGCCTTCCCCGTGTTTTTTTTTGTTGAAATCTTCGAACCTATTTCTAATATAAAACTTTCCCCTAATTGTTTCACACTCACAACTCATCTTATTTTCACTTGGCCTCACATCTTCACTATTATTTTTCATAAATTCTAGTTTAGTTTCCTCGAAGCTTCAATTGATCCTTATACCCTTGCCTTAGTGATAATGGAGCAAGTGTGTAGATCTTTATATCTTTCTCCATAATATAAATATTTCTGAACCCATCATTATTGGCCTTCTTATCAAACTGTCAAGGTCTTCTCAACAATAAACGTGTAGCATGTATAGAAACAACATCATATCTAACATCATTCTTAAATTTTTCCTACTATGAATGAAACCAAAACCTACTTAGTCACCCCAACTTATTCACATTCATTTAACCATTAAAGCTTATATGGCTTAGCATACTTTGATGTATTCAAGTTCAATTTTCTAACCAAAGTTGAGATGACAACATTTGTACAACTACCATTATCAATTATCATACTACATATCTTATTATCAATGTATCACCTAGTATAAAAGATATTCTTCCTTTGTTGCTCTATATTCTCTTTACAAACCTGAACACTCAAAGATCTCCTTATAACTAAGGATTCTCCTTACATAACATACTCCACATCATTACAATCATCAAGCTTTGACATCCCCTCCAAATCATCCTCGCTAACCGATTCCACCTCATTATCATCTTTTATAACCATAACTATCTTATTTGGACATTCATGTGTATAATGTCCAAGCCCTTGATATGAAAAACATTTGATCTTTCGTTTGTGCTTTGTTTAAGCAATGCATTCTCTTTTTTCCTCTAAAGCCACAACTTGCTTCCTAACAAAGAAAGGTTTGGTTACTTTAGGTGTAGTTATTGGTTTCACATATGTATTACCTTTTCTCTAAAAATTTGACTTCCAACCTAAAAAGAAACCTAAATATCCACTAGGTTTTGCACTACCCTTTCTCTTCAACCGTTTCTCTATTTTTACAGCCATGTGTATCATATCCTCAATCCTCATATAATACTGCAATTCCACCACATTAGCAATATCTTTATTTAATCCATTCAAAAACCTAGCCATGTAGCTTCTATATCCTTAAAAATATTAACTTTAATCATAGCTATTTCCATATTCTTAAAGTACTAATCCACACTCCTCAAACCATGAGATATGATTTGTAGTTTATTACAGATATCCATATAATAGTGAGTAGGTACAAACCTTTTTCTTATAATTGTCTTCATCTCCTTCCAAGTTTATAATTGTTTTTCTCCATTACGTCTTCTACTTACAACAATTTGATCTAACCAACTAATTGCATAATTAGTGAATTCGACCATAGCTAATTTAACCTCTCTTTTTTCTATGACAATTAAACACAAACACCATTTTCTTTTCTCAATCCAAGTGAGCCTCCAAATCACTCTTTCCTTGAAACACTAGGATTTTAAGTTTAATACCACCCAAATTATTATATAAATCATCATGCTACTTAGAAATTCTACCCTAGCTAAATATATTAGTTAGTCGTGACCTACCTCCCATTTTCTTTCTTGGTTGTGACTCATACACAAGACTTTGTTGCATTTAAAATTTTCTATTATAATAAACTACATTATCATTCTCCTTTTTATTTTTAGAATTATCGCCCATACTCTCATCATTCATTGTAGATCTAATGGTAGGTATTTTAACTTCCTTTTTTCTTATGACTATGAACTCTTTGTCTACTAATCATCTCATCAAACTTACTCATTAATACCTCTATAATAACTTTCATTCTATCATGTCTTTCCTCTATAGTTCTCACTTTTTTTTTCAATGTTTTTTGAAATTATTGTTTACACCCGAAATAAAAGTTAGTAACAAGGAAATTTTTTGTTACACAAACCTCACGTGCTTACACTCATAATAAAATTCACTCCTCTTATGTTTCACATAATTTATTAGGCTTTTCACTCTAATAGTCTCACTACGTCTTTTACCATTATATTCTTATACTTTTTGTTCATAAAAATAACTCATCAACTTATTGAACAATTAACCAAACTATGAAATGATTTATTTTATGTTTAAAAACTAAAGAATCAACAATTATTCAAACTTTTTAAAATGAAACTTGAGGATAAAATTACGAGTAGCAATATAAATTTGTGCAAATATAATGATGAAAACGAAGACACGAAATAAAAGCAAGAATTATTTTATGAAACAACAAAAACTATGAAATTAAAGAAAATAAAGAAAACAATGCAAGAAATCAAGAAACTAAAGAAATTAATGCAAGATAATTCTATTCTACCCAAATTTACAAGAAATCAATCAAGATCACTAAGAGTTCCCAAGACAAGTTTCAATTAAACCCTAGTTCATGCAAGATCCAAGATTTTTGAATTTCTTCTCCAAGAATCCTTTCAAGATTGCAATTTTGATTCTTCTTTCTTTTTTTATTTCTTTTTATATATGTGCTAAATTTCTCAAATCACAAAGATAAACACAATTTGTTATTTTGTATGCAATGTTTTGGCAATTTTAAGACTCCCTATCAAAACCGACTTTTTTTCTTCCTTTTTTATATATTAACTAAAACCCAGAGAGAAAGAAACCAATAAAAACAAGAAAATAAACCCTAGATATGAAAAAATCTAAAGAAAACCTTAGATATGGCAAGACCTAAAGATAACCCTAGAATTACTTGTAACAATGAAAATTAAAGAGATATAACCTAAAATTAGTCATGCTCTAATACCAAATTGATGCAGAATTATCCTTTAGATTGCTAATTCGAGGTTTAAAGAAAAGTTTGCAACTTTACCCAAAAAGAACCTTGACTTGGAGAACCAAAGTTATATACAATCGATCACTCACACCTTATGACTATAACAAGACATGAACGAGAAGTATAAATCACAACGAAATTGGTCAATCATTCAAAGAGTTTGTAAGTTCAACCAAGAACTTAGTATGAGAATTACTCAACCACATAAAGAGAAACAAGTAAACAATATATAAGATAACTGGACCCAATGAAACTTCCAATGGATCTCTTGGTATTAAAGTTATGATCACATCAGTTTGGTCCACCCATTTTAAATATATTATTTTGTTTTTCTATAATTGTTTTGTATTTTTATAATATTTTAAAAAGATTATTGTAATTTATCTTTTTTTTCCTTTCATATTCGATTGAAATAAACTATATTTTCATTATGTATATATAAATAAAAACCATTTGTTCTTAGTAAGAAAAAATATATAAATTAAAAAGAAAAGGTATAGTCAAATATTTGCATACTCATATGTATTACGATTTTAGGACAATGATTAGCTTTTTATTTTTGTTTTTAATTTGAATTAACAACTATATCTTGGTCTATCACTTCATATATTTTTTAAATTTATTTTATTAAGTATAAATATTATCTTTGTGTTTTTCAATTAAAAAAAATCATAATATGTATTCATAGCATTGTCACGTATGCTTAGCATACTTTGTTTGGGCTAGAAACTAGCTATGAGTTCTTTTTTTAATTTTAATTTTAAATTGTTTAATTAAAATAAGTAAAATTATTCATAGGATATTAATTTTAATTTACATTATAAAAACATTACATTAATCACAAAGCAGGTTTTGATGAAAAATACATTTTGGTTCCATAATTTTATTTGTTATCTTGGACATGTATGCCCTTTTAATAATTATATGATTAGTTAAAAAAATATATTCCACAATTGTTTTCGCGGCAGTGCGCGAGTAGTATATTAATCTTTTTTGTTCTAATATTTGTGTCAAAAATATCAAAACATAAGTTTTTTGTTTTTTACTTAACCTTTCTTTTATTGTTATGATAAATTGTTATTTAAAAAACAATTATTCTTGTCACAGACGAAAATAAAAAATAGAACTTCCGATATTAAAAAGGGAAAATGAAAAATGGAGTTGCTACCTAGTTCCTTTAAAGAGACTAAGAATCATAAAACATACATTGTTTATAGAGATTTGCGTAAATGACTGATTATGCTTAAAAAAATATAGAAATCAACCTTATCGCATCCTTTTAAATAAAATGTTGCATTTTCTATATGTTTTCTCCTAAATTTATTTTACATCATTTACTATCTAAATTATTTTTCTAGCTTATTTGCGAGTCATTTATTATTGGTGGATTTTCATTTAGTTAGTGTTGGGCTTTGAATAAAGAGTCTCATAACTTGATGATTTTTTTAGTTTTAAATTTTATTTGTTTATATTTCTTGACTTTTTTTTATTATCATTATTATTTACAAAGCAAAAAAGTTGAAAAGAATATGACTTCCGTTCCATGTCAATCCTAATTCGGAAGAGACTCGTGTATTTATTATTGACCTTGTTTTTTTATTTTTAAAACATTGCTCTAGGTCTACGCCAATACCTAAAACCAAGAGACATGTCGACCTAGTAGTGAAAATTTAAGTTTTCAAAACATGACACTAACTTGATGAAAAATGTGTCAACTCATTATTGAACTTGTTTTAAGGTTAAAAATATCACGCCAGGCCTATGCTGGTCCGTTAAAGCTAGGAGAAACATCAACCTAACTATTAAAGTCCAAGTTTAATTAAAAAAATTGACTCTAACTCGATGAAAACTCGTCAAGATTGTTTTGGAACCTTTTAAAAAACAAATATTGACACATATATACATATGAAAAAAAGACAAAAACACAATTTTTTTAAAATAAAGATAATGTTAACATGAAGTGAATAAAATTAAATATAAAACCAAAATAAAATAAAAATGCATGAGTGAATAATAACCATGCATGAATAGTAATATGTGCATTATTTTCTGTTTTGAATAGTAAAACATGCATAAACCTACTGAAAAAGAAGAAAAGAGAAAGAAGGACTTGATTCACCTAGGGTTGTTTATAGATGATGGAAGAGCTTTTGTGGTGGCAGAGATGGTAGCATGTTAGTGGTGTGGTTTTCGATCTACTTTGGGTTCCTTTTTATCTTTGTTTTTTTTCCTCATTTTCTCTCTTTTTTTTCTTCTCATTTCCCCTCTAGCACCTTTTGGTTCAAAACACCTCTATTTCTAGCTCAAAACTCTTTTTTTTTTCTTGGGTTTTCTTGGTTAACTTTTATTCTTTCACCTCTCCTACATTCTAGCTCAATCTACCCTCACTTCTCTCAACTCAAACTCTTTTTTTCTTCTTTCTCCCTCTTAAACTTGGCATTTTCTTTTTAGTTTGGCTCTCATTATTTTTTTTCTTTCCCCCTATATTTATAGGCAAGTATGAAGCTCCTAGAACTTTTTCTGAATGATTATGACCATTAATTTCTTGAGTTAATCTTAATCATCCACCATGGTTATACCCCTTTGGCCAAACATGCTTTTGATGGTCTTTATGCAACAATTCAGTGGTTTTAGAGGGTCAGAGCATGTAATTTTTTAATTGAAAATGGAGTATACATGCAATGGAGGAGAATGACATGTTGTTTAGTATTTATAGGAAGCAGGGAAAGAGAAAGTGTAGTCAAAGCGAGGCAAAAACAATGGGAAAAACAAAGAAATAAAGCAAAAGTTACATACATGTTCGTTAGAGAAGAAGGGACTATTTTGTGTCCATTCACAAAATGACACCATTTTAGGCTTTTCTAAGTGAAACACACTATTTCACTTAAGATTTTTTTTCGTCTTTCTTAATACGTTATTTTTTCTAAAAAGGAGGGTTTTTTGTTTTTAAATAAGTCCTCCAAGTTTGCCATTTTTAATTCTAGTTCTTGGTGGTCCAATTCTTTTATTTTCAGCCAATTTCAATCTCTTTCTCAATATTTCTTTCATTTTCATCTCCAAATACGTTAAAATAGTCCCTCAATATTGGTATATTTTTCAAATCAGTCTTTAGTTTTTCAATTTTTATTTTTTAGCTAGTTTCAACCATTTTCTCTAAATTTCTTAACAATCTTCATCCATAATTGTATTTTTCTAATTTTCTTTTCTAATTAATTTTTTTTGAAATATCTCTTTTTGATTGAAATATTTTTGTTTGTCTTTTTGGTTGAAATAATTTTTTTTTTTAGAGGGGTCAAAAATTGAATTTTAACAATTGTGATAAAAAGATGTTGTAAAAGGGTTCAAATTAATAAGATAAAGAGGATTTTAATTAAGGAGATGCATTTCTTATCATTATTTTAGATCATTAGATCTTCTTTTGATATTTATTCTAATTACTTTCCGTTTTTATCGAATAAACATGTCTTGAAAAGTTTTTTTTAAAAAAAATTATGATAAGGAATGGAGGAATTATAATATAAAATAATTTTGTTTTGATGGATTTAAATTAGTGCTATTCTTGCAAAAAAAAAAAAGTTTTGATGTATAGTTTGAACAAATAATTTGAAGTGCTCCTTCTGACATGAGAAGAAATATTTTAATTTATATCTATCTCTTATTTTTTTTACTTGATATTTGGTTAGCATTATCAACTTTTTTTTTATATTTATTGATGCATATAATTTTTGATTAATTTTATTAAACACACGCATCAAGCTTTCAATTTACAAATAAAATTTTTTTAGATGCATGAAAACACATTATCAACGTTTGCATATTTATTTATGTTACAATTTGTTTTTTGATATGATCCATGGTGAAACGCGAGTCAACTAACTAGTGCTCATTTTATATCGAGAGGGTATGTTTAAAATTTATTTTTATTTAATTTTGTGACAAATAAAATAAACATTTGTAAAAAAGTAAATAATTTACATTTTAAAAAAATATTTTTTCAATTGAAATTCTCTTTCTTTCATATATATATATATATATATATATTAACAACATGGTGATTTGAATAACACCTTAATTAAAATAAATATTTATAAGAATTCAAACAATTTTAATTCATGTGAAAAAGATTTATTTGGCCAAAACTCTCTTTTCTATTTTTTTTATTTATGTATTTATTTTTATTTTTACACAAACATATCTTTTTTTTATTAACAATTTGGTTTCTTAAATAAAAATTTATCATAATTTTAAAAGTAAGTTTTAATAAAAAATAATATCTTGATAAGTTTTATGCAACTATACAAAAACAATCAAAGAATAACTAATTTGAGAAGATTATATAAAAATTTATGATAAAAAATAACAAATATATTTTATTCCCATTGAATATTATTGAGTAATTTATTTTAAAAAGACATTGCATATTTGGTTTGTATTTATTTATTTATAAAATAATCATTAATATTATCATGATGTAATCTTATTTGAAAAACACATTGAATAATTTTTAAAATATTATTGTAATTATTTTATATAAAGAATATTTTATTTTAAATTATAAAAAAATAAATAAAAAAAAGTAAAGGATTAAGATAATCAAGCCCACCTTAGGAGTCGACCCAGGTCAATACAAAAAAAATATATTTATAATGTAATTATTTTTTTTATTAAAAATTAATTTAAAATCCTACCTAGTATATATCACAAGCAAATTGCTCTTGTATTTTTATTTAACAGTAACAGGTCTTTTACAATTTATTGATTTATATATTTTAATTTATTTCATCAAGTGTAAGCAGCTTCTTTGTATTTTTTGCTTTAAAAAATTATGATATAATAAAACATGTCTATTATAATATTAACACATTCTTCTACCATGTTAAAATTTAGCCTAAAATTTTATCCTTAATGTAAAGCTGGTTTTAAAGCTAGTAAATATACATAAGTAGTGTTTGAGATTAGTTATTTTATAAAATGTTTTTTTGTTTAAAAATATATTAAAATAATATATTTTTTAATTTTTTTAATATCAGACATCAAAACAATCTAAAAATAATTTAAAAAAAATTCTTAAAAGCACATTTTGAACCAAGAACAAATATACTTAGGGGTATTTAGAAATGTGTAAAAGTTGTTTTTTAAAGTGTTTTTTTTTCATAAATATATTAAAATAATAAATTTTTAAATTTTTAAAAATTATTTTTGACATTAGTATATCAGAATGATTTATAAACATAAAAATAAATTAATTAATTTGAAGTAAGGAAAAAAATAAAAAAATATTAAAGTTTATAAAAATATTTTTTTTTTATTAAAAAAACAGTCTACAATACTGGGATCCGCCTTGGCTGGTAGGTCCAATGACCTACGATATCTACCGGTTCATAATTTGGCTGGGTTCAAACGCTGCACGTCACAAACCAACAAGTCACATACGAGGCTGGTCATGTAAATAAATACCTCAGACGACGAGGGCATATAGTCTAGAGACAAAATCACATAATATACCAAAAAGCAGCAGCAGTAATTTAACCAAGGATAGATAAGTAAGAAATCAAACCCAAGCCCTAGAGGTCCCGAGTCTCTCCCTCGATCTCAACAAACACAGGGAGAGAAGAAGCAGTGCTTGCTGCTTTGTTTGTTTGTCTGTCTCAGTGGAGATTGGAGAAACCAGAGATGGATGCGATGAGGAAACAGCTGGATGTGCTCATGGGAGCAAATCGAAACGGCGACGTGAGAGAGGTCAATCGCAAGTACTACGATCGTGATGTTTGTCGCTTGTACTTGGTTGGCCTTTGCCCTCACGAGCTTTTCCAACTAACGGTATTATATTTTTGTTTCTCACTTCTATTTATTCTTTCCTATTTTCCTTTTCTAAGATTTCTAAAACCCTAACATAGCATCTCTCTCTCTTTTTTTTTTTTTTTTTTTTTAAGAAAATGGATATGGGACCATGCCCGAAAGTCCATTCACTGCAGCTGAGGAAAGAGTACGCCTCACTTTCTTTTCATATATATATTTTTTAATTTCATTACCATTGTTGAATATATATATGTATGTATGTATAATAAAAGTGTAAGATTTATCCCTAGATATGAAGAATCGACGGGGAAAGGTGTTGATAACTATGAGATAGAGTTAGAGAATGTTATCGATAAGCTCATTGTCGAATGCGATAAGAAAATCGGTAGAGCACTTAAGCGTCTTGAAGATGAAGACGCCAAGGCTGCTATTGCGATTTCAGTCACTGAGGTTACACAGGTGATGGCAGCATTATCACTCTTTTTATTTAATTCCCTATGTTTCTTGTTAAATAATTTGAATTATTCTAAATTACAGAATGCTGAGGTAAGTGAGTTATCGAAGCTGATTAAAGAGAAGCTGAAAGAAGTTGACAAATATGGTGAGATTTATTTAATAGAACTAGTTCGAGATCTTTTATTTCAGGACTTCTTTGCCGATGATGCTACAAAATATGTTTGATTGTTATCTTTTTGTTAATGTTATAATCCAGTAACCATTTCCATGCAGCCAGAATGAAAATTATTTTGAAGTTTCCCGTCTTGAGCAAGTTTATGCAGTGAATTAACTAGCTAGAATAAAGTTTAGTCATTTGTTGACATTAATTTTACCAATTAGCAATTATCTAGAACATTGTTAATGTAAGGTTGTGCAGCTTATTGAAATAGCTTGTTTAGAGGTTGTATAATTGTTGTAATTGTTACCTTTTTGTTTGATTTGGGATATTGGCTATCTTTTTAGCACGTATTACAAACTGATGTGGATAGCGTGCATGGATTTTTCCGTTGTTACATGAAAATTTTAGTGTACTTGGGTTTTAATCTGCTTATATTGGTTTTGTACTGACATGCGTATTGCTATAAATCTGCAGATCTCGAAGGCAAAACAGATTTTAAAATTCAAGTTTTGGAAGAAGTGGAAAAACTTAGAACTGAAAGAGCAGAGAAGCAGGTATAGAGCATCTATTTTGTTTGTTGGGCCCACCATTATCTTTTGCATAGTCTTATATGAATTTTTTCCATAAGAAAAACAATTCTGCAAACTTGAATCTCATTTTGGCTTCTATGCATGTCGCAATCTTGTGGCAGTCTGCACTGCTTTTGGAGGCCTTCAATAAAGACAGGGCTTCTTTACCTCAACCCATGCTGACCCCCCCACCACCACCACCACCCATGCCATTACCTACTCCTGATCCTCGCACCCAAGAGATGATAAATGAGAAGCTGAAGAAAGCTGAGGATCTTGGTAAAAGACTCTAATCATTCATACTTGTTTGTCTTTTAGGTTTCATTAAATGCTTCAAGTTAACACAACATACTTGCGTTCTATGCATGTTTCCCATTGTGTTTGTGAGTTTCAAAGCAATAGTAGTCATTTCTCCATATTACCCCCCATTCTTTTGTTGTTTCCCTTTTCTCCTTTTCTCTTTCTTTCCAAAATGGAAGAAAAAAGTTTAAAAAATATAGAAAGATCCGAGAAGAAATAGTATCCAGTAATTAGCTTTGCTCATTATATTTCTTAACATCCTCAGGCATTTTATAACCAGTTGGAAAATATGGTATTATTAGGTTACCTGACACCCATTGTCAATATGATATCAATATGCACCTGGTTTCCTCTTTCTTGGGCCTACTATGCTGTTATCTTTCAGATATAGATGTCTGTTTGGAGGTTCTTTTTTTTGTTTATAGTTTATTAAACCATGAAAATCTAGTAGGCTATATGATTTATGTTTTTGTGCGTGTGCGCAGTGTCCTGTGTGCATTTTAGAGATCTGGGTAAACAATGTTGTATGTATTACGCTTTTATTTCCAGGATATCTTATGCAGTTCTCAACCTCTTACACATTCCCTCAGGTGAGCAAGGAATGGTAGATGAAGCTCAAAAAGCATTGGAAGAGGCTGAAGCACTTAAGAAGGTTTTTAATTTTTAGATTTTGGCTTGCATTACTTTTGACCTTGGTGTTTTTGTCCCTCTGTTTTATTGTCTCTCTCATTCTGCTCCTTTCGATCCATCTTGGTCTATTTTAGTACTATGGTGTATTTTGACTGCTTATACTTCCTTTCTCTTCAGCTTCCAGCCAGGCAGGAACCTTCTGCAGATTCCTCCAAGTATACTGCTGCTGATGTGCGCATTGTGAGTATTCTTACCATAGTTTTAATCATCTGATTTCTACCTCATTTTGTTATTTTCCAAAGCCAAAGAAACAAACTGAAAATGAC
>Ga0307509_10004742_pt1 | contig 19396 bp, 14 predicted proteins | sample 10_EM_MG_FD_202245 | JGI IMG/M metagenome (GOLD analysis project Ga0307509, IMG submission 202245) | Populus trichocarpa ectomycorrhiza microbial communities from riparian zone in the Pacific Northwest, United States - 10_EM | ecosystem: Host-associated > Plants > Roots > Unclassified | place...
CACAACCCATTCATGAGGCTGAGATAATTTTTAAAGAAATAAAAAGGATAAAATGTAAAGTATTAAAGAATAAAAATAAAAATAAAAATTTGTGTAAAAACAGGGTGGGGAAAGGTCCATCTCAACCAAGTTAACCTTTTAAATTCATGACTTAAATCATAAGGCAATATAACTCAACTAATAGAAATCACGACCCTCAATTCTCAACTAATCTAAAATAAAAAAAAATCAATTTGAAAAAAAGTTCCAAAACAAAAATAGCAATCTAAAATATTTTTTTATTACTTTTTTTTAAACGTATTTATAGCCTCTTGACATTCTTTTTTAACATTAAGATTTTTCTTCCTGATTCGTGGACAAGTTAATTATATTGAAGAATTCATGTACTAGCGGAGGATTTGTTTTAATTACAACCACTTATCAATCAAACATTAATAGATAGTGTAATAGGTCTCTCTCTTTTTATTTTTATTTTTAGCGGGGGTATTCGGACTAACTTGCGCGTATCTCGACTAATCTCACGAACCCTAAAATTAACGACTATGTAAGTCTCTAGTATTTATAGGACTCGAACTGATAACCTCTAAAAAATAAACTTAAAATCTGATCAATTAAGTTATACCTCATTCATATCTCTTTTTAGCACTAATGATAGAGCTCCATGCTCACAATCTACGAGTTGCCCGTTGCCACAATACAAAAACCGACCATGCAAAAGAAATAGAAACCATATACTGGAGCCACAAACCACCACCAAACCACCAACCAATGTCACCATCAACCACCTCCACCACACTATCAACCACTATCGCCTCCAACTACCACCATTAAACTATCTACCATCACCACTGCAAAACACAACTATCAAACAATTTCATACCACTACAATAACCTTATCCACCAGCAGATCTATGCACCTTACTCTACACTAATTTTTTTCGAGTCTTCGTACCAGAGGAACATCATGGGCTGTCAAAAGTATTAGAGAGTTGATGATGATAGTTTGCTTGGAATAAAACGAAAATGATTGATCTTATTTGTTTGTAAAAAAATCATAATAACTGATATAAAAGCCCAAATGCTGAAGAGGTGACCTTTTTTTTATTATTATTTAGATTGACCAAAATAATAGATTGACCTCTTCATAGATTGTTTATCCCACTCAAGAATTTATTTTTATTATTTAGATTGACCAAAATATTAATTACTAATTATATTTTTCATAAATAATGATAATTATATTTTTTACAAATAATAATATTAAATTTTAGCATTACATTTATATCTATAAATATAACTAATAGAAACTCTTTTGTTTTGTGATTATGATATTTTATTTTTTGTCTTTTTACCTAACACCAAAATCAATATCTTCAAAATAGTTTTAGCCATACTACATTTCTTTTCTAGTTAAAGATTTTTTCTTCTTCCAAATATTATCTACCAATAAAATATTTATTACAAAAAATATAATGTTGTATTAAAACTCTGAAAGCTTCAATTAACATATTTTTTATTTGAATTAATTTGAAGTTTAACAATTTAAAAGTAATATTTCAATAAATTTCCATCATGTCAGGATAATGTATTTCATAATTATACTAAAAATAAAGAATAATTAATCTACAAATAAAACTTGTACAAAAATATGTAATAAAATTAATAATTCATAGAGTAACCCTATCCAAAAATTAATGTAAGACGACGACGACAAACAAAAAAAATTCCTCTATAGTAAAAATAAAAATAAAAATAAAAATAAAAATATTTTTCTTTGGGCCCTTTAGGCGTTTACTCAACTTCAAATTAATCCTGACCATGAAAAAATTAGAAAATAAAACAGTCTAGATTGTCATCTGACACACGCCCTAGATCCAGCAGAGTCAACGGTTCTGTTTTTCTTTCATTTTTACTACATCACCAAACAGTCAAACAATCCTTATCCAACACACTCCAGAAAATCTCCACGGCTATAGTAAATCCATCCTTCAAAACCCTGACTTAAACCCCAATTCAAAACCCTAATTCTCTCTCCTTTTTTTTAATCTCTCAAAAAAACACAAATTCTCTCAATTGGGTTTCTTTTACTCTATATTTTTGTGTTTTTTTTGCAGAAAATGGAGGGTCTTGTTTGCTCAAACGCTGTCGTTTTGGAGGGCTTCCTCTCTTCTCTCATTGAAGCCGTGGTACTTGAAACAGCCATTGCTGCTTGGAAGGCACTTGCTTTGTCACTTTTCATGGTAAAATGTCTCTGTTACTATGCATAATTTAAGCATTACAGCTTACGCTTTTCAAAAGCATGAAGCTTTCTTTGGTTTTGTACATTTTTATGATGTTAATTATGAGCAAGGACAATACTATGAATTTGTGGATCTGTTTTGTACACTATTTATTTTTTTATGAGAAAGTTAGGGTTTTACTATTTTTGTTCTTTGTTTTTGTGTGTGTATTCTTGTTTGTTTTTTTATAGTAAAATTGGGGTAATTATGATGTGGGTTTTGTTTGTTGTGTCTAAAGGAGTTTATTTTATTTTATTTTTTGGCTGTGGGGTTTGTGTTATGTTACTTTAGAGGTGCTATTTTTGCTAGGGTATGGAGTGAGTTTTTGTTCTTTGTTTATTTTGCTTTCATGGTATTTGTCTGATTGGTCCTTCTTTTGCTCTTCCTCTGTGCATATGGCTTGCTTGCTGTTTTTCCTTGTAGGGCGTTGGTTAAATAAATTTTGACATGGATTTTTCTTTTTCCCCTTCAGAAAAGTAAACCACAACTTTGTTAAACTGGCAAGCATGATATATATAGGAATAGAATTAGAGCAGAAGCCCTTCGAAAGTAAATGATCTAACTTAAGGAGATTGATGGCTAGAGTGATTCACATACACATTTTGAGAATGCCACTCTCTTTTGTGGATAACAGTTATCATTGAAATGAATTCAACCTTCCTCATTCATGGCTTGGCAGATTTGTTTGTTTAAAAAAGTATGTGCTGCATGAGAAATGCTTGGGTTCCATTGATTTTTTCTCACGGTGCTCGTGGGAGACAATTTGTTTCTTCCAACTGGTCTCTTAATTGAGCAGAAATTTGGCTCTCTTTTGTTACCAGATAGGTTCTTTGCCTAACAGATCCAGTGACTTCCCAGAAGAGTCAGGCACAAGTCGAGGGTTTGTGATTTGATCTATTTGTCCCGGTTGTTGTTTATGTACTGTAGTATTGGATAAGTTAATAACTTTCTTTGAGCTGCAGGTTTCCATTTACTGGGCTTCACGTAAGGAAGAAACCTGATCCTGATAATCAAGATGCCAGTGATACCGAGGATGATGGAGACGATGAGGATGGCCAAGATGATCAGGACGACGATGATGAAGGCGATGATGAGGATGTGCCTGACAAAGGAGAGGATGGTGAGGATCCGGAGGATCCAGAGGATGAGCCTGAAGCCAATGGTGATGGTGGTAGTGATGATGAAGATGAGGAAGACGATGATGATGAGGAAGATGAAGACGACGATGATGACGAGGAGGATGAAGACGAGGATGAAGAGGAGGATGAGGAAGATATTCCCCAGCCACCATCTAAGAAGAGGAAATGAGGCCAAAATCATTTTCCTCTTGTTTTTCTTATTTTGTTTTATTTTCTCTTGTTAGATTAGGAGTTTGGGTTAACAGGGAGCGTAAGCTGGGAGGATTGAGTGTCTTATCTGCATCCTGATCGAAAAGATTGTGGCAAGTGTGCGGGCACATATTGGTATTTCTAATGTTTAAGAATTCTGTTGTTTTTACTGTTGCATATTTCCCTGTTATACTGTGATTCACCCACGTTCAAGAGTAGAATCTTGGGATCCTGCAGGCTGCTAGTGCTTCAGAATCGCCCTCGGCTACAATTGTAGCCGGATTCACTGTGCACTGTTCAATTAATCTTCATTGCAATGCCTTTATCATCAACTTATTAGAAGTTTAGAACATTTTAATCAATGAACGCCCATTCAAGCATACCAGATCAAGAAGCTAAAATAATTGATGATTAGATCTATCAAAATATAAGAATGTTAGACAATGGCGCCAATAGTATGGTTCAAGAATCAAAGACATGTGATTGCATTGACAGCAAACACAAATGGTTGAAATAGCATTCCTTGAGCTAGAACTAAATACATAGCATACCTCACTACACAGCCACAGGCCTCCAAGCTCTGAAACCCAGTCCTCACGAACATGCGATTTCAGAGTAAATTGGCATGAAAAAGGATATTCTGTACAGTGGCTGCTCATGGTTAATGTGACATCCATCATCCCCTACTGACAAGAAGGAAGAGGCAATATCTTCAACAGCTTGGAATCCATCACAGGCCAGTTTGATCTGGAATCGAGTGCATATACAATCATTTAGTTACTTTCCATTGCGGCTTGTTTTGCACTAGAACTTCTGTTTTAGACTGGAAAATTCCGTGGTCGATTATAGGACTTGGATTTGAGCCTTCTCATCTGAACAAAAGTCAAAAAGAGGAAATATACGAGGCTAAGATTATCATCACATGATTCTTGGAAGACATTTTTTATCATAACCTCTTAAAACCTCGATGAATTTAGGATCAAGGTTAAGGTTCAAACCCCTGCAACAACTAGACAAATCATTGTCAACGTAATTTAACAAAATACACACCCAAATTGCTTCCATGATCACTGGTTAATTAGCCTTGTACGAAGAAAATTAAGCAAGCATTGCAAGTTTATAATGTATTTCTAAATGAAATATATTTTGCATATAGTAAGTTACAAGAGTGAAAAGCATCATTGGATTATAGTGCAATCTCAAAATAAAACGATACTTAATATTTCTTGCTAGAATTTAATTATTATTTTGGGATTGAAAAGATGAAGATAGTAAGGAATTTTATTTTAAAAATATAAAGATTTACTTTAAAATTATTCCAAATATATATTTATTTTTGTTTTTTGAACTAAACATGTTTTTATCTTTTCTGTATTTTTTCCCCATAAATTTTATGTAATTCATATGAATTTTCTCACCGAAATTAAGTTTATGATCCAATTTTATATAAATCATCCATGCCTTGTTTAATCTATTCATAAAGGAATTCTTTTTCGCAACCTCTAAATAGATTTAAAGTTACTAAACGAGCCAAGCTTTCAAGAGTCAAGACTCCAATATTCTCATCGTGGATTAGTCAAAAGGAGTACAAGTAGTCGAGAGAATATGACGAACGGTGAGAGGTCGGACGAGATATGCTCTTGCCCAGTTGCCCTCCTCCATCTTCGAGTGGAGAACCTTGTCCACTCGAGTAGTATTTAATTATTTATTGAGCACTCAACCTGATTTATTTTTAAAAAATAAAAATGATCAGCAGAAACATAAGATTACATGCTAAATAAATTTTTTTAAAAATTTTTGACAAGTATTCATCCATAAATTACAAAAACTACAAAACAAAATCCTTAAATAAAACTATAAAAACACAAAATTACGAGAGAAAAAAAAATTATATATTTTTATTGCAAAAAAAAAATACAATATAATAAAATATTAAGTCAAGTCAACCATTGTCTAATCTCGTATCCAATCTCGATATAGCTTTATATACCACCTTGATAAAAAAATATTTGACTCAATCATGCTCCATAGAATAATTTTGGTTGAAATTCAACGTTACTATTATTATAAATATAGGTAGCATTTATTATTGGTTGTTGTTGGGTTATTTATTGTTTTTTAAAGTGTTTTTTATTTAAAAATATATTAAAAATTACTTTTTTAAAAAATTATTTTTAACATTAACATATTAAAACGATAAAAATACATAAAAAAATATTAATTTTAAATAAAAAATAAATTTATTTTTTTATCAAATAGTGTTTGGACCGTATTTTCAAATACTGCCTATAAAAAAAACATTAAAGTAATACTTCACTTTTAAAAAAATAGAAGCAATCAAGAGAAAAAAATATTGCCACCATCTTCACTCTAAAATGTTTTTATCAAATAGTAATTTAATTTGAAACTAATAGATAATCATCTGATTAGATTAAGAAAATATTAAAAAAATTTAATAATTATTATTTTGGGTTAAATATTGATGTCTTATATTATAATCTAAATAATAGATTATGTATAAATATTGTTAAATTCGTCCCAAAACATGATCCAAAATATAAAATATAAATATCAGTATTATATATATAAATGTATGTGTATATTATATTAAAATAAAATAAATGAATTATATATATAGTAATATATACATATAACATTTACAATTTAGTAATTTAACATATGTATTATTATTTTATATTATATTAAATGATAAATAGTGTCATGTCTAAATGGATATTCGAAAAGGATTGATCTCTAAATTTATTATTTGATGATAATGAATAAAATAAAAATATTTATTTTAAATATAAACATAAGAGCTTAAAGATATTCCACAAGTTAGATGGGTAGCTATTGTCTAGAGAATGAAAGACTTTTAGAGATGAGGCAAAACGTAATCCACACTTCTTCATTATATGCTCCACATCCACCCTTCCCTGTGCGTTCCTAAATATCCCTACCTGCCTTCTAATTTGCTTATTGAGTATTCTTTTTGTCTTTTTTTTTTTTTTTGGCTTGGAGTCAATATCACGCTCATGGTGAGGTCTCAAGAGCTCCGAGTCAACTACGTCATGTGTTTGGATGATGAGAAATGAGAGGGCATGTTTTGATATTCTTTTTGGCATGCCAACATCTGTAACCAAACATGGGATAAAGAAAAAAAAGAAGCCTTTTGACAAGTATGCCATTCCCAGTACCCACCTAGGCAGGCTCGAAGGAAAATCCCATGAAATGAAAGTGCAATTGCGTTAGCCAAATATTTTATCATTTTTTGTCCCAGTGGAAAATGATAATATATGTTATCACAAACAATATTGGTTAAAGAGGACACCTTATATAAATTTCTAGTGGATGCACTAGTCTAATTGTTGATGCATCCTCCTTGTATATTCAGAAACCATATGTAGTATATATGTCCACGGTTGACCTTGGTGGGGAAGGCAGCCAGTGTCTGATCTCTATAAAAACAAAGGTGAAGGTTTTGTTGGGACCTTACCTTTTCTCGTTATAATGAAATGGTTTGGTGGAGGTTTATTCCTGCTCTAGTTTCCAAGCCAAAACTTGCAAATATTTTTTCTGGTTTGATAGTTTCATTTGGCCTAACCTGATCTGTTTCTGGCGACTCTTTTCTATCAGATACTGTTCTGTCAAACCAGCGATAGTTTCCTTTTATATTGCATAATTCTGACACTTGCATGGCGACCTTAAATGCTGATAAAGAGACAAACACAAGGCATTGTTTTTATCAGATGGGCAGTTTGTTCGCTGTTTGCGTTTTCTGTGCTTGTTTCTACTGGCTGAGTGCAAGCTCAAAATCTGCGGCTTCACAGAGAACAGGAGGGCCTAGAAATATTGTTGAAGGCACTGTTTTTATCAATGGAACAGCTCCAATTGGGACAACAGACCATGATTTTATTTGTGCTACTTTGGACTGGTGGCCTCCCGATAAATGTGACTATGGAACTTGTAGCTGGGGCAAAGCTTCTTTTCTTAACCTGGTAAGCTTGTCAAGTAGTTTGTGAGAATTGCAGCATAGCTTGAGTTTTTACTATTCCTTTCTTTCTTTCTTTTGTCAAATATTCTCTTTGTTCTCTGTTCCATGTCAACTTGTCTGCTTTCTAGATATACTTCAGACAATTATAACTAAGAATCCAACTAGCAGATAAACTGTGGTCCATCAATTAATTCTTTCCTAAATCCATTTCTAAGTTCATAATCCATCACAGTAATCAAGTTTAACGCCCACATAGGTGTGCTAGCTGTGCTTTACTTGTAGCTTGCATGAGAGGTTCGTGGTTGCAGCTATGCAACCACAACATCATTGAAAAGCGAATGCTTGTGTGAAACTGTGTATATATATTTATCATTAATATATGGTTCTTCTCAGTTTTTTTGTTGGCAATTACTGTCCTATAAATCCTTCACACATACAATCACCTTTCGGGAAGCTGCATATTCTCAAATCTGCCATGGCAAGCTGAAAGTAAAGCACAATAGCACCACTATTTTACATAAAAATTTGACTCTCTAAGCCTTCCAAAGAGAACCAGACAAATAGAAGTTGACATTTATTAGAAGAGGCTAAATATTAATAGTGACAGTAAAATATGAAAGAATGTGATAAAGAAAGCAATTGTTAATATAGAGTAAGGTAGGCTATGGACTTTCTCTCTGTCTGTGTGTGTGTGTTATTTTCCTTGTCTCTTTTACTTTTCTTTTTGTTTTTTTTTTTTCAAGTAAGATCATCAGATATGGACTTAATATATTTCTTTTTGCTTCTCTTTCTTTCTTTTTCCAATTTTTTTCAGGATCTTACCAACCCAATATTGTTGAATGCAATCAAAGGTGAGACTCGTTTACCAAGTTTTACTCATAATTCATGGATAAGTTATAACATAGTCTTGATTGAGTTGCAGCCTTTTCTCCTCTGAAAATCAGAATGGGAGGCACTTTACAAGATAAAGTCACATATGAAAGACTAGGTGAACCTTGTCCAACATTTGTCAAAAGTAGTCCAGAAATGTTCGGCTTTTCCCAAGGTTGCTTGCCAATGTCTCGGTGGGATGAATTGAACAACTTCTTCAAACAAGCCGGGTAACTAGCTGTAGTGTTCTCATGAAATTAGTTAAAAATGTGTTTAGTTTATGTTCTTAGTTTCCACAATAGTTGGATTAATACGATGAATCAATATTGAAGTGTTATATTTTGATTTTGAAATACAGGGCTGTTGTTCTTTTCGGGTTAAATGCGTTGAGTGGCAGGACAACAGCGGCAGATGGTTCTGCTGTAGGTGCTTGGAATTCAAGTGATGCTGAATTTCTCATGCGATATTCTGTTAACAAGGGGTACACCATTCACGGTTGGGAGCTTGGTAAGAACTATATGTTTCCTTTTAGCAACTTGAAATATCCTAAATTTAACTCTTAACAGTAATTCTTAACTTCTTATAAATGTCTGCTGTAGCTGCCGGTGGCATTAGTAATGGAAGTAACTTTTTTTTCTTACATGAGACTCTTCGTAATTTTCAGGAAATGAAGTAAGTGGGAAAGGAATTGGAACAAGAATTGCAGCAGATCAATATGCATCTGACATAAACAATCTGCAGATGATAGTGCAAACTATTTATGCAGGTTTTGAAGTTAAGCCACTAGTCCTAGCACCAGGAGGGTTCTTTGATGCAAACTGGTTCACACAATTTATAAACAAAACACCTAGATCTCTTCAAGTAGTCACCCACCACATTTATAACCTTGGTCCAGGTAAATAAACCAGCAATCTAGAGAAATATTCTGGTGTTGTAGCAATCTAGTTCAAATATTTTTCGGCTTCAGAACTGTTCTGTTCCTTGCAGCCCCCAGACTGCTTACTGGAGAAGCATGTTTTGTACTTGTTTCTTGCGTGTAGGTGTTGATGATCACCTAATTGATAAGATATTGAATCCATCATACCTCGACGGAGGTTCCCAACCATTCAGAAGTCTTCAGGGGATTTTGAAGACTTCAGGGACTCCAGCTGTTGCTTGGGTTGGTGAGGCAGGAGGTGCTTACAACAGTGGCCATAATCGTGTCACAAATGCATTTGTGTTTAGTTTCTGGTAAGCTAGTTCACACATTTGCTGTATTTTATTTGGTTTTCTTTGTTTGAACTTGAAAGCGTGGACATTGATTGAACTGGTTTTCCATTTACCAACAGGTACTTGGACCAGCTAGGCATGGCATCGTCATATGACACAAAAACATATTGTAGACAGACATTGATTGGTGGAAATTATGGCCTTCTTAACACTGGCACCTTTGTCCCTAATCCTGATTATTACAGGTAAATCTTGAACCCAGGAAGTAGACTAAATGATTTTGCTGTTAATATTATTGTTAATATTGTTACTTTAATCCATCAGTGCTCTTCTGTGGCACCGTTTGATGGGAAGAAATGTTCTGTCAACAACTTTCTCTGGGACTAACAACATACGCGCTTATGCTCACTGTGCAAAAGCATCGGTAAGAAGATTCGTAAAACTTGATTAGTAACAAAATTTCATGTATCTGCTTGGCTAACGCAATCTGTTCTTGCCATTACAGAAAGGAATTACATTGCTGTTGATCAACCTCGATGGAAACACTACTGTTGAAGTCCATGTTTCAACTGAAAATGTTACCGGCAATGGAACTTTGGTAACGCAACAACAAAATCAAACAAAGTTTTCTGGGATGTCTAAGGGTTCAAATATCGATGTCAGTACAAGAGAGGAATATCATTTAACGGCCCTGAATGGTGATTTACACAGTCAAACAGTGCTCCTAAATGGGAACATACTTTCTGTAAATTCATCTGGGAGTGTCCCTCCTTTGGAACCAATTGAAACCAGCCAGTCCGATCCAATAACTGTTGCCCCTTTCTCTATTGTATTTGCTCACATTGCTAATTCCACTGTTCCTGCTTGTGAGTATGTAGATTGAAAATTGATCACTTGTTCTTTTTTCATGTATAGTAATAAGATTCAACATATTGGAGCAAAAAGTTTGAGCTCTATGATGTGGAAATGCAACCAACATTTAATTTAAAAAAATAAAATACGCATAATCTTGTTAATACATGAGCAGGCATATGTACCAGGGCCATTATTGACAGATACAGACTTCATCGACGAAACTCGCCTCATTCAGCCACGATTCTACAAGACTTGACTGTTTTAAAGAATGTATATTACACGTATGGTTGCCAAAATTTTTGCTTCATGGACTGAAATTTCTAGTCATCTTTTGTCCATGCCCACATTATAGCATAGAATAGCCATGTCATAGGGCTTTATCCCTCGTTCCAATATCCCAAAACAAATTTCCTGATGTTGGTAGACAGGGAAAACAAGAAAAAAACTAATTCTTGGAAACTATCAAGGCAGAAAAGACAAGAGAGTGAAATTCCACGAGCCATTCAAGTTGAAGCAACTTGCTGCTCTTGCAAAGCAAGCGGAATGGCTGGTCTCCAACTTGTGCCATCTGGACTATCCATAAGAGCAATGCCCAAAGCAGCTAAATCCTTCCTAATAGCATCTGATTTTTCATAGTCTTTGTCCTTTCTTGCTACAGTCCTTTCCTCGATTTTTTGCAATATTTGATCTTCTGTCAGCTTTGCACGCCTCAGTGCCTTTTCCCTCAATTGCTGCAGAGCCTGCAGCAGGAAACGGTTTAGTAAATCATAGCTAGAAGGGGAAAGATTAAAAAAAAAAAAAAAGCTTTTATCGGCACGCACAAAACTAAGATTCACTCTGAGAGACACTAAACAGCTAAAAGGAAAACTGATGGGGATAATTGCATAAATGGGCAGGCAAGCAATCAAAAAGCTTTCTGGGAGTAACAGGAGAACACATGAAAAACAATATTGGAGGAAAATAGATGCATGCTGGTGCAGCAATTTGAGAATGACATGGATCTTATATGTGTTATAATTGGGAGAGGGGAAGGGGTTTTGTAGTCTGCATATCTAAATCGGCAATGCATTAGTGATATTCTAACAGTAAGCTACCTCATTATAAGTTGGGGGCATCAACCCTAAGACCATAAGAGCATTTCTGACCATCTTTTCCAGAGCAGCAATTGACTCTATTCGCTTTATTTGTTTCTTTCCCTGAATGGATCATTCATTCAATAATAAGCAACACAGAGGTTAGAGGGAGAGAGATAACCAAATTTAAACCCCCAAAAACTTATACCACCTACTAAAGCTATCTACAGCTGACACACCTATGTACAATCAAAGTAACTAATATCCATAAAAATAAACATTTGTCTGAATCTCATTACCTTTCGAGTGTGTAGCATATCATTAATGATTTTTAATGGGTCAGATAGTGCAGACAAAAGAACAGGAGTGTGGAGATCATCTGACATCGAGGTGACAAGTGTATCATGAAACTTATTGATGTCATTTATAGTGTCAGGCGGGATAGCATCCTTCTCAAATGCCACACGATGCTGGCTGAGAATATTTTCACAATCATGTAGCGTCTGCAACCAAATAATCACATGAAATAAAAAAACTGAAAATATTTCTTCAATGAAATAAAATACAAAAGACTTCTAGGTTAAAAACTTCTCCTTTTTTGTCTAGGATGTAAAACCATGAGCAAATATATTAAGCAGTAGAAACCAAAAGTTGATTGAAAAACTTATATGCTTGCCATTTATTAAAGAACTGAAAGTATTCTGTCTCCAGATTGTAGCATCTTTCTATGATGGAAGCAAAGATAAAAAAAAATAAAAAAAATAAAAACAAGATTGCACATGAAACCAGAGCAAGCAAATGCCACCACAAGGTCTGACTGGTTGGGGGGGGGGGGGGTTTGCTTATTGTGATACCTGATAGATGTAAAATATACGTTCTGAAGCACTTTCAAGCTGCACGTCAGAGTAGTTGACTGGGGATCTATAGTGGGTCCCCAACAGGAAAAGTCTCAAAGCTAATGGATGGTAAAGATTTATAACCTGGATAAAGATAAAATGCTAGTAAGAATCATGTAAACTTGGATGATAGTTCCAGTACTAGAGTACAGGCAGTAGAATCATAAACTACAGTAACACAAAATATCATCCAATATGGAATCCTTTACCTGCCTAATTGTGAAGAAGTTTCCTAAGGATTTGGACATTTTCTCTGAGTCAATAGTGACAAAACCATTGTGTACCCAGTAGCTTATATTGCTATCTCTGCATGCAGCACAGCTCTGAGCAATTTCGTTTTCATGATGGGGAAACACAAGGTCCATTCCACCACCATGTATGTCAAAAGAGTGACCAAGATAAGCAGCACTCATGGCACTGCACTCGATATGCCACCCAGGTCTTCCAGGACCCCATGGACTGTCCCAAAAGGGCTCACCCTCCTTCGCAGACTGCCAAAAAAAGTGTAACAACACAATTAATTAGCCAATATGAATGGACAGGTTGAGTTCCAAGACGTGCCACATACAGAGTTGAACTTTTGCAGGAAATTAGATATATAATGAAACAGGTCCAGTATCTAGATGTGTGCTTTTACATCAAGATGCCAACCACCTTTGATTTACACAGCTATGTCAACTAGATTTTACCATGGTTTTTTTTGTTGTGCAGGATTTGGAAACCCAGCCCAGCACTTTAACACCAGAAACAAGCACTCTTCTACTCTGTGTTTCCATGCACATGGCTTGAATCAAGAACAACACGGTACTACAATTAGACAGTACCGAAGCCAGGCCCAGAAGAAAAAAACATATGCTAAGAGGTGAGGGGATTCAATAGCACAGCAGCATCAGCAAATATAACCAACCATCTTAGATAATTTCATGTCTCACATCAAGTACTCATCATTATCATTGTCTTGCAGACACTTACCTTCCACAATGCAAAATCAGCAGGGTTTTTCTTTCTCGAGTCCACAGCAACTCGTTCACCAGCTCGATTATCTTCTAATTTTCGTCCAGACAATCGCCCGTATTCTGGTAATTTGTCAACAGAAAAGTAGACATCCCCATCAATTCTGTAGGCATATCCATTCTCAAGAATCTGCTAAGATGGCATGTCAAGAAATCACTATTCAAAGTATCAAAGAAATGCATATGAACGAGAGAGAATAGATACTGAGTGGACCATTTCACCTCATAAAGAGATTCAAATTCAAGCAGGATCAACAAATTACCCGCTCAATCATATCAATTATTTGGGGCATGTGATCTGACACACGTGGCTCAACAGAAGGCGGAAGGCAATGAAGATACACCATATCATGAAGGAATTCTTCACAGTACCGTTTACTCAAACTGATCGGATCCTCTCCTAATTCATTCGCTCGAGCAATTATCTACAGAATTCGAAAATTGCAACTCAGCTTATCCTGTCATACCAATATCGAAAAGCAGTTGGCAACCAGGCTCTTGCACCAAAATAACATCAGATCCCCTATCCACCAAACCACATTATAAACAAAAAGAATCCTCAAAACAACATTTTCAATAGAGAAACACTGCAAACTGCCATATTAGTCATCATTGCGCATTCATATGTAGGGCAGTTTATCTCCCCTGCATCAAAATTGTGTAATTTACTTTTGGAAACTACTATTCATGCCCCTCAAGCGCAATCCAGATTGCCACGTCATGCAATCATTTTAATGTAGATGAAATAAACCAAATTTAATTACAACCTTAACAAGACGAAAAAACAAAAAAAAAGAGAGTAAAGAGACCAACTAACCTTATCATCAACATCGGTGAAATTTCGAACATAATGAACATCAAACCCCAAATGCTTTAGATACCTGCCTAATTACCAGCCACCAGAAAAAAACCCTTGTCAGTAACCATCTAAACATGGATTCTTACAGCTTATAAAGAGAAAAAAGAAACTGAACAAACCTTAATAAAACATCAAAGGTAACATATACACGAGCATGTCCAATATGGCTCAAATCATAAGCAGTGACACCACAAACATACATTCCAACTTTACCCTCGACTTTTGGCTTAAATAGCTCTTTTTTTCTACTCATTGTGTTGTATAGCCACAGTTCTGATGATTGACTTGCAGCAGAGGCATCTCCACCGTTGGTTTTGATTGAGGGCAGTGATGATGATGTTAGAGAGGTGAAGAAACGGTGTAGTCTTGTCTTCTTGGTGGGAGAAAAATGGGTTTTGAATTTGATTGAATGGAGGAGGTAAGATTTTGTAGGCGGTGGAGAGAAGCAGATTGAGGTCAGGGGTTTGTAGTATCTGTAAAGACTGCCCATGTGCTACTCTCTCTGTTGCTCTGTTTCAATGGGTCTTCTCTTTCAGCTTCTGTCTTAAATCGTAAAGGCAAACCTCAACAATATCCCCAATCTATATGGATAAGTTTGATTTGGTCCCCATTCTATTTTTCATCTTGATTAGATCATCTCCGTTCCAGTGGATTCTCATGGCTTCCTTAACTTTGTTTTAAGCTTTTAATTATTAATTAAGTCATTGATGATATTAATTTATTACAATGTTTCTCGTCAGGTAATTGAATATTGAATATTATAAAAAAAAATGTAAAAGCTGTAAAAGTTTTTATATAGTTTTGATCAGACAAGTAAGTTTTACATTATTTAAATGATTATTTCAGAGAATTTTATGATTTTTTTATTAAGAAAAATAAAAATAGCTTGAATTTCAGGTGATTATTGAATATCCAATAGTTTTGTGACTCGAAAACTAAGAAAATATGTGATTAAGAGTTCATGAAAATTAAATGGATTTTATGAGATTGCCCTTGAATATTCTATTTATTTTAGAGTAAATACATTGTGTGATCCCTCGAGTTTTATAAATTAGTTAAACTAGCCTCTATACTTTAACTTGGGGCATAGCAACCCTTTTACTTTTTATTTTTGAGCACTTGCCATTTCTTCGAATCCGTTTGATATTGTGTTAGCGGTTATTTTTCAAAGTATTTTTACTTTAAAATATATTTAAATAATATTTTTTTTATTTTTTTAAATTTATTTTTAACATTAACACGTTAAATAGGGATGGATGATCATAAGAGTAATTATTATGTTTTTTAAAAGTGTAAAAGTTAGTTTATAAAGATGTGAGGGTGGTTGGGAGTGTGGTAGCGGTTGTTTTTCAAAATAATTTTCATTCCAAAACATATTAAAAAAATTTTATTTTATTTTTTAAAAATTATTTTTGATATCAGCACATCAAAATAATTTAAAAACATATTAATTTAAAATAAAAAAAAATTAATTTTTTTTTAAAATGTTTTCTAACCGCAATGCGTTAGTGGAAAGGAATAGAAAATAATTAAAATAACAGTATTGAACTCTTGTTTTGGAGTGCAGCATAAACATTGGTTTGCTGGAATTCAATTTTTTTAATTTAAAATGGTTTTTTTATATATTTTTAGATTATTTTGATGTAATGATTTTAAAATAATTTTTAAAAAATAAAAAAATTTAATTTATTTGTGAATAAAAAATATTTTAAAAAATAATTGTATTTACATTTTCAAACACTATAAGTGGAAAGAGAGATAAAAAAAATAACTGTATTTACATTTTTAAACACTATGAGTGGTGATGGACCTGATGGTTACTTCATAGACATATCTAAGTAATAAAACGTTCAAGCTCGATTAGTATAAGACTCACTATGGATTCGTGTTAGGTTGCGAGGGTTTTATTTTTTTGTATAGAAATAATATTCAGGTTCTGAAAATATATTTTAAAAGGAAAAAAAATGTAAAGGTTGGGTTATAAACCTGATTAGTTCAAATAATATCGTTATTAATTATATTATATGATTTTTTTAAAAGAAAAATGATAACAATAGCCCGGGGGAAATTATGTTTTTTAAATGAGAAAAACAATGTGGCTCAATTCATATTCTATTAAATACAAAATTATAAATTTGGATAAAAAAAATAAAAAAAAAAACCTGATCCAACCTTGTTGTCGTTACCAACCTGTAGCTTGGATAAAAAAAGTTGAGCGAAGTCAGGTTAGTTTGCCAGATTGGAGGCCCGTGTCGTAAGGTATGAATAATTTTATTGGAAAGAAAACGAAGAAAATGTCAAAGTCCATTTAAAAGAAAACATTGTCAAACAATGAAAGTTAAAAAGAAAATACATAGAAAAATTATCAACCCGGGTTATTAGATTGAAAGCATCTCATATGAAAATGCCAAAAAGTCAAATTTCTAATCAAATAAATGTTAAATGGTGAAATTAAAAAAATAATTTTAATTATAAAAAAAAGATTCAAGATAAAAAAAATTTAAAGAATGAGAATCAAAATGAAAATAAAAAATAATTTTAATTTTTGATGGAATGGTAAGATTGAAAAAAAAAATCAAATCAATAAAAATAACAGGAAAAAAAATAAAAATAAAAATAAAAATAAAAATAATTAAGTATTAAAATTGAAAAGAAAAACCAGTTTAACAAAAAAAAAATATATATATATATAAATAATCACAGAATCTATAATTCAACTCAAGAATTAAGCTATGAATTAATTCGATTTTCTCAAGTTAATTAAAATAATTTTATTTTATTTTTTTATTAAACAAAATTTTGATAAGATAAATTGAGACCAAATTAAACCAAATCAATATTTATTTATTTATTTTTTATCTTGGCTCATACCAAAGGCAAGGTCGATCCACTAAGGTGGTTGGAATTTAGCAATAATGACTCCACACGAAAAACCAAAATCAATGATCTTCCAACTTCTTTATGCCATGTCCTGTAATAAGAAATGAATCATCAGACAGGCAAAAAAGAAGAGAGAAAGACAAGGAAACCCTCAAAAAATTTCAACTTGGCGCTCCTTCATCCCTCCAAAACCAAAATACACATCAAAATATATCTCCCGCCACAACCAGAGAGAGACAATCAAAGCGCGAATCTCCAAACTCTAAAGCAAAGCAAGAAAGAACCTTTCTTTTGTAGAGGTCTATAATAACTAGTAACCTGTTCTGTTCTCGTCTCACAAAGAATAGTCTTGCAAGCATGGCAGTTACTTCAAGTCCTGTTGCGTTGAAAGAAAAAGAGGTTGTAGAGAAGAGGAGTCGGTCAAAACGTCCTGGAGTTCGTGTTGTTGGAGGGAGGATCTATGATTCTGATAATGGGAAGACTTGTCATCAAGTAACGAGTGATTCTTTTGATACAATTTTAGATTATAATAAGTGAACCTTTGTTTTCTTTGTTTGGTTGATGAGAGCATGCTAGAAAGTAGAACATGAAAGAAACCTAAGCTCCAAGTTTCAGTTCTTGATTGTCTTTTTTTTTGTTGGGTTGATTCGAAGAGAACCCATGAATCTACTTTGTATGTTTTCTCCGTTGATAGAATTTTAGATAATACGTGAACCCTTTGTGTTTTTCTGTCTGGCTGACGGGAAGATGCAAGAAAATGAAAGAACCCTAAGTTTCGAGTTTTAGCTCCTAGTTTTGGTTAATGTGAAGATGTAGGAAAATCTAAGTTTCAAGTCCCTTTTTTAGTTTTCGGCTCATTTAACAATGACCCATAATTGCTTTTGTGATTTATTCATCTCTTAGTTAGTATATTCATGATTTATTTGTCTCGTAGTTAGTGTATACGCTCAATTATGCTCTTTTTTGCCTTGTATCTCCTTACGATTCTGTTGGTTGATGATAGAATGTGGGAAGGTCAAATGAAAGTGGAATTCGGGATCTTTTCTTAATGATGTTAAGAGCACTTGTTTTGGTCAGTTGCATTAATTTTGTTGTTTCACACGAAAGCGAATCAAGAAAGTGGTTTGGTAATGTTATTATCTCTAAATTGGAGGTGGTAGTACAATTGACGGGCTCATTGATCTTTTTTCCATGTCTGTTCTCTTTGTGATTGATATCTTTCTTTGTCCTTGTTTGTTTAAAATCATCGAAGTGCCGCCAAAAAACAATGGATTTTGCGGCAGCATGTGCAATTCAGAAAGGAAACAAACTATGTACTCTCAAGTTCTGCCACAAATGCCTATTAAACAGGTTAGCTTGGTGACGCAATTCTCGCGTAACAAACTTTGTCAAACAATTAAGGAGGTTTTTGCATCTAAGTTTTTTCTCAATACATTTTGGTTGGTGGTGTTTTAGATACGGAGAGAAAGCAGAAGATGTAGCATTGTTGGATGACTGGCAGTGTCCCAAGTGTAGGGGCATTTGCAACTGTAGCTTCTGCATGTAAGTACATCAATGTTTGACTTGTACATCATGTTTGAAGTTTAGTGATGATATTATTGAATATAACTGGTCTTCTTGGTGAATCTAATAGAATAAAGTTTTTCCAGGAAGAAACGAGGCCACAAGCCCACTGGAATACTTGTCTACACAGCCAAGGAAAATGGGTTTTGTTCTGTCTCAGAACTGCTGCAGATTAAAGGTTCTGAAAATTTGAATCACAACAAGGATGTGAAAGCCAGTGATGTTTCGTCAAAGAGTGCGTCGTCATATAAGGTTTGGAAGTGTTTGCTAATGATGGTCCTTTGTTATGATCATTAGGCTGCTTCATCCATGGGATTTCTGATTTGCCATACGTATACGTCAATTGATGCTTTAACAGGAGTCTACAGTCGCTTCTCCATGGAAACCAGGGAAGGAAAATTCTTTTGATGGAAACATTGAAACGAATCTGCATCCTCAGAATTTAACACCCATCTCTGCCGAGAAGAAATCTAAGAAAACAAAACGGAAAGGACTGAAGGAAGTTGGTAGTGGTAACAGGGATGCTGAAATTAATTTAGAGGAGAGTGGTCAGAAGAAAACAAAAAGGGAAGGACTA
>Ga0307509_10004743_pt1 | contig 19394 bp, 22 predicted proteins | sample 10_EM_MG_FD_202245 | JGI IMG/M metagenome (GOLD analysis project Ga0307509, IMG submission 202245) | Populus trichocarpa ectomycorrhiza microbial communities from riparian zone in the Pacific Northwest, United States - 10_EM | ecosystem: Host-associated > Plants > Roots > Unclassified | place...
CTGGCACAAGGTCCAGAGGTGGACAACCAACTGCTTCCTCAGTACCCCCACCGATATTCTGGCCATCGAGGCCTGTCTCCCCCCACTTGACCTCCTCCTGAGGTATAAACGTCGGCTAGCCGCCCTCAGGATTCTCTGCTCCCCCCCGGAAATTAACCCGGCCACAGCCCGCCTCCTCCTCTCGGTTCAAACGCCCTCCCTATACCGCCACTCCCCTGATCATAGGTCGCTCTCCGCGAAGAATGCGGGCAGCCGCCTGCCCCTCCCGTGGCTCCAAACCAGGCCGCCCTCGAAGAACAGGGCCCACCTCCCTCTAGACGCCCTCCCGCATTCCATGCTTTTTATCCTGGGGCCTGGCGGGTTCGAACCCCTCCCGGTAACCTCCCAGCACCTTTTATGCGAACACTATCCAGCCCCCCCCCCGGGCTGCTCCTATCCCCACCTTAAGCTCCAGTGTAGGAGCCTCCTAATCAAAGGATGGGAAGAGTCTGCGCCGGACCCGGCCAGGTACCCCTACCACCCCTCGATCAAGCCCCACCCATTCATGGGCCTCAACAAGTTCACCGCGGGCCGCCTTCACCAGATGAGGTCTGGCAAGAGCTACCTCCGCGCACACCCCTCCTGGAGCGACGACGCCCCGACCACCTGTCCCAGCTGTGACGAGGCCCCCGAGACCTTTGAACATGCCATACTCCGCTGCCCCGCTAAGGGGCCGGCCAGAGCCCGCCACCTTCAGGGGGTCTCTGACATCGGCCCTGACGCTCCCGTCTGGTCTTCCGTCCCCTTGCTTGGGGCCCTCAGCCGCTTCATTAGCTCGACAGCCACAGTCTTCCCCCCGGGCATGTTCTCACTCCCTACGTCCTCAGCTGGTTCTATTTCTTCCCAGTCATCTAATGTAGTTTCCTTTGGTTACTTTATGTCGTCTCAGGTTAGCTAGGTTTACTTTGTTTTGGTTTTTCATGCTGTCCGCTGGTATAAGGAGGGTTTCCTTTATCGTACTTGCTTTAATGTCATGCCCGCGTGTGGGCCTGGGACCGGTACGGACCCCAGTTGAAGAGATTGGTGCTGGATGTTTCCTTTGTTAGTTCGTTTTGGATTTTGGGTTTTGTTTTCGCCATAGCTAGCGCTCCATGCGATTTCTTGTACCTTAACAACGAATATATTATATAAAAATAAAAAAATAAAAAAAAAAAAAAAAAAAAGCCCTAGCAATTCCATCTTGGTTTGAATGGCCGAGTGCTACATGTTGCTTGCAAGATACCCACCCATTCAATCCGAATTTCAAATGACCACCGCGACAGGAATTTTCCAATTATACAACCTATCCCGTCACTACAACCCCTGATCTTGCTAATCTGTTTTTCCGCCATTTTCTACCATACCCTAGTACTCGAGTATACGTATTAACTTATACCAGATCCTGGAAAACATCTTCCCCCCGGCCTTCAAACAGCGCCTCGTCACACAACATCGAACATCACAACTGCGCCCTACCCTACTCGTACGAGCATCGCCTCACAAGGTCACCTGGACCTTATACACATTAACTATATAAAATAATTCTACCTTTTTTGCGAACTCGGTCTTACTTGTCTCCGCTGTCTTTATCATCGCCATCCTCCTCCCCCTCCTCCTCGTCATCGACACCATCATCGTCCTCCTCCTCTTGTCCATCCTTCAAGCCATACTTCAATCCATAATCATCGTGGAAGAATGACAGGGGATTGACCGTAACAGTGAAATTCTCCCTCTCATACGCTGCTTTGATAGACTTTATCGTTAGGAGTAATGGTTAGCCTCTCTTGCCCCAATTAGACCGCCCCAGGAATAAGGATAAAAGCTCACCTCAGTTTTCATCGGCGCGGTAACAATTATATTGATGCTTGTATCATATTGGAATATTGGCAGCAAAAATTCTTTGATACTGCTCTTCAGATCATCTACTGACACCTCCTTCACCTTATTCAATAATTGCATGTTATAGTCCTTCGACTGGTTGTGGACAACCTGGTTGATGAAGGATACAGTGGCGGCAGCAGACGTAGTGTATTCGTCATTGGCAAATGAGAGAACTATTCCACTGAGCGCCCCTTCTAGAGCATGTTTATCGAATTCAACAGCCCCATCGATGTGATCACTTATCACTTTCTTCGACGCCTCCCATGCCTTGTAAGCGTCAGGAGAACGGTAAATGGTGTAAAACAAGTGGCCGGCATCCAGATCTTTCATAAAGTGGGTTGAGTAAGCCAATCCGGTTCCTCGAACAGCCCTTTCTCCTCAGGCATTAGCACAGACTGATAATATCGAAGGATGTGAATGTCTTGCCTCCATAGCGGACCCTCGACGGCATCGAGGTATGATATAGCAAGAAGGAGTGCCGGAAGTTTAGGGTGACTCGGGCTATCAGGCCCAATACCAATATGATATGAGAAGGAGGAATCAATCGTTGGAAGCGGGACGATATGTGTGTTCTTCCCTGGCTTTGCCCCCTCGGGCGTGAGCCGTGATCCCCTGCGGTCGATAGGTGATAATTTGCCGCTCTAGCCATATCACATTAGGTTAACACTGATCCTTCCAGGAAATTAAGGAAAGTATTTGGTTTCCTCCAAGACCTACAAATGGCCGATTATAAGTGAACACCTCCCATGCTGAGACTGGATTCCTTAGTTTCGCCAACTCCCCAATTATTAGTATGCGAAAATTGTCAAGCTTGACAAAAGTTTGTCGCAACTCCTCGAACTGTTTTATAACTTGTTCCGGTTCGTCCTCAAGAAGCTTGCTAATGCGTTCGAGGTACAGTGCTTTGGTAAGGGTATCTTGAGCCCGGGCAACCGAGCTGCGGGAATAAACAACCATGGAAGCCACAGACCAGCTCATCTACAACATTAGAACGTAGAAAAGGCACTAGTATATGCCAGAGACACACCTGGTTCCCCGACCGCTTTTCCTCGGGAATGTCGCTCTTCATTTTTGTTAGTGTGGTAGCAAGACGCTAGTAATTAAGTTAACAAATCTCCCGATATCCTCCCGAGCAGGATAATATCCGGTACCTTTTTATCAAACACACTATCCCACATTAACTCCCGTAGCCATTTTATAGCCAACTCGTACTTCTCTGGTTCTATCTGGATGCTAATTCTGATGCTCTCCGGAACATCCATCCAAGTAGCTCGTCCAATATCATAATCCACCGTATCCTTTTCTAGCTCTGCCACGACCTGTTCAAATTCAATTCTCACACCGTCTCTCACCACCGGGGTATTGAAGAAATTCGCGAGATACACCGCTAGCAAAGGGCGCCGCTCCACAGGGATTGACTCAGTGGAGATTAGGAGAACGATTTTGACGAAATTTGAGGTAACGTTCTCGTAGTGCAAATACAGTGGAATACCTACAGAGTCTTTGTCAATGATTCTTTGGGCCTCGGTATCTCTGCATATAAGGGCTGGTCAGCAGCTTCGGAGATTGATTCATAAGGTGCCACTCACGTTTTCCATTCTTCAGCCGCCAGTCCTGCTCTCGCGGTCTTCAAAAATGATTAGCCTAAGTCAGTCTAAGTCCAATGTTGCACGGAGAAAGGAGAAGCTTACAATAGTTTTTATAAAATGAATTGATTCTATGCAGGGAACTGGAAATTTGCCCAGGACCTCTTTTGGAATTTCCCTCTCATTGTCTGCGGTTGCCTGGTCTAGCCTTTCTTGAAGCATCTTAAGACCTTCCTCACCCAGCTCCTTCTTTCTTGCAGCTATCCTTGCCTTCTCACCCTCTTCGATACTCTTGGCTAGCTTTGCAGATGGGCGGCCCAGAACAGAGACATGCTTATTTTCCGCAATCCATCTTCTCAGGAATTCTCTCCAATCCTTCTCATCCCACTTCTCAAGTTCGTCATACCAGGAGAGAGTTTCCATGTTCTTCAATGTACTGCCATCTCGCTTCCCGAATAGATGATCCTTAATGACTGGAGTAGCAAAACACTCGCCCCAATTCTCGAAGTAATGTTTCTTCTGTCGTTTAGTGCGTCTCAAGCACTCCTGCATGTACTTGAGATCTAAAGGCTCGTCGGCCGTTTTCTTCAGCACTTCTAAGAGTTTCTGCTCAGCTTCCGCGAGACGTTTTGGAGAAACACTGGAGAGTGAGAGCCAGATCAAAGAATCCGGCCTCCTCTGTACATCGAACATGGCGCTAGAGGCAACAGGGTCTTCACACTCGACCAATTGATTCTCTAAAACAGAAACCGATGAGCCAGTAAGAAATGTGCCAAGGGTTCCGAGGGCTGCCGCCAGTTTAGGATCAGTGCAATCAGGGCCAAAGAAACCAACGAGTACTTCCCCCCTGGACTCATCCTTTTCTGGAAATTCAACCGTAGATATAGATGAACTGTTTAACTGTGGAACCGGTTTCGATTCGATCCAAGGTCTATGAAACGTTTAGCATAGTCCGATCACGCTGATGAAACTAGAAAGTTTGAACCTTCGCCAGGGAGCACTTGGGTCTGGGATATCATCCATGATAGTATCTTCAAACTCATCCAGAATTTTCAACAATTCTCCATGGACTATCTCCCCTACTATCACAACGCACAGATTCTTCGGCTGATACATATCTTTATGGAACTCCCTTATTCTGTCAGCTGTTAAAACTCTCAAGGCACTCATCATCCCCCCAGTTTCGTATCTAAAGCCAACTCCCTTTGGATATAGCTTCCGGACGGCCTCAAGATTGGTCAATGTGCTTGCTTTATTTTCTACACCCTGCATCTCGGAGTAGACAACCCCTGCATCTTGTCCGTCACCATTGATGTGGTGGACCTCAGTATAGCAGGCACTGTCGGTTATGGTAGGGAGGAGGATATGTTCGAGGTAGACCGGCAGAATCTGACAGAAACCCTCCCAGCCAGCACTCTCGAGAGTGTATGCCGTATGGTCGGTGGAGGTCCAAGCATTCGTATAGGAGTATGCCCTATAAATCAGTTAACCAACGAAGGGCTTTAGGGACATAGCCAATAATTTATCTGAGGGAAAGATTGGAGGGGCGCTAATCGGGGGAATTTGTACCTGTTTGCCATCTTGTCTAGGACTCCTTTGTAACGGTAGTTCTTAGATCCCATGAAGCATAGATGTTCTAAGGTATGTGGAGACCCTGAATCATCCAAAATTTCCGTAGCTAGAGTAAAATATCCAAGAACTATTGGGCCCTCTCTGTCGACGACTACCGCTGACATCCCAGTTCTTTGAGACTCGTATTTAGTGATAACACTAGGGGCATAGTCAGCCTTGAACTGGGTGGTTTTCTTGAAATGAGTCCCAGTCATGGTGGACAAATTTGCTAGATAATTCCTAGATGGAGTAGGATGTTCAAGCTTCTTCACAAGAATGAGAATTAGACGCTTGATCGCGAACAGGGTGGTGACTTGCGACTCGAGAAAAGTGTGTGCAACAGCTAGTTAAAAATGAAAAGAGTATATAGATGGGGGTGATGGTGCAGACGAAGGGGATGGCGCCGGTGCTAGTAAATAGGCGCTGGGTGAGGTCAGAAATGATCAGTGCAGCTGGTTTGTGAAGTTGCACCTACACTGTGGAGTAATGTTTCACTAAAGGGATCAGTCAACAATAGAATGCAAAAATAGGATTGAATGATGAGGATTGCGGGGTCAAAGTTGTGTGCGCAGATAGACAGAGGCTAGGAGCTCAAAATGAATACACTTCTGCTACTAGAATTACCACGCCTCTAGCCTGCCATACAAAGGACAGCACATAATTTCATGATCGCTCACCGGAACTCGATTCAAGAAGCTCTGGAGGCTAGAGCAGGGCACGAAAAAATATTCCCACGGTGACAGGTTAATCTTCGATCCCGAAGATTATCCCGCAGCCAGATCGGACGAGGGGCTAAACCCCGTTGTCCTGAGTCGAGGCTTATAAGGCGAGGCTAATAAGGCGAGGCTAATAAGGCGAGGCTATCATAGTAATATTATGATACCGGTAAACTGTCTCGGTAAACTCCATGCTGCCCCTCTGCCCTCCAAGATCCCATCATAACATGACATGATGCCTCATTCCGGTGCGCAGTGCTCGTAACCTTGCGAGGACTTATGCATTTTATTCGCTTTTCTAAATCCCTCAATTGCCTAAGGCTAGGAGAACTTGTGAAGGCAGGATAATAAATTATTATCACAATTATCATACTACGATATTTGTATCAGAGTTGATAAGTGTGAGGGGGGGGGGGGGGTACGGGTCAGGTACCGGTACCCGAGTAGACATTACTTGTAGACATCAGGCGTAGAAACTAGGAAGAGCAGATGGCAACAGCGCAGGAAAAAGATTCAGTTCAGGTAAACATGCCTCTCATCCTTTTGCCTTTCTGAAACAGTCAAATTGGAACTGTAGCTAACACGCGAGGGCTAGATATAGCAACAGTCAGCTGGTAATAAACTTGCTCTGCTCGGAAATATTGCACAATGCAATCCAGTATTCCACCCTGACCTATGGATCTCGTCCTAATATTTCTTCCATGATTAAACCGCAAGAAAAGAGTACAAGTAGTCTACTCTGAGTAGTAATAGATTTGTCACAGCAGATTCCACCAACCATTTCACCACATCGCCTAATACTACCACCACCAACCCCGTGCCAATGAGAGTGCTGCACACCCACACCAGCACCACCCACACACACAATTCCCCTTCATCCCACTACCGCATTTTTGGTCCATATCCGGAATGAATCTAAGGGGTTGAGAACATCCAGCCTGCTGTCGAAGCATGTAGCAAACTCGCCTATTTCACCTTTTGTGCTCTAGGTCCCCCTAGCGGCGTTCCGGATATGAACAAAAAAATGCTGTATCAGCTTTGTCTAGTAAATGGTCTATCTACTCCTACTAGATCTAGTTCCTGCTAGAATTCTTCCTCCTCAACCTCCTCCTTGCACAATCTAGTTGGTAAGTCTTCCTCCACCAAGTCGCCGTCAGACCTTTAACGCCGCTCCTGAGGCTTCTGGCACTGCTACCGCTGCTTCTCAATCCCAATTGAGTGCGGTCGACCAGCAAAATCCCATTCCCGCAGGATGCCTCCTCCAGTTGCGCGCAGTTCCAGGGCTGATAAGATTTCCGGCATCCTCACTCCAACTGGTTGCGCCGATAATTCTGGCACCGAGGGTTCTGACGAAGAGGATCATGACCACGAGGAAAGGACGAGGCATGGCCGTGCGGAGGAATACAATCCCACCCCACTGCATTAGAGCAGGTTTGATTGAATTATTTCCTTCCTTCCTTCCTTCCTTCCTTCTTCTTGCTCTTTTTATTTTCCTGACCTAGTGGAAGCTAGATTTTTTACATTTACTATACCGACAAAACTTCGTGAGGCGGGTGGAAACCGGAAGGAAGAGACACAAACCTTTCCACTACCGGAGCGGAGAATGAGAAGCGGACTGAGAACTTGTCTGGATATCGGCGTGGATCCTCCTGGCATGTTTTCCTGATTTTTTGCTGCCCATTGCCTGTGTTAAAGTTCAAGCGGATGTCCTCAAGACGAACCCATGTGCAAAATTAGGATGCTGGGTGGATGCAACCACCGACCCCGCTATGACGGCTTTGGAGCAGACTGGGAAAAATGTATGGCAATAATACGAGACATTTGGCATTCGAACAAGGTATAAGCAGTACCTTGACCCTTCCGTCGAAGACACTGAGAAGTTTTGCTACTCTTTACTTTGTACCACTATGGATGATCGAATCCTGTTCTACTATGACGGTCGTGGACAGTGTTCTCAACGGGGCAGTTCCCCCGTCCTGGACTAGCACGAGGACAGACGACATTATGTCGTCCCGTCCGGTCTTTTCCCGAACTTGCCCTGCAACTCACCACCGGGGACTGCGGCCCCACTGCCCCCCCCCGGAGAAATGTCTCATGATAGCCGTCCTGCCGTCCCCCGTTGTCCCCCATACTCCCCGGCAGTCACCCGCAGTCACCCTATTCCCCTATTCCCTAGTGTTGAATATCACCGGGAGTCACTCACCTTTTTCCAGATCTCATATTTTTGTGTTCTCTCTTTTTACGCATTGATATTATATTTACTGCTACAATATCGCTTCCATTGTTTTTGGTGTTTTTCCTTCTCACTCGATTTATCCTGCCGTAACCCGGTTTGGATGGATGGAACCGGTGGTTGAAATCCAACTTAGTAAGTTAGCTATCATGGATGCTAGGGTTGTAGCATCGCAATGGTTCATTGTGTGAAAGACGTCCTTTACCGCAGGTTCCTGTGCACGGGAAGATATCAATTATCCTGGTGATGGGATTTCGTGCTTCATTGTTATCCTCGCGATCTATCATATTTCCAATGTATTTTCTGCTTCGGGCAATCATAGGATATTGGGAGGGACTCTATTGAATAAGAGTCCATTCTCTCGAGCAGTTAGAATAGAATAACACAATTCTTTTATTGTCAACGCCCTCACAAGAGCATATGTCAATCAGGCCTCAAGCAGGCCGACGAGAATAGGGGGCGGCCATGGAATATCACTCGGTATCAAGATCTCATGTGTTTAATTGATGGCACATCACATACCCATGTGGTTGAAGACGCGTTGCCGAATGAATACACTGGGTGGGCTGCCTTCGTGTCGCCCTGCTTTACAGATCGTGAGAACACAATCCGAAGTAAATTCCGAACCTGCGGTATAGCTCGCAATGGGGGGATATAGGTTCTTATAAACCAAGAATAAAGAGTAGAAACAAGGAATAGAGGAAGGTACGCCCATTTGCGTTAGCTCTCGTGTCATTATCACTCCTATATTTTCCTTATTTCTTTTGAGCCAATGCAGATAACTTAACCTTGCTAAACTGTTGAGCTTCAGGGCGTCGAAAAGCCGCCGGACTCAAGCCAGAGATTACGTCATCCGTTTTTTTGGGTCAATACGGTTTGATTTTAAGTCCCAGTTGGCTGAGTTGGTAACATAGAGTTTGTGGGTGTGACTTGACCGGAGACCAGCCAGGCAGCCTAGCAAGCCTAAGAACGTGGGTGTTGATCTTGGAAGGCGAGGGATGGGTTCTTCCGAACCCCGAGGAGATCCCAGGACGGTCAATTTTAGCAAGGTATCATACCAAAACGGTGGGTGACACCGGCCTTGGTTAGGTTGGGGGTGGGGTGCGTTTGAGAGCCCGCAGGTATGGTGAACTTATTTTGAGGCTGGGTACAATGAGATACGAGTATCATGGTGGAGATATAAAAAACACGTCCGGAAATGAAAAAGACGAGAGTATATTGGCGACAAGAGTATCTAACTTATGACACATGGCGACGAAGAATTGCAAAGAAAGAAAGAGGTGTATGGGTTAAGAAAGGAGTAACTGGCCTACAAGATTAGGACGGAGATTGCGCTTGGACCGGATGGGAGAATAAGAGTGAAGTGAATCACAGGTGCCGTAAGTAGGCAGGAGGTAGAGGCTGTGCTTGAGAAAAAATCGCTACGTGAGCCAACCGCGTTTGTTCGTGATCACTGACACACAGTTATCTAAGTAATTATATCCGGAGCTATAAGTCGGATGGTTTGCTATTGGGGTGGCCATCCTCGCGACCGTGGAGAATTCGTTGGCGGACAAGGGATAGGGATAGAAAAGTAGGAGAAAAGAGATAACAAACGAAAGGAAGGGGTAGAGGAAAGAAAGCGAGGAAAGACACCAGCAGCTTAGGGGGCCCACTGTCAGTAGAAGGAAGGAATATCAAGTTTTGATTGTGAATATCAAGACCGGCGGATCCTTTTGTAGGGAGGCTCGGATGACTCGGAAGGCTTATTTGGGGTTAGGTCGGTGGATCCATCCATCCGTAGATTTGGGAATGTACCCCTCCACTCGAGTAGCAAATTTACAACTCCTTCGTGCCCATTCTGGGAAGCCCATGAAAGTGGCGCTCTACCATTCTTATCTGCAAGTTCGGGGTTGGCGTCGTTCCTTTCCAATAGTACTTCCACAACTCTTTCATGCCCGTTCTCGGCAGCCCACGAGAGGGGCGTTTGACCGTATTTGGTGTCTACTCTATTCGGATCAACACCTTCCCGTCGCAAGAGCAACTCCACAACCCCCTCATACCCATTCTCCGCAGCTAGCGAGAGTGGGTTCCGGCCCTAATGATCCGCCTTTTCGGGATTGACACCGGTCCGTTTCAATAGCATCTTAACAACTCCCACATGTCCGTTCTCGGCGGCTAGCCAGAGAGGTCCTCGGCCCCAGGAATCTGCAAGATCCGGATTGGTGTCAATACGTTCTAATAAAGTCTCTACAACTCCCTCATTCCCATTAGTAGCAGCCAATATAAGCGGCGTATCATCTTTGGGGTTTGCTGCATTGAGGTCCCATTCCTTGATCTTCAATGAAGCAACTGTTATATCCATGAGCCCGAGGAATGCCGCAGCATGAAACCCCGTAAATCCCTCCGGGCTATATTTGTTGTACCAGGGATACTTTCACCAGTATCTTGCGTGTAATAAGAGTAGATTGGATGATAGATGCCTATCGGATCCATCCAGCAGCCTCAGCGCAAGTGGTATTACGCTTTCGGTAGTCTCCCTTCTAGCGTGCGCTCCCCAGTAACGAGAAGCATAATCGAGAAAGAGCTATGGGCGGAGCCGAATACAGAGTGGGTGAAAGATCCTTGAAGAACTGGAAGTTGAGGTAGGTTAAGCGAACCTCGGCGATCGTAGAGTGCGGGCTGTGGAACAGGATGGGGTTATCCGAGAGGTACTCCTGCAAGGTATAGTGGACAAGGCGGACTGTTGAAGAGGACGCCTCTATCGTGAGAAGTCCTAGCGAGCATCGTAAAATTGTTCCTATATCCGGAATGTTCTCAGTGAATCCTTTTTCTACTCCTAGCGCGTGGCATAACTCGACGACGTGTAACGGCTGCTACGAATAAGAAACCCACACCAGGGCCTGCATGGCGGGTCTTGATTTAGCCCCCGTCTGTGGCTTCACTCGTTCTAAGGTTGCCGTGTAGGTATCCGCTAGACCCTGCCATTTTGCCGTCACACGAAGCAACTCCTTTCTCCGGCCGATCGTAGTCTCCCCCATAATAGTGTCTATACCGAGGGGAACTAGGATGAATCTATGCAATATCATCAGTGAATGGCCCGGGCTTAATTAAGAAACCATAGTCTCCCGCTCACGTTTTCGAGGTTTCCTCTAAGATTACTCTCACAATATCAGCACGCAAATCACAGTCCATCGCATTTGGTTCAGTGCCACTGTCTAACTTCCTTCCCAGAAATGCCTTGATGTCCTCCTTGGTGGGGACAATTCCGGGAGAAACAACCTTCCTTATTTCGCTCTGAGTATGGCCCCTTCCACGAAGGAATAGTCTGACATTTGGCGAACCTTGAATGATGCCTCTCAAAGCGAAGGAGGTCTAATCTGAGTTTTGAAAGCGCTTCATTCAAAGTGTCGATACAGATAAACAGTCGCGGTAGCGGTGGAATAGTTGTCTTTAGTAGTTCTAATAAATCTGGAAGTCGTAGAGACCGACCGCCAAACCCCTCTCTCGCCGTTCTAAACGTCCGCCCCACGTGTTCCGGAATTTCCCCTCTATTGGCAAGTTGCTTGAGAATGGCTCCCAACATGTTTGTAGTGGACTGCTCGTGTTGGGAGAGGGAATCGTAATACAGCTCTGCTAGGGCGAGATATCTTTCGCGAGCTGGATCGCAGAGGTGATCAATCACTAACTTAGGGAGCTAATATTTTCCGGTTGTTAGTGACATTTGATATAGTCTACCCACTTCCGAGAAGGGAGGCCGTTACCTCAAATGGGTCTTCCCCACCCCCGGATCCCCGTAACAGAACAATGCCGGTGGAATGTAGCCATCACCCCCGCTCGCGCCACTCCATTTCTGAAACTAGTCGGTTTCCAGAAACCAATTTCCCACGCCATGAACTCGGTCGGTTCGCACGCTGTGGTGCCGCTGATGAGGTTCGAGTGGCGATAACCACTCCAGGATCTGCCGCTTCTGGTCATCAATTCCGGTGTTGATGTTGACGATATTGGCGTTGAGAGAGTTGAAAGAGTTGACATTATCGGTGATCTCGATGCTCCGTAACGAATTATGTGCCATTCTATCGCCTGTGTCCGGGATGCTTTCGGTGGATAATGCACAATGTATCATAAAGTTCGACAGAATTCTCGTAAGCTGAAGGCCAGTGAGCGATGAGACTCTGGTGTTTCACAAGAACCCAGCGTTATCCGTGCCAAGAAAATTGTGCATGACAAGAGTCTCGTGACTTTCTCGTTGCATGCTCCGATTCACGGCGGCTACGACTTTATTCTCAACGATAGTAAAACAGTGCCTCAGAATAATTGCCGATCTCGATCTCAAATTCTTAGAATCCTACACAGAGCAAATGGGCGAATATCTAGAGAAATCCATCCGGCATGAGAGATGGACCCATCCAGTATTTGTCCGCTCCGCAAGAACATATGCATTGCGCGAACTTTTCATATTACCGTTTTCTAGGTTGGGCATCTAATCTCGTATCGTATTACTACCCCCGAGTGCCCCGGAGAACAACTCCAACCAACTCTACAGAAGTTACACTTTACCGGCCTCTTACAAAAACAAATCCCAGATGCTGCTAAAAACTAGGGGTTTTCAAAGTTAAAAAAGTAGACGAAAGGTAGCTTACTGTGGCGTTTCAAGTAAGCTTGGCATCAACCAAAAGAGTTAATTTACGGTTGCTTTACAATACCAGGCAATACCTGTTTTGCAGGTACATCTTTCTCGGCCGCTCCACCTCCAGCGATTGAAATCTCAACACCATGGGAAATCATCGTGAGAGTGTCCTCTGCCTCTGATCTGCCCCACCCGTGGCGACTGCCCGGGGGTGTATCATGCCTTCATCTCTTTACTCTCTCTGGGGCCGTTGGCCTCCCCTCCCGGGGGTTATGGATTCCTTTCTGGTTCCGTTCGTCTTCGTTCGCGTTGATGTTCCTACCCTTTACCCCGCACTTCGCGATGGGTCTCGCTTAGCGATTTGCACGGTCGGCAACCCTTTGTTCCTCGTCAACACGCGGTCGCTAGTCTCGGGCTATCGGTGAAGTAGTTGCCCTGGTGGCCCTGCTCTCTGGTATTGCGCTCTCTCCTGAGTTGCTCGGTCGGTACGGTCGGCGTTCGAAAAATCGTGACCCAGTTTCGGTCCTCCGCGTTCGTACTTCTCGGTCTTTGGCGAGCCCTCCCACTCCTGCTTCCCACGCGTTAGATCCGCTTGCACCGTACTGCTACGTCCTTCTCTAGCTGGCACCTTATCTGCCCCCTTGGCTGGCACCCTACTGCCCCTTACAATAGCTGGCACCTCCACTGCTGAGTGGCTCTCCTCGCCGGGTGACTCCCCTCGTCCTCCTCCCGCTCCCGCGATACTCTACGGTCGCAAACCTCGCATTAGGTTACGCTGTGTCATGGTATAGCACTACCTCCTTGACCCATGCTAAAGTCCGAAGCGCTGCCACCCCTGGCTTTTGCCTTGTTTGGCATATAGCCTGCCCCTGTAGCCTTCTGGTTTGGGGTCTCGATCCGTTATTCGTTTAAGGTTGGGCAATAGTAGTTTTATCTTTCCTTTCTGTCGGCACCTGTGCTGTGAAGATCCTTTCTTTTGTTTCGGGGGGCCCGCCGAAGGGTTTGCGTCTCTCCCTGTTTTCTTTTCTATACTTGTCTTTCCTTACGTGTCTGGAGGAAGGTATTGCTCCGTCTTGCTTTCGTCTTAGGTGCTATCAGAGGGGAGGATGGGCTCTGGGTTAGAGGGGTTTGATTTTTCCCATGAGGGGGTGAAGCGGGTCGTTGTTGGGATTAAGGTTTTGTTCACGCCATAGCTAGCGCTCCACGTGGTTTGTTGTACCTTAACAACGAATACATGACATAAAAAAAAAAAAAAAAAAAGAAAAACCTGTTTTGCAGGTAGGGACGGAGGTTGCGAGCTCCGTAATGAGCCAAGAATGGAGAAAATAATCTTGTAGCTTTAGTGATGTAAGATAAAATATAGTGGCTATGGGAGAGGGAGGAAGTAGGTAGGGTACGCACCTCGGACAAGCAATTCCATCAACCAAATGCCTCGCACTTCAGAAAAGGCTCAACTGACAAGCCAACTTCAGGAGACCTGGTTGGCCTATGTCCTTTGGAATATGATGTTTGATGATGATTTGAAATTGCTCAAACAATTTCTTGGTCCGCAGCCGATCTCCACCTTTCACGCAAAAGGCCACTTACCTGCGGTCCAGAATCAGATCTATTTTGGACTCTTAGAGGCAGTTGGAGGGGTAGATGAAGTCCTGGTTAAAGGGCTTTCAATGGATATGCCCCTTGGATTGGAGGAAGGTGAGGACAAGGAGAAAGAGGTTGAGGAGTTTGTTGGCTTTTTGGGAACTTGAATCGCCGTAGAAGGAATGCGGTATTTGGCACCTCGGATGCCAATTCCTCGCTCTGAGTACCTATTCAGACATCATGTATGTTAGCTATTTTTTTAATTAAGAAATATAATTAAAAATTAGTTTGATAAATTAAAATTCTGACAAAGTTAGTTTTATACAATGTTATTAGAAAGATTCCGAGTCTTGATTCGAATGAACCAAGAGTCATTTAATACTCTTACACTACTCATACAAGATGATCCCATTTTCAAAAATTGTTCTCCAAATTCACAAGCTCCCGTTTCGATCCAGCTTGCTACCGCACTGTATTTCCTAGGATCTTCGGGGGCTTCGGTTGTTCGTGGAGCAGCACAGTTAGGAATCGGGGAGGGGACCTCGCGTTTATACTGCGATCGCAGTATTGCAGCTCTCGTTCGCCTTTTGCCGCAATTTCTGACCTGGCCAGAGCCAGGGGGTAATGAGTTTCTACGAATGCGACGTGGTGTGAAGAAAGCGAGTGGGTTTCCGGAGTGTATCGGATTTTTAGATGGTATGGACATGACTCTACAGCGCAGTCCGTCCTATCATAGTGAAAGATATTTCAACCGTGAAAAACGATATGCGTTGAATATACAGGCGATTTGTGATAGTAACAGAAGGTTTACTTTTGTGTTGGGGGGATATCCTGCATCAGTCGGTGATGCTACAGTTTTTTGTGGTACCTCGTTCTTTAAGCAGCCAAATGTATTTTTCTCCCGTCCAGAAGAATACATTCTGGCTGATAAAGCCTATCGGATTACCAGACGCTGCATAACACCCTACAAGGAGCCTTTAGGGAGTCAGGAGGTGGGTGGATATCGGGAATTTAATTTACGTTTAGCCGCCACTCGTGTTAAAATTGAGCACGCTTTTGGGGTTTTGAAAAGTCGGTGGGGGTCACTACAAGGTATTCCTATTAATATAAGAAGAGCTCAAGATCATGTACGAGTACTGGCTTGGATTATGAGTTGTATTTTACTTCACAATTTTCTGTACAATTTTGAAAGTGATGAGGTTTGGATATCAAATTGTAATATGAGTGATGGGCTTGGGGATATTGAGGAAGATGAGATTATTGGAATTGAAGCTGAACGCAGGGCAGGGGCAGGATGGAGGGATCAAATATGTGAATTCTTTTTATATCAATAAACAAATTGTATTTTTATATTACATACATGTGAAAAATTAAATTAAAAAATACACGAGAAACAGCAGAGAACAATTGCAATAAATAAACAATACTAGAAAGAAAAACTATAAAGTAAATGAGGCAGGAAGGAAAAATTATAAGAAAAATTAAAGAAAGATTAAAGAAAAATGCGACAAGAGAGTAAACTAAATAAATAAAAGAAAAGGGAAGAAAGGGAAATAGAAGTACAATAAGCAAAAGAGCGCAAATTAGGCAAACTGAATAGCAAAAACAAGAACGATAAGAACAAATATAAAGCAAAATAATATCAAGTCAAACAGAGAAACCAAAAAAGAGAGTAAATATCGTTTAAGATATATCTCAAATGTCAGAAAAGCTGAACAAATCCTCGTTCTTCTCTTCCCCACTTTCAATAATAATCGGATTATTCTTGCAACGCTGTTCAGACTCTTTCTTGCTATCAGCTCCAAGACGAAATGTTGCTTCCAACTGCCTCATCATCAGCTGTGTTCTTCTCTCCGAGTCCTCCATTCTATTCTTCTCTCTTTCAATCTCTAACCTTTCTCTTTCAAGGTCCAACTCTTTCTGCCGCAGCTCACCTTGCTGTTGCAAGTGCTCACCCAAAAGGTATACTTTCTTTCTTCTTCGTCTGATTTTGCAGAAGCCAAAATACTGACTGCATCAAATAAGTGCCGTAGAAGCACCCTTTTTCTTTTTTGCTGGCCCACTGATACCTCTTTTCGTACCAAAATCACCATCATCATCCTCATCCTCAATCATTTCTGGAAAACAACGCTTTCTTGTCAACCGTATTGCAGACTCAGACGAGGAAGGTATGAATCGATTTCTTAATCTAGTATTCTCCTTAATTTAGCTAATACTTATACATTAGATATTAATTTAATACTAACTTACCTTTCTTCTCTGCTTCCCCTTGCACTCCTCTCCCTATTTCCCTCTTCAATTCTCCTCCTTTGTACCTCTACCCCTTCAAATAATATTTCCTCTCCCTTCTCCTGCCATTCCTTATCTCTAAACACTTCCTCTCCTCTTATTTCCTCCTCTTCTACGAACTCCCTTTCGCAGCTCGTTCTCTCTTGAGTTCGCTCTACTTCTGCCCCCTCCTCTCTACTCCAATGGACCCTTTCCTCCCTGCCCACATATTCCCCCTCCTCCTCTTCATATCTTTCAACTCCTTCACCCTCATTCTCACTGCCTCTAGCCCCTACCACTCCTACCACCCCCATCATGCTCTCTACTCCCCCTGCCGCTTCACTTACTTCCCGCCTCACCCCTCTTGGCCCATTCTCGACCCCTCCCAACTCCTCAACTCCATCTTGCTCTCTCCCCCTTCCCCTATTGGCAGATCTCACTTTTACTGGCATCCCACCTAGGAGTCTTTCAACCGTGGTAGCTGTGGCTCTGGTATCGCAACCAGAATCATAAAGAGCAGGAGGTCGTACATTTGGCCGATCGCCCAGAATTTTCTCTAAACGAAAAAAATATGGACATCGTGATAAGAGTTTATCTGTTGTTCATTAGTTTTTATTCCTATTATTTTCTCTTAATTTAATTTTTTCTCTATTTTCTTTTCTTTTCTCTTTTGTTTATTTTTTTATTTTATTTTTCATTATTTTCTTATTTTGTTTATTTTCCATTGTTAGGTTTTTTTTCTCTCCGGTCTTGTAAATATTTTAATTTTTAATTTAATTTACGTACCTTGTGGGTTGCCTCTCCCAATATTCAGGTCCCCCTCGCTGAGTCCCAATCCAGATTGATTATTTAGTGCGACCGCCGCTCTGTATGACTTCATGAGATTCTCATACTTGTAACCAACCTTGATCAGAGGCTTCGTAGGAATTTGGGTAGCAATTTCTGCGATAATTGCCTTTTTGGAAATGCCTGATCCCTTTTTTGTCTTTCTTAGATTCTGGGGCTCTTCAAGCCATTGAATCAGCTCTTCTTGTTCGCTTTGTGTCCAAATCGAATGCTCAGTATGGTTTCGTGCCACTCTGCTGCTATCTGGCATGCTCATGGTCGCAGTCAAGGAGTTTGTTGTTTTGATCAGACTACCGTTGGCTAAATGACCTATGATTTCCTCTGACATCATACACCTAATTTTACTTCCTTTACAAATCACCATTTCTCGGTCCCTCAAATCCATCACCACACATGCTCAAATACAATTGGCTGCTCTCAATATGTACACTAGTGCATGGTTGCATGCAGATCATTTTACCTTTATCTCGCCTTTTAGCTTTGAAAACCCCTACTGCCTCCTGCGATGCATACCACCCCAACCACACCCCGACCCAAAGCTACATAACCAGGCATATCCTCCCTTCCCAGCACACCACCAAGTGCTTCCTCATCCATGCACTCTTTTTCATTGGGACTTACAGGGGAGGGTAATTCTACGGAGGTACGGTACACTAGTACAGTACAGCTCCTAAGCTTCGTAGGTTTCACAAGCGAGGTTTGCTGCCCTTGTCCCCCTGTGGAACATACAAAACTTAGGAGCTGTACCTCCGTAGGGAAAAAGCTGTCAAGCAATTCCCGGGTGTTCGGCAAGAAAATTTAAGTCCCCAGAAAGAGTATGCCTTCTCCCGCTCATATCGGTGTTGGTGACCGTGCGCTCCTTTCACCTTGCGATTTCCGTACTTCCACCAGAAGCAAACGCTTATACTGTAGCTTCCGCTGTATTTAGGCTAACTAAGGATTTGTCTCATTAATTTTGCCCCCTTTGGCTAGATTACGAGGTGGAGAGGATAGTGAGTACGTTCCGTTTGGCACTACCCCCAGTTTCGTGTGAAAGCCGACAGCCGGGAAATGCGTACAGTATTGTTTCCGGGCGACCCCCGGTGGGGGATGTCACCACTCTAGGGCCTCTGCGGCATGCGTATGCGCTGGCGAAGTGCGCGCTATGAAAAGTTTTCACACGCCTGTTTTCCTTTCCTATTCGGTAATACCTATCTTCTATCCCTTCACCCCATTCTTCCTGTACGGAACTTTGCTCTATACTTTTCTTTCTATAAACTCATCACAATCAATCATGATCTTCATCTCCGGTTGGTATGAATTCGGTGTCTTCACTTGAGCGGTTCCACTCCTCCGCGCAAAACCCTTGCCGCCGATCATTTCCTCCCCAGTGATTATTTTTAACAGCTTCAGACCCCGAAGACGAGTGACCTCTCATGATGGAATACTTTTAAGCGCGAGGGCAAAGGTGCTGTCGTGACTAGTCTGATATGTATCATACCTATACTGCACGTCGTCTCTAAATGTTCTATCTCAAAATACGATCCAATCTATACCACAATGCTTGCTTGCTTGCTAGGAGCGAACCCCCCCGCCCGGGAGAAATGAGGGATCCCTAGAAAGCCGGGTGGAATGCAAGCAAGAAAGAAAGAAAAGAAAAAGAAGAGAAGAGAAAAAAAACCTCCACAAAACACTAGAACGAACAGAGGACTATAGTGAGATAACACATGGGAGCAAGTAGCGAAGCTCAAGGTCTCGAGTGGGGCTTTGCTAGCCGTATCGTACCAGAGTAACAAGCGCACGAAGCACTAATTCTGTTCCAAACCACTAAGAATCTCTCATTAAACACCTGAGACGTAAGAAACACCTCCGTTGAAATCTACCAGCAACTTTGGAAGAGACACACTATCCACCCATTAAAATCCCAAAATCGGGCTTCCAGTAGGATAAATATTAGTTCCCAAGTTGACATTTCATGAAATACCTAGCTGGCGCAGTGGTTAACACTCCTGTCGCAATTAGCGGGAGCCCAGGAGTTCAATCCATCTGACAATCAGTTATTATTG
>Ga0307509_10004744_pt1 | contig 19394 bp, 15 predicted proteins | sample 10_EM_MG_FD_202245 | JGI IMG/M metagenome (GOLD analysis project Ga0307509, IMG submission 202245) | Populus trichocarpa ectomycorrhiza microbial communities from riparian zone in the Pacific Northwest, United States - 10_EM | ecosystem: Host-associated > Plants > Roots > Unclassified | place...
GGTCGCGGTCACGCTGAGGTACGACGCGACGGCGCGGTATGGCGATGGTGTGTGGGAGCTCGTGCTGCCACTGGTCGTCGCGCCGCGCTACGTGCCGGGAACGCCGAGTGGCCGGCCGACGACGGGCAGTGGCCGCAACCCCGACACCGAGCGGTCGCCGGATGCGTCGAGGGTGACGCCGCACGCGTCGCCCGGTGCGGGTGGTGCTTCGCAGATCACGCTCGCGTTCCAGACCGCGGTCGAAGACGTCACGAGCCCGAGCCATCAGCTCGATCGCGCGAGCGCGCATTTCGCCGTCACCGATCCGAAGAGCGATCACGATCTGATCGTGCGATGGCGCGCGAAGCCACCGGCCGAAGGCTGGGTCGAGACCGAAGCGGGCGGCGGCGGGTTCGCGGCCGCGCTCGTGACGGGGCCGGCGGCGGCGGCGACCCACGGGGCGGCGCGGTGCCGGTTCGTGCTCGATCACGCGGCGACGACGCGCGGCGATGGCGATGTGGTGGAACGTGCCGTCGTCCGCGCGTTGCTCGGCGCACTCGACGCGAAGGATCGCGCGGGCCTCGCGAGCGGCGAGCTGCGCCCACCCGCGGACCTCCAGCGCGCGCTCGACGAGAGCTGGGCGCGCGAGCGCGGCGTGTTCGATCTGACGCGCGTGCTCGAGCAGGCGCGGCCTCAGGGCGTCCCGCTCGTGCTCGTCACCGACGGGTTGATCTCCGACGACGCGGGAGCGATCGCCGCGGCGAAGAAGCTCGGCGTCCCGCTCTATCTCGTCGGCATCGGCCCGGCACCGAACCGGTCGCTGCTCTCCGCACTCGCGGCCGCGACGGGCGGCACGGTCAGGTTCGCGCTCGCCGGCGACGACTTCTCGGCGCTCGCGCGCGACGTGATCACCGACGCGGTCACGCCGCCGGCGGCCCTCGCGGTCTCGTGGGGCACGCTTGTCGCGACCGAGGTCGTGCCGGCGCAGCTGCCTCGCGTCGGGGCGGGGCAGGCGCTGCTCGTCGTCGCGAAGGTCAGGCAGGCGAAGGCCGCGAACGCCCGCGCACGCGGCGACGTGTTCGCGCTGACCTCGTTCACGGCGCCGGCGGCGCCGCCGGGTGCGACGACTCCGCGCGGCGCACTCGCTCGCCGATGGGCACGCCTCCAGCTCGACGAGCTGCTCGCGAAGGGCAACCCGCGCGCGATCACCGACCACGCGCTCGCGTGGGGGCTGGTGTCGCCGTACACCGCGATGGTCGCGATCGGCGATCAGGTGATCGTCGAGGGCGGCGTGAAGCACACGCGCGGCGTGCCGGTGTCGCTGCCGGCCGGCATGCAGTGGCAACCGGTCGTGCAGGAGACCACGCTCTCGCTCGACAGCACGGTCACCGCGAAGACGCCGGCGCCGCCGCCCGAGCCCGGCAACACCACCATGAACCGCCCGACGAAGAAGGCGAACGAGCCGCCGAAGAGCGAGAAGCCCCCCGCGAAGCAAGACGAAGACGATCGCAAGAGCGAGCCGAAGCACAAGTACGTCAGCCGCGACGAGGAAGAGCCCACCGGCGGCGCCGACAAGGACGCCGACGGCGCCGGCGACGACGAGCCGGTGCGCAACCACGTCGCGAAGCCGGAGAGCATCTCGATCAACGGCACGGCGCCGACGATCGATGCCCGCGAGGATGTCGAGCTCACGATGGCCGGCGAGATGGCGCCGGCGCACCACTTCCTGCGCTTCGACATCTCGGTCGGCGCGGGTGCGGCGGTCGTCAACGGCGACGCCGCGTTCGTCCAGACCACGCGCCTCGGCGTCGAAGTCGGTCGCCGCACGCTGTTCGGCGGCGAGGCCACGCTGTGGCTCGGCCACGAGGTCCAGGGCACCGTGCTCGGCACGATCACCCGCCGCGGGATCGCACGGCACCTCGAGCTCGGCGGCGGCGTCGGGCTTCACCTGGGCCCCGACTTCGGCCCGGCGATCGATCTGGCGCTCCGCTACGCGCTGACCCGCCCACTCTCGCTCTACCTCCGCTACGACGGTGCGCTCCTCTTCCACGACTCGATCCGCGACGGTCAGAACACGGGCACGTTCGGCATCGAGGCCCACTTCTGATACACACGGCGCGTGCGCCACATCCGTCTGGTCGTCGAGTACGACGGCACCGGCCTGCACGGCTGGCAGCGCCAGCACAACGGCATGACGGTGCAGCAAGCGCTCGAGGAAGCGCTCGCGCAGATGTGCCAGCACGACGTCCGGGTCACGGGAGCGTCGCGCACCGACGCCGGTGTCCACGCGCGCGGTCAGGTCGCGGTGTTCCAGACCGAGCGCGCGATCCCGCTCCACGGCTTTCGCCGCGGCCTCAACTCGCTGTTGCCCGATCAGATCGCGGTGCGCGAGGCGACCGAGGTCGACGAGACGTTCCACCCGCGGTTCTCCGCGACCGGCAAGCACTACCGCTACACGCTCCTCACCCGCGCCGACCGCTCGCCGCGCTGGCGCGATCGCGCGTGGCACCACCCCGACGCGCTCGACCTGGACCTCCTCCGCGCGGGCGCCGCCTCCCTGATCGGGGAGCACGACTTTGCCGCGTTTCGCGCTGCCGGCTGTGCGGCGAAGACCACGGTCCGCCGGATCGAGGCGATCGAGATCACGCGGACTTCCGACGTCCTACGGGTCGACATCCACGGCAACGCGTTCCTCCGCCAGATGATCCGCATCCTCGTCGGAACGCTGACCGAGGTCGGGACCGGCGACCGTCCGGTGGGGCAAGTTGCCGAGATCCTTGCCTCGCGGGACCGGAACCAGGCAGGTCTCACCGCCCCCGCCCACGGCCTGGAGCTGATCGAGGTGCGTTACGACGGGACGCGCTCCAAACCGCTGTAAGCTGCGGTCGCGACTCGCGTTGATGGGGTGTCCGTGGCCTCCGAACCAGCCACTGCTGTCGAGCTCGAAGAAGAACAGCGTCTGGTCGAGGAGGCCCAAGCCGGGAACCTCGACTCGATGCGACCTATCCTCGAACGCTACGCACAGCCGCTGTACGGCACGGTGATCCTGCCGCGCCTCGGCGATGCCGCATCGGCCGAGGAAGTGCTACGCGATACCCTGGCGACCGCGGTCGAGAAGATCGGGCGCTTCACCTGGCAGGGGAAGTCGATCTATCCGTGGCTGCGCCAGATCGCGATCAACAAGGTGTTCGACGTCCACCGCCAGTCGAAGCGGTCGCGGCGGCTCGCCGATGCCCTGGTCCACGAGGTCGCGCAGGAGTCCGATCCGGACTCGCATGCGGATGCGCTGCTGATCGCCGATCAGGAGCGCCGCTCCCACCGCTCGAAGATCGACCAGACGCTCGACGTGCTCGCCGAGCGCTACCGCCTCGCGATCGAATTGCGGCTCGTCCAGGAGCTGTCGCGCGAGGACTGCGCGAAGCGCCTCAACGTCACGATCGGCACGTTCGACGTGCTCCTGTTCCGCGCGGTGCGCGCCTTCCGCAAGCACTTCGCCGACGAAAGCGATAGCGATGCCGACTAACCCAGACGACATGCTCGACGGTCGCGTGCCCCCTCCCGACGAGGAGGCGACGCCGGCGGAGCGCGCTCACGCGAAGACGTTCGCCGACCTCGTCGACAAGACGCTCGCCGGCCGCACGCCCGCCGCGATGAGCGCCGACGATCGCGCACTGCTCGAGGTCGCCACCGTGATCCGCGCGGCCGCCGGCAACGCCGAGCTCGCGACCGCGAAGCGGACCTCGATCGTCGAGGCCGCGCTGCGCCAGGGTGTCGGCGCGAAGGTTCCCGCCACGAGCTCGAACGTCGTGCCGATCAGCCGCGCGCGCGCGAAGGCGCCGTGGATCATCGCGGCCTCGTCGATGGCGGTCGCCGCCGCGGCGCTGATCCTGTGGCTGCGCGCGCCGCACACCGCGATCCTCCAGCAGCCGGCCGCCGCCGCGCTGCCGGACAACTACAAGTCGCGCCCGGCCGATCCGCTGATCGGCCCGATCGGCCGCGACCACGCCGGCGATGCCAGCGCTCGGCTCGATACGATCTTCGCGGACCGCCTCGACGGTTACCGCGAGCTCCGCATGCGAGGAGGTAAGCCATGAAGTGGATCATCGCGCTCGTGCTCGTGCTCGCGAGTTGCTCGTGCACCGAGAAGTCGCAGCCCGGCAACGGCTCTTCGGTGACGCAGGTCACCGAACCGAGCGATGCCATCGATCAGAAGCTGATGATCGCGCTGTCGCAGGCGAAGAATTTTCACCACAAGGCGAAGGTCTACATCAGCGATGGTGACACCGCTGCCGCGATCGCTTCGGTCCGCGAGATCCTGTCGCTCCAGTTCCCGTCCGGCGCGCCCGAGGGAGAAGATGTCCGCAACGACGCGCGCGCGCTGCTCGCTCGCCTGCTCGTCGGTCAGCACCAGCTGGATGAGGCGATGAACGTCGTCAAGGAAGGCCTCGGCTCGGCCACCCGCGAGAGCTTCTTCACCGCGAACCTCTACACCGTGAAGGGCGAGATCCACGAGGCGTATGCGCAGGCGGCCGAGGCGACCGATCCGGCGAAGGCCAAGACCGAGCGCCACGCCGCGATCGAGAGCTTCGAGGCGTCGAACAAGATCGACAAGAAGCTGCAGGACCAGCTGATGGAGCACCGGTGAGGTCTTTGCTGATCGCTTCGGCGATCGCGCTGATCGTGATGCAGGCGTGTGGTGGCGTTCGTCCGCCGTACCCGGGACCAGACGAGCGCGCGGAGATCCTCGCATTGTGGACCCAGATCCGCGACTACCGGCGCCAGCTACACATGGAGCTCGATCCTTCGCCGATGACCTTGAATCAGATCCGGTTCAAGAACGTCAAGGACGCCGAGAAGGTGTGCGTCGAGACTCCCAAGGTGCCGAAGGTCTGCGACGACGTGTGCGGACTGTCGGATGCGATCTGCGACAACGCCGAGAGCATCTGCACGATCGCGGACAAGCTCGGCAAGGACGACGACTTCGCGCAGACCAAGTGCACCGATGCGAAGGCGTCGTGCCGCGAGGCGACCCTGAAGTGCTGCAAGTGCAGCTCGGACGCGCCGTCGTGAAGAGCCTCCTCGTCGCGGGAGCCGCGGTCGCGATCGTCGCGTGTGCCGCGGCCGGCTCGCAGAAGGCGATGACTCCCGCCCCGGCCTCCGTGCAGGGGGCGCCGCGGCCGCAGACGATGCCCACCGATCCGCATCCGGACGATCCGAGCCATCAAGAGATCACCCGGCTCGCTTCGGAGATCGATCAGGACAGCACGACGCTCGGCGTGCCGGCGAGCGCGCACGCGATGAGCGCCCCCGTCGCACCCGTCGCTCCCGACCACGATCTCGCGTGCGCACCGACCGGCACCAAGTGCACGCAATCCTGCACGTTGTCGTCGACGATCTGCTCCAACGCGGAGCAGATCTGCAAGCTCGCGGACAAGCTCGCAGGGGACGAGTGGGCCCAGCAGAAGTGTGGTGACGCACGCAAAACTTGCGGCGACGCCAACAAGGTCTGCTGTGAATGCGCGCCTTAGCGAATCGAGCTTGAGCTGGCGCGGTCGATCTGTTGTTATTTCGTCGCGTGAGTCGAGCGACGTTGTACCAGCTTGACCTCGGTGCGAAGTACGGAACCTGGGAGTGGGATCTCGCGACCGACGAATCAGCGTGGTCCGACGAGCTGTTCGCGATCCTCTCCCTCTCTCCCGAGACCTCGCTGCCAGGACAGGCAGCCTATGCCAGCGCGATGCACGTCGACGATCTCGCGCGGGTCGCGACCGCGCTCGACCGCGTGCGGCGCGAGGGTGGCCGGGTCGAGCTCGAGCATCGCGTGCGCACGCCGCAGAAGGGCGTCCGGTTCGTGCGCCTGCGCGCGTGGCGCTCGAACGATGCCCGCCGGCTGCACGCGCTCGTCGAGGACACGACCCAGAGCTCGCCGGTCACCGATCGGCTCGTCTCGGTCAGCGCGTTCGCGGCCGGCGTCGCGCACGAGATCAACAATCCGCTCGGCTATCTGTCGGCGAACCTCGAGCTGATCGGCAGCGAGCTCGCCGAGCGCAGCGAACCGATCGGCGACGAGCTCGAAGCGCTCCTTCGCGACGCGCGCCACGGCATCGGCCGGATCCACAACGTCGTGCGCGGCCTGATGACGTTCTCGCGGATCGAGCCGACCCATCGCGAGCCCCTCGATCTCAACCGCGTGCTCGAGATCGCGATCGGCATCGCGTTCAGCGAGATCCGCCAGCGCGCGCGTCTCGTCCGCCAGTTCAAGCCGCTACCGCTCGTCGACGCGAACGCCGCGCAGCTCGGACAGGTGTTCGTGAATCTCCTGCTCAACGCGGCGCAGGCGATCCCGGTCGGCGCGCACCTGGATCACGAGATCACCGTCGCGACGCACGTCGACGCGGCCGCGAACGCGGTCGTCGAGGTCCGCGACACCGGCCGCGGGATCCCGCGCGGCGTCGGGGCGAAAGTGTTCGAGGCGTTCGTGACGACGAAACCCGCCGGTGCGGGGCCGGGACTCGGCCTGTCGGTGTGCCGCAACCTCGTCCAGGCCGCGGGCGGCGACATCCACTTCGAGAGCGAGCCCGGACGCACCGTGTTTCGCGTCGTGCTGCCCTCGAGCGAGCGCGTCGTCACGCAGGGCATCGATACGCCGCCATCCGAGGCATCGGATCGCCGCGGTTGCGTGATGATCGTCGACGACGAAGTGATCTTCGCGAGCTCGCTCAAGCGCCTGCTCGCGCGCGAGCACGATGTCGAGGTCGCGCACGACGGCAAGGAAGCGCTCGCGCGGATGAAAGCCGGCGCGCGGTTCGACGCGATCATCAGCGATCTGATGATGCCGGGCATGGGCGGCATCGAGCTGTTCAACGCCGTCAGCGTGCTCGCACCCGATCAGGCGCAGCGGTTCATCTTCGTCAGTGCGGGCTCACCGGGCGCGACCGAATTTTTGGGCCGGATCACCAATCCTTGGTTCGACAAACCCTGTGATCTCGATGCTCTGCGTACCTGCATCCGCCGACTTGTCGGGTAGTCAAGTTCCGTCTCCTACATAAAACCAGACCGCGGCCGAACTCCTACAGGTATAAGCGGTTGCGCGAGGAAGGTCTTATGCAGGAGATTGTCGAGAAGTCGAAGCGACGCATCCTGATCGTCGACGATGACGAGTTACAGCTTCGCGCTGTGACCCGAATGGCCAAACGCGATCCACGCATCGATCTCTTGCTCGCGTCGAACCCGATCGACGCGCTGCTGCTCGTCGGTGCGTCCCAACCCGATACCGTCGTCATCGACGTCTACATGCCGGGGATGGACGGCTTCGAGGTGTGCCGCCGGATCAAGGCGAACCCCGACACCGCGGACATCCAGATCATCATGGCGAGCGCGACGATGGATGCCGACCTCGCGGACCAAGCGCATCGCGCAGGCGCGACCCACGCGGTCGCCAAGCCCGTCGATCTCCAGATCGCGTTCGCGGAGCCACCGCCGCATCGCGAGACCACCGGCGAGGTCGAGTTCGTGACCGCGGGCCACGAGGTCCGCGCGCCGCAGCTCCCGGTGCGCGGCGCTGATCTGCTCGTGTCGATGCTCGCGGATGCCGGCGTCGAGGTCGTGTTCGGCCTCCCCGGCGGCGCGATCTCTCCGATCCACGACGCGCTCCTCGACAGTCCGATCCGCACGATCACGACGCGTCACGAGAGTGGCGCGATGTTCGCGGCGGCTGGATACGCGCACGCGACGCGCAAGCTCGCGGTCGTCGCGGTGACCTCCGGCCCCGGCGCGCTCAACGCGATGACCGGCCTCGCCTCGGCGTGGTGCGACGGCCTGCCCGTGCTCCTGCTCGTCGGCGAAGTGCCCCGCAGGGACAACGGCAAGGGCGTGCTCCAGGACGGCTCCTCGCACGGACTCCATCTCGTCGAGATGGCCCGCCACGTGACGAAGATGTCGGCGGAGATCCCTCGCCCCAGCGCGCTCCCTCACCTCGTCCGCCGCGCGATCGCGACGGCGATGTCGGGGAAGATGGGTCCGGTGATGCTGACGCTGCCGATCGACGTCACGACCGCGATGGTCGTGCCGCCCCGCGTCGGTGGCTCGGTCAACGTCGGCGAGACGATCCACCCCGCCGAGCTCGACGAGATCGTCGAGCTGATGACCACCGCCGAGCGTCCGCTGATCCTCGCCGGCAGCGGCGTGCGCGGCGGTCGCGCGCCGGACCGCTTGCTCCGCGTCGCCGAGCTCCTGCGCTGCCCGGTCGCGACGACGCCGAAGGGCAAGGGCGTGTTCCCCGAGAGCCACCCGCTCGCGCTCGGTGTCCTCGGCATGGGCGGTCACCCGTCGACCCAGGCCTACCTCGAGAGCGGCGTCGATGTCGTGCTCGCGATCGGCACGTCGCTCGGCGACATCGCGACCAACACGTTCACGCCGCACCTGCAGGCACGCGCACTGATCCACGTCGACATCGACGCCCGCCAGATCGGCAAGAGCTACGAGCCGACGAACGCGATCGTCGCCTCGGCGTCGGAGTTCCTCGGCGGGATCGCCGATCGGATCGGGCGCAGCTCGGCGCGTGGCCCGCTGCGCGAGCTCGTCGGGGGCGTCACCCGCAACAAGCTCGCGAGCTCGACGGAGCCGAACCGGATCGCGTCGCACGACGCGATCCGCGAGATCCAGGCCGTGCTTCCCGCCGACACGGTCTACACCGTCGACTCGGGCGAGCACTTCATGTTCGCGGTCCAGTACCTCGAGATCGATCAGCCCGACGGCTTCGTCGTGATGACCGGGCTCGGCTCGATGGGCCAGTCGATCGGCGCCGCGATCGGGGCGCAGCTCGCGAACCCGCACCGCACGGTCGCGGCGATCTGCGGCGATGGTTGCTTCGCGATGAACGCGTTCGAGATCGCGACCGCGGTCGCCGAGCGGATCCCGATCCGCGTGTTCGTGTTCAACGACGGCGTCCTCGGCATGGTCGAAAAGGGCCACCAGAAGGTCTACGGCCGCCGGGCCGAGTATCCGACGGGCCCGACCGGACCGCTCGATGTGTGCTCGATCGCGCGCGGCCTCGGTGCGACGACGCTGCTGGTCGACGGCATGAAGCAGCTGCTCGAGTGCGAGGAGCTCCTGCGAGATCAACCGGGTCCGGTGGTCGTCGACGTCCGCATTGATCCGTCGGTCGTGATGGCCGGCAAGGACCGCGTCGCGGCGATGTCTCCCGGTTCGGGGCCGGCGCTCGTGCCCGACATCGAGCCGGGTCGCAATCGCTACGCCAACTAGGTCACTTCCGGGCGGAGATCAGCCGGTAGCCCTCGGCCGTCGTCGCCACTTCGGGATCCGCAAAGCCCGCACCGCGCAGGAGCGCGAACAACTCCGCGACGGTGCGCTGGCGTCCCTCGGTGACGAACACCATCACCATCGAGTATGCGATCGCGTTGAGGGGGCCGTCCTTGGTCTCGTCGAGCGTCATCTCGTGAACGAGGATCCGCCCGCCGGGAGCGAGCGCCTCGAACGCACGCCGCGCGAGCTGCGCGCAACGCTCGTCGTCCCAGTCGTGAAAGATGTCGCTGAAGAACAGGTCGGTCGCTCCGCTCGGCCACGGCGCATCGCCGAACATGTCGCCGGCCATGGCGGTGACTCGATCTGCGACGCCGTGCTTCTCCGCGTAGGCGCGCGTGACGTCGCACACCGCGGGGAGGTCGAGCACCGTCGCGTGAAGGCCCTCGACGTCGAGCGCGGCCGCGATCGAATAGCTGCCGGAGCCACCGGCCACGTCGAGGAACCGACTCCCAGGGGTGAGGCCAAACGACGTGACGACCCGGCGCGCGAGCGCGAACGAGTGACTGTGCATCGCGTGGGTGAACCCGACGAGCGCCTCGGCCGGCGGCTGCGGCGCTCTCCACAGCGTCCCCGACACGCGCGCGTCCTGTGCGGCACGGCCACGGCGCAGCGCCTCGACCAGGCGATCGCAGTCGATCGGGATCGTGCGAATACGGCGGAGGAAGCCACCCCAGTAGTATTCGCTCGCCGGTAACAGGTACGTGCGGGCGACCTCGTTCAGCTCGAACGCCGCACCCGAACGTGCGAGGAACCCGAGTGCGGCGAGCAGGCCGAGCATCGACTCGGTGGCGCGCGACTCGACCTGGAGCGTCGTCGCGAGCTCGTCGGCCGTCGCGGGCGTGGCGGCCAGTGCGGTGAACACGCCGAGCTCGTCGGCGATCGCGAGGGTTGGGGCATGAAAGGCGGCGAGCCAGACATCCCAGATCGGACGGTCGCTGACAGATGGCTTCATCGTACTTCTCCGCGAATTCGCAAGCTCCGCACGGTGCGGATGAAGTTCGTCCGGGCGAGCTCGATCGGTGCGACGCGCTCGAGTCTCCCGAATCGAGCGAGCAGGGCCGCGAGCACGTGGCGTGCCTCGCTCCGCGCGAGCGGCGCGCCGAGGCAGAAATGAGTGCCGTAGCCGAACGCGAGATGGTCATTCGGCGTCCGTGCGATGTCGAACCGGTCGGGATCGGGAAACACCTCCTCGTCGCGGTTCGCCGACGGGAAGTAGACGACGACCTTGTCTCCTTCTCGGATCTGCGTTCCCGCCAGCTCGACATCGTGCATCGCCGTGCGCCGGAACTGGATGACCGGAGGCTCGTACCGCAGCATCTCCTCGATCGCAGGCGCCAGCAGGCGGTCGTCGGCGCGCAGCCGTGCGAGCTGGTCCTGGTGATCGAGCAACAGATCGACGCCGAAGCACAACAGGCCGCGGGTGGTGTCCGCACCGGCGTTGAACAGGAGCTGGAAGAACGCCTGGAACTCGCCGTCGGTGAGCCGGCGACCGTCGAGCTCGGCGTCGAGCAAGTCGGACAGGATGTCCTCGGTCGGCGTGGCACGCTTGGCGCGACCGAGCTCGGCGGCGTAGGACCGGAGCTCCTCCGCCGCGGCCATGCCGTCTGCGAGCGCGAGCTTCGGGTCGACGATCGTGCTGCCGAACATCCGCTCGGTCAGACCGTAGAGCGCTGCACGGTCAGCGAGCGGAACGCCGAGGATCTCGCAGATCACGAACAGCGTCATCTCTCCGGCGATCGTGCGCGCGAGGTCGAACACCTCACCCTCGGGTGCCGCCGCGACGAGCTCTCGCGCATGCGCGGCGATTCGTTGATCGAGGCGCTCGATCTGGCGCGGGCTAAACGCCTTGTTGACGAGCCGGCGCAACGCCGTGTGATCCGGTGGATCGCGATTCAACATGCCCTCGCGGAGCTTTGCGAGGAAGGCGGGCGGCGGATCTGCGAGGAGCGCACCTCCGCGCCACGACGAGAACGTCCTGGGCGTCTTCAGAACGGTCACGACGTCGCGATAACGCGTGATGGCCCAGAACCCGGAGGGCTGCCAGGCGACGGGCGTGTTCGCGCGCAGCTCGCGAAACAGCGGGTGGGGAATCCCGGTTGCGAAAAGCGCCGGGTCCGCGAGGTCCTGGGTCGTCACAACGCAAACCCATCGTACACTGCGTTTGCGTTGATGGAATCAAGAGTTGGTGTTCACGGGGTCGGGTTGTACCTCCCGCCGATCCTGCGCACGAACGAGCATTGGCCGCCCGCGACTGTCGAGCGCTGGGTCGCCGAGCGGCGCGACCAGCCGCCTCCGCCTCCGCCGCGTACCGAAGCAGAGAAGCTCGTCTACGAGGCGCTTCGCGTCCAGGCCCAGGATCCGTTTCAGAACGCGGTCGTTCGCCACGTGATCCCGGACGACATGAGTCATGTCGACATGGAGGAGCAGGCGGCACTCGCAGCGCTCGCGCACGCGAACATCGATCGTGATCAGATCGATCTGGTGCTCACCCATCGCGTCGTGCCCGAGTTCTTGCTCGGCAATCCCGCATGCGAGCTGCACGAGCGCCTGAAGCTCCGGCCCGAGTGCTTCGCCATGCACATGGACGCGGCGTCGTACTCGTTCATCATGCAGATGTGCATCGCGGAGACGATGATCCGCACGGGCCGGGCGTCCCACGCGCTCCTCGTCCAGTCGAGCGCACCTTCGCGCACGTTCGACTACGAGGATGCGGGCTCGCCGATCATCGGCGACGGCGCGACCGCGGTCGTGATGGCACCGTCGACCGGCGACCGAGGCATCGTCGCGACGGTGCACTACGTAGATGGGAGATTCCCGAAGACGTTGATCGCGAGCGTGCCAGGGAAACGCTGGTTCGACGAGGGTAAGGGCTTGATCCACGTCGCCGATGTCCCTCAAATGAAACAGGTCTTCATGCGTACCGTCGACGCGTGCAAGGACAGCGTCGAGGCCGTGCTGGCCAAGGCTGGATGGTCGCCCGATCAGGTCGATTACCTGAGCATGTTCCAGGGAACACCATGGCTTCGCGATCTCGTGAAGGTTTCCCTCAACTGCACCCGCGCCCGCTGCGTCGAGACGTTCAGCCGGACGGGCTATCTGGCGTCGGCGCTCATCCCGGCCTCCCTCGCAATGGCGGTCCAGGAAGGCGTGCTGCACGATGGGGATGCCGTGGTGCTCACCGGTGGCGGAACGGGGATGACGTTCGGCGCGATCGCGTTACGGTGGGGCGCGTGAACGAGGTCTCCTGCAAGGTCTTCCAGCTCATCCTGCCGAAACTGGCAGCGAAGGGTGTGTCGACCGCGCAGATCGTCGCCGGAACGCAGGTCGAAGTAGCGCGCCTCGAGCGCTCCAAAGAACGCCTGGATTGGGCGGACTACTGCGACGTGATGCGCAACGTGCGCTCGCACTTCACCGACGACGAGTACGTCGAGCTCGGTCGCGAGTATCTCCGCGCGCCGGGACTGCGGTTCGTGTTCGTGATCGCGCGGATGCTGATGTCGCCGCTCGACTTCTACCGCTGGTTCTCGAAGCCGCGCGAGGGTGTCGGCAACCAGATGTTCACGTGCATCAAGCCGTCGCAGCGCGAGATCTCCGACACCGAGATCGAGCTCGACCTGGTGCTGCCGGAGGGGTTCGAGGTGTGCTGGGACTTCTTCGTCATCTCGTCCGGCAACATGATGGAGATGCCGGTGCTGCTGGGCTATCCGCCGGCAACGGTGTCGCTGACCCGGCTCGAGCGCGGCGGCCGCATGCACATCCGGCTGCCGAAGAAGAAGAAGTCGTTGTTTCGCCGGATCCTGGGGGCGCTGACCTGGCCGTTCACCGCGCGCGCGGCAGCGCGAGAGCTCAAGGCCGCGCACGAGGATCTGCAAGATCGCTACGAGGAGCTCGAGAAGACCCGGCTGCAGCTCATCGAATACCAGGGCAACTTGGAGAAGCTGGTCGACGAGCGCACCGTCGAGTTGAAGGGTGCGCGCGACGCGTTGAGCGGCACGGTCGACCAGCTTCGCGAGGCACAGACCGCGCGCGAGCGGTTCTTCGGCAATGTCTCCCACGAGATTCGCACGCCGCTCACCCTGATCATGCTCGCCGCGCGCGACATCGAGGCGCGCGCCGGCAAGCTGCTCGACGCGCGTTCCGCGCAGAGCCTGGTCTCGGTCAGCGATGCGAGCCGCAAGCTGGTCCGCCTCGTCGACGAGCTGCTGTTGCTCGCGGCCGGCCAGGAAGGAAAGTTCGAGATCCATCGCGAGCCGACCGACGTGGGCGCGCTCGTCCACCAGCTTGCAGCGGCCTGGCGTCCGGCCGCAGAGGAGGCGGGCCTCGAGCTCGCGATCACCGCGCCGGCGACGCTGGTCGCGAACCTCGATCCGGTCGCGATCGAGCGCGTCGCGTCGAACCTGGTGTCCAACGCCGTGAAGTACACGCCGCGCGGTGGCAAGGTCGAGCTCGTGGTCCTCACCGACGAGGACCGCGTGATCTTCTCCGTCTGCGATACCGGTCCTGGGATCGGGGCCGATCTCGCAGCGCGTCTGTTCGGCCGGTTCGAGCGCGGCGCCGGCGATCGCCGGATCGGCGGTACCGGCATCGGCCTGTCGCTGGTCAAGCAACTCGTCGACAGTCATGCGGGTACCGTCGAGGCGATGCCGCGCGACGGTGGGGGCACCGAGATGCGAGTCACGTTGCCCCGGGGCGCGGCGGTCTCGATGCCCGCGCCGATGCGCAACCTCCAGCTCGCTCCCACCGCCAGCGTGGGTGGGATCGCGAACGGTGCGAGATTCAACGCCAACGGCGTGTCGCAGGGCACGATCGTGATCGCCGAGGACGACGCCGGCCTCGCCGAGGCGACCGCTCGCCTGCTGTCCGAGAAGTACACCGTGATCGTCGGGCTCGACGGCCTCACCGCGCTCGACCTGGTGAAGCAGCACCAGCCGCAACTGCTCGTCACCGACATCGACATGCCGGGCCTGAACGGCATCGAGCTCGCGACGCAGTTCCGAGCTGCGGTCGGAGATCAGCTGGCGCCCATCATCATGCTGTCGGCGGTCATCGATCTCGGCACGCGGATCGCGGGTCTCGAGGCCGGTGCGATCGACTACGTCACGAAGCCGTTCGAGCCGCGCGAGCTCCTGGCCCGCGTCGACTCGCAGTTCCGCATGCGCGAGCTTGCGGTCAAGCTGCAGCAGGCGGAGCAGCTCTCGACGCTCGGCATCCTGACCTCCGGCCTCGCCCACGAGATCCGCAACCCCGCGAACGGGATCGTCAACGCGATCGGCCCGATCCGGGACCTTTTGCCGTCAGAGCTGATCGGACCCGAGACCGGGCCGGGTCAGCTCTTCGAGGTGATGGAAGAGTGCGCGAACCAGATCCGCTTCTTGTCCAAGCAGTTGCTCGGCTTCCGGAGTGGCATGCAGCTCGAGGTCGCCCCGGCGAAGGCCTCCGAGGTGGTCTCTCGTGCGATCAGCCTCGCGCAAACCGCGTTCAACGGGGTCGAGCTGCGTACCAAACTGGCCGCAGATCGGCAGATCCAGTGCTCCGTGCCCCTGCTGGTCCAGGCACTGACGAACCTCATCGACAACGCCGCCCAGGCGGCGGGGCGTGGTGGCTGGGTCGAGATCTCGACGTTCGTCGAGGGTGGGCGGATCGCGGTGGAGGTCGCCGATAGCGGTCCGGGTGTTCCGCTCGCGCTGCGCGATCGAATCTTCCAGCCCTTCTTTACGACGAAGGCGCCCGGAGAGGGCACCGGGCTCGGCCTGGCCATGGCGAGGGCGATCGTCCAGCGCCATGGGGGCAACCTCGAGATCCGCGAGCGCGGCGGCCGTGCGGCGTTTGTCATCGACCTTCCGGCAGATTCTTTCGCCCCTGGCAAGCCGGCTCGGTATGATGAGCTAGCCCTCCCGTCATGACCCCTCCCGCCAAAGTCCAGACCGGTCCGCTCGTTCTGTACGTGGACGACGAGCGAGGCAATCGGATCGTGTTCGAGCAGTCGCTCGCGGCCGACTTCAACATCAAGGTCGCGGCCGATCCGCAGGCGGCGCTCCAGATCCTGGAGAGCGAAGAGGTCGCGGTCCTCGTGACCGACATGCGCATGCCCACCATGAGTGGTGAAGAGTTGCTGCGCATCGCGAAGGAGCGCTGGCCGCAGACGATCCGCATGGTCGTCACCGCGTACTCCGACATCGATCCGATCCTGCGCGCGATCAACGAAGGTCTGGTCGTCCGCTACATCATCAAGCCGTGGGTCCGCTCCGAGCTCTCGCAGGTCCTGCGCTGGGCGACCGAGTACTGGCACCTCAGCCGCAACTCGGCCGAGGTCCATCGCCGGCTGATGGAGACCGAACGGCTCGCGACGCTCGGCAGCGTCAGCGGCATGCTCGTTCACGATCTCAAGCAGCCGCTGATGTCGCTCGCGGTGAACGTCGAGCTCCTCCGCGAGCTCGCGGATCTCGTGCCGGTGATGCGCACCGGTGTCGAGATGACGAGCTCGCCCGACAAGCGCCGCCTCATCGAGATGCTCGACGAGCTGCCGCAGATGACCGACGACATCAAGACGTCGATCGAGCACCTCAACGAGCTGATCTCGAGCCTGCGTGGCTTCAACCAGCAGCGCCGCGATCCGCTGACCACCGCGACCGATCCGCTGCCGATCCTGCGCCACGCGATGTCGGTGTGTCAGGAGCTCGCGGTCCGGGTCCGCGCCCAGATCATGTACGACGGGCCGCGCCAGCTCCCGCGCGTGCGGATGGCCGCGACCGAGCTGACCCAGGTGCTGATCAACCTGGTCGCGAACGGTGCGCAGGCGGTCGCCGCGCGCGGTGAGCCACACGGCAAGGTGTCGATCAAGGCGCTCGAGCGCGACAACATGCTCGTGCTCGAGGTCGCCGACAGTGGCGTGGGCATGCCACCCGAAGTGTTGAAGCGGGTCGGTACGCCGTTCTTCACGACGCGCGAGCAGGGCACCGGCCTCGGGGTCGCGCAATGCCAGCGCCTCGTCGGCACCGCCGGCGGCGGGATGTCGATCGCGAGCGAGGTCGGCAAGGGCACGACCGTGACGATCCGCCTGCCGATCGCGGCGTAGAGTGCGCGGCTGGCTGGTCGTCCTGGTCGCGGCGTGCGCGTCGCCCGTCGGGACGGCGGAGCAGGCGATCACGAATGGCGCGCCCGATCTCGCGGATCCGGCCGTGCTCGGGCTCGCCGACGAGCTCGGTCAGATCGGCTGCACGGCGAGCTTGATCGACGCCCACACCGCGATCACCGCGGCGCACTGCATCGCCGGGCGCGATCCACGGACGCTCCGCGCGCTGATCGGCGGGTCGGCGAGCGATGGCTCGTTCGAGGCGATCGCGCACGGCGAGACCGATCCGGCGTTCGATCCCCCGACGCTCGCGCACGACCTCGCGCTCGTCACGCTGCGCGCCGCGCACGCCGATGTGCTCGTGCTGGCCGCGGTCGACGCGACGCTCGTCGGCGCGAACGTCCGCGCGGTCGGATTCGGAACGACGGCGGCGGATGCGATGGACGGCGGGGTCAAGCGGGCCGGGACCGCGGTGGTGACCGAGGTCCAGACCGACGAGGTCGTGACCACGCCGGCGCCGGCACAGGCGTGTCATGGCGATTCGGGCGGGCCGATGATCCTCGCGGCGGGGACGATCGGCGCGGTCGCGAGCCGCGGCGATTCGGCCTGCAGCGATCACGCGACGTATGCACGGATCGATGTCGCGCGGGCGGCGTTCGTCGATCCATATCTCGCGGCGACCGGGCCCGGCACCGCGATGACCGGTGATGCGTGCTTCTACGACGGGCACTGCGCGGGCGGGCCGTGCCTCGCGACGCACGACGATCCGACGCTGTTCTTCTGCTCGCGCACGTGCTCGAAGGATGCGGACTGTCCGCCGGCGATGCAGTGCGCGAGCGATGGTTGCCGTTATCCCGAGCCGTCGCCGGGCGCACTCGGCGCGGCGTGCGGCAGCGACGGCGCGTGCGCGGGCCAGCTGTGCCGCCAGGACGTGTGCACGAAGAGCTGCCTCGGCTCGGGCGCGTCGTGCCCGGCGGGGTTCGAGTGTCAGGGAAGCGGGCTCGCGTTCGATTGCTTCGCCGCCCCGACGAGCGGCTGCGGCGGATGCGCGACAGGCGGTGGCGCGCCGGCGTGGCTCGCGATCATCGCGCTCCTAGGGGGAGGGCGCGGGTGGTCGCGGCGGGGGCGACGGGGACGATCCGTCTCCTGACTCGACCTGCAGGTTGTTCATCAGGCCCTCGCGCTCGAGGCGCCAGATGTCTTCGTCGGTCACGAATTGCTGCCCCAGGAGCTCGCGGGCGCGGAGGATCTTGGCCTTGAGCAACGGATCGGACACCGGCGTGTGATCCGTCGGCGTCGGCGGCTTCGGCGGTCGCATGATCGAGAAGTTGCCGCGCGCCGGCGACCCGTCGTCCGTCGTCCCCTCGACGTGGAACTCGAGTCCGTAGACCTCGGGGTTCGCCGGATCGAAACGGAACGTGTTCGCCTGGACGACCTGGCCGGGCGCGATCACCGCCGCGCCGAGCTGGGTGAGCGGCACCTCCTCTTCCTGGGTGGTCTTGCCGAGCACGAGCTTCATCACGCGGAGATGCTCGATCCGGACCGGCTGCGCGTGCGTGTGCCACAGCCGCACGCGCTGCGCGGATTTCCCATCGGCGCTGGGTTCCGGGAATCGCGGCTCGAGCTCGCTGAGCAAGAGCACCACGCCCTTGTAGGCGAACGTCTCGAACGCCGTGTTGTTGAGCTCGATGCTGGTGCGGCCCTCGACGACTTCGCCGGTCTTCGCCTGGGCGGAACAGGAGACCAGAAACGTCGTCGCGATCGCGGTCTGCGAACGATGCGTGAAGTCATGGGTCTCGACGGGAACGGAGGTCTCCGACGTCGAGCCGTCGCTGAACTTCCACGTGTAGCGCACCGGCTCGAAGCGCTTCGCCGCGGTCACCGGGTCGAGGTGTGCGGAGAATTCGAATTCTCCTGTCGTGTTCGGGAGCAACCGCGAGGACACGAACAGCTGGTGCTCGACCTTGCACGGTCGGACCTCGAACCGCGGGAGATCGACGGTCGTCGCCACCCCGTTGCGGCCGAAGGCGACGACCTTGACGTGATCGAGGACCCCGGCTTCGGCGACGCCGCGGATCGGCGCGCTCATCCCCTTGGTGCCGCCGATCATGTAGTGGAGGAACGGCTCGTCCTCGGGATCGGGCGAGTGCGCCTTGATCGTCACGAGGTTCTCCTCGCCGTCGCACACCGACGACTTCTCGAGCACGACCTCGTCGATCACGGGCGCCTTGGCCTCGGTGGTGACCGCTCGCACGCCCTTGCTCGAGGGAGCTCCGCGCCGCTCCACCGCCGGCGCGGTGGTCTGGATCGCGAGCGCGGAGGCCGTGCGCCCATCGCTCGCGCGCGGATCCGAGTGTCGTCCGAACAGGAACCAGATCACCACCAGCGCAGCGACAGCCGCGGCGACCGCCAGCCCCCGCTCGCGCGTCACCAACAACCGTACACGTTGCCGGCCGAGCTCCAGTACACCTGGTTCGGGCTGTCCCACGACCACACCGAGTACGGCGCGCTCGTTCCCCAGCCGTGGTTCGCCCAGCCGCCGATGTTGTCCGGGCTGATCGAGATCGCGGTGGTGCTGCTGCTGTTCGCGACCCCCTGCCAGATCTTGCGATCACTGGTCGAGCACTGGTTCGTCGCGAAGCAGTTCGAGACCTGATCCGCGGCGAGCGTACACGTGCTCGGCATCTCCGGTGCGCAGATCCCGAGCACGCAGCTATCGGACCACCGCGTGCAGGCGATCGCGCCGAACGTGGTCGACAGGACCCCGTCCCAGAACCCGAGGCCGCTGCTACAGGCGTTGTAGACGTTGTTGTGCAGTGCATTGAGCGCGTTCGTCACGGTCGAGTGCGGATACGTGTTGTTGTTATTGATCGTGCCGTTGCCGGACATGTACTGGGCCCAGGCGAGCGTCGTCGAGCACACGCTGCCGCTTCCGCTCGGGATGCTGCCCGAGTTGATATTCTGATAGTCGCGATACTGGTAGAGCAAATACGTCGAGAGCGGACCACCACTCGTGAAC
>Ga0307509_10004745_pt1 | contig 19393 bp, 16 predicted proteins | sample 10_EM_MG_FD_202245 | JGI IMG/M metagenome (GOLD analysis project Ga0307509, IMG submission 202245) | Populus trichocarpa ectomycorrhiza microbial communities from riparian zone in the Pacific Northwest, United States - 10_EM | ecosystem: Host-associated > Plants > Roots > Unclassified | place...
TTCGGCGAGCCGTTCTCCCAGACCAGCAGCATCGAGCGCTTCGGGCTGTAGCCCTGGTGGCGGCAGTAGGCCGGCATCGCGGCCATGTCGCCGGCCTTCATGATCACGCGGGCCAGCGGCTTGCCGGTGGTCTTGTCGGCGCAGTCCCAGTGGATCTCGTCGCACATCTGGAAGAACCACTCGACCCGGTCGTTGGCGTGGATGATGGGCAGGATGTGCTCTTCGGTCGTCGGGCACATGAAGCTGTACTTCACGACCGAGGTGAAGCTCGGGTTCCAGGTGACCTGGCTGCGGCTCAGGAACGCGAACAGATTGAACGCGTGCACCTCGTTCTCGAAGCCGGGCTCGGGGTGCAGCTCGGGCTGGTCCTGCGGCACGTCGGCGAACGCGCGGTTGATGGTCGCGCCGCGCGCGTCGGAGCGCAGGTTCAGGTCGTCCTTCAGGCCGACGCAGCGCTTCGCGAGCTCACGGGCACGCGTCAGCTTCGGCGTGTTGCTGCCGCTCTTGCGGCCGTAGGGCGAGCCGGTCTCTTGCGGCGCAGAGAACGGGTCGAAGCTCGCGTTGGTCCAGTCGTCGAGCATTTGCGCGAAGGTGGCGGCGATCTGCGGCGTCTCGAAGTTTTCGAGCAGGTCGACGCCCGCTTCTTTCATCGTCGCGTTGTAGGCGCCGGCGTAGAGGTCGACGGTCTTGTAGTGGTTGGTGGTGCCGAACACGTGATCGAAGTTCACGCCGCCGTAGAAGAAGCCCCAGGCCACGTCGCGCATCAGCGCGCGCAGGAAGTTGCCGACGTCCATCGTGTGGCTGAGCGGCCGGCCGTCGCGCGTGGTCCAGCTGATGTGGGCGAAGTATTCGTCGCGGCGGAAGTTGAAGCTGCCGAGCGTGAAGGTCTTGTAGCCGTTCAGCGCGTCGGGCGAGCTGGCGAGCACTTTGGCGAAGTCCGTGGGAGCGTTCATGGTGTGGTTCTCCGTGGCTTGAGGGGGTCAGGCAACCTGGCAGATCTCTGCCCAGCGCTCGATCGACAGATCGCCCTTGCAGGTCTGCTGCACCAGCACCGCCGGCTTGACGGCGCGGAACTGGTAGGCCGTGTTCTTCGGCAGCAGCGCTTGGTGGCCGCGCTTGATCTTCATCCAGCCCATCTTCTGGCCGCGCGGCTCGCCCTTCACCCGCACCGCGCCGTTGTGGTTCTCGTCGGGCACGGTTTGCTCGGCATCGAGCTTGACGAGGTGGATCTCGACTTCGCCGTCCATGCTCAGCGCGAACTCGTCGTGTGCGCAGGTGAACCAAGGCGAGGTGCCTTCGGCGCGTATCGTCTCGAGCACGTAGATCTGGTTCTGGCCGAAGACGACCTTCTCGTAGGGCTTGGCCTTGCTCGCGATCTCGAAGCAGTTCGAGAAGGCGTAGTTCTTGACGTTGTCGGCTATGTTCTGCACGCCACCTTTGTCAAAGTGGTCCAGCGATCCAAAGACGGTCTTGTAGGTGGTTGCCTGGGGGGTCTGGGTCATGGCATGTCTCCAATCAGATTCAGCATCCGTGAGGGGAGTCTAGGAAGCCGCTGGGTGTTCCGGTAGGGCCTTCCTGGCGACCGGATTGTTCTAATTTTCAGAACAATATGCGGGTAATCCCGCGACCCTCACGGTCGCCGGGGCGCGCTATTCGATGATGGTCTGGGGCAACAGGCCGAGATCGATCAGTGCCTGATCCCACGGCGGAACACCCGAAAAACTGGTCGCCAGCACATCGAGGAACAGCTTCAGCTTCAGTGAGCTGCGCAGCGTCGTCGAATAGAACACCGACAGCCAGAAGGAGCTCAGCGGGTAGTCCTGCAGCACCATCTTCAGCTCGCCCGCCAGCACCGGGTCCGAGGCCACCAGCGTGGGAACGCAAACAATGCCGGCATGCTCGAGTGCGTACTCACGCAGCAGATGCACGCTGTTCGTCATCAGCACCGGCTTGATCTCGACCGACACCTGTTCGCCCGCGCCGTGAAAGATCAATCGTTCGCGTGTCGGGTAGCCCGAATACCAACCGATGCGGTGCCCCGCCAGATCGCGCGGGTGGCGCGGGATGCCATAGCGGCGCAGATAGTCCGGCGACGCGCACAGCACGCGCCGCACCGGAAAGAGCTTGCGTGAGATCAGTTCCTCCGATCGCGGCGGGAAGATCTGCAGCGCGCAGTCGAATCCTTCTTTCACCGGGTCGAGCACGGCATCGTTGACGACAAGATCGAGCACGATCTGCGGGTAGCGGGATTGAAAGTCCTGCAGCAGCCGCGCCAGGTGCCCGAGCACGAAGCCCGGCAAGGCGTGGATGCGCAAGCGCCCCGCGGGCGAGGTCGTGACCTCGCGCATCTGATCGACGACCTCGTTGGTGCGGCCCACGAGCTCGGTGCAGTCGCGCAGGAACGACTGACCCAGCTCCGAGAGGCGCACGCTGCGCGTGTTGCGATGAAACAGCGGCGCGCCGACGAACTCCTCCAGTTGTTGAATCCGGCTGGTCACCACCGAGCGCGACACGCGCATCTGGCGCGCGGCTTCAGCGAAGCTTTGCGACTCGGCCACTCGCACGAACGCATCGATAGCCAGAAAACGGTCCATGGGGAGCGCGGGGAACCCGCAGGTTGAGACAGGCGCTGTTTTAACAGGCGTCGCAGCCACCGCTGCGCTCAGCGCTGTCGGATCGCCGCCAACGCCTCGAGCATGTGTCGCGTGGCGGCCTCTGGCCGGCCCGCCCGGTGGGCGAGGCCCAGCGGGCGCCACAGTCGCGGCGTGAGTGGTGACATCACCAGTCGTGCGTCCAGCCCTGCCGCACCCTCCTCGCGCGGCAGCAACGCAGCACCATAGCCGGCCGCCACCAGGCTTTTGATGGCGTCATTGAAGTTCAGTTCGATGCGTGGCTGCGGTCGTTCGCCGGCAGCCGCGAACCAGTCCATCGTCATGCGATGCAGGCGCGTGCTGGCGTCATTAAGGATCAGCGGACGGGCAGCGAGCCAAGCCGGCGTGACCGTGCGCGGCACGGACCACGCGGGCGGCAGAAAGGCCATGACCGGGTCGCGACGCCAAGGCACGATCTGCAAACCCTTGACGGCTGCCTGCGGCAGCGCCACCAGACCGATGTCGAGGGTCCCTTCCTGCACGCGGGACAAGGCCTCCTGCGAGGTGAGCACCGCCACCTCCACATCGACGCCGGGGTGGTCACGACCCATGGTCTCGAGTGCCTGCGGCAGGAGCCAGGCCAGCGCACCGGTGGACGCACCCAGCCGAACCCGGCCGGCACGGCCCTCGACCTGGCGCGCCACTTCATCGAGCACCGCATCGACATCGGCGAGCAGGCGGCGGGCTCGCTCGATGAGTCGCTGGCCAACCCCGGTAGGCACCACGCGTTGCCGCTGGCGCAGCAGGAGCGCCGCACCCAGGCGTGACTCCAGCTCGGCCACATGCAGGCTGATGGTCGGCGCGGCCAGATGCAGCGTGCGCGCCGCGGCCGCAAACGAACCGAGCTCGGCGATCGTCACCAGCGTGCGCAGCTGGTCGAGGTTGAGTCCTCTCATGAGACTTCAGATTTCCTGACTCTCTTGTTCATGGCATTCAACTTTACCAATCCTTCAGGAAACCACAACATGCGTCCATCACCCCAGGAGCATCATCATGAGCGCGAGCATCTTCATCGACGGCGACCAGGGCACCACCGGCCTGAAGATCCTGGAGCGTTTGTCCGTGTGCCCGGACATCACCCTCGTCACGCTGCCCGCAGCATTGCGCAAGAATGCCGCCGCGCGTGCAGCCGCGATCAACGACTGCGACGTGGCCGTGCTCTGTCTGCCCGACGAGGCTGCGCGCCAGGCGGTGGCCAGCATCCGCAACCCGCGCGTGCGCGTCATCGATGCCTCCTCGGCGCACCGCACCGATGCGGATTGGGTTTACGGCTTTCCCGAAATGTCGCCACAGCAGGCCGAACGCATCGCCCAGGCACGGCGCGTCAGCAACCCGGGTTGCTACCCGACGGGCGCCATCGCCCTGCTGCGCCCGCTGGTCGAAGCCGATGGCCTGCGCGCCGATGCCTCGCTGAGCATCCACGCCGTCTCCGGCTATTCCGGGCGGGGACGCGAGGGCATCGAGGCCCACGAAGGCGCGGGTGCGGCGACGGCCCTGTCGTTCCAGACCTATGGCCTGGGCTTGCAGCACAAGCACGTGCCGGAAATCCAGCTGCATTCAGGCCTGCAGGGGCGACCGTTCTTCGTGCCGTCGTACGGCAGCTTTCGGCAAGGCATCGCGCTGACCATCCCGCTGCACGCCGCGATGCTGCGCCGGCCGATGACGACCCAGGCGCTGCGCGATGTGCTTGCACAGCACTATCGCGATCACCGCCATGTACGAGTGCTGGGTGCCGATCAGACCGACGCGATGACGCGGCTGGACCCTCAGGCACTCAACGGCAGCAATGACCTGCAACTGGCCGTGTTCGGCAACGACAGGCACGGCCAGATCCTGTTGAGCGCCGTCTTCGACAACCTCGGCAAGGGCGCCTCGGGCGCCGCCGTGCAGAACCTGATGTTGATGCTCGGCCTGGGCCACGCTGCGGATGATGGCCGGCAGGACGGCACCCTTCGTCCCCTGGAGCACGCCGCATGAAGCACGACCTCGCGACAACGGCCTCGCTGGCCCGCCAGGACCATTCCACCCTGTCCGATGTCAGCGCTTCGCGGTCCGCCCGGGCTGCATTGATGGACATCACCGCCCGCCCCGACCCGGTGTTCCTGCGCGGCGAGGGCAGTTGGCTGTGGGACGACCGCGGCCGGCGCTACCTGGACTTCGTGCAGGGCTGGGCGGTGAACACGCTCGGCCATGCACCGGCCTGCATCCGCGAGGCACTCGCGCGACAGTCCGGCTTGCTGCTCACGCCGAGCCCGGCCTTCCACAATGCACCCGCGATCGCACTGGCTGATCTGCTGTGCCGACACAGCGTCTTCGACCAGGTGTTCTTCACCAACAGCGGCGCCGAGGCCAACGAAGGCGCCATCAAGCTGGCGCGCAAATGGGGGCAACTGCACAGGGGCGGGGCCCACGAGATCATCACGTTTCGCGACGCCTTCCACGGCCGCACCTTGGCCACGATGTCCGCATCCGGCAAACCGGGGTGGGATCGCATGTTTGCACCCCAGGTCGCAGGCTTCCCCAAGGCGCTGCTCAACGACCTCGCTTCGGTGCAGACCCTGATCGGCAAGAACACCGTGGCCATCATGCTCGAGCCGGTGCAGGGCGAGAGCGGCGTGCACCCGGCCACGGCGGCTTTCCTGCAAGGCCTGCGCGCCTTGTGCGACCAGCACGGGCTGCTGCTGATCTTCGACGAAGTTCAGACCGGCATCGGTCGTCTGGGCAGCTTGTTCGGCTACCAGCACTTCGGCGTCGCGCCGGACATCATGACCTTGGCCAAGGGGCTGGGCGGCGGCGTGCCGATCGGTGCACTGCTGGCCCGGCAGCACGCCTGCGTGTTTGCCCACAGCGACCAGGGCGGCACCTTCAACGGCAACCCTCTGATGTGTGCGGCAGGCCAGTCGGTATTGCAAACGGTGCTGACCGATGGTTTCCTGGCCCAGGTGTGCGCCATCGGCGACTATCTGGGCGAGCGATTGCAGGCAGTGTCCGCGCAGTATGGTTTGAGCGCAGCCCGCGGAGTCGGGCTGCTGCGCGCCCTGGACCTCGGCCAGCCCCTCGCAGCGACCGTGGTGGCCCACGCCCGTGAGTCGCTGATGCTGGGTGGGCTCGCCGGCAACACCGGACTGCTGCTCAATGCGCCGCGTCCCTCGGTGCTTCGCTTCATGCCGGCGCTGACCGTCACCCAGGCCGAGATAGATCTGATGGTCGAGGGCCTGATGGCAAGCCTGAGCGCCCTCGAGGTGGGCACGATGACGAGGAGTGCCTGACCCTCCTACTTGGACAGCGCCACCGCCGCCTTTTCGATGAGCGAGGCAACCGCCTGCGGCTGAGAAACGTAGATCGCGTGGCTGCCGGGCACTTCACTGACGGTGGCCCCGGCCCGCTGCGACATCTGGCGCTGCGCAGGCGGCGGGATCATCTTGTCGTCAGAGGCGACGAGGTACCAGCTCGGCTTGGACTTCCACGCCGGCACGGTCACCTCCCCCGCCAGCGCATTGACACCCCACGGGACCTGCGATGCCGCCATGAAACTGGCCTTCGGCTCGCTCACGTCAGCGGCGAACGACGCAACGAACTTCGATTGATCAAGCATCAGAAATCCGTCTTGCGGAGGCAGGATGGGCGGCACCGGAGCACCGGGGGGCGGGTTCTTGATCAGCGACGAGACGGACTCGCCCTTGTCCGGCGCAAATGCAGCCACGTACACCAGGCCCGCCACTTTCGGATCGGTCCCTGCCTCGGTGATGACGACACCGCCGTAGGAATGGCCCACGAGAAGGCTCCTGCCCGGCTGGGCGGCGATGACCCGCTTGGTGAATGCCACGTCGTCGGCCAGCGACGTCGTCGGGTTCTGGACGATGGCGACGTTGTAGCCGTCCTTCTTCAAGATGTTGTAGACGCCCTCCCAGCCGGAGCCGTCGACGAAACCGCCGTGGACGAGGACGATCGTGAGTGTCAATGCGTTCATGGTGAGCTCGCTTTCACAGTTGCCAAGAAAATCGCCTGGTTCGAATGCTTTAGAACTAAAGCATGTGGTGACTTTAGATGTCGATATTTTACTTGTCAAGTTATTTTCAAATCGCACTAATCATTTCGCTCAAGGCACGAACCCGGTGGCGAGAACCCGGCCGGGATCACGACAGGCGCGGGGGCACAGCGATCAACAGGTCGACGCCGACCCCGCACCCTGCCAGTCTGCAGAAGACGAAGCCAGTCCGACACTGGCCATGCATGCGACGATTACGGCAGACTGAAGCGCAATCCCCTGAGCGGTCCTCGAACCCGCCGTTGTGTGCGCACGGGCGAACACCACGCCGACAACGCCCGTGGGCAAGGAACGGATCCTGCATTGCCTGTGAAACTTCTACCCGACCCATGTTGATCGCACAGATATCCGACCCGCACGTTCGCCCCGAGGGAGAGCTCTACCAGGGCATCGTCGATTCAAACCGCATGTTTGCCGAGGCCTTGCAGCACGTCAAAGAGCTCGACCGCCCGGCGGACCTCCTCTTGCTGACCGGCGATCTCGTCGATCAGGGCCGACCGGAGGAGTACGCCATGGTGCGCAGACTGCTCGCCGGACTCGGCATTCCCTACCTGGTGATACCGGGCAACCACGACAACCGGCATCGGCTTCGGGAAGCCTTTGCGGACAAGGCCTACCTGCCGCGCGTGGGGCCCCTGCACTACTGCCACGACGCCCACCCGGTGCGCATCATCGGGCTGGACTCGTGCGTTCCCGGTCACCACCACGGGAACATCGACACCGAAGGCTTGGTCTGGCTGCAACAGACGCTCGAACGAGATGCCGTCAAGCCCACCATCGTGATGCTGCATCACCCACCGTTCGCGAGCGGCATTCCCTACATGGACGAGTATCGCTATCTCGATCCCACGCCACTGGAAACCGTGCTGCGGCGCTTCGACAACATCGAGCTGGTGCTGTGCGGCCATGTCCATCGCGTCATGTTCAGACGTTGGGCCGGAACGACCGTGTGCTCCTGCCCGAGCAGCACCACCGAGATCGCGCTCCAGTTGCGGAGCGACGCATCCCCGATGTCCCACGTGGGCCCACCGGCTTGCCTGCTTCACCACTGGGACGCGGCCAATGGCATCGTGACCCACCTGACTCACATCGGGAAGTTTGCCGGTCCCTATCCGTTCGCGTAGCACCGATGCATGTAGGCGGGGTAGCCGCACCAAAGAAAAAGCCCTTGCGCGTCAATGACTTGCAAGGGCTTTCCGAATGGTTGGCGGAGTGGACGGGGCTCGAACCCACGACCCCCGGCGTGACAGTCCGGTAAAAACAGGCCTTCAGAGGAGACGATTCGGGACGCTTTGAGACGGCTTTGGACGGTGTAATATTATCTACTAACTTGTTGTCAGCAAACGGTATTCTTCGTCCCGTTCGATACCGAATGATCTGAAAACGGCTTGTTCAAGCGCGTGCTCATTGTTCCCCAACTGTTCCCCTGAAGTTTTCGGATTTGTTCCCCCAGAATGTCCGATTTCGGCTAGTCTGACGCCACGATCATCGGCAGCGAAACATGGCCCTGTATCAACTCACGGACCGCGAAGTCAAGACCGCCAAGGTGACCGACAAGGAGCGCCTGATCGCCGACGGCGGAGGACTCTTTCTTCGCGTTCGCCCCACAGGACAAAGGGCCTGGATGTTCATTTACTCGTTCGGTGGCGAGCGGCGCAAGCTGTCCCTTGGGAATGCCGCCGACGTGTCATTGGCCGGTGCGCGTGAAGCTGCCGCGCGGGAGCGTGCCAACGTGGCAGCGGGCGCCGACCCTCAAATCGCAAACCAGGCTCTCGCCTTGGAGCAGGAGGCAGAACGCGAACGGCTGAAGGCCGAAGCGATTCGCCACCGGCAGGATGCAGCCACTCTGCGGCAGATGTTCGAGACATGGACGACCGACGGGGTCCAACGGGCGGACGGCAATGCCGAGTTGCGAAGAACCTTCGAGAAGGACATTCTTGAACCACTCGGCGAACGCCAGGTGCGAACGATTACCGATGCCGATCTGCGCGATGCGCTTCGCAAGGTCGGACGGAGCCGCAAGCGCGGCCGCACCGCTGAACGGATGCTTTCTGAGCTCCGTCAGATGTTCAGGTGGTCCATCAAGCGGCAACCTTGGAAGGCGCTGCTGCCGGACGGCAACCCTGCCGAACTGGTCGAGACGAAACAGGTGGTGCCGGCCGGATACGAGCCTGTCGTCAGAGACCGGGTGCTGTCCCCTTCGGAGATCCGCGAGCTGAGAGACATCTTCGCGTCCACAACCGCCGCGTACGAGGCGTCGGTCGATCGTCGCGTCGCGGAGCGTCCGTTGCAGATCGAATCGCAGCTCGCGCTTTGGATCTGCCTGGGAACGGCATGCCGAATCGGAGAGCTTCTCAAGGCCAGATGGGAAGACGTTGATCTGAAGCGAAAGACTTGGCGCGTGCCGAAAGAAAACACGAAGACAGGTGTGGAGTGGCACGTCTACCTGTCGGAGTTTTCACTGCGCGTGTTTACCGAGCTCCACAGACTAACCGGTTCGGGCGATTCGAAGAGCCCATGGTGCTTTCCTGCCAAGCAGACCGATGGACATGTGGATCTCAAGACGATCTCGAAGCAGGTTGGCGATCGGCAGATGACGTTCAAGAGCAGGAAGCCGCTCAAGAACCGCCGCAACGACAACTCCCTGGTCCTGTCTCGCGGCAAGAACGGCGAGTGGACGCCGCACGACCTGCGCCGCACTGCAGCGACGATGATGCAGGCGCTCGGCATCAGCCTCGACGTGATCGATCGCTGTCAGAACCACGTGCTTCCCGGCAGCAAGGTGCGCCGTCACTATCTGCATCACGACTATGCGGACGAGAAACGCGAGGCCTGGGCCAAGCTTGGAAGCCGCCTTGAGAGCATTCTCGCGAGTGAAGAATCGAATTCGTCTCTCAAGCCAGCGTCTCCCCCCAGGGCGCGCACAAGGACAGTCCAGCCGTTGGATGCGTCGCCTAGACGTCGGGATACGTCGCACGGGATCACCAACGCGGCGCCGACCGCAAATCTTTAGACTCTTGCCCATAGCAACCGAGGGCGGCACCGCCGTCCTGAAGCGCAACAGTTCCACCGGCACGTACGTGGTAGCTGTCCTCGACCAAATCGCCCACGACCAGAACTGCCCGTCACGCTCCCCACCATCGTGGTATGCGGCCATCGTCGACTTGTGAGATCGGCCCCGTGCTCCAGCGCCAGGTACTGCCAGGTCCAGGCCCTCAGGGCATCGCCCTTCGCCAGCGCCCGCTCGGCCGCGGATCGCAACCAGTCGGCATCCCCCGACTCGGCCAAGCGTTCCTCGGCCCACTCGTCGCCGGCACGGGCAAGTTGCGCCAAGGCCGAGCGTGATCCCTGCTCGGCCGCGTTGCGCAACCACCTGTCACGCGGCGCCGGCGCCGCCGCGATCTGCGCCATCCGCAACCTCATCGAGCATGACTTCCTCCCCACGGCCGACCCGAGCGCGGTGGGCGTCGATGGACAGGTTTAGAGCGGTCTGCATGAGGAACGCCTCGGGCTGATGGGCGATCTGCTCCCGCTCGTGCCCTCGTGGAGCAAACAAGTGACGACCCATTGATCTGCATCAACCCAGTGGGATTGCTTGACCTCCAAAGTGGCCCTGTCGTGCCGATGATCTGGATGGTGGCCGAAAAACTCGCCATGCGTCGAGCTTGGTCGTACGTCGTGAAGCGCGTCTGCCTGAACCCACACAGAAGGAACCCGAGATGCGCCAGAACCTACCCATCACGAATCGGGAATATGACTTCCCGGCCGACGCGACACTGATGTCGACTACCGACGCCCAGAGCCACATCATTTACGCGAACGATGCGTTCGTCTCGGTCAGCGGCTTCAGCCGTGAAGAGATCCAGGGCAGCCCGCACAACATAGTGCGCCACCCCGACATGCCTCCTGAGGCCTTTGCAGACATGTGGGCGACCCTCAAGTCAGGCGAGCCGTGGACGGCGCTGGTCAAGAATCGCCGCAGGAACGGCGATCACTACTGGGTACGCGCCAACGCGACGCCCGTTGCCCGTGACGGCCGCATCACCGGCTTCATGTCGGTCCGGACAAAAGCAACCCGCGCCGAGATCGACGCCGCTGAGGCGCTCTACGCCGACTTCCGCAGCGGCAAGGCCAGCCATCTGCGCTTCAACAAAGGGCTGATCGAGCGCACCGGGCTGATGGCGTGGACCTCGGGCATGCAGACGATGCCCGTGCGATGGCGCATCCGGACGGCCTTGCTCGCTGCGTGCTCGGCGGTGGTGGCCTGCGGTTGGCTCTTCGACGTGAAGGGCATTTCGTTGCTGGAGTTCGCTGCGTCAACCGGCGCCTGCCTGCTCGTCACCTCGTGGTGGCTGCAGAGGCAGATCTCCAAGCCTCTCGAGCAGATGCGTGACCAGGCGCTGCGCGTCGCGAGCGGTGACGTGAAGAGCGCCCTGCACATGAATCGCACCGACGAGATCGGCATGACAATGCGCACCATTGGTCAGCTGGGCCTCATGTTCCGCTGGGTCATTGACGATGTGAGCGGGCAAGTGAACAGCGCGAAGGTGGCCACCGAGGAAATTGCCCAGGGCAATGTCGACCTCAGTTCCCGAACCGAACAGGCCGCCGCAAGCGTTGAGGAGACCGCCTCTTCGATGGAGGAGATGACGGCCACCGTCAAGAACAACGCCTGCACGGCGCAGCAGGCCACCCAGCTTTCCGGCACTGCCAGTTCAGTCGCTCAAAGGGGCGGCACAGCCGTCGCGAATGTCGTCACAACAATGAACGACATCACCGACAGCTCCAAGAAGATTGCCGAAATCATTGGTGTCATTGACGGCATCGCCTTCCAGACGAACATCCTGGCGCTGAACGCAGCCGTTGAAGCAGCGCGCGCCGGTGAGCAAGGGCGCGGATTTGCGGTCGTTGCGTCGGAGGTGCGTTCGCTCGCCCACCGCAGCGCCGATGCTGCGAAGGAGATCAAGGTGCTAATCGACACCTCGGTCGAGAAGGTCGCTTCGGGCGTCAAGCTGGTCGATGACGCCGGGAAGACGATGGACGAAATCGTTTCCCAGGTGAATCGAGTCTCCAGCATGATCTCGGAAATCGCGACTGCGACAAGCGAGCAGAGCAACGGCATCTCCCAGGTGTCTCAGGCGATCGGCCACCTTGACCAGGTAACGCAACAGAACGCGGCGCTCGTCGAGCAGAGCACGGCCGCCTCCGAGAGCCTCAAGGTGCAGATGACCCGTCTGGCGGACGCCGTGGGTGTCTTCCAATGATCGGCAAACCGTTGCCATTTCGCAAGCCAGCCATTCCATTCACCGCACAGGCTGGCGGAACCTAAGGTTTGCGCAATGCCGATGAGCTGGTCGAATTGATGCTCGAGGCTTGACACCAGCTGACCAATGATTTTGCAGTGATCCTTTCATCGAAATGGCAGCCCGTGCGGGCCAATTCGGGCGTTCCGAGTTCCCTTCCGACCATCAGGAAAGTGATGAAGCTCCTGCCGCGCACCGTTCTTCGCCGTCCAGGCCACTGGCTCGGCTTCGTCATTGCCTCCTCCGCTGTTTACGCTGCCGACGTGCCCCCACCGAGCATGGGGCTGTCGGACGATGGCGCCTACGTGCTTGATGTGCGCGCACAGGTGGCATGGCCGCGTTGCGTCGAAGGAATGCAGTGGAACGGCAAGACCTGTGTCGGCATGCCGCTGCTGCTGGGACATGACGAAGCGATGGCGTTGGCACGCAATCTCGGAAGAGAGCGCGGTTTGCAGTTGCGTGTGCCGCGGGTCACCGAGTTGCAGGGGCTGGTACACAAAGCGACGCGCCCGCCCGGCTTGGACCCAACCCTGTTTCCCGCCTCGCCGCGAGGCTGGCACTGGTCTGCCACATCTTCGGTGAACACCGCACGCGTCAACCAGTACGACTACGGCAACATCATGCAGGGCCGCACTGAGCAGAGTGCCATTCACTTGAGAGTTCTGGAAGCCTGGGCGGTGAACATGTCCACCGGAGAAGCGCGGACCGACGTGACCAAGCGAACGAAGCTCCCGGTTCGTCTGGTTCTTCCGCTCGATTGACGCAGACCGCACGAAACGCCGCTTCGGGGCTGCAGGTCGAGTGAGTCGCACAACGGCAACGGGTCAAGATCGAATGGACACCACCCCTTCTCCGATGTGAGTCATCGGTGGCGGGTACGGAGGTGATGGTCGTCGCGTGCCAGAGTGGCAGCTTGACAACCACCCTGCTGAACGGAAGTCCCAAGATGCATGCCACGACGCACGAATCGGGACGTAGCCAAGCGCGTGTTCCAGATGAGATGTATTGCATCGAGGGCGATACCGGTGAGACTGTGAACCGCCGCCTCGGGCACGATGATCTGATCCCGTTTCCCAGTCGACGGGCGCCCGGTCGAGTCGCGCTGGAGGCATGCGGCGTGCGCACCCTGGTAAGGGCGCAAGATCAAAGCGCTCGGTCATCACAGCGCACACCCATCAGCGACATTCGGATCCTCGGATTCGTTGCCGCAATACGGTCGCTCATGGAGAGCAATAGCAGTTGCCGCTTGGGCATTCGTCTCAGGTTCTGAGCTGTCGCGGCCAGCAAGAACTCGTCATGCGCGCCGGTCACCCGATCAAGATGTCCCGACGCGGCACCGTGCACCAGGTGATCAGAGCCAGCGGCTCGAGCTGCACCGGCAATCGCACCCACAGTGCCCATTCTCTCGATCGGGTGTGTGCACCGACGCCATGCGCCGGGCACCTACCGCGCCGCGATCTTCGGCACGAGGCCCACGATCACGAGCACGGCTGTCGCCATCGGCAGCACCAGTCCGGCCTTGCCGGGCACGCGGCCGAGCAACACCCACAGGCCCGCCGGCCACGCGATGGCATCGATGGCTGCCAGCCATCGGCGCCCCGACCAGCAAGGCAGATCGGGCGCTGGCGCCCTCTGGACCACGATCCACACCATCACACCCTCGCTGTTTCGGAAGGACCCGACATTCTTCGCTTAGCCAATGCTTCAGGCAAGGCCGTTCGTCCACATCGCGCAGTGAGATCGGCAGAGCCAATGCATCGGCGCCCACCCTCGAAACCGCATCCGGCACGCCGCCGATGAGGGCCCCGGTCCTTCGGGTCCGGGGCTCTCGACCACCGCACCCAGTCACTCGTCGTCGCCAGTGGGGTCCACGCCGTTCCCGCGACGCGCTCCGTGTCTGCCACAGCCCAGGCACGGTGGAAGACACAACGCGGCAGGCAATACGACACGCCATCGCGACGTCGGCGCCAGCACAAGCGAGTGGCCGTACGAGGCGCGCCCCGCAGCAGGGTTCGATGCCGGCACATGAGTCGAGGAGGACGGCCGGTCGCCGAGCGAACCGAAGCCGTCTGATTCGGACGCGCCTTAAGGCGGGCTTCAGAGTCGGTTGCTACGTTGCCCCCAAACCAGAACCTTTTTGGGGAGCGCATGCGATTGCTGCTGCTGGAGGCAGACAGGGTGCTCGGCGAGTCCGCGACCAGGCATCTTCGCGGTGATGGGCACTTGGTCGACCATGCCGAGCGCCTGCGGGACGCGCGCTTGCTGTCTTGGGAATCCTACGATGTGCTGATCGTGTCCTGGCAGCTTCCGGACGGATCTGGACTGTCCTGGGTGTCTGCACTGCGCGATCGCGGGGTGGACACGGCAGCCGTGGTGGTCGCCCCACCCCATTGCGCCGTCGACTCTCTTGGAGCGGCACTGGCGGCGGGGGCGAACGACTACCTCGTCATGCCCGCAGAACTCGACGTGCTGGCCACACGCATACGCGATGCTCGACTCCGCGTCGCGGGGCTGACGACGGCGCGCCTCCGTTGTGGCGAAGTCGAACTGGACCTGATGAACCGAAGTGCCTTTCGCGGCGGCGAAAGGGTCGCCTTGACGGGACGGGAGTGGAACCTGGTCGAGGCCCTGGCCTTGCGATTCGACCACATCGTCCCGAAAACCCAGCTGGCGCTGCTGGTGCATGGCCTGGCCGCCTCGCCCGCGAGCACGGTCCTCGAGGTTCATCTGTCAAACGTCAGGCGCAAGCTCGGGCGCCGCCTGATACGCACGGTGCGAGGTGCGGGCTATCGGATGACAGCCTAGGTCGGCGGTTGCGCTGCGCGACCGGCGGATCGCGGTCTTAAGGTTGTAAGGGCAACCGCTCGCGCCGGGCGTCGCTCAAAGCGTCTCGCCGATCCATCCTTGCGGGGAACCGAGCGATGGTGTCGTCGCGCGCACGGGCCACATCAGGCAAAACCCTCAAACACATGATTGCACCCTTAAGAGCTTGGACTCGCCAGACTTCGGCCACGCAACCGGCATGGCGTGACGCCGGCCATGCGCCTCTGAAAGGACCCGATCATGATGAAGCTGCTTTTGGTTTACGGACACCTGCTCGGCACCTGCCTGGCCTTGGGAATGATGGCAATGACCGATCTGCGCCTATTGTCGCGCGTCGCGGGATACCGTGTCGTGATCGAACCCCCGTCGACCTTTGAATTGCGCGTGATCACGTCGGCGCTTGTCCTCTTGCTCACCACCGGAGCGATGCTGATCATCCTCGGTCTGCACGAGAACCCGAACTACGTGATTGGCAATGAAAAGCTGCAAGCCAAGCTCGTGCTCGTGGCATTGCTGTGCGCAAACGCGCTGGTCTTGCACCTCGGCGTCTTCCATCACCTGTCGCGCATGCGACCCGTGGCGATGTGGACGAAACGGCAACGTGACGCTGTGGCCATCTCGGTCGGACTCTCGAACAGCATGTGGCTCTACTGCGCCTTCCTCGGCATCGCTCGCACCTGGAACCAGGGCATGCCGATGCAGCTGGTGTTGCTGATCGGCCTGGCGCTGTTCGCGGCGATGGCTTGCGGCGCGCGGCTGGTGCTGGGTTTTGCCGCGCGCAACGAACCGAAGGGCAGCCCCGATTGGGTAGACCAACTCAAGCGCGTGCTCAACGAGCCGGCGCCGCCGTCGCGTGCGTTTGACGAAACCATGGTCTTGCCCGACGACGACCGTATCCGCCTGCGCCGCGCCGCCTGAGTCCTCGTCCGTCGGTGCTCTTCAGTGAACCAGTTAGGTGCTTGGTGAAGCGGGTCGACGCTGCACGTTCGATACCTGCGATTCCGCCGCTCGCAATCCACGCGGACCATGACGGCTGTGCCAGCCGTTTCCTGGCAACCGGCAGCGACTGCGCGGAGTCGCCGACCGTTTTCCGTGCATTTCGATACATGGGATTATTTCTCATTTTCGATACAATCGGCCGGGTCCGTTCCCGCACGCCGTGCCGAACCGCATGGCCGCTCACTTCAACCCCGCCCGCGCATGACTCGCAAGGTGCCATCGACTCCAACGCCGAAGCGGCCGTTGGTCCAACCCAGCGAAGAGCACATCCAGCTGGCGTTGCGCGGGGCGGTCGTGCTCATGGCACCGGTGGTGCGCTGGTTGCTCAGGCACGGGGTCTCGTACGGCAGCTTCGCAGATCGGTTGAAGACCGTGTTCGTCGGCGCTGCGCGCGAGGAGTTGGAACGCAGCGGGTCCAAGACCACGGTGTCTGCACTCAGCGTGCTGTCGGGCGTGCACCGCAAGGATGTTCGCGCGCTCGTTGAAGCCGGCAGTGCGGCGGCTGACCCCGACCCGGAAGGGTCTCGCAGCGTGCCGCTCGCATCGCAGGTGTTCACGCGCTGGATCACCGACAAGGTCTATCGCGACCGCTCCGGCAAGGCCCTGCCCTTGCCGCGCGCCGGGGCCAAACGCAGCTTCGAAGCGCTGTGCACCGGCATCTCGACCGATGTGCACCCGCGGACCGTCCTCGCAGAACTCGTTCGGCTCGGCCTCGCGCGCGTCGACGCCGAGACCGATGTGGTCGTGCCGATGTCCGCGGCCTTCATTCCGTCCCGCCACCTTGACGAGATGACCAGCCTGTTCGCCATCCGGGTGGCGGACCACGTGGCCGCGGCCGTTCACAACCTGACCATGCCCGGGCCCAAGTTCCTGGAGCGCAGCGCTTGGGCCGACGGCCTGAGCGCGGACTCGGCGGTGCGCCTGCACGAGGTGTCGCGCGAGGCCTGGGAGCGCGCATTCGAGACCGTCGTCGAACAGGCGCGCGAGCGCGTCACCGCCGATGCGGTCAACGGCGACAGCGCGAACCACCGAATCCGGTTCGGTGTCTACTTCTTCAGCGAGCCCGTAAGAGGCGGCGTGGCAAGACAGCCCGCGTCAGCACCTGCTCCGCGAACAAGCGCGCGCAAGACCGCGCCTGCGGCGAAAGATGGCCGCCACAAGACACGGAGGATCTCTTGAAAACACGCGCCCCCCATGCAACGCCCTGGCGTCTGGTCGCCTTGTCGATCAGCACCTTCATCATCGTGTCGTGCGGCGGCGTCGGCTCCGATGGCACTGGCGCACCGCCCCAGGCCCTGGGCAACGGGACCGTCACCGGGTTCGGCAGCGTCATCGTCGACGGCGTGGCTTTCGACGACCGAAGCGCCGCCACGGTGACCGAAGTCGAGCCGGGCAAGGAGGTCGTGACTGAAACGCGGCTCGGCGACCGCCTCGAAGTCGCGTCCGCATCGGTCGGCGTGGCCAAGACCTTGCGCGTCGAGCCGACCGTCGTCGGCAGCGTGTCGGCGCTGGTGACCAACGGTTTCCTGGCGCTCGGTCAGACGGTTCTCGTCAACACCGATGCGGGTCTCGGCCCGGTCACCCAGCTCGACGGTTATGCATCGGCTGCCGATGTGCGGATCGGTGACACGGTCGAGGTCCACGGCGTCTACAAGAGCGTCGGCACGGCGCAGGTCGTGCAGGCGACACGGATCGTGAAGCGGCTCGACACCCCGACGTTCATTCGCGTCGCAGGGCTGGTGCAAGGCTTGAGCAGCGGTCCCCCAAAGCAGTTCAAGGTCGGAGCGTTGACCATCGACTACAGCGCCGCCACGCTTGCGCCGAACGGCGCGATGCTCGCCGACGGCACCGCCGTCGTCGCGTTCGCCCCGCCTGATCACCTCGCCGCCCAGAGCGACGGGTCGCTGCGCCTGACCGCCACCGCGTTGCGCGTGAAGGGCCTGCGCAGCGACGGCCTCGACACATACGCCAGTGGCATCGTCTCGCAGCTCGACATGGCGGCCGGCCGCTTCAAGCTGGACGGGCTGACGGTGAACTACTCGCCGACGAATGTCTCGCCCGCCGGGGTGTCGCTGGCGAATGGCCAGTACGTGCAGGCGCGCGGCATGGTCGGTGCGGACGGCGTGCTGGCGGCAACGCTGGTGACCGTGCGCGATGGCAAGAGCCAGCCCGAATCCGAACTGACGGGCACGGTGGTCGGCTTCGACGGCCTTGCTGGCACGTTCTCGGTCCGCGACGTGCTCGTGACAATCGGCAGCGCCTCGCTCGAGGCCTGCCCGTCGGGCGGACTCCAGGACGGTCTGTTCGTGGAGGTCGAAGGCGCGATGAACACGTCGGGCGTGACCGCCAAGGAGATCCATTGCACCAGCGAAGCGGCCGATTCGACCGTCGAGCGTGAGGGCATGGCAAGCGCAGTCGACATCTCGGCGTCGAGCTTCACCTTGCTTCGCACCGGCAGCACCTCAGTGCCCGTGTCGTGGACCGCCCTGACCTACTTCGGCAACGTCACGCCGCAGACGCTGAGTGGCGTCAAGGTCGAGGTCGAGGGCGTGCTGAGCGGCGGCGTGCTGCAGGCGTCGAAGATCAAGCGCGACGACTGAACCTCGGTGCCACACAGTCACCGCAGGATCGGCTCACCCTCGAACGCGGCAACCTCCTGCGCCGACACGTAATGGACTTTCACGGGTATGGCGACCCGCGCCGGAACGATCAGCCGACTGTCCGGCGGCTCCAGCCAGCTCAGCACCTCCGCAATCCGTCCGCGGAAGGCGGCCTCGAGAGAGGTGGCGAGCGCCGTCGATCCCTCAACCGGGTCCGAGGTCGTCCGGAAGGCGATCCGGGTCGGGTTCAACACGTCGACCTCGATGACGAACGACAGCTCCGAGGGCTGGCCCGGCGCCTGCGGCGGGTAGCGCACGGCGGCGAGCAGTTCCTTCGCCACCGTGCCGGCATAACCCACCGAGTAGTCCCACGCGTCGATGCGATCGTCGGACGCCCCTTTGCCGGTGATCCACGCGCCGGCGTTCGCGTAACTCTGCGGCACGCCCCAGCCGCGGCCGAATCGGCGGGCCAGCCGCGCCGCGGCCACACGGCTTCCGGCCCGCGCCGCCTCGCCCAGGTATTGAACCGCCTTGGCGTCGTCCTTGGCCACACACCGACCGGCTTCGTGAAGCGCTGCGGCCGCGAGCATCGCGTCGGCGCGCCGCTGTTGCAGCCCTGCGTTCAGCTCAGCGAGCACCGCGGCACAGGACCGCGGCGCGTCAGCGGCCGGTGCCTCTCGCGCCGATGCGCCAGCGCTCGCGCCGAACAGTGCGAGCACACCGAATGTCGTCGCCGCGACCCGACCCAAGGTTGCCTGCATTCGCACCGCGCTCAGTCGCCCAGGAAGCGCTGCGCATCCAGCGCCGCCATGCAGCCGGTGCCGGCGCTGGTGATGGCCTGGCGATAGACGTGGTCCTGCACGTCGCCGGCGGCGAACACGCCCGGGACGCTGGTCATCGTGGCCATGCCGCCGAGGCCGCTCTTGGTGATCAGGTAGCCGTCTTTCATCTCCAGCTGGCCCTTGAAGA
>Ga0307509_10004746_pt1 | contig 19390 bp, 21 predicted proteins | sample 10_EM_MG_FD_202245 | JGI IMG/M metagenome (GOLD analysis project Ga0307509, IMG submission 202245) | Populus trichocarpa ectomycorrhiza microbial communities from riparian zone in the Pacific Northwest, United States - 10_EM | ecosystem: Host-associated > Plants > Roots > Unclassified | place...
AGGAGGGTAGATGGCTTAACGTCAACCCCTAGGCAGTAGCCATGATGGGGGAAGAGAGGTGGGTGGGGGATAGTGACGATGATTTCCCGTGGTGTTGAGATTTCAATCGCCGGAGGTGGAGGAGAGAAGGTTCGTGGCCTACCTCTTGGTCGGAACCAAGCGCCTTATATAGGCATCTTCCCACAACCCTAACCCTGGTGACTTATCACCTTGCGCTACACAAACCTCTATGACTGGTAGTGAGTCATAGCGCGAAATCCATCGATAACTCATATAAGTCATCGCACAACATTCCGTTAACCAATCAAAACTCATAAACCAAGTCATGTGCTCAAACGAGTCACATGCGTGACACCCATGACTCATAATGTGAGTCATGTGCGAAAGTCATTACATCATATGACGTCACAATCGTGAGTCATGAAACATTCAACCAATCATATTATAACAATGACTCGCAAGTGTGTAGTCATGTGAGAACTATGAGTCAAGTGATGTCATAGTGTAAAATCCAACATACCTTATGACTCATAAGTATGAGTCATGTGAAATCTGCCTTGCTTAGTCACGATTTGTGACAGTATCAGGGAGGTTGGAGAACCTGGGCATAATCCTACCGACGACCAATTTCTTAGACCACTATATGGTGCGCAGCATGGCATTCTCTGGGAAGGACTTCGAGAGCTGGGCCTTTGCGGCTTTGATCAACTTAAAGTATCCTTGCTTGGAGAGTTTGGCTACTGCCCTGTCTTGGGGATCGTTTGAGGCTCGTGCCTTTCGCGAGGATGTGGGGAATTCTTTTGGCACTGTTGATAGTAGCGGCGACCACCTTGGCTTTGCTCTGACGGAGGGGCGTCTGAGAGGGGTGTATGCTTTTAGGAGCGAGACCAGGGTATTGAGGTGTAAATCAAACCAATTTTCCAACAAGTGTGTGGTAGGGAGGTCTGAAGGGGGGGGAACCTTTACTTCCTTGGGTCCAGTCTTATGGGGTAGCTAAAACGGTAGGATGCTGAGTTAACTAGGGTTAGGATATATGAGATAACAGATTAATTGTCAGGAAAGCTCATATGTAATTGTTTGATAAAGGTAGGGAGATGAAGTGTAGTCAAATATCAAAGAGTTAGGCCCTGTTTGGCAGGCCAACTTTTGTAAGATAACACCTTACAAATCCCGGTTTGTAAGGTTTCCCAAACTGCATTTTGTAAGGTGTGCCAAGCCGTAGTTTGTAAGGTATAGTTTGCTAAACAAGAGAAGGAACTTTTATAAGGTAGACACTATACATGTGTGGCTACTCGGGCTCAACCATAAACAGAAGTGGAGAAAATAACATTATTAGAGTAGTAAATCGAGTTTATTAGGGTAAACCCCCATATGTACTAGTCACTAGGCTGTTTTCAAAACTCTCTTAAACCCTAAACTGCGCTGCTTCCAAACCAAAGTTCATCAGGTTCCCACACTCTACCTTTCAAACAATGTGCTGCCAAACACGGTTTACCTTACAAACTGCATTTTATAAGGTACACCTTACAAACCGCAATTTGTAAGGTGTTACTTTATAAAGGTTGGCCTGCCAAACAGGGCCTTAGAATTTAACTCGCTAACTTGTTATATTGTTAAGGTCTCTTCTCTGTTGCTTGATGCCTGTTGAACCACCTGGGAAGAGGCCTACTGCTAGGAGATTTTTATAGTATTTGGAATCTTGGCCCTGATTTGTATGGGTCTTGGCGCCAAGCCGTCCGAATATTAAAAAAATCCCCCAGTAGTACTATTTATACTAATGTTTATGCTACTTCGACTTCTTTAGTTAACAACTATCATCATAATAATTCAGGTCATGAGAATAAATTGTGAACACCTTTTAACTATGAAATCGTACGCAGCTCAACTTAGAAAACCTCCCGAACTGCTATTTCATCTGAGAGTGTCCCTAGTTCACCAGTAGACAGTTTTCCATCTCTTTGTCATAATAGACAATGTATGAATATGTGGTCCAAATGTCTACATACCAATAGTAATATGGAATATGAAGTGATTAGTTCCGATATCTAGCTATCAGAGCATTATGCAGGTAATGTATACGCAAATTGAAAATGAGAGGAGTAGTGTTCTCTAAATATCATTCCAATTAGTCAAACATATTTTGAAACATGCTTTTATCCAGTGTTCCGAGGTGTCTTCCAGATGTAACTGGGAAGCTCGTACCATCGAGGACACAGGTTCAGAAATACGGGTATCTCATGAAGCCGTATATCTCACTCTTAATATTAGGTAATCTATTACAACCAGGGTAATAGCCAGAGTAATATGGAGCAAATATTATGGCCGAAATCTGGGATGCTAGGAATCTAACAGAAATCAGCTGCCTGTTGGAATCGATCAATTTAGTCTTACTCCGATTAGACCTCTTCATGACAAATATCATAATCATATCTCATAGTTGCCCGGCGGGCAAATGAACCTACGCTCTATCCGCAACTATTCCACTCTTCATAAGCAGACTGTAGAATCCACAATATTGAGCTGATACAGTTCTGTTATAGCATTCTTTGCTGTAAGCGGATACTGAGATTGGCATCTGCAGTACTTTGCTCGGATCTGCAAATCACTGAACAGCGGCTCTATTTAGTCTCTAATAGGATATGGGTTATCAATTAAGGGTAAGTTACTTGGTCAATTGAGGGCAGGGTAGCATCAGCAAAGTTGCAAAAGTCTAATTTGGTCTGGATATTGCTGCAAGAGGTGCATACCTTTTTGGCCAGGGGAATTGGGCCTGGAAATAGATTCATGAAGCTCATTCAGTTCCACATCTAGTCATGGAATTTGGCTAGAATGGCACGCTCAAGCCTGGTTGCCATATTTCATCTACTGCTAGCTTGCTGTCCTCCACTATGCAATTCCCACAGGGTTGAATCTAGGTGACTTGGGTTTATCACAGGCATCGCAAGGGGTTTCAAGTCTCTGAGCGAATGGGAGGAAATTGCAGATTTAAAACTGTTTTAGCTAACTTGTATGGGAGCAGACATTCTCTGCCCAGGATAACTAATCCTCCTGCTGGAATTCTGGATATTCCGAGGAGTGATTTGTAGTGCCAAGCACTCCGAGCTAAGAAACTCACACACAATTGGTCGCTGTGCTCCCCAGGCTGATGAATTTTTTCTATCGTCCTCATCCTGGCCTAACTGATTGTCATCACTCTTCTCACTCTCCTCACTCTCCCATCATTACCCTCATATTCTCCATTATTACAGTCTAGACTCTCATCTACTAAGTCTAAGACCTGCTGCTGGTTGTACAGGACGGGCTCTGGTACCGGGAGTTGTGAAGAAGCTAGCTCCCCTATAACATCCCTCCTTTTACCTACAGCAGCTCCAGTCATAACTGAGGTAATACTCGGTGATATTGTTGTGGTTAATCCGTCTCTAGACCTAGGTCCCCAGCGAGGACTAGTGAGAACCTCTGTTAAGCTTTGCCTTTCCTTTCTCGATGCATTCGTTTGCTCCACCATAAGATACTGCTGTTGTTGTGATATAGTATGGAGGCAAATAGTGATAGAAGAGAATTGCAGTACATGATATTAATGTACACCTACTGTCAGGAAGTCTCTATGGGGAGGTAGGTAAGAGCACGATATGGGGTGTGAACTTGGAAGATTGAAATGGTCTGCCTGGCTTCGATAGGAACAAAGATCATTCACAGTTCATTACTCGCTTGAATGTCTACTGGCATCAGCACACACCGTGCATCCAAATTGCAGGTTGGTACCCAATATAGGAATTTGCATCTGAAGACTTGACTGTAGTGCGATTGGACTAGGGCAATACAAGTGTTAAGGACTTGGGGTTCTTCGATGAGATGAAAAAGGGTTCATCAGCAAAAGAATACTACCCTAGCGGGAATAGCTTACCTAATATTTAAGAGTGAGGTATATAGCTTCATAGGAGTACTATATATTCGAACCTATGCTCCTGAAGTTACGAGCTTCCTAGAGCCATTTGGAAGACGACTTAGACGACAACATGAGAGCACGTTTCAAGATAGGTTTGACTCATTGGAAAGATGTTTAGAGAACTCTACTGCTCTCATTTTCTAGTTGCATATGCATTAGCTGTATAATGCATTGATAGCGGGATATCAGAACTGATTACTCTATATTCCATGTTACAATTGGTATGTAGGCATTTGGACCGCATATTCATATATAGTCTATCATAACAACCAGATCGAAGACTGTCTACTGGCGGAGTAGGGACAGCCTCAGATGAAATAGGAGTTCGGGAGATTCTCTGAGTTGAGCTGGGCAAGTGTCCGGGTTAAATGGTGTTCGCACTTTGTTTTGACAAACTGAATTGTTAAGGAGATACTTCTTAACTAAAGAAGTCAAAGTAGCTTAAACATTAGTATAAAAGGTAAGCCTCTCCCTTGGTGGTTGAAGAATCATCAAGTAACGGAGAAGAGACCTTAACAATATATGGAGTTAATTGAGTTATATTCTAACTCTTGGATATTTATCTACGCTTTATATCTTTACCTTTATCAAACCAGTAGCTACGAGCCTTCTTGACTAATAATCCGTTATCTGGAATATCCACGGCCTAGTTAGCTCGGAATCCTACCCTGTTTGCTACTCCTGTAACAAAAGAATACCCTTTGTTCTGTCTCTCTCCGCTCACCCTATTGGCCGAAGGTTCCAGGCGCTTATAACATAAACTGCAGTTCTGAGTATGTCTGCCCAGGCTTATTTCATTGCGAAGTTAAAGGGCTGCGTCTAATGCATGCCGATAGTGACTTGCGCATCTTGATGCATTTGATAAGGCCTCATCAGCAAAAAAGGTGTTTGGTCTAGATGGATAGGCATTGCATCGAGACGCAGGAAATCCGCCTGCAGCATCCTGTCCGCCCAGCATGCCCTCAGAGGGCCCCAGCAGAATGGTTGCATCCTAGTCTGTTGGGTGCAATACAACCCGCATCCTGTCCGCCCAGTCCACCTGGATGGTCCATTTCACACCATAAGTCGCCTGAGGAACACGAAGGTAAGTGACCCATGAGGGTCTGCATTGGGGAACTCTCCCTGCCCCTGATGGCCTCTACTTACAACGGACTACTTCATCACCAGGTAAAGGCTATTCAGACGAAAAAGGATCTTAACATAGGATGACTAACCATCTATTGTCCCAGTAATGACCCAAAACATACCCCTTATTTGATCACTGCTAACACCACTCTCAAAAGCTTTCTAGGTTCTTTCACACCTTAAATCAGGCTTCATGATCGAATCAGTGGAACTATTGAATATTATCAACCTTGGGAGAGGGGCATGGTCTTCTATCCAGATTGACAGTATTGATTAGCCCTGAGCGAGCGGATTCCAATGAGGCCCTTCCTGACTCTAGCGGACATCGGCCAGTGCCGGGTGAGGTATCTGCCTTTTCTTCCTGCTGACCTCTATAGCTATGCGTACGCTTCGGAACCTATACCATTCGATTCCCCTTCCCGAGCGGACTCCAATAAGACCATTCCCTACTCTGGCCGACATCTGCCCCCAGAGATATCTGCCTCTTTCATCCTGCTGACCTCTCTAGCTATGCGCACGGTTCGAAGCCTATAGCGTTCGATTCCCCTCAACCGGCGGATTCCAATGCCGCCTGTCCCGATGCTGTCTGACCACTAGTTGAAGGATTATCCATACTTTTGTACTTGAGTTCCCTGGGCAAGTACTTTCAAATTGTTGGCTACTGAGTGCTACAGGCATGTGGACTCTTCGAGACCTATACCATTCAATTCCCCTCACCTAGCGGAATCCAACACACTCTGTCCCGCTGTCCGCCAACTGGCTGAATGGCTATCCATACTTTTGTACTTTAGTTCTCTAGGTCAGTACCTTTAAATTGTTGGCTACTGAGTGCTACAGGCATGCGGACACTTCGAGACCTATACCATTCAATTCGCCTCACCGGATGGAATCCAACCCACTCCGTCCCAACGCTGTCCGACCACTGGTTTAAGGGTTATCCATACTTTTGTACTTTAATTCTCCAGGCTAACCTACTTTCAAATTGTTAGCTAGTGAGTGTTACGGTTTTCTAGACTAGCTTTAATCAATATATTCCTATTTTACTATATAAATGACTCAAATAAGTAAACATGAGTAATACCTGGTAGACCTTTCAGGACAACTCTCACCGTATTTGGATATTCTCCACAGTTTTCACTAACTCAGTCAAAGTCCTCGAAGGTTAAGCTCTTCACTTAGGAGGTATCCGAAGATAGCCAGTTACACCTGAGTACTTCCACCATTCTATTATGGCATTGGGTTCCGTCTGGAGAACCTTTCTGCATCTGGTACCTTCTGAGTCCTTGGTTGCATCTGGTGGGTCTGGGTAGTATGGACCCCTGTCCACTAGCACCTGGTAAAAGACTGCACACCCAGGATATGAGTTTACATTCTATGCGCCTGGACCGCCGGACGCAGAGGGAGTACGGAATGCGTCCGGGTATAACGTTTTGTTTTTGCTGATGTCGTTTACGTCCTTAAGCCTTTGACCCCCGCTAGCACAGCCACCCCCCTGGTACTCTACCCCCAGCACCCAGCCTTTTCATCCCTTTGCTCCCAATGCATCCATTTCCATGCTGCCCTTTTGTGGACGTCTTGCAGCCACGAGATCTCTCCTCCCTGCCTACTCCCCTCATACGCCTGCCTGCCAGCTTTCTTTCCATAATGTCCTCTGTCCTTTAACCCCGTCACTAGTCTCTCCCTGAATCCATTTCTCATCAGAAACCCCACCGGAATCACCCCCGTTTCTCCCCCACTCCCGGATTCCTTCACTCCTCTCACTTATTTAGCTGACGTTTTCCCGTCATTCCTTCCGCCGCCCTCATCTCTCCCATCATGTTTAACACTCCTCCTCCAGACTCTTATCCCACCCCATCTTCTCCTATATCCGGCGGACATCTCCCCTCTCGTGCTCTTTCGTGCAGCTCTCTCCTCAGCTCTCCACATCCTATCTCATCAACTCTATGCTTCTCTTCCTCTTCCCTGCCTCTTACAGTCCCCTCGCTGGGTCCCACAGTCTTCCCCAGCTTCTCACACCCCCCAGACTTATTCTTGTGCCTGTCAACCTAGACCTACCGGTTAGACGACCAACTCAAACCTCTACAGTTTATTACCATCTGCCCGACACATTCTGATGCCTTCTGAAGTGACAATTGCCCCATAGATGTCTTACTTATACTTGTGCAGCTTATAACAATGCACACAATCTATTCTCATGCCTTTCCTGCCCACCGGCCTAAAGACTACTATTCTTTTAGTATTCCTGACCCTATTAGCATGCGTAATTTAATTTAATTTTATTACATATCTATACACGATCAGGGAGTCATGATAAAACCATTCTCCGTATCCTCTTTCTCAGATTCTTCAAAATCCAATTCCGCATCCCCAGGGTGTAGAAACTCCGCTGCACCAATCAATGCTCTCAGATTCAGCCTCTGTTCTGGCGGCGGTTCATGCTGACCATGTCCTCCTATATTCACGAGGCAGCCAGCGGCCACCAATTCATGCAGCTCTATATTATTACCAAACTCCCGCCTCAATGCATCCTTAGCATTGTCATTTTCCACGATCCACTCGACCTGCTTTGCGGACTCCTTCGCAATTCTGGCCGGAAATGTTAGCCTTATCGGCTCGATTATTCAACATTGCCAAACTCTCCCCATTTTACGCCTTGATTGTGTCTGCCGTTCCAGCAGGACTATCTTGCTGTTAGCTGACCTTTCACACAACTCGCTTTCCAAAAGTGTTCAGATGCCCTGGCCATGGGGGGATCTGGACACTTTCGAAATCTGCCCCCCCATAAGTGGCCCTTGTGAAAGCCACATTATTGATACAAATGCCAGTTGGCCAACATGACAGTGAATGACATAACATGGCGGGTGTCAGATAGATAAACGGCTCTGGATTTTATTTAGAAAACCCTCATCTGTTATGTCTTTCCTGTTTGGGCCAGCGTAATATTGAGCCAATATCACAACCTGAATCTGTGGTGTTAGGAATCTAAGAGAAATTTGCAGTCCCTCAGGTTAGATCAATTGTGTCTTATTTCGATTAGAAACAATTGCGACAAATTTTTAAATGATCCCTCAGAGTTACCAGCCGTACAAATAAACCTATCCTCCGCCAGTATGTATTCCACTCTTTGTAGCCAGGCTGTAGGACACACCATATTGGGCTTAAAGAGTTCTGTTATAGCGTTCTTTGCTATATGCAGATACTGAGATCTGACTCCGTTATGATTGGCCTAGATGTGCAAATAAATTACCAGCGGCTACGGCAGTTATTTGAGGATAGGATGTCGGTTATCAATTAAGGGTAACATATCTGGTCATTTGAGACCAGGGTACCATCCAAGTCAGCAAAGTAGGGAAAGGCTAATTTGGTCCCCGGATCGCTTCAGGATGTGCGGACTTCCTCGGTCCGGTTAATGGGACAGGATATGGACTGACCAATATCCTCCACTGTCACATTAGGGCACGCGATTTGGCGTACAGATCAGCGAAAATTAAGCCTGCGTCTGAGGTGCGGGCACCGCGTCCGGATGCATCGGACGTTGTTTTTCCGTCCTCTGGGTCCACAGCGTCCGGACGCCATTCACAATGCCGATTGCGTCCTGACGTGAGGTCAGACCTTACCCACATCCCACTGCCACCCCACATCTCCTGCTCTACTCCCGCCCCTTATCTCATGTCCTGACGTCTTTTTTCCTGCCTCGCATCTCCGCAGCATCCGGACGCCTCCCCAAGGTACCCCCTTTTCCTTCTGCTTCCAGGCGTGCTCATAACAACTTGCCGCCGATATCACCCTAGTCATTCCTGCCGGTATGCCTCCTACTACTACTATCGTGCATAATTTGTTGCTTTCTAGATGTTTCTATTCCTCTATGTCTATATCTCTACTATATACTTGTCTATTATACACGTTTATCGTCTAGTCGTGATCGTGACGCTACATCTCTGTCAGGGAGCGATGTAGCCCACAACTAGGCTATGTCGCTCCTAGTGTTCGTTACGGGGCAGGGCGGGGCGGGTTTTCACTCGCCAGGTCCCGCCCTTACACTGGGCCAGAGGGGCTATTTTTAGGGTAATCCCCGCCCCGCCCCCGCCCTGGGCCCACCCGCACTCATTCCCTGGATGGGGCCCCCTTTGTTACCACCCATTGTTAGTGGGGACCCGTCTGGGGTATGGATGGGGGGTGGGCCTGAGCGGGGACGGGGGCAGGGAATGCCGAAAAAGACACCCGCTCCCCAGGCCGTTGAGCGGGGCATGGCGGGAAAAGGGCCGCGGGCCCACGTTTTCCGGGGCGCCATCCGCCCCGTAACGAACTCGAGTCGCTCCCTGAGTTTATTTCATTATACAAGCCCCCTCTATGATTCTAATAGATCTCATTAAATGTGCGTAAATCGATCCGACTGTTGACAAGCCAGCGCCGGTCTGTCTCCAGTATCAGATGCGCCAGGCCTAAGATCGTTCCGATATCCACAATTGTGAGCTCAGGGGTAACGTCTCTGAGCTGAACGGTTACCAGACAGTGTACGTCCGACGGTCGTCCGGAGTCTACCAGGCTTATGAATTGAACCCCGGCGAGGCGATAGACTGTATCCTGCTGCATATAGCGCGACCGGATTTTGAACAGAGCTATGAGCCTTGCCGGGAGATGACCCATGAGGGCACGATCCATATTCTCCCCACCAGCCTGTATCCAAAAGCAATCGTTCCGACTGGTCTGGTTACCCAAGAGTGGAGCACCCGTGCATCGGGCCCTGAGGATGTTGTAAACACCTGACTGCAGGAACCCAAGAACCGGGATCTCCAGTTATGTCAGTAGTTCCACCGGCAAAGCTCGAAGTATGGCCGCATTTTCCGGCAGTCGGCGCTCGGGAGGCAGGCTCAGTCGGCTATATCGTATCAATTCCTGACAAATCGTCTCTGCGGATATATCGCATGCTCTGCCAAAATCAACGACGTCGTGGATATTATGACGACGTACCTTCAAAATCCTACGATGGCCTGCTGGGGTTGGCGCGGGCCTGCTCTTCTCTAAATGTTCTACTACCTCAGTTGGTAAATCAGCTCCTGCACGTTGAAGGAATTCCAAGTTCAAAATTCTCATGCGGATCGCATGTTGTCGACCGTAGCTGCTTAGTATCTGTCGTGCTGCGTCGATTTTATTTGAGCGTCGCCATCCATCCTTGATTTGCTCCTTATGTGCGAGCTCTCCATACTCGGTAGAATACATGGGAATATTGCCGAACATCTAGATGTGATCGCGAAAGTGACTTATTAGATGCATCTTAACGAAGTTGAAATTAGATTCGGAATGTATCAATTCCATATGTTGGTCGTTCTCTTCTTCACGATCGTCGTCACGGCTCTGGCGCCGTTGGGATGGGGGCACTCGCTCCCTCATCTGGGCTCTCTGACGACGCAGCTCCTTGCGCAACTCATCAGCCTTCTCTTGCGTCCGTTTGGATATGCGAAACTCCAAGAAGATGTCCTTCGTCTCGTGGAACTGCGTCGCATATTCTTCCATATAAGATATAGTCTCGGGTGTGTGACTTCGGTATTGAGCCATCATGGTGAAGTCAAGCAGTGACCTGACACAGGTGAGCGCACGTCTGAAGGGTTGCACCTGCGTACTATCAGGCTGTCTCAACGCCACAGCGAGAACTCCCAACAAACAACGCCCGAGATTCCTCATCTCTTTTCCTTGCCACTGCGTAACCTCCCTGTAGGCCTTTTTGGGGACAAAGAATCCCGGGTAAGGGGGCAAAGCTTTCCAGGCGTCGTCGAAGGCCTGCTGTCGCGCATGTTTTTTGAGAAATCCCTGAATCCAGTCCATCATATGCTTGAAGAGTCCTAGATATATTGTATGGAGCATATCCGGCTTGTGCAGATCAGGCGTCGAAACTCTCACGAGTCCTTGAAAAACGTTTTGCCCCCTCTTGATACCATGAGTTTCATTCGTGTAGCGAGCGTGAGCAGCGTCGTGGGTCTCGGAATCTAGGGACGGGTTTTCGCGTTCGTAGCGTTCGTATCTTGCGTAATCTCTAGCACGATGGTGGCCGGCTCGGCTTCCTAATTCTTCTGGAGGCACCTCACATTTAGGACAGGCGTTGGATTTGATCCCGTGTAGGGTAACGTTTTCCATATGGTCCGCAATCCACCCTGACATTATCGGGAAGCATCTCCGGATCTTGCCGTCAGCACAATCAATAGGGGCGCCCTCCCGCGCCGCACCGTTCAATGGCGCAAAAATGAGTTCGAATACGCCACGGAGTGTGTCGGCATTTATCAGTCTCTGGAGTTTGTCGGCCCTAGAGGACTTTGCGAGCTTGGGCGGAATGGGCAATAGCCCAAGAAGCAGAATCGCCATTGATCCAGGTCTGTTACGTATTGTCGACGGAAGATTTCCGATCGTCATATAAACCGGCCATGCTTTCTTGTCTCCGGAGAAGTTGGTGAGATTCGTCTGATCTGACATCCCAATGATTGGAACCACAGTCGCCCCTTCCGGGAGTGTTTCCTGTGATCTATTAGTATGCTTTCACATAAAAGAGACTACGCGGCAGTACTTGGACGTCCCACCACCAGTCAGCCGTATGCATTTCTGCATAAATTCTCTGTCCGCTCTGGTCGTATTCACGGCGTGGCGCATAGACCAAGTCATCACGATAGGCTATCTGGCGAAGAAGATATCTCACGCAGTCTAGGACGTTCCGATAGAAGAATGGTAATGTTCTCTGACCGTCCTCCACATGTCCCTCCAACCATTGCAGATACGGGCTATACGGATCCAAGTGTCGGAGAAGATTCTCCAACGTATGCATAGAGCTATAGCCGACGGATGTCGAGTTTCCGATACCATTCGAAAAGTAATCGTTAATCCGCGTCTTTGAGACTTTGCTCTCAATGAACCAAGATGCAAGTTTGAAACCTTGTGCAGAAGCAAACGGAGCCCATGGGTTCTCGCACAAATCCCTGCATTCTTCCTTATACTCTTTAACCTCTCCAATGGCTTCCCCGGCGCCCGGATAATCCTCCTGTTCCGCAGCGACTGGGTACGTGTTGTCCTCGAGTACTTCTGTTTCGGGTTCCCGCCTAAGCGTATCATCAGGTGCGTCGCGCTCACTACCGGCTGTATCTCCGGCAGGATCTGATTCGTAGTCTGAATCGGAGTGTTCGATGGGTTCGTTGGCGTCAGATAGGTCGGTCCCCCGGTCGGTAAGGACGTCCGCAGGTGGATTCCGTATGGTGGATGCGAGTACGATATCGAGATTTGCATGCGCACTTCGCAAGTGTGTCTCGTATGCGCCTGCACGCTCGTATCTTTTGCGACAAAATGAACATTTGACCGGCATAATGGAATTCGGCGCCGCCGATTTCGGGAGTCCAGTGTGGGTGATAGTAGTGTGATGTTGTCGTCGTCTCGATGTTAACGCGTGCGGATGACTGGAGATGCTGGGCCTAGCGCTGTGCACACTGATCTATCACCAGCCGTCGAACAGGTTTAGCGTTGTGTGTCGCGACGTCACGTGGTATCAGCTGGTTATCATCTTGCGTTCACAGGAAACGACTGAAACACTAATGGACGCCCGAGGTGTCAGTTCTTGATGCATCTTAATTCTTGAAAACAATTCAAACAATTCATGATTCTTTCAAACCATCTTGAATGTCTGAGAGTTGTATATATAATGTGGGTTGATCACGACAGCAGCAAGTTCATACCAAGGATAATCCGACATCCACAACATCCACAACATCCACAACATCCTCTATATTCACAAGACTAGAATCTCCAAATCAACTATCAATATAAACAAACCCTCAACGGACATGGCGCAAAATATCATCATGCAGTACACATTCATGCAAAATGCTGGAGTCCTTGCGCCGGGACAGACAGATCAACTCCCGCCTAGTTCGCTTCAAGGGGCAATCAGCATGCATCGCAGCAACCCAGGCAGTGGAGCGATTAGCGATCATAAGCTAATCATGGGCTTCACACAAGTCCAGGCTCAAAAGAAAATGTACACAGAGTGGCGGAATTGTGCGAAGGATCAGATGATAGCAAGGGGCTTTGCGCCAGCAGGGTGAACGGGTAAAGATTTCCCTGACACTGACTTCCTGCCAATATACACAGGCATGAGGACCTTGCGTCCTGCCTGCGATCTCATCGTCTCCGCAGTGGCAGCCAATGATATACATCGTCTAGAGGAGATCACAGAGGCAGTCGTGGAACTGGTTAAGGACAGTTGCCGGAAGTTGAATGTGACAAATAACAAAGGCAAAATGGTAGTGCCAAATCACGCAATCCCCCATGGGTAGGTCGTCGTGCACGCATCGTTACTACCGCCAGGGGCCCCAAATCAGTGGAGGGCTGCGACGACTATAGGAAACCCAGGTGAACTTCTTCCAAATCCTCCCCCAGCCCAGGTCCCTGCAGGCGGACATCTCGGACAGGCTCCTCCGGGTGCGGCTGGTCCAAATGTCCCGGCTGCCGGACAACTAAGCGTCCCGGCGGCCAGACAACTCGGCGTCACTGCTGCAGGACAACTCGGCGTCTTTGCTGCCGGACAACTCGGACAGGCTCCCCCAGGTTCGGCTGTTCCAAATGTCCCTGCTGCCGGACAACTCGGACAGGCTCCTCCGGGTGCAGCCGGTCCAAACGTACCTGCTGCACAAGTCAACGTCCCTGGTGCCGGACATCTCAGATAGGTTCCCCCGGGTGATGTTCCTGCGGCGGGTCCGGATGTACCTGTTCAACCAGGTAATGATCCTGCGCACCCACAAATGGTACATGATTCAAGTTCACCGGATAATGACCGCGCGCCGGCGCAAATATTACCTGATCCACCGCATAATGGCCCCACGGCAGTCCAAAACCAACCTGTTGGCCGGGGCCTTCCCCCGACACCCAACCGTAGGCCCACAGGTTACTCACTTCCTCAATCATCAGCCTGTTTGAGGTTTTTACTTACTGACTTATGAGATACAGATTGGAGCGCTCTACTTGGGCGTCCGCGCCCCTTCCGTATCGTTTATGTCCTGCCGTCACGACGTGGTCTGGCACTATCCCAGTTTGAAAGGAATAAGGTAAATATCGCCCCAAACAATAACTTACTCCATTGGCGTCCCCCTCATGTCAATGGGGTAGAGTTCGCCGAGTTGGATTCCAATGACACCCGTGGAATGTCAGCTGTGATTTACAAATCCTTACCTCACCACCGGTTCCGCTACATACTTGGCGCTACAGGCGAAGGGCGTAGAAGGTTACGTAGGTCTCCTATGCGAGAGTTGGATAGCATGGATTATGTCTCCATCGACAGCGATGAAACCGTAAGAGCTTGGCTCCTTCCAAATCCCGTGCTCGACGAGCCGCTGGATCTCATGGTGTACTGTTACCGTGATCGGGGTTCAGAGCGGCAAGACACCCCGGCGCTGAGGAGAGTCGACTATCGCAATCAAAATGACGTCCGAAACTGGGCCCATGATCCGGCATAACCTATAGGCCAGATGCATTCCCTAGAATTATTCGACGACAGACTTGCTGATCGGGAGGGTAGTGATATGGACGACGCGCGTGAGGCTGATACGTCTCATTTATCCAAGTCGTCCTCGGGCCTCTCAGACTCTGCGCATGGAAGTGAGATCCTCTTTACAATAGTGCCACGTCCGCCTATTGGACACGCTAAATGGCCGGCGAATCATATCCCCCTTCTTGCCAAATCGTTGAGCGAGTAGAATCGACAGCTACCATTAAACGTGCTCCATCGCCCGGCTCAAGGCGAAGATGACCCCATGCACAGCATCGAGTTCGATGAGGATTATCGCATTGATGATTACGCCCGAAAAATGCCATTTGAAATACCATATCAAGGAGTATCGGAGATCAGAGGAGACGCGGAACGGTCGAGCTGGGTTCGACGCCGAGAGCACAGAGGACCCTAAGTCTAAGAGAGTGCGTATGGGTGGTGGTTAGGAGAACTTGACAGGACAACTGATGGATTCGATGGCGTGCCGACTATCGGCGATGTCTACCTAGATGAGCTGTGGATTAGTTGTCTGGACTGTGATTTCAAAGGGTCATTGATTGTTTCCTTTCCTTTTTTTTCGTTTGATCATTGTGTTTGTAGCTCAAAGCGGTGTTTAGTCGCGTTCTTTCTAGATCGTGTTCCCGTCCCGTATACCTGCAGAATGTGATGTTCCGGTAACCAGTCGAGGTTTGTGCACCAAGACATCTGCCATTGACGATGCGGCTCTTATCACGGCTCAAACCCTTGTGTGATCGTCAGGGGGGGGGATCATGCCGATTGACGACACACCACATCGTACCCCATAGGACTATCACAGAACGAACCTCACACACACAAACGCCTGGCGAAATTCCGACAGTCCGACACGCCCACAGCGCCGCACATATTGTTGTCTACGCGCAGTATAACAAGGCCACCTACCGCCCATCCTTCCCCTCTACACCATCCGTCTAGCATTCACTTCCACACATCTTCTCTCCTCGTCCGTATATCAAATAGCTCCATTGAGAAAAATGCATGCCTCGGGGCAAAGGTCAAAGTAAGGACTATCTCTTCATCAATTTAAGAGTGCATTACCTCAACGTTTCTGTTATTACAAGATGCCAAACAATCTAGCCCCTGGGGGTTGACGCCACTAGCGCAAAACGCTGAAAAAGCCATCCTCGTGCAGCTGCCATTGCCCGTGAGGCGTCAAGGACGTAAGAAATCTTCTCTGTTTAGCATGATCACACATTCCAGAACGTCCAGATATGATCTAACATTTTTAACTTCAATAGTCGTTCATTGACGTTCGGTGCAAGACCACCCTTTGAGCCAGCCGTGGAGGATTCGAGGTGAGGGTCAAACAAACTATGCATATGTCAGCAATTTGCGACCTAACCACAGCTGGAATCAGGGGGCGCTATCGGGAGGTATCCTACGCTAAAAGCTGGTGTGGGTTCTTGAATGCTGGCGAGCCTACAGCTGCGTACAAGGGATGGCTCGAACAAGTCAAAGCATACATCACGGTGCTCGGGTGGAACCCTACGAGTCTGACTGGCACCCAAATAGACTTGGTACTCATTTTCGCACGCTCCTTCACGCCTGTCAAAGGCCGAATTAAATTAATCAAAACAAACCACCGCCCTGAAGACGTCGATGAAGTCGAACATCAAATAAGAGTGTTGGTTAGGGACACAGCCAAGAAGCTTCAGGCGACGATCGATCGTCTCAATGCGGAACGGGCACAGGATCCAATAGATGCAGAAGTCTGTGATGTTCAGAGTAAGTGTTCGCCGCCATTTACATTATGCGATTCTACGACTAGTACTCACAGTTTTTCCAGTGGCCTAATACGATTGGGCCTCTCCGTACAGCCAAAGGCTGATCTGGATCCTCATGATTCGATGAACAGATGTAACCAAAGCTGGGTACCCCTTCTTGCACTACCCCTGGTATGACGAAGACTCGGGCGGAGGGATTGCGTGGGAAGTCTTAGCATCGCCAAACTTGCAATCCCTACTTGGCGTGCTCAAGCGACAACATGTGGAGGATCCCATCCAATATCCCTGATATCTAATCAGGGCAACTGGGCAAGGAGCCAGCGCGTTACTCCGGTGACCGTCGGACCCCCTCCCCCTCTCGGAGCTCATATTTTTATATACAGACGATGACATCCGGGTGTGGCTGCTGTTTAACCCTGGCAAAGATCCTCTTGATCTCCTGGTGCTGGAGTCAAGCCAAAATCAGGGAGAGGGCCGAGACGAAACCCCGGCGCCAGCCTCCGGTAAACATCCATTTTTCGATCGTAAGGCCTGGGACCAGTGGGGGCAGTAGGATGACATTGGTGCCGGGGACGACGACGACCACGACGAGAGTCTCCACGATGGCAGCGGCACCCAAGAGGAAGCCAATGTCGATCACAGTCACCACGACGATAATCGCGTGCCGCCGGGACAGGTTCACACTCCTGATCGCTGAGGTAGAGACATTATTCAAGGTGACAAAGTAAGTTTTCTTTTATTTTCGTTCAACATCTTATCTACTCATATCTCTAGGACGATGACGGGGACAGCGGTAAATCGGAGCGTGGGAACACTTCAGGGAGCGATTATGCTCCCGTCAGAGATCCACCGCACAGACAAACCGGGGATTCAGACACCGGGATTCAGACACTGGGCAATCTGAGAAGGAGTGGGCTAGAGTCCTGAGGGCTATTGTTTAAAAGGATCCCTAGCTTGCAAAACTCTTGAAGACTCCCGAACAAGAGGCTGTGGCGCCCCGACCAGGATCGGGAGCTGTGGCGCGCAGGACTAGAGAGCATCGTGCCCCAGGGCGTGAGCATGACGGCACTGTAGATACACCTGCTGCCAAATCAGAACCACCAGAAGATCGCGATATTCATCGGGCCAAGTCCCCCACCCCTCTGCCTGAGATGTTTACTCGAGCAGAGTCTACCCCCACTCCTCCAACGCCTTCTCACTCAGCCACCACTTCTCCTGCACCTACGCGGAGCATTCCTCATGATACCACAAACCCCCACCAACCCCAGCAAATTGCAGCAGGGGGATCTCGAGATACCCGCACCGCAAATGCGATGAATACGGCCCACGCGCCCTACCCCAAACCACACAACAAACCTGAACCCCCGACGCATACTGCCCCCGACGTGGGAGAGGCCGTCGAGGGCGTCACAGCACATGAACTTGAACATTCTTGCCACTTCCCGATTATTTTTTTCACACCACCCCAAAAATTCCAGATTACATCTACACGCTTCCAAGACGTCCCGTATTCGCTTACCTTTTCTTGTCAGCTACACACTTCCTAGACGTCTCATATTCTTTACATTTTCGTGTTCCTATCCCCTGTATAATAGTCATCAATTCCTTGTACCCCATTACTTTGGCGTCTGGTATTCGCTACTTTTAGAATCTCGTTGCCAGTTACTGTATTTATGCACATCGCGTTAGTAGACATGATCCGCCTGCGTCAGATGATTCCCAAGGTTGTATTTCTTGCATACTGATTTCAGGGTGCTGAGTGGTGCTGATTCGCTGTTCGGAGATGAGAGTAGATACTCCTATTACTCTTTGGGCGTGGTGCCTGTTTTCCATGCAACCTCCTTGTCAATCAATGCTGATTGCAGCTAGCTTTCGCGCAGCTGGCCACATTTGCGCCACCATCATTTCGCTTATTTTTTCCCACGCCCGACACCTGCGTGTGGGGTCCTATGGATTTCCGCTCCAAAGCCCAACTTGAACCTTCACGATCCCAAAGCCCCATTTCGTAGGCAAAATCTCGACATTCGGACTCTGCGTTCCTTGTAGTTCTCCCAACAACAGTATGATGTGTCCTATGAATGTTACGATTGTCCCTGTAGCGGGCGCTGCCATGATGGCAATCATTCCAATACAGATCGTAGGCAATTCTTTCACTCTCATACCGAGTGATAGTCGGTGCATAGTTATGTCCGGTCTGGCGTGAACCACAAGGTTGTATTCCTCACAATAAGTTGTCAAGTAGCTAAGTGGAGCAGATTCGCCGTTCCGAGATGTGAGTAGATACTGCTGATCATCCTCTTTTGGCGTAGTGTGTTTTACGGGCAACCTCGTTGTCAGCCCATGCTGCTTGTACCTCGCTTTCGCCCAGCGACATTGACGCCACTGTGGTTTCGCCTTTTTTTCTGACGCCCGACCCCCGTTTGTGGGGTCCTATGAAGGTCTTGAATTTCAGCTCCAAAGCCCAACTTGAGGCTTCACGATCTCAAACCCCTATTTTGTAGGGAAATCTCCTGCGTCGGACGTCCTGTCAAACTCTCCTGACGACAGTATGATGTGCCCTACCAATGTTGCGATTGACTGCGTCGCGGGCGCGGCCACCATGGCAATAATTCCAATACCAATCGTCGGCAATTCTTTCACAGTCATAGGGAGTGATAGTCTGTGCATAGTTATATCCGGTCTGGCGTCAACCGCCTGCGTCAGATTATTCACAAGTCAGTACTGTATTCCTTGAGTGCAGTTTTGGTTGTCGGTGATGATTCGACACTGGGAGATGAGAGTAGATCCTAATCCTCTTTTGGCGTGGTGAGTGTCTCGCGAACAGTGCTCGTGGCTAACCGATACGGCTTGCAGCTAGATTTTGCATGTCCGGCGACGTTAGTGACACCTTCATTTCCTTTATTATTTCTCACCATAGACCTGTGAGTCCTAATTCCTGAACCGCGGATATGGTATTGAAAGTTTAAACCCCTTTGTGTAGGCACATCCCTCCCTTGCATACCGAGTGATAGTAAGTGAGCCTACCACACCCCTAAATCC
>Ga0307509_10004747_pt1 | contig 19386 bp, 10 predicted proteins | sample 10_EM_MG_FD_202245 | JGI IMG/M metagenome (GOLD analysis project Ga0307509, IMG submission 202245) | Populus trichocarpa ectomycorrhiza microbial communities from riparian zone in the Pacific Northwest, United States - 10_EM | ecosystem: Host-associated > Plants > Roots > Unclassified | place...
ACAAGATGTTCCGGCGGGCGTTCGTCGAGGAGCACGGGCTGCGGTTCCCCGAGGGCCCGTGGATCCTGGAGGACCTGGCGTTCGTGAGCGCCGCGTACCTCAAGGCGGAGCGGATCGCGATCCTCGCCGACTATCCGGTCTACTACTGGATGAAGCGCGACGACGGCGGCAACAACACCCAGCACCGCTTCAACCCGAAGCACGGTTTCTGGGCCAACACCCGCACGATCGCCGGTCAGATCAAGGACGGTACGACCCCGTCCGACGACGTCGACGCGCTCCAGAACCGCCTCCTCCACCGCCTGTACCACGTGGAGGTCCTCTCCCGGACCCGTGAGCCCGAGATCCTCCGCGAGGACCCGGCCGAGCAGCGGCAGCGGTTCGAGGCGGCGCGGGAGGTGGCGGTGGAGGAGTTCCCGGCGGCGGTCCGGGAGGGCCTGCCCGCCGTGTCCCGGCTGCGCGCCACCCTCCTGGAGGCCGGCGACTTCGATGGCGCGGTAGCGCTCGCCGAGCGCGTCCGCGAGGTGAAGGCCCGCAGCGAGGTGAGCGGCCTGCGCTGGGAGGACGGCCACCTGGTCGCCGATGTCACGCTGGACCTGCTGCGGGGCGACGGCGAACCGCTCGTCCTCGTCGAACGGGACGGAAAGCAGTACCTGGACCCGGAGTTGCTGGCCGGAGTGCCGGGCACGGAGGACGGCTGGGAGGTCCGCGACCCCTTCCGGCTGGCGTACGCGGAGCTGGTGGTCAAGGACCGGGACCGCGAGGACTGGTGGTACCCGGAGGGCGACCTCGACATGCGGCTACGGCCGCTCGGCGAGGGCCGCAGCCAACTCGTCGCCACCGGGCGGCTGTCCCTGGACCCTGAGCGGCTGGCGGGCGGGCGTCCGCTGGAGCGCGGGGTCCACGACGTGTGGGCGTACGTCCAACTCCTGGGCGTGGACCGGATGGTGCGCGTGACGGGCGACGCCACACCGGGCACCCCGGCGGCGGGCCCGGCGCTGACCGGCGGCCGGCTGTCCCTCCCGTACTGGACCGGCAGCGGTCAGCTCGCCCTCGACGTGGACCAGCGCCAGCGCAAGCTGAACCAGGACACGTCAGCGGAGGCAGCGGCCAACGCCGGCCGGGGCGAAGGCAGTTCGCTCCCGCTCCCGTACCTCGCGGCGGCGCAGGACAGCGCACCCGTCCGCCTGAAGGTCACCGTAGGCACGCTAGGCGTACAGGCGGAACTACTCCCGACCCCCAACACCGGAACGGCCCAACTCCGCCTCCCCGCCCGCCTGAAGCTCCCGTCCGGACGTCACCCGGTCAACCTCCCGAAGACCGCCAAGCCCCTCGCGTACGCCGTCGTCCGCGGCGGCGCGGTGCTTCGGGTGGAGGGCCCGGCGTACGAGGCCGGTGGCGGGCGGCGGTTCCTCGACGCGGTGGGGGACAACCGTCAAGTGCGGCGGGTGCGGGGGCGGTTGGGCCGGAAAACAGCCGGCTAGCCTCGCGCTTTCATGAGGTGGCCTGTCCGCAGGCTGAGGGGACTGCCTGGCCGATGTCAGCATGCTGCGGGCCCCGTCCCTACGACAGCAGCACAACACCCGGAGCAGTGGAGCCTGGCGCCACCTTGAGACGACACTCGGGCCCTGGGCCTGCACAGCCTTCGCCCACGGCATGAAAACGGTCCACCGACTCCGTCGGCGGACCGTCACGAAACTTCGAGGCCAGCGGCTGCCCAGCAGCTCGCCCAGCGGTCCCGGATCGTGCTGGGCACACACTGCAAATCAGCCTTGGGTCCCCAGATCCACATCAGTCCAAGCTCTGACCGTTTCACGCTGCTCAGCCGTCAGATGCTCTTCCACACGAGCAAGTTGCAATGCCATGCGCTTGATGTCGGACGCATTCGATCCACCGGCATTCGACTGCCCCAGCACGATGTCATATGCGGCGGACGCATCGAGATTCTTCTCCGGTTCCGAACGGTCGGACAGCAGAGTCCAATCCACACGGACCTTGACCGCCATGACCGCCCATCTCTCGTCTGGAACCGCTGAAGAAACCCGCATCCCGTCAAGCGCACTGATCGCCGCTTCCGCATAGAGCGCACGATCCGCACCCCGCGGGCTCCTCCTCATACCGGCCGCGGCGACGTCCACCAGCCGGATCCAAGCGTTCCCTTCACCACCGAGGGCATCGCGCGCCTCGCTCTTGACAAAGCCGAGCAATTCAGCCGGATCAAGCCTGGAAAAGGATTCCTTGTATCCCACGCGCAACACTCATCTCTATATGGTGCTGACTTCTCCGAAGACGATACCAAACCTCTTGAATGCATCGATCCCGATACGGACAGATTCTTCGCTTGGTTGATAATGCCCGCTATAGTTCGTTATCACTCTGCCGACATATCCACTTGCCGTCCGCTCGATCTCCGCGGTTCCCGCAGCGTGCAGGAAGTCGTCCGCACCCGAAACGGCACCATTGAGCACGGAATGGAATATCTCGGTACCGTCAGCGGCCTCCGCCGGAACGACCCTCAGTGATCCGTTGGGTAGAACACCCCACTTCACTTCTCCCGCGGGATTGGCAATGTACGAATCAAATTCCGCAGTCCCAGGTGTTGTGGGGGCCACTCCTGCAGCCTCCGCTTCGGCAAGATCAACCGCCTTGTTCTCCGGCTCCAGATTCGGAAATGTCTCGCCGTCGTTGCAGTTATGGACCAGGATCGGCGTGGCCCCGGCCAGCGCATAGTACGTATGCGTCCCGGAGACGGTCAGGTTGTTCACCGTCGCCGTCTGGGTCCAAGCCCGTACCGCGCTGACCTGGATGCGCGTCCCGGCCTCTGTCTGCAGCCAGTCCCCCGGCCGCAGTTCCTTCGCCTTCGCCCAGCGGTGCAGTTTCGGCAGCCAGATCGGGTGGCCGTCCGTCGCGGTGATCGACTTGCCGTTGGCCAGGGTCAGACGGACCAGGTGCTTGGTGCCATGGCCCTGGATGGTGGCGGTGACCGTCTGGGCGACCAGACCACCGAGCACCGGGTCCGTCGACTTCACCCTGTCGCCCGGACGAAGGTCCTTGATCGCCTTGGTCTTGCCGTTGGCCAGCAGCACTCTCGTGTTGGGCGTGAAGCTGTTGCACTTGCCGCCGGCTTCGACCGCATCTTCGCCCGCATCCGACGCCTTGCCCGCGTCCTTCTCACCCGCCTTCGCCGCCGACTTCTCCGACGCTTTCGCCGCGGATTTCTCCGTGGCTTTGGCCGCCTTCTCCTCGGCCGTCTTCACGACCTTCTTCTCGACGGCCTTGGCCGCGGTCTTGGCGACCGTCTTCTCGGCCGTCTTCACCGCCGCCTGTTCCGCGCCACGCGCCAACACCCCGCCGCCGAAGCGCATTCCGCCGCGGGCCGCGGCCAGGGCCACGCCCCCTTCCCCGAAGGTCGCGACCGTGATGATGATCGTCGCCGCTGCCATCAGGCAGGAGCCGAGGGTCGGGTTGGTGGCGCAGTTGACGATGTCGGCGAGGCCCGAGTACTCGTACGCCACGTGCGCGACCGTCTTGGTGGCGGACCAGGCCGCGTGCTTGACCTGGGACCAGCCCCAGAACTGGCCGTTGGGGTCCTCCTTGGTCACCGGGCTGTTGTCCGCGTAGGCGTAGCCGCCCAGTTGGAGGAGATCGGAGAAGTCCATCACCGGGTCCAGTGACGTGAAGCGGCCTGTCACCGGGTCGTAGTCGCGCGCGCCCAGGTGGATCAGGCCCGTGCTCGACTCGTCCGCGCCGCCGATGTACGCGCGGGAGCCCGCCCAGCCCGTCAGCGACGTTTCGAGGTCGCCGCGCAGGTTGCCCCACGCGTCGTAGGACCGGTTCTGGACCGCCATTCCGGAGGCCAGTTTGATCTGGACGGTGGCCGTGCCCTGGGGGTTGGTGACCTGGGCGACCAGGGTGTGCGCGCTGGTGGCGCTGGAGGTGTAGCGGACGACGGTGGGGGCGCCGGCCTGGGCGTAGCTGCGCATCGCCCTGGTGGCCGTGGAGGTCTGGGAGCCCATGACCTCGGTCTCGCCGAGGTAGAGGGTGGTCCAGCCGCCGGTGGTCTTGGAGATGCGGTTGCCGTCCGCGTCGTAGAGGTACGACGTGCTCGCGGCGAGGGTGAACTTCTGGGTGTCGGCGCTCGCCGTGCACGCGGCCAGGGTCAGGTCGGCGCTGACGGTGGCGCTCGCCACGTTCAGGCAGAGTTTGGAGGTCGTGTTGTAGAAGGTGCCGTCGGTGCGGAGAACGAAGGACTGGGCCGTCGCGTCCGGTACGCAGGTCTTCAGCGTGATCGTCGAGCCGGTCGTCGTTCCCGATGCCGTGGCGCACTTGCCCAGGACGGTCAGTTTGCCGCCGTTGGCGGTGAACTTCTGTCCGGCTGTGCCGTTGCAGGTGTAGATCTGGATGACGTTGCCGTCGGTGGTGTGCCCGCCGGAGTCGTCCATGCACAGCCCGCCGGGCCCGGTGATCGCGCCGGAGCCGGCGCCGAACCCGGAGACGGACTTCAGCAGACCCTCGCCGTCGTAGACGAAGGACTGTGTGTCGCCGTTGATGGTGCGGGTCTGAGTGCGGCCGGAGTCGTCGAAGACCGCCGAGTTCGCCTCGGTGACGGTCTTCGTGCCGGAGTCCGCCGCCGTCACCGTCTTCTGCGTCCAGCCCGTCAGCGTGTCCGGCTGGCCGGTGTCCCCGTAGGCGTACGAAGTCGAGCCGTCCAGCGCGGTGTTGAGGGCGCCGGTGGAGGTGCGCTGGGTGCTGTGGTCGGTGAGGGTGGAGCGGTTGCCGAGGTCGTCGTAGCGGTACGACTGCCAGTACGGGAGGCTGCCGTAGGCCGCCGTGCCGGTGGCGATGGTGGACGTGGACGGGGTGCCGCCCACCGAACCGGACGCCGTCGCCGACGAATCGGACGCCTTCCACGTCGTGCCCGACGAGTCCGTGCAGGTCTTCGCCGTCGCCCCGGTCCAGGCTTCCACCAACTGGCCGCGGGCGTCGTACGTGAAGCACTGGTTGTCCCAGGTCGTGGTCGTCCCGGAGGTCGAACCCGTCGCCACCAGGCTGGTGTTGCCGGCCTGGTCGTAGGCGTAGGCCGACTGGGAGACCAGGCCGTTCGCCGTCTGGGTGGCCGCGTAGGAGTGGAGGAGGAGGCCGGTGGAGTCGTCGTACAGGGCGCTGGTCCACACCCGGTAGGGGTTCTTGCCGCTGGTGGAGCGGGTGATCTGGCCGTACGGGTTGTAGACCGCGCCGGTGGTGTACCAGTCCCAGCCGGAGGTGGAGACGGGCAGGTCCTGGGTGTTGTAGCGGGTGACGACCTTCTCGGCCGTGGCCATGCCGCCTGGGGTGGCGGGAAGTGTGGTGGTGAGCGGCTTGCCGGTACGGGTGTAGGTGTACGACCAGTGGTACGAGCCCGAGAGGTTGTCGGTGGAGCCACTGACCGCCGGGACGGTGACCGTCTTTCCGGTCAGCTGCCCGTCCTCGGTGTAGCCGGTGGCCTCGCTGACGATGTCGCCGGTGGTGGAGCCGAGCACGGTGTGGCGGACGGACTTGGCGGGCAGGCCGATGCCCTTGGTGGCGGTGTCGTAGGTCCACTCGTCGGTCGGGAACGTGTCGGAGCCGATGGTCAGGCTGCTCCTGCGGCCGAGCGGGTCGTAGCCGTAGTGCAGGATCTTGCCGGTGGCGTCCTTGGTCTGGGTGACGTGATCGGCGTCGTCGTACCAGGTCTGGCTGGTGCCGGAGTCCGGGTCGGTGCTGAGGCGCACGCGGTGCCGGGAGTCATAGGTCCAGGTCCAGAGGTGGCCCGACTTGTCCTTGACCTGGGTGCGGTTGCCGAGCGCGTCGTAGGTGGTCTCGGTGTAGGTGTTCGTGCTGCGGTCGGCGTTGGTGTACGTGATCGCCTTGACCGCGCGGCCCAGCGCGTCGCCGATGGTCTTCGTCGCGGTGGCGCCGGTGGGCGGGACGACCGTGACGGAGGCGTCGGTGTCGCTGTAGGTGCTGGTGGAGGTGGTGAAGTCCGCGTTGTGGTGCAGGGTCGTCGAGGTGAGCGGGCGGCCGAGGCCGTCGTAGGTCGCCCTCGTCGAGTTGGGGATCGACTGCTGGCTGGTGGGGATGTACGGCGTGGTGGCCGGCAGGCCGAGGACGTAGTAGCCGTTGTCGGTGCGGACGGGGGCGCCGTGGTCGTTGTAGCGGACCGAGGTGACCAGGCGGCCGAGGCCGGTGGCGTCCGGTGCCTGGGTCTGCACGGTGCGGCCCATGCCGTCGTAGAAGGTGACGGACTGGGTGTAACTCCCGTTGTCCTTCAGGCTCTTGGTGATGACCCGGGTCGGGGTGCGGGTGCCCAGCGCGTAGCTGATCTGGGTGGAGGGCAGGTCGTCGGCGTCGCCGGGCTGCCAGCCTTTGACCAGGCGGCCGAGGAGGTCGTACTCGTAGCGGGTCTTGTTGCCGTTGGGGTCGGTGGTGAGCGTGGTCAGGCCGCGGGCGGGGTCGATCGTGGTGATCGTCGCCTGCGACTTGGCGTTGGTGATGGTGGTGCCGGTGATGACGTACGGGCTGCTGCCGGGGTTGTAGACGGTCTTCGTGGTGCTCTTCCCGGCGTCGGTGACCTTGGTGGCGCGGCCGTAGACGTCGTACTCGGTGAGGGAGCCGGTGATCGTGCCGGTGCCCTCACCGTTGAGGGACTTCTCGCTGGTGGCGTCGCCGGCGTCGTTGTAGCCGGTGGTGACGTCGGAGCTGACCGCGGCGGTGGCCGCGCTCGACACGTCGTCGCAGTCGGTCGCGGTGGTCAATGCCCGCTTGGGCAGGCCGTAGAGGTTCGCGGACGCCCTGTTGTCGAAGGTGGTGAGGGTGCAGGTCTTGTCGCCGACCGTGGGGGTGGTGTCACCGGGGCTCGCCAGCGTGACGACCGCGACCTCACTCAGCTTGGGCAGTCCGTCGTCGTCCATGGCTGTGGTGGTACGGGTGCCGCGCCACTTGCCGTTGTAGGCGGTCAGGTCGTCGACGCGCTTGACGTACGTCTTCTTCGCCACGAGGTCGCTGTCGCCGGTGCGCTTGCGGGTGGCGGTGACCGTGCTGGTGCCGGGCAGGGTGATGACCCGGCTGTGTGCCGCCGCTGCGCTCTCGCTGGAGACGTAGGTGACGGTCTCGGCGGCCTGGCCCGCGTTCTCGTCGGCGTCGTCGGCGGAGAGGGTGGCACCGGTGTCGTCCTTGAGGGCCGTGCCGGAGCCGCGCAGGTAGTACGTGGTCGTCTTCGAGCGAGTGGCGGCGGGGCCGTCGGGGTCGCCGACCTGCGTCGTCACGGAGGCGTAGCCGCGCCATTCGCTGTGGGTGCGCTGGGACGGCTTGGTGAACTCGGCGTCGGTCTTGGCCCAGTAGCCGCCGCCCCCGTACTCGTACGTCGTGACGACGTCGGGTGAGGCGAGCGCGGTCGTGGTGACGACCGTGTCCTGCTCGGTGACGCGTGCGACGGTGTACTTGTTGAACCAGGCCAGCGGCGGGCTCTCAAGGCTCTCGTCGGGCGACCAGTGCACGGGGTAGCAGGCGGCCGTGTTGTCGGCGATGTCGGCGGTCGCCGGGGCGTAGGTGCAGCCCTTGTTGTAGTCGACGACCGTCTTCTTGCCGTTCTCGTCCGTGATCCCGGTGATGCGCGGGTGCCAGTACGTCAGCTCGATGTCGTCGCTGTTGGCGCGGACCCGGTTGGGGTAGGCGGTGCCGTCGAAGACGACGGCCGGCAGGGTCTGGCCCGGGGCGTCGTCCGGGTCGGTGGTGTCGGTGTCGTAGGCGCCGTGCTGGACGGAGGACAGCCACAGGCCCGGGGAGGTCTGGTACCAGCCGGAGTTGAAGGCGTGGTTGAGGGTCCACTCGTCGATCGGGTAGAGGGTGCTCGTGCTGTCGCGGTGGGCCCAGGTGACGACCTTCTCCAGGCGCTTGCGGGTCCAGAAGGAGGGGAACGTCGGGCACTGTTTGGCGGTGTCCGACTTGCAGTTGAGGGTGGCCGGGGTGTCGTACCAGACGCGGTACTTCTCCGGGTCGCTCGACGTGAAGTTGTCGGCGTCGCACTTGCTGGCGGACGCGGCGAGGCAGCGCTCGTCGGTCTGGAACTGCACCTTGGCGGCCGGGACCGCGCCGAGGTCGTCCTTGTTCAGGCCGTACTCGATGCTCAGCGGGTAGGAGCCGCGCTGGTACTTTACGTTCGTCTTGGTCGACTTGTTCTTGGCGTAGTAGTTGTCCTCCTGCTGGTAGTTGATCACCATGGCGTTGCCGTGCAGGTCGACGACCTCGTCGAGCTGCCAGGACCAGGCCTGGGTGCAGGAGGAGTCCTTGAAGGCGTCCGCGTGGCACGGTTCCTTCGGGTCGTTGCCGAAGACGGGGACGGTGGAGACGGAGTCGGTGTCGGCGTGGCCGTTGCCGACCTTGTCCAGGCCGAAGTAGTACTTGGTGCCGTCGCGGGTGGTGGCGATCCAGTACTCGCCCTTGTCGTCGGTGTCGCCGCCGTCGCCGTTGTCCGCGCCGGTCTTGTGCTCGATCTTGGTGCCGTCGTCGGAGCGCGGGTGCCACTCTCCGCTGGTGTCGTCACGGACCAGTTCGACGGTGGTGCCGCCGAGGGTCATCACCGCGTTCTGGGTGGCCCAGCACAGGTCGCCGGTCTTCTTTTTCTTGCCCTTGTTGTTGGCGTCGTCGCCGTCCTGGTCCTGACCGCAGCCCCGGTACGAGCGCTCGATGTGCCCGGTGTCGTAGGACCAGCCCTCGCCGATCCAGGAGGTCTGCGGGTTGGCGGTGGACGTCTTGCCGTCCACCGCCTGGGAGTTGTACGAGAACGCGATGCTCGGCGTGGGGCCCGCGGAGACCGGCGGGGTGTCGATGGCGTACGTGTACGCGAAGCCGCCCGAGGACGATCCGGCGGCCCAACTGCCCGCCGAGGAAAGGGGGGTGGCCCGGAAGGAGCCGCCGGCGCCGTTGCCGGAGTCGGTCACGCCGAGGACGCCGCCGGCCCCGGCGGACGCGGCGGCGGTAACGGCCTTCGCGGCGGAGCCGTGGTAGACCGCCGACTGCGTGCTGCCCTTGTCCAGGGCGGCCGTCGCGTCGGCGGTGGTGGTGCCGGTCGCGGTGTCGGCGTCCATCGGGGTGGACAGGTCGACGGTGGCCTCGACCTTGGTGGCGCCCAGATCGGTGGTCTCGTTGCCGTCGGCGTCCGTGGTCGTGGTGTCCGCGCGCAGGTCGGCCGAGTTGTCCAGCGGCTCCGGGGTGGCGCACGCCTCGTTGTCCGGGTCGGTGAGGAAGCACTCCGGGTAGCGGACCAGTTGGAGCCGGTCGGACCACTGGGCGCCGAAGTAGTTCTTGAAGTCGGTGTAGTCGACCTGGAGTCGGGCCGGCGCCGGGGTGGTGTCGCTGGTGGTGACCTGCATGAGCAGGCCGTTGACGCCGGCGGCGGTGGTGTCCGTCTGGCTCAGCACGTCAACTGACCAGGTACCGACGGGCTGTTGGGCCGTGTCGTCGGAGGCGGCGCCGATCTTCACCGGCACTCCGCCGCCCACCTGGACCAGCCCGTCGGTGGCGGCGGCCAGCTTCTCCGGGGTGATGTCGGCGGTGCCGTCGGGGCCGGCGGCCGGGATGGCGGTGCTGCCGTCCGGGGGGTCGGTGTCGTCCTGCGCGGCGTCGATCGCGTACTGCCGGGCGTACCCGGACAGCGACTGGTCGGCACCGTCCACCGGGTCGGTGGCCGGCACGTCCACCATCGCGGCGACATCGTCGTCCGGCGGCGGCTCGGCGAAGGCCTGGCCCTCCAGGGCCCCGACCGACAGCGCGAGGGACAGCAGCAGGACGACACCGGGCACGGCTCTGCGACGCCAGGCTCTGCGACGCGGATGCGCGCTCGGACGTGAGCGACGGAACACGGAAGGACCCCCCGGTGAGCCCGGCCGGACAGTCATCCCGGCCGTGAAGACACGATGGAGAAATAGAGAAGGAAAACAGCCCGGATTATTGGCCGCCCTTTGCCATCAGCGCTAGATCATTTGACTTTATGTGGGCTTGATCACTGACCGGAGCATGACAAGCATGCTCAACTCCGGGCGAAATAAGGGGCGTTGAACCCGGAAGGGGACGTTCCGCCGACCACACCCGAACGAAAGGGGCTTGCCCGGGGCACACCGGCGCTCCATGATCTGCACGTCCTCCCCACACCCCCGGCACCGACCCGCCGGGTGAGCGGGCGGAGAGTCGTCCGCGTCGTGCGGCCACATCATGTCGCCACCGTCAGAGGGGAAACGGTTCGGTGTCCTCAGCTCCTTGGCCGAACAGCCTGAGCCCACGTCATATGCGCCTGCTCGCAGGGCTGTTGGCGCTGATCCTGGCCGCCGGAACTGCCTGGGTGCTGCTCCCCGACCACGACTCCGGCAACTCCTCGGCGAAGAGCGGCGAGGCGAAACCCCACCCCCGCACGGAGACCGAGGCCCGCGCCCTGGCCAGGAGTTCCGGCAAGCGCGTCGAGATCGTCACGGCCCGCACCGCGACCACCACTACCTGGGCCAACCCCGACCGCACCCTGACCACCCGCATCCATGTCTCGCCGGTACGCGCCAAGGTCGGCGGCACCTGGCGGGCCGTCGACCCGACGCTGCGCCGCACGGCCGACGGGAACTGGACCACGAAGGCGACGACGACTCCGGTGGTGTTCTCCGGGGGCAGCAAGCACAAGTCGAGCGCGAGCAAGGCGAGTTACGTGCGTCCGGCGGCCTACCGCGCGAACACGGCCACGGAAGCCGCTGCCGACACCACCACCCTTGTCACCCTCACCACCGCCGGCCACACGATCAATCTCACCTGGCCCGGCGCCCTCCCCGCCCCCGAGGTCGAGAGCAACGAGGCCCTGTACCGCGAGGTGTTGCCCGGCGTCGACCTCGTCCTCGCGGCGAACGACGGCGGCTTCTCCGAGGTCCTGGTCGTCAAGTCGGCCCAGGCTGCGGCGAATCCGGCGCTGAAGACCATCTCGTACGGCCTGACCTCGCCGGACCTGACGATGAAGCTGGACTCGCGCAGCGGCTCCATCCACGCCTACGACGCCGACGGCAACGACGTGGCGGCCACTCCGACCCTCCTCATGTGGGACTCGGCCGGCAAGGAAGCCGCCACCGACAACCTCACCCACGGGGACGGCGGCGCGGACGACCCCGACCCGACACCGACCGCCACGGCCACCGCGAGCGACGCACCGCAGCCGGCGGACTCCGACGACGCCGCCCGCGAACGCGGCGCCGAAGACCAGAACGCCGACACCGACTTCGGTACGGATTCGGCCGCGCCCACCGCCACCACCGAGGTCGACGGCGACGCAACCGCGAGCCCGGCGACAGCTTCGGCCGACCCCGTGGCGACCCAGCCGGCGGGCGACGAGGACGCCGTGGTCACCCCCGAAACCACCGCCATCGACGGGGAGTTCCCGGGCCTGAGCGGTCCCCAGCCCGGCACCCACTCCGCCCGCACGGACCCGAAACTGGCCGCCGACGGCACGATCACCATCACCCCGGACCAGGATCTGCTGACCGGTTCGGGCACCACGTACCCGGTCTTCATCGACCCCAGCACCAACACCGACGCGGGCAACTGGACCACCGCCTACAAGCGCGGCACCTGGGCCACCGCCACGTTCTTCAACGGGCGCGGCTTCAACAAGGGCACCAACGAGGCCCGTGCCGGTTACGAGTCGGACACCTTCGGCAGCAGCCGTTCCTTCTTCACGATGGCGTGGCCGAACGCGGTGCGCACGACCTCCATCAAGGAGGCCACGCTCAACATGAAGGAGACGTACTCCTGGTCCTGCACCAAGAAGGACGTCGAGGTCTGGCGCACCGGTGACATCGACAAGAAGACCAGCTGGAAGACGCAGCCCGGCTGGAACGCCCGCCAGGACACCAAGTCGTACGCCAAGGGCTACAAGAAGAGCTGCGCGGCCGGGAACACGACCTTCAACGTGAAGGAGGCCGCCCAGTACGCGGCCGACAACAGCCTGAACCACTGGACACTGGGCATCCAGGCGAGCGACGAGGACGACCAGTACTCCTGGAAGAAGTTCCAGGCCACGAACGACAACGCGGGCCCGAACGTCGACGTCACCTTCAACACCAAGCCGAACAAGCCCGCCAAGCTCAAGATGAGCCCGGGCAAGTGCACCACCGGCGCGCCCTACGTCACCATCGGCGCCAACGACCAGATCACCTTCTCGGCGTCCGTCTCGGACCCGGACGGCAAGGACGACCTGGACGTCGTGCACCTCACCCTGAAGAACGACACGACGGGCACGGTCTACAACCGGGAGGCGAGCGCCTCCGGCAAGACCACGGCGAGCGTCCTGTTCGACAGCAGTGGCCTCAAGGACGGCACCTACCACTGGAACATGTACGTCAAGGACGACTATCCGGCGCAGTCCCCGACCAGTTACAGCTGCTACTTCAAGATCGACACGGTCGCTCCGAAGACCCCGATGGTGGGCTCCCCCGACTTCGACGAGGCGGACGACGACAACGACAGCGGTGAGGACCAGTGGTCCAAGGCCACCTTCGGCCAGTCCGGCTGCATGACGTTCGTCAACTGGCCCGGGGAAAAGGTCACTTCGTACGCCTACAGCTGGAACAGCACGGCGTACGACAAGTCCACCAAGCTCAGCGACCACAACAGCTGCACCACCAAGGCGGGCGAGGTGATCACCGGCGACTCGTTCACGTCGGTCGTCTCCGTCACCCCGCCGCTCGCCGGGCCGGCGATCCTCTACATCAAGGCCCTCGACGCGGCCGGCAACGAGTCGGTGACCCCGAACGCGTACAAGATCTTCGTCAGCCCCAAGGACCGTGACGAGGCCACGGCCGACCTCACCGGTGACGACAAGCCCGACCTGCTCACCATCATCACGTCCACGGACGACGACGGCGTCACCCACTACGACCTGCGCGACTACCCCTCAGGGACCAAGGGCGACCTGTTCGTCGGCATGAACCCGTCCTACGGCGAGACCACCAAGAACACCGCCTACGCCGATGGCTGCACGACCTCCGCCGTCGACTGGAAGGACGCCCTCATCACGCACGGGGGCGACTACTACCCCGGCGACGGCCTCCAGGACCTGGTCGCCCGTATGAACGACGGCACGCTGTACGTCTACCCGGGCGACGGCTTCGGCGGCTTCAACACCTGCGCCCGGATGCCGATCCTGCTGCCCGACACGGGCACGGACGTCAACGGGGCGAACGTCACGGTCCCGGCCCCGTCCGCGTTCGACCAGATCCTGGCCGTGGGAGACGTCACGGGCGATGGGAAACCGGACCTCTTCATGACCTCCGGCACCCAGTACTGGGCGTTCACCGGATACACCGGCGGCTCGTTCTCCGACGCCACGCTGCTGAACACCGGCAGCGCCTGGACGGACCGTGATCTCGTCACCGTCGCGGACATCAGCGGCGACGGCATCCCGGACATGATCTACCGCTCGGAGTCCGGCCGCATGCTACTGCGCAAGGGCAAGCCCAACGCCGCGGGCACCGGCGTCGACCTCCTCTCCCTCGCCACCGCGGCGGCCAGTGCGGACGGCGGCGACGGCGAGTACGCGGCCAGCGGCTGGAGTTCCACCACCGTGCCCCGCTTCTTCGCCGTCCCGGACGTCACCGGCGACGCGATCCCCGACCTGTGGGCCCACATGAGTGACGGCAGCGTCCGCCTCTACGCCGGTGGCAAGACGGCGATAGGCGCCTATACGACGGTGATCGGCAGCTGGACGGGCAAGCTGGCCTTCGGCTGAGTCGCGGGGCGGGCGCGGCCCTCGCACCCGAACTCGGCCCACACCACCTTCCCCAAGTCCCGTTCCCCCACGCCCCACTTGTCGGCGAGGGCGGCGACGAGCAGCAGCCCGCGCCCGCCCTCGTCGCCGTCGTTCGCCTCGTCCACGTGCGGGACGCCGCCCCCGCTGTCGTGCACCTCGACCCGCACCACCCGGCCGTCGTAGCGCAGGAACACCCGGAACTGCCGTCCCGGCGGCACCCCGTGCACCAGTGCGTTGGTCGCCAACTCGCTGACGCACAGCAGCACATCGCCACCGCGCTCGGCCTCCGCGAGTCCCCACTCGGCGAGGAACGCGTGCGCGAAGCGCCTGGCGGCGGGAACGGACCGGCGTTCGCGCCGGAAGAACTTCTCACTCGGGTTCACGGGACAAGAGTTGCTGAGCGTCACTACTGTTGACAGGGCGTGAGGCCCATCTCCCGTTTTGTACGGGCGGAGTACGGGTCCGTGCGGGGTCCGAAACGGGTGGATGTGGGGAGCACCACAGCATGAACTCCAAGAAGAACCGCTCGACGATGCGGCTACTGGGCTCACAGGTCAAAGCGGCCCGCATGGCCGCCGGGCTGACGCAACGTCAACTCGCTGAACGGGCCATGGTCGACGAGGAGACCATCGCGTCCATCGAACAGGGCAGGCGGCGGCTGATGCTGTCGCTGGCCAAGACGTTGGATCTGATCCTCGACACGAAGGGGACGTTGGCGGCGGGGGTCGACAACCTGCCCGACATCGACCAATTCCCGTTGTTCGCCGAGGAGTACATGCTCCACGAGCGCCAGGCCATCTCCTTGTCCTGGTACGACGCCCTGGTCGTCCCCGGCCTGCTCCAGACCGAGGAGTACGCCCGCGCGCTGCTGAGCAGTCGCCTTCCGGCATACGACGAGGACGAGTTGGAGACGAAGTTGGCGGGCCGTATCAGCCGCCAGGAGATCCTGCAGCGCAGGATCCCGCCGACGATGAGCTTCGTCGTCTGGGAGCCCGCGCTGCTGTGGCCCAACGGGGGTCGCGAGGTGCACCGCAACCAACTCCGCGCTCTGCGCGAGTACTCCGAACTCCCGGGCCTGTCCCTCCAGATCCACCCGCTGAACCGGACATCCCACGCGGGGGACTCCGGCTCCTTCATTCTCCTGGAGACACCCGACCACCAACACCTCGCCTACACGGAATCCCAGCGCGGCAGTCAGTGGGTCTCGGACCCGGATGAGGTATCCATCCTGACCCGCAAATATGCGATGCTGCGGACGCAGGCCCTCACAATCGAGGACTCACGAAGCCTGCTGGACCGTCTGCTAGGAGAGCAATGAGCACCGCACTTCAGTGGTTCAAGTCGACCTACAGCAGCAGCGAAGGCGGCGCCTGCCTCGAAGTCGCCTACGCCTGGCGCAAGTCCAGCTACAGCGGCGACGAAGGCGGCCAGTGCGTCGAAGTCGCCACCTGCCCCCACACCATCCACATCCGCGACTCCAAGAATCCGGCGGACAGCGGCCCCACCCTCACCGTCTCTCCCACCGCCTGGACCGCGTTCACGACCCACTCGGCCGCCCGCTAGCCGATCGCGCGAAGCGTGCGGTGGCGAAGGCGTTCCAAGGCCTGGGCCGTCGTCTCGTCGGCGGGCAGGAGGACGACCAGTTCCTGCGCGTCCGTGCGCGGCAGCTCCAACCGCTCGCGCTGCCAGCGCAGTTCGTGCCCGGTGCGGAGCGGGACCTGTGGTGGAGGCAGGTGGCGGTTGAGGCGCCGGGTGAACTCCTGCCCGGCCAGCGGAGCGAGTTCCGCCGTAAACCACTCGAAGGTCTCGGCGGACGGTCCGAGCCACAGGTCGAAGGCCTGCTCGTCGGCGACTTGGTCCCAGTCGGGGAAGAACGTCCGGGCGCGTGGATCGGTGAACACATAGCGCGTCAGGTTCGGTTCCGGGGTGTCCAGCAGCCCGCTGCCGCGCATCACCAGCTCGAACCCCGTGGTGTGCGCGAGCACGTCGCCCAGGCGGTTGGTGACGAACGAGGGTGAGGGATCGAGGAGTTGGAGGGTCGCCAGCACGGTCGGGCGGACCTCGCGGCTGGGCGGCGCGGGCCGCCGGTGCGAGGGGCAGGCTCCACCGGTGATCTTGGTGAGGTAGCGGAGGTGTTCGCGTTCGGCGGCGTCCAGGCTGAGGGCGTCGGCGAGGGCGTTGACCACGGCGGGGGACGGGTTACGGTCCCGTCCCTGCTCGATGCGGGTGAGGTACTCGACGCTGATCCCGGCGCGGGCGGCCAGGTCCGAGCGTCGTAGGCCTGGTGAGCGTCGGCGGCCCCGCTCGGGGATCCCGAACGACTCGGGCTGGATGCTGTCGCGCTTGGCTCGGACGAAGTCCCCCAGTGGCGTGCCCATGACTCGAAGTTTAGTGGCGGGGCCGGTTCGCCCGAATGTCTCAGCGTGGCCCTGCGGGGGCCAGCCTGCGCCCGGTCTGGTTACCGCTTCGGCGGCAGCCGACTGTGGAGCACATGAGCGAGAAGCAGCAGCAGAAGAAGAACCACAAGCTGGTCATCGTCATCGGGAGCGTCCGCGAAGGGCGGTTCGGGCCCGTCGTCGCCTCCTGGGTCGCCGAACAGGCGCGCGTGCACGGCGGGTTCGACGTCGAGGTCGTCGACCTGGCCGACGTCGAGATCCCCCTGTCGCTGCCGGCGTCGTCACCGAAGTACGCCGGCGACTCCTACCCGCGCCCCGAAGCGATGGCGCCCCTGACGTCCAGCCTGGCGGGGGCGGAGGCGTTCATCCTGGTCACGCCCGAGTACAACCACAGCTACCCCGCCGCCCTGAAGTCCGCCATCGACTGGCACTTCACCCAGTGGACGGCCAAGCCCGTGGCCTTCGTCAGCTACGGCGGCGCGGCCGGCGGCCGTCATGCCGTCCTCCACCTGGAGAACGTCCTCACCGAACTGCACGCGGTGACCGTCCGCGACGGCCTGGCGTTCCCGAACTACTTCACCGCGTGGGAGGAAGGGCAGCCCCTGGACCCCCAGGCGCCCGGCTACGCCAAGACCCTGCTGGACCAACTCGCCTGGTGGGCCGCCGCCTTGAGCGCGGCACGCGAGGCTAGCCCGTACCCGGCCTGACCGGACTCCGGCTGTCAGTGGTCGCCTTTAGAGTCTCTGACATGGCGACTCTTCCCAACCCGCTGCCGAAGCTGGCGGCCGACCCGAGCGGCAGCGCGTTCGGGCTTGAGCTCCCTCCCGGGAGACTGATCGACACGACGGCCGAAGGCCCGTCGGACGAACCACTGCTGTGGTGCGCGGACGGACCGGCGAGGCCCGGTGACTACGAGGCGCTCCGGCCCGCGCGCCTGACCGCCGGACTCCTCCCGCTGCTCATGGACGTGAACGGCGACCAAGGCGGCCCGGACGAATGGGAGTTGAGCCCCGACGAGATGTCGTACCCCGGGGACCACGACGCCGACGAGGTGCTGGAGGAGTTCTGGGAGGAGTACACGGACGAGGGCGACGAGTGGCCCGGCCTCGCCGAACCGCTCACCCTGGTCGCCGATCCCGACGAGCGGGCGGCCGAGGTCGCCGACTCCCTGGCCGGCGGTGGGCCGGGGTTCAAGGCACCGCACCTCGCCCTGGTGCCGGCCCGCCGCAGCGCGGACATCCCGGCGGCGATCGGCTGGATGGGCCCCGCCAACCACGAGAACGACACGGCCCGCCTCTGCGCGGTCCTCCGTTCCTGGGAGGACCGCTTCGGCATACGGGTCGTGGCCCTCGGCTTCGACCGGCTGACCGTGTCCGTGGCGGCCCCGCCCGCCGACCTCGACGAGGCCGAGGAAGTGGCCGCCGAGCACTTCGCCTTCTGCCCGGACGACATCGGCGACCTGGAGACGTACGCCCGGAAGCTGATCGACCAGCCCACCTGGCACTTCTGGTGGGACTGACCCGGGCCTGAGCCGTCGCCGCACTCCGGTGGTGGGGCTCGGCGGCCCGGGATACGTTCGGAAGGCCCGTCCCATTCGTCGCGCACCGGAGGCTGTGATGAGCGGAAGTGAGCCGGCTCGGCCGCAGGAGCTGGCCGGTCAGACCGTCGTCGTGATCGGCGCCAGCTCGGGCATCGGGCTCGAAACCGCGCGCCAGGTCCGTGCCGCCGGTGGCCAGGTGGTCATGGCCGCGCGCGATCCGCAGCGGCTGGAGCGCGCGGCCGCGGAGGTCGGGCCGCTGAGCACCGCGATCCTCGACGCCTTCGACACGGACCGGCTCCGGGAGTTCTTCGCCGACCTGCCCGGCCCGGTCGACCACGTCCTGTCGACCGTCGGCGGCCCCTTGTACGGGCCGCTGGCCGACCTGGACCTGGCGGAGACGGGCCGGTACTTCGGCGAACGCGTCGCCATGGTGCTCGGTATCGCCAAGTACGGCCGGGAAAGGGTCCGGGACGGCGGCACGCTGCTGTTCATCGGCGGCACGGGCGGTCGCCGCCCCGGCGTCGGCATGTCCGTCATCGGCGCGATGACCGCCGCCCTCCCCGCCCTCACCGCGAACCTGGCCCTCGAACTCGCGCCGGTCCGCGTCAACCTCATCGCCCCCGGCTTCGTCGACACCCCGCTCTCGGCCAGGCTCCTGGGCGACCGGCTCGACGCCCGCCGGGAACAGCTCCGCGCCTCGCTCCCCATCCGCCGGGTCGTCGGCCCGGCGGACGTCGCCGCCCTGGCCGTACACATCATGCGCAACGAAGCCCTCACGGGCACGACCTACGACATCGACGGCGGGCAACAACTGCTGCCCCAATGACCGCCGTTCAGATCAGCAGCCTCATCCCCTCCGGCGCCTCGATCCCGAACTCGGCGTCCAGCAGCCGCCGTACGTCATCCTCGTCGGCCAACTCCCGCTTGTGCACCTGGCCGTCGGCCCGCGTCTCCGTCAACAGGCTTCCGTGCAGCAGGAGATGACGTTCGGCAGTCACCCGCTGGACGAACAGGCGCTGGGTGAAGGGAGAGCGCGGGTTCGTGGCGATGTGCCAGTTGATCACCTCGAAGTCGACGTGCTCGAAGGGCTCCAGGGTGAAGGCGTACTGCGGCTGCCAGGAGCCGTCGGCGCCGTGGGCCTCCAGCATCCACATGTCCAGCGGGCCGCGATGCGGCACCTGGACGAACCGGTGCCGACGTCCCGCGTCCTCGAACTCCCCGCCGAGCACCAGCGGCACCGGTTCCAGCAGCGCGCCGATCGCCCCGAACCCGACGTCCGCCAGATACGGCTGCGGATCGCCCGGCACGTCGACGCGGAGCGTCATATGGGTGCGCGGGCGGCTCTCGATCCGGTCCGCGCCCACGACCACCCGCGCCGTCAGCAGGGTCACCCCGAAGCCGAGCGCCCGCAGCGCGGTGGCGAGCAGGGTGTTCTGCTCGTAGCAGTAGCCACCGCGCCGACCGCCCACCAACTTGGCCATCAGATCGGACAGTTCGAGGGAGGGAGCGGTACGCCGGAGCGCGTCGAGGTTCTCGAAGGGGATGCCCCGCATGTGGGCGAGGTGCACCCCCTTCAGCGTCGCGGTGTCGGGGCGCCGCTCCCCCGCCCACCCGAGGTGGGCGAGGTATGTGTCGAGGTCGAAGCCATCGCTGTCGGA
>Ga0307509_10004748_pt1 | contig 19384 bp, 20 predicted proteins | sample 10_EM_MG_FD_202245 | JGI IMG/M metagenome (GOLD analysis project Ga0307509, IMG submission 202245) | Populus trichocarpa ectomycorrhiza microbial communities from riparian zone in the Pacific Northwest, United States - 10_EM | ecosystem: Host-associated > Plants > Roots > Unclassified | place...
TTGTGGGCTGGGTCAACGTTTCAATCGCGGCTGCCTCTCTTCTTAGGTGTTCTGGGGCAACCGTGGGTGTTGCTCTTTTTGCCTTCGCCGATGCGGTGGACGAAGATGGTGAATGGCGCGGCGTCCGTTTTTGGGGCTCTAGGACGGACTGCGCTTAGGAAGGTGAGGACCGGACGGACTATAGGGCACCATAGTCCTAGCGCTTGGATCTCCTGTACTAGTCGAGTTGAAATGGTACACCTCCAACGAATTCTTTTCACATCATGAGACATCACTCTTGTAGTCCCCTGCCGTCCCCCGTAGTCCACCACCGTCCCCTCGCGGTGCCCCGCCGGGCCCCCGGATGGCTGGGAACACTGCTTCCGTTTTCGGGTCCGGACGGGACGGACAGGTATCGTATCTTGGCGTTTGTCCGGATTAGCGCCGGGGACGGACTGCCCGGGCTGCTGGTCTTAGGTTGCGCTAGGTGCCAAGCCGATGAAGTGTTATCTCTACTAGATAAGTTATTGTTTCTCGAGACTAGAGACAACAGATAGCTCCCACACAGTCACTGTCAAAAGGTCCGAGGAACCGAACTCCGAATGCCGCTTGCCGTTGAGTGACTCCAGCAGGATTCTAAATTATATCCAAAGATGTGGTTAAAATTGGGAGTACTAACCCGTGAAATCGAATCATCTGGACTTAAGGAGCACTGACCACTGGTCGATGTATGGAAAGGTACCTCGGACATGAAAATTAATTATAAAAATGAAGAAAGATATTGTATACCGTTGAGCAGTGTCACGAGAGAGGGTAAGCGGACAGAGGTAGTCAAAGCGAGCAAGTAACATGGATTACCGTATAAACTGGAATAATTGGACCTCACGCTAAGACGTTCGAAATTCCCTCTCTTGGATAGGGGGGCGAGCGCACAGCGAAAAGTGACCTCCTGAGACCGAGCTTAAGACAGAAAAAAAAGAAAAAAGAGCCAGACCTTACCAACAAAGGCAACTCCAACGTCCTAGAGTCAGGTCCAATTATTCCAGTTCTTACGGTACTTATTGAGGGAGCGCAAAGAGATTTAACCGAGAGATCGAGGAAGAGAGAGAGGAGAGGAAGGAGATGTCAGGAACTAGGTGTGCAAGCGGGTAGGTGAAGAAAGCAGTCACGAGGGGCTACCCATGACTACGGAGGATGTAAGAGCACAAGTATCATACGATTTCCAACAGTACTATTCTGGAGATGTTTTTTCCGAATTAAGGTCTTTTCTACCACAAGTTTTATGTTTGGTATCTAGGCAAGCTAACTCTACATAGTTAATCTTACATAGAGCCAATATTAACACAGTAAAAACTGGAATAATCGAGTCGTGTGCTGTGTGGTCAGAGTTGCCCCTTCTGGTATGATCTGATGTTTTTTTTTGTTTTTGTTTTTTATGTCTCAGACTCCCGGGAGTGTAAACGATACCCGAGGAAAGACAACTCGCTCAACGGTTAGCTCAGCGATCCGTGAGCGAGCCTATTCCATTAGTGGGTGACAGTGGAACTAATCTGGGAGATGGCCTTGCCTACCACAGCTGTTGGGACGTGAAAGCCAGGGCGGGTATTGAATATATATCGCCAGGATACGTGTCAGTGAAATTCGGTAGAAGGAGGGAATTTGTGCCAGTACGGTAAAAACTAGGTAAATTGGTCGCAATCTGTGACGGGGTGTTTTCTAGACACAGTATACAAGTGCCCGGGGTTGTGTTTTCGCACACACCAAAGTGGCTGACCAGCAAAAAATATTAGAAACTTGGTGGGTCACAAAGTGGTGTGTGCGAAAACATAATCCCGGGTACTTGTAGCTTAGTGAGGCTGCGCTTGCTGAATCTCATTAACTGTCCTTGTTATTTTAATGCCTTTCTTAGGTGGGCCTATTATGCTTTAGACCACTGTGGGATGTTCTCGCGTATTCCCTTGACTGGATGGTGGTCTGACCGAGACTGCTTGTGAAGGTAAAATGTGTTCGTGACCTTCTCACTATACCGGGAGATTGGCGATATGAACTTGACCTATAGCTACGGTGTAACGTAGTCGATAAACCGATAGGGAAGCGCACAGGAAGCTAGGCCCAATAGAGTGGGAGTGAAGAACCAATTACCGTGGAGAGAATGTGTTGTTGCTGCGCTTGTCTAAACTAAGAAAGAGACGAGAGGCTTATGTGCAGAGAATTCTGCACGCCAACATTATCTACAAACATAGGGTTCTAGTGCGTACTCGAACGCCCTCCTGACTGCTAAAACTACCCTATGCAAGTGCCCTATCCCACACCACTATCCAGCTGAGATATACGATACCCAATTTACCCACCCTCCTCGGCGTGCCGTTGCCTAAGGCCCTTCAACCATTCTGATAATAGGCCACGCTTTTCATTTCATGCTGCAACTCCCACCCCTCCTCCCAAACCATTCCACCCCCCGCCTTTAGTACTAGAACCACCTAAGAATCATCACTTTAATAACTATCACCAATTACAAGAAATAATGGCTGCTGCGCTTGAAAAGCAAGTGGATCACTCCCTGGCCCCTTCCCCAAACCTCTCCTCCCCACAAACCCTGGTGACCGGTGTGCCACATCCCGAAGATCGGTATATTCGCCTGGGGTTGGAAGGGGTCGAGCGGCAGGAATATCGTAGTACCCGTTCATTCACGAAAGCCATTGACTTGCAAACCGAAGAATTACTCTCTGGCAATGCTGGCCAGTACGCAGTGTTTGCCCCGGTCACAATAAAGCAGCTTGCGACTATCGATCGAATTCGCGACACGCGTCACAAAGGACTCCGCTTCCTCTACGTCCACTCCGACCGTGCATTGATTGTCAAAATATCGCCAGGGCTAGTTCACGGATTGGCTAAAAGGCGGCTCGCTAACATGTTTAATGAAAAGGTAGTCGAGATGGGGCTGGGTAATGGACTTGCTGAACTGGATTGTGTTGCCTTTGAGGGGCGCGTCAGTTCTAAAGAAGCAGATTGCACATGGACCCCACACCCCCGTTACTGTGATCCTAGCGATTGGCCTACCGTGGTAATTGAGTGTGGAATTTCAAAATCGATAGAACGCTTGGAGATGGAGGCTGGCTGGTGGCTCGACAACTCCGGGGGAGAGGTGAAAATCGTTCTTGTCATTTCAATTTCCCAAGCCGACAGAAAAATATCTCTCGACCAATGGGAACTAGCCACTGCTCCGAATCTGGAAGTTAGTGAGGACCGCTCTACGATCACCGTTCCAACGAAAACCGGCCATGTCGAAATTGTCGATGGTATGGTTACCGGAGCTCCCCTCCGTCTCGATTTCAAAAAAATCTTCCTTTCCGACCCAGGCGAGGGTCAAGGCGATATTGTTTTCACTCCAAAGGATCTCGAAGAGTATGCTGACGATGTCTGGGGATTTTGTAAATGAAGCAAACCTTCAATGCTATTGCTGAAAGTCAACCTTGTCCAACTGTTACTCCAAATTGCAACCCATACTGGTTTGTGAGCCGCTGCGGGTGCAAGGGTGGCAGGCGACGAGACTTGTGAATGGGCGATTAAGTGAATGAACGGGTGAGGCCTGGGTGGTTGGTCTTTTGGGGAGAGAGTGGGAGGAGGAAAAGGAGTTTGGGGAGGCTCGTGTATGGTTTCTGTTTCATTTGTATCCTAGTGTCACAATTGATTTACATTCTCTGCTCAACCGGATTCTCCAACTGTTATCTTTAAAGCGTTCGCTGAATTTCTTCTCTTTTAACACATATACTACTGCATGTGCATTTGGCCTATGAACCCCATTCCCACCCTTCCGGATACCGTTCGCGGGCTAACCCTGATTATTCGAGTGGGGAGGTTAGCCGGGGGTGACTGTGGCCGATCTGCACAGATGCCTTGTTGAAAATGGCCGGCAGCCACCGTGTACGAGAAAGGATTCCTTTCGTCCATTTCCTGTCCTGTCCTTATTTTGTTAGTACAGCCCTAGGCAGAAGCCTTGGGGATTGCGGAATACTGAGACGGTGTGCGCATCCAACGGGTATTTAGTGGGGTTTTTATCGGTGGGATGGTGGGGGGGGGGGGGGGTGTCGTCCTATTCTCGCGTAGCTTTTGCTGAGTAAGCTTTCAGCAAGACTTTTTTATCGAGTGACAGGAGTTTGCTATTGTCACACATTACGAAAATAAAGAGGAAGAATTGGTGTACCTGGTTTGTATAGTAATATATCGGTGTTAGCAGATATATATCATGGAACCCTGTGTCCGGGGTAAGAGTAGCCAGTTCCCCGAGGCTGGAACGGATAATATCGACGCTGTGCTCCTCATGACAGGAGTAAGATTAGAGGCCCGGCTCCAAGCATTTCCTGCATTACAAACTTTTGACAACAGGTCACGTTTGGAATCTGTCGCATGCCGCGCCAGGGGAAGGTTGCCGACTGGCTGGGCTGGCGGGCGGGGCGCCGTCTACGCGGACTGGGCCGAAAAGGGAAGTAATGCCAAGAGGAGACAAGGAGGTTGCCGGCGATATGGGGGCTAATACTACTCGAGTATTGAGATGGAAATAGCCATCTACTCTGAAGTAATTCTAGCTCTGATGCCGAAGTCCCCTTCAGCCAGCTACAAGCACCCGGAAGGTTCTGTATCATCGGTTGTTGCCTTAGATGTGGACCTCTTCCAGGATAACGCCGAAAGCTTGGTGGTTCGGCTGCGTACCACTCACGTTTTGGGACCGAGTAAACAGGGTGGGACAACTATCTCCGAAACTGTGCAATTGGGTACGGTAACATTCCTGGACCCGCTGGGCTGGGTCGGTAAGAGTGGCTCCCTGCTGCTATCCTACCTGCATTCGATGCGCAGGGGAGCGAGAAGGAATTTGTACCACGAGCGCCTCGCGTGCCGGCTGGACACGGATGCGAACTCGAAGAATATGAATTATCACTTGTCTCATGTTGAATATTCAGATAGTAGAGGGCTATTGGTTATGGAGCCTATTGGACGAGGTCTTGGAAAGAGAGTCCATTATTAAGGTAATTGTAACCCTTTTGAGGGCGATGTCGCATGTCCCGCAAATGTTTGGTAAAGTCCCGCCGCCTGTGAGCCACTGACAGGGTTTGGGGTTTGTCTTGGCAAAGAGCCGCAACGCTTTCCCGCTGGTCGCGTGGGACATTTCGCGGGACCTGATTCGGGTCAGGGCCTGTGAGTGCCTTACCTAACCGCCTGCGGTATCACCACCGCAAGGGCAACGAAATTAACCGCAACCTGAACCACACAAACCATAATCCCACAATCCCGTTCAGCATGCCTAGCACAACATATCGCCCTTTTCGCATCCTGCGCAAGGCATGGTTCCGCCGATTTCGGGCACACCCTAGTCATCAAAACTTTGGCCTTAGGAATATTCCCAGACAAAGGAGATAATGACAAATCACTCTTTGTTTGGATAGCAACGACTCATCCATCATGAAGTGCCGTCTATCGTGGCCGGGCGGAGAGGGGCTGCGCTATCATTCCTTGCTAATCTGGACGGGGGGGATAAAATCGTGCCTTTGGACCCTGAGTATCATACCGATCAGTCCTTCGCCGCCCCCTCCCACCACCCTACTACCTCTTACATAATTAGCAAGAACGGCCCTATTTCAAAAGAGACCTACGAAAGGACCCTATCTGCGTCATAAAGTTTGTTCGGAGGTTTTCCGCATGCAATCGTTAGCCGGATTCGAATCGTAATCGGGTCCTGGCATTGTTCCCTGCGTTTTTGATATCGCAGCTGCCCCAAGATATACCTATACATCTAGTTCCCCGCCCGCGCCCTGAATTTATCGTACCATTCCCATTTCTATTTCCCTGCTCTCTCTCCTCTCTCCTACTCCCACAAACCCACTAGACTCAAGCATGAGCCGTCCTCCTTCGAAGGTCGGCAACGACCCCCGCGAATCAGAGATTTCGACAGAGTCTCAAATCGAACACTCCTCGTCGTCGAACTCTACCAAAGCATACCCAGAATCTCCCCCCAGCCAAGGCATCTGGGGCCAGAATGAGGCCGTCAACTACCAATCTGCGCTGGAAGACTTTGAGTCTCTCCGTCTACAACTATCTCGGATCGAATCAAACAGGACCGGTGGAGCGTACTCGCGGCGGAATAGTGCTTACAGCCGTCTCGCCCGTTTCCGCTTATCTATCCCTAGCGATGGCTTCCAGGCGCCCGTGGAATCTACTGAAGAGAAAAATTTTGAGCCTTCCGCCGAGGAGGGTTTCCAGCTTGACCGCTTTATGCGCGAGGGGCGCTTTGAGAAGCGCGAGGATGGGGAGTCGATGAAGAAGGTTGGAGTTGTTTACAAGGATCTCACGGTGCGTGGGGTTGGTACTTCGACTTCATATGTAAAGGTGCTGTCGGACGCAGTCATTGGGACGTTTGGACCGGATTTGTATCGGATTGTGACTGGGTTCTTCCCTGCACTTACGGTTGGAAAAGGACCTCCGACAAGAGAGCTTATTAGCGGTTTTACTGGGGCTATTCGGGATGGCGAGATGATGCTTGTTCTGGGGAAGCCGGGAGCTGGCTGTTCTACCTTCCTGAGGGCTGGTGAGTTTTTTCTCATGCGATTATCACTATATTTTGCTAAAATTCGTGGCAGTTGCAAACCAGCGGGCGTCATTTGCTGCAGTTGAAGGAGAGGTTCATTATGGCGGGATCCCGGCGGCGGAAGCGGCTAAGAAATATGTAAGTCATTCCATGAATTCGGATCTCCCGTCCATCTATTGCTGTTCCTGACGATCCCGTGGGGTGATTAGCGAGGGGAGGTGATCTACAATGAGGAAGACGATCAGCACTTCCCCGTCATGACGGTTTATCAGACTTTGGAGTTTGCGCTGCTGAATAAGACCAAGAAATCGGAGAAGGAGAATATCCCCATAATAATAAATGCGCTGCTGAAGATGTTTGGAATTTCGCATGCAGCACATACAGGTAAGTTCCCCGGGGAGAGCGAAAGGGATTGGGAGAATGAAGCTAACGTATACCCACAGTTGTTGGAAATGCATTCATTCGAGGTGTATCCGGAGGAGAGCGAAAACGGGTCTCCATTGCGGAAACACTCGCGACAAAGTCCGCCGTCACTTGTTGGGATAACTCGACTAGGGGTTTGGATGCCAATACCGCGCTCGATTACGCTAAATCACTGCGGATTATGACTGATGTCTCCAACCGAACAACGATCGTGACCTTATACCAGGCCGGAGAGGAAATCTACAATCTCATGGATAAAGTACTTTTGATCGATCAAGGAAGGATGATTTTTTCTGGCCCCGCTACCGAGGCAAAACAATATTTCATTGATTTAGGCTTCCAGTGCCCGGAGCGACAGTTTGTACCCCGAAAGCGATGTTCAAGGTTCAGGTGCTGACATTTGATAGAACAACTGCAGATTTCCTAACGAGTATTACTGATCGGATCGAGAGACAAATTCGACCTGGATTTGAGGACAAGGTCCCACGCACCCCCGATGAACTAGCCACTGCCTTCCGGAACAGTCCAAACTATGCTCGCCTCTTGGAAGACGTAGCCAGTTATGAACAAGAACTCGTCGCAACCGGGAACACGGCCGCTACCAACTTCAAGAAATCGGTCAAATCATCCAAGTCGCGTACAGTGTGTGCGGATTCGAATCATACAGTATCATTCGTCCAGCAAGTTCTCGCATGTACACGCCGTGAGTACTGGCTTCTTCGAGGGGATATGCTGAGCTTCTGGACCACCATCTGGACGAATATCATCATCACTCTTTTGGTTGGTGCGCAATTCTGGAAACAAAAGGACGATACCACTGGCGTCTTCATGAAAGGTGGTAGCGCTTATTTTGGATGTATTTTTTTGGGCTGGATTCGAATGTCGGAAATCGTTGGGGCTGTTTTGGGGCGTGATATTGTGCAGCGGCATAAGGCTTATGCACTGGTATGTTTGAGCCGCTCGTCTGGTATCGAATATCGCAAACTTTCGCTAATGTGAGTGTATAGCATCGACCCTCTGCTGTGGTAGTAGCTAGGCTGATTGTGGATATCCCGATCACGCTTATCCAAGTCGTAAGTGGCTACACCCCCGCTTTTGAACTACAGTTTGCTGACTAGTGTCGGTGGGGCAGTCGATATTTAGCATAATCTTGTATTTCATGGCCAAATTCGACGTTGATGCTGGAAAATTCTGGATCTTCTTCCTCCTGACATACACCAATGCATTTTGTATTACTGCTCTATATCGTATGTTCTCGGCTCTTTGCCCCACCCTTGACGACGCAATCCGGTTCTCCGGAATGGCCCTCAATATCTGCATTATATATGCTGGCTATGTTATCCCTAAGACGCAGCTCCTCCACGATTCGATATGGTTTGGTTGGCTTTTCCATCTGAATCCCATGGGCTACCTGTTTGAGGCCATTCTCGCCAACGAGTTCACCGGGAGGACAATGAAGTGCGCCGGGTCGATGATTGTACCTCGAGGAGAGGGATATGACAATTTCCCACAGTACCAAGGATGCGTCATCGCATCTGGCACGCCTGGCAACCTTAATATCTCCGGCGATGAGTTCATTGAAGCTCAATACAGCTATACGCGTTCTCACCTCTGGAGAAATTTTGGAGTTGTTATTGCTTGGACAGCGTTATATATCATTGTTACTATCGTTGCAACTGAAACTATCTCTTTCGTTGCCCCCGGATCTGTCATCTTACGATTCAGGAAGAGTAAGAAGAGTAAGCGGGTCATCGACGCCAACAAAGCCAAGGACGAGGAGAATGCTGGAGGTCTTGCTGTCACTGATTGGCTCAACGGGGATCGATCCGGCGACGAGGTTGAAAAGATTATTGACAGTAAGACCGTTTTTACATTCAAGGAGATTGAGTACACTATTCCGTATAACGGCGGTGAGCGGAAGTTGTTGAACAAGGTTAGCGGCTACGCTAAGCCGGGAATTATGGTTGCGCTCATGGGCGCCTCCGGAGCCGGAAAGTGAGTTCAAGTTCGAAATTCTCCGACTGGCAGTTTGGTACTGATTGTCTTTATAGGACTACTCTTCTCAATACACTCTCTCAGCGTCACCAAGTTGGTGTTATTACTGGTGAAATCCAAATGGATGGCCGTCCCCTCGGGATCGAATTCCAGCGTGGAACTGGATATTGCGAGCAGATGGATGTTCACGATCCGGCCCAGACCGTCCGCGAAGCTATGGAATTCTCTGCGATCCTCCGGCAACCGGCTAGTGTACCCAAAGCCGAGAAGATCGACTACGCGAATAAACTTATGGTCCTTCTTGAACTCGACTTTCTCCAGGATGCTGTTGTCCGTTCCCTCGGTGTCGAACAGAAGAAGCGTCTTACCGTCGGAGTCGAACTTGCTGCTAGACCAGATCTATTGCTCTTTTTGGATGAGCCAACAAGTGGGCTTGACAGCCAGAGCGCTTTCTCTATCGTTCGTATCTTGAAGAAACTCTCTCAGGCTGGACAGGCTATCATTTGTACCATCCACCAACCGTCGTCCATGTTGATCCAACAATTCGATATGATTCTCGCGCTCAATCCGGGCGGCAATACCTTCTACTTCGGACCTGTCGGGGAGAACGGCGCTGATGTGATCCGATATTTTGGCGAGAGGGGGGCTTATTGTCCTCCTGGAAAGAACGTTGCAGAGTTCGTCATCGAGGCTGCTGCCAAGGGCACACGGACTGATGGAAGACCCATCGATTGGGATCACGAATGGCGCACCTCAAGAGAGGCGAAGGGAGTTTTGGCGGAAATTGATCGACTCTGCGATGAGCGTAGGGAGAAGCCACTCCCGGATGTCGAGCTCAAGGAATTCGCCGCTCCCATGTGGCTACAAACTACGATGTTGACCAAGAGACTGTTCAAGCAACAATGGAGAGAGCCGAGTTACGTTTACGCGAAATTGTGGGTTGGATTCATGGTAGGTGTGTTCAACGGATTCACCTTTTGGAATCCGGGAAATACTATTCAAGGTAAGCGGAGTGGTTCCCATTGCGAGGGATTCTTTTCACGTGCTGATTAAGGTGCCAGATTTGCAAAACCGGATTTTTACCGCCTATTTCATCGTTGTGTTCCCGCCGGCCATCGTCAACAGTGTCGTTCCCAAGTTCTTCGAGAATCGCATGATTTGGGAGGCTAGAGAGTTACCTTCTAGAATATATGGCTGGGTTCCATTCTGCACTGCTCATGCCGTGGCGGAAATCCCTTCTGCGGTTGTTACAACTGTCATCTATTACCTCTTGTGGTATTTCCCGTCTGGCCAGCCAACGGATACAGCTACTTCCGGATTCGTGAGTCCCCATTGTTCCTGGTGAGGTTGTTCTACTTACAAAAAATAATAGGTGTTCTTTATGATGTTGTTGCTATTCCTGTTTATCGCGAGCTGGGGTCACTGGGTCGCCGCGCCTTCACCGTCACCAATGGTAACCATGAACGTAAGTCACCTTCACCCCCCCCCCCCCCCCCAACCCCCGGGAAGGCGTACTAACAACATCCAGATATTGCCCTTCATCTTCGTGGTCTTTGGTCTCTTCAACGGCGTCATCGTCCCGCACCGGGACATGCCCAACGTCTTCTACTACACCCTGTATTACCTCTCCCCCTGCACATACTACCTCCGCGGCATTCTCTCTGCAACAATCCCTGGCATCCCCGTCAGATGTGCCCCGCGCGAACTCGGCATCTTCGACATCCCCCCAGGCTTCAACGAGACGTGCGCCTCCTACGCGGCCAACTTCCTCAACACCACCACCGGCTACCTCACCAACCCCTCTGCCACCTCCCAGTGCGCTTACTGTCCGTATAGCGTCGCAGATGAGTACTTGCGCGCGATGGACATCCCCATCGGCGGGAAGTGGAAGTACTTTGGTGCGTTCGGCGCGATGACCATCACGAATTGGATGCTGTTGTACTTTTTCGTTTACACCGTGAGGATCCGCGGGTGGACGTTTGGCATGGTCCCGTTGTTTAGGTGGATTGGGTTCGGCATCAATTTCCCTGGGTGGGTTGTCAGGAGGATTATGAGGAAGTAGGGTGATGGTGGGGGAAATGAAGGCGGGGGTGAGAGTGAAGGTGAAAGTGAGGGTGGAGGTGAAAGGGGAAGCGAGGGGTCTCTTTTGATTGTCATTTTATGTCTCGTTCTCTTTCTTTTTACCTTTATTTATTTATTTCCCTTTCGTTTCTTTTGTTTATTTGTCGGATAATGACCGGACTTGCCTGAGTGGTAAAGTACATATAACGATACAACGCCCAATTCGAATCCTAACTTACCTTCTAATTGAATAACAACCATTTCTAATACACTTTTTTCCACCTCCAATGCTTGCCATTCGCGAATCTCAAGAATGAAATACATCATCACAGCTCTGCACTCCCAGAAACGATTGCTGCCACATAACTCGGATATGTCTTGCTCACTCACCCCCGGATTCCGGGAGCAAAAAAAAAAACGACCTTATCGTCTGCATCCTCACAACCACCTCCGCTCGGGAAACGGCTCCTTTCTAGATGACAATCCTGTACGCCGTCGGGTTGCGCGGTCAGCCTAATATCTAGTATTTGGCGCGGGCTGCCAAGCCCACGCATAACCTACGTGTTCTCATCCTACTGATAGAAGGTGTTAGAGTGCGGTGGTAGGCATTGCCGTCACCGACGTTGGCAAAATACATTCTTGGAGAGCATCATACGAGGGTTTTTACGAAAGTTCCATGACCAGAGCTGGAGCAAGCGGGGCAATTGTTTCTTGGAAAGCACTTGCGGCACTGTGCCGTATAATACTACACTGCACGCCTGAAGGGGAATGAAAAGGCCTTATTCCGGGGCTAAAAGCTGAAAGATAAGAGTGGATGAGGTGAATTTTGTCACTCCTATCGGGAGTTTATTATATTATAGCTAACGAGGGTACTCCTACGACCAACAATGCGGATCACTAAATCCTATGGAGCAGTCCCAACAACCTGGTTGTTGTTTTCTTGTTTCTGTTCAAGATAAGAGAGAGCGGCGGGGATGCCGATATAAATCACAGCGCCGAGAGTGAGCCCCTTTCCCGAATGTTAGTATGACATAGCACGGTAAATTGTCGCAGGATATCGGAGCATACCATGATGACTGGGGAATTGACTTGCCATAGGAGCCGCAAAAAGTGCCCCTAGTCAAATATATTAGTAGCTGTGTGCGGCGTCCAAGGATTCACTGGGTATTATACCAATGGGGTAAGTTTTTTAATGATTACTTCGCCGACCACCTTCATCTTGCCGCCGAGTTTGGGGCGCGTATTTTTGGCGATGCTGGTAAGGAGAGTCTCCATATCGCCGAACTGGTTGGAAACGTTTTTGATTTCGTTGCCGAGTGCGGCGGCAATGTTTTTCATTTCGCCGCTGAGTTGGGCACCGACGTTTTGGATTTGTTCGGCGGTTTTGGTGTCCACTTTTGCGATCCTGTCTGCCAGCATTTCGAGTGCATCGTGAACTCTGCTTTCCACCTTGTTTGCAGAATTATTATTGCCGGCCGAGAGCGTGCATTGGTATTTCGTGATTTCCTAAAGTTTTTTTTAGTGAGTTGGATAAAGACCTCAATCCTACCCTGTTTGAAGGGGTTTATACCCTGTGCAGTGCGGAAATTGCGTTGAGGTGCTGGGTGTTCATGTCGGAAAACTTTTCCCATGTCACATAGCGGCCATTGTTGTCCGGAGGGTTGCTGCTCATAAGCCGGAGGGAGGTTTGTCTGTGAAGCGGTTTTCCCTGAGCTGTGTGGAATCTTGGGCAAAGCCTAATACCAAGGCCGGTGCGGTTGAGCACAGGGTTCTTAGTGAGCTTGTGAGCGGACATTTGTTTGGCTGTGGTTTGGGTGACGGTGTTCATTTTGGTTGGTCGCGATGGTAATGCCCTGCCTACCCGGAGGTGTGTTGGAAAATGTTAAAATTAATTTAGGATGTGAGGTGGGTGTATATATAGTAGTTGCTCGGAGTGGAGATCTAAAGCGAGGTGAAAGCAGTCCCGGTGGTTGGTCGCAACGGGTCTAGTCGGTTTTCCGAACTGTCCGGAGGCCGGCGGGGATCATGCCAAGAAGACGGGAGGGGACCGCTAGCCGTGGTCCTGTGTAGGGTGAGTTCCTCAGGAGGGTTGCCGGGCTCCGGGCCTACTCTCCGGGCTTTTATTAGTATAGAGACAAGCGGGAAAGCGTCTGCTTAAGCGGAGGGCAGGGGGGACGGCAGGCCGGCCCTGATCGCGTGGGGACTAAAGGGTGTACTATATCAGAAGACGGAAAGGTGTGGGTAAGGCCTGTACTTATGGGATGTAGGTAAGGAGTGGGGGGGGGGATGGAGGGGGGTATAGACGATAGGTATTCGGAATGACGGCTGGGAACATGGGGAAAAAAATGAGTGAACGGCCGGGGGTGTTGAATTTCTGATTGTCGTCTGAGTCTTCCATTGTCCTCAAACAACGGCTTTGTCTAAGGCATTTCTTTCCTATATCATTGCGCTCTATTGGGTTGCATCTTTTGTGATGGTAAGACATCATCAGTTGGGTCTTGATTACTGAGCAGCTATTTTTGTATCAGCTAGGCTTCATTGCGCTCTCCAGGTTTGGAGGCGTACACTCAGTTGAAACACATCATGATGCGTTCGGGGCTGAAGACAGGAAACCGGTTACTTTTCATGACGGATGAGGTCACTTACATTCCCTATATATGTTTGGCCTTTTGGCCCCTCTCTTTGGATAATAAGCAAGAATGATATGGCGAGCAGAAGTTGTGAAAAGTCTTTACGATTCCGCGTTCACATATTGAGGCATAATTACAACAGGGGGTATACTCACGATGCATGAGTGATATATGGTGATGCTATGTAATTGACACAATAAACGGCATGCCTGCGAGAAGAAGGTTAAAAAGATCACCAAGTGCTCCAAGTATCAAGATAAGACTGACCTAATAATTCCGCTAGGAGCCTTATTTTCTCCTTTAACTATAGCCCCTGTGGTGATGTAACAAATCGACAGAACAGATGCCACCGAAGTTGACTCGCAGCACAATGCCCGGGATTTTGGAGTAGAATTACCAGGAAATTCAATTGACCTTCGCGGATCTGGAGATTGGAAATTTCTGACGGCGGTAGTAAATACTAGTGCGCTCTCCAACGAGAATATGTTTGCTCCCTTGCAGATTCATGCCCGTGGTTTTTGAGTTCTCATTGGGAAAACACTTTTGGCTGTTTTATTTCTTGAAGATGAATTCTTCCTTGCTTATTAGTTTGCGTATATGGCACATGGCTCTCCTAAAAAAAAAATATGAGTGAGATAAAATCATGAATATGAAGTTTCTAAACACACCTGCGAAAGATAGAAAGATACGTAACAGAAAAGCACGACAGGGCCCTGCCCGGCCAGATAGGTGGTTCGGTCCTACGACGATCTGCTCAAGTCCATCCATGGGCTCGAAAACAAGACTATCACCAGCGGTCAGTTGTGTCCTGCCCGCAAGGACCGGCAAGGTGGATGTACTAGACGGTTCAGAACACCGTCTTCAATCTTTCTCTGAGATTCCAGAAGGTCTGACACGCGAGTCAGAAGAGATTGGTCCAAAGCATTGATGCTACCCGAGGACTCCCAGTGGTGAAGCAATGGTGGCGCATTGGTTTTAGATGGTAAGTTGCAGCATTCAGCTACCATACAACCAAATTCTGTTTCTCTTTTTTGTAAAGTTTCTCGCAGATAATTTGGGATGCTCTCCTCAACTTACGAGATCCTCTAGAATAATGCCTCTACGGGATTGGTGATCCCCGGCTCGCTCTAATAAAGGAAGTCATGGTATAAGCTTAGAAGCGAAATATTCAGGCTCCTTGCCTGATCGCGCAGCCTGCTGATAATGAGGGAACTATTATTTCTGGCCATCAGCAATACTCGGTTCATTTAAGGAATCCTCCCACATATCTTGATTAAGTCATGCTCACCCCCGATTCCTGGAGCAAAACGGAACGGCCTTATCCACACCATCCTCACAGCCACCTCCACTCGCGAAACATGCTCCTCTCTAGATGGCAATCTTCTACACCGTCGGGTTGCACAGTTAGCTTAATGTCGAGCACTTGGAGGGAGCTGTCAAGCCCACGCGGAACCTGCGTGTTCTCATCCTACTCATAGAAGGTATCAGAACCGTCGATCATGGTGTTGGGGTAGGCATTTTTTTCAACAAAATGGGTGGTGCACGGCGGATTCGATCACTGAGGGTGGGAGAACAACAGACCTTTATTGATACGAACTGGTAAGATGACAAGAAAACAAATTGAGTAAAGAATAAAGAAACGAGAGGCTATTAATCAGTGTACAGAAGATACAGTGAAGAGAAAAGCGAATGTCTGATGGATGATCAAAACAACGAACAAAGGGAAAACAGGAGGCCTTTTATCCTCCTCGAGGACCAGCTCCCTTGCGGACGTACGACGTGCGTATGCTGATTCTCTCCTCGCATTTCTACTACTACCCATCTTTGCCGAATCTGCTTCGACCTATAACCGAGGTGAAATCGAATTTGCCGAGAGTCGGGATGGCGCTATGTGGTCGGTATTACAATAGACCGAGGGATGTTGGATTTGGTCGATATCACAGGCGATGTGTGGGTTGTGCTGACAATAGTGTGTTTGGTGCTGGTGGACCTTTCACTTAATGTGTTTCGTGGTTGGGTTGTGCGTGATCTGTATGAAGCTAACAGTGGTGCAGTAGGTATCAAACAATGGTTGTCTGGAACTAGCTCGTTCTAGTAGTCTTTCGATAAGTGGTTGTCCTTGTAGTAGAAGTTTTCCGTCAATGAATCTGAATGTGGTGAGCAGCAAAATTCCAACAATTTCTGTTACCGACGTTGGCAAAATACATTCATGAAGCATTTGGGACGTGGCGTTTCGGCAGAAATTCTGGTTATTATAGCTGGATCCGGAAGTTTGGAGAGCAGCAGACTAGGGTTTTTGCAAAAATTCCATGCCCAGAGCTGATGCAAGCCGGGAAATGGCTTCTTGGGAGGCTCTTGTGGCATTGTTCTGTACGCCACTGCTGGCAGAAAGGAAAGGCAAAGGGCTTATTTCCGGGCTAAAAACGGCGGAATAAGTGTGGATAATGTGAATTATATCACTCCGGTGGGGAGTTTATTATATTATAGCTAACTAGGGTACCCGCCATGACCCACAAGGACGATTGCTAAATTCTATGGAGCGGTTCTGACAACCTGGGTAGTCCCCTCCCGCCTCCCTCCTGTGAAAAAGGAGGAGGAGGCTGGGATGCCGAAAATAATCGAAGCGCCGAAAGTGCACCACTTTCCCGAATGTTAGTATGGCATATGGCAAATTATGCAGGATATCGGAACATACCACAATGATTGGAGAAATTACTTTCATAAAGTACCACACAATTTTTCCCTTGTCATATATTAGTGCCTTTGTGCGGCTTCCAAGAATCCGCAGGGGTATTATACCAGTTGAATAAATTTATTAGTGATTACTTCGCCAATCACCTTCATTGTGCTGCCGAGTTTGGGGCGTGTATTTTTGGCGATGCTGGTAAGGTTAATCTCCATCTTGCCGCACTGGTTGGAAAGGTTTTTGATCTCGTTGCCAAGTCCGGCAGCAATGTTTTTCATTTCGCCGCTGAGTTTGGCACCCACGATTTGGATTTGGTCGGCGATTTTGGTGTCCACTTTCGCGATTCTGTCTGCCAAGCTGTCATGTGCCTCGCACACTCTGCGTTCCGCATTATTTGGAGAATTATTATTGGTGGCCGCGATCGTGCATTGGTATTTCGTGATTTCCTGACAAACTTTTAGTAGAGTTGGGTAAAGACCTATCGCCTAGTACTCTGTTTGAATTGCTTTATACCCTTTGCAGTGAGGAAATTGCGTTCAGGTGCTGTGTGTTCATGTCGGAAAACTTCTCCCATGTCACATAGCGTCCATTGTTGTCCGGAGGGTTGCTGCTCATAAGCCGGAGGGACGTTTGTCTGTGAAGAGGGTTTCCCTGAGCGAGCTGGTTAGTGTTAATTCACCATTAGCGAACAACAGATATCTTGCCTGAGCTGTATTGAATCTCGGGTAAAGCCTGATACCAAGGCCGATGCGATTGAGCCCAAGGTTGTTTGTCAGTCTCTGAGCGGACATTTGTTTTGCCGTAGCTTGGGCGAGGGTGTTCATTTTGATTGACCACAATGGTAATGCTTTGCCTGCCCGGAGGTGTTGGAAAATGTTGTTGAGCCTGTAAGAAAGAACTTAATGTAGGATATGCAGTAGGTATATGGTATATATAGTTGCTGGGAGTGGAGATCGAAAGTGAGGTAAAAGCAGTCCCGGTGGTTGGTTGCAATGGGGTTAGTCAGTGTTCTGAGCCGTCAGGAGGCCCCACACGGAAGGTAGGGATGATACCAAGAAGACTAGACGGGACTGCGAGCTGTGGCCCAATGTAGGGTGGATTACTCTGGAGACCGCGGGGCTAGGCATAGGCCGCTAGGGCAACAGGAGAGGCTTTTATTGATGTGGTGCGACAAACGGGAAAGCGGCTGCTTAAGCGGAAGGCAGGGGGATTGGAGGCCAGCCCGGATCGTGGGGGGACTATGGAGGGTATTGGAGGATGGTAGGGTGTACTCATGGGTATAGGTAAGGACTGCGGGGGGATGGAGGGGGATATAGATGATAAGTATCGGGAATCACGCCCGGGAACATGTGGAAACAAAATGAGGTGGGGACCGCAGCTCTGCTCACAAACAATGAGTGATATATAGTGATGCGATGTAATCGAAACAATAAAGGGTATGCCTGCACGAGAGGAAAGGTAAATAGATCTCCAAGTGCTCCAAGTATTAAGGTAAGACTGAGCCAGTAATTGCGCTGGGAACCTTATTTTCTCCTTTAAATACTGGATTACTTTCACGACAGTCCGGTGGTGATGTCACAACAAAGCCAAACAACTTGATGCAAGTGAAGTTGACTACCAGCACTATGCCTGGGAATTGGAGAATAATTACAAGGAAATTCAATTGACCTTCTCAGATCTGGATATCTGCAATCAATATCAGAACTTTCTGACGGCGGTAGTTCTAGTACCCTCGACAACGAGAATATGTTTGCTCCCGTGCAGATTCATGCTGGTGGTTTTTGAGTTCAAATAGGGAAAACACTTTTGGCTGTTTTATTTCTTAGAGGTGAATGCTACCTTGCTTATTAGTTTGCGCATATGGCACATGACTCGCTTAATCATAAATTATGAGAGAGATCAAATCATGAACCTGAAGTTTCTGGGTACACTTGCCAAAGAGATGTAACAGAAAAGCAGAATAGGTCTTTCGGTCCTACCTTTATCTGCCCTAGATCATCCCTGTGCCGGAAACAAGGACTACCACGGACCGTCAGTCCTGTCCTGCTAGCAAGACGGACGGACTGGAAAGTTTGGGAGAGTATTTATAATATAGGTCTAAATTTGAAGAAGGGTTAGCATGTGGCTCAGAAGAGATTTGGCCAAAGTATTGATGCTAGACAAAGACTGATAGTAGTGGGAAAATGATGGTCTTTGGTATTGGTATTAAATGGTAAGTTGCAGCCTTCAACTACCACCAAACTCGGTTTGTCCTTTTTGAAAAATTTGTACTCCATAATTTGGATACCCTCCTCTACTTATGAGATTCTTTAGAATAACGCCTCTGCGGGATTGGTGATCGTCAGCTCTCTTTGGCAACGGAAGTCATAGTTCAAGCTTACAAGGGCAATATTCATGACCCTTTCCTGATCGTGAACCCTGCTGATCAAGAGGGAATTATTTCTGGCCATCAGCCATAGTTGGCTCATTGAATGAATCCTCCCTCGTATCTTGGATAGTGATGGGCACGATCAGATCATGATCGGGTTTTGCTCGATCAGTAGTCTGCTCGATCATGAGTACTACTCAATCATACTCGACCATTATCGAGTATAACTTTACTCGAGCATCTTGGCTCATGGCCGATCACTCTACTAATCTTAGTGATTGGGTGATGCGATGAACTTATATAAAGGGAGTTTACCGGCAAACTAGATACCAATTCTTTTGGCCGGGCTTTACCTTGTTAGCTCCTCAACAAATTATCGAACAACAAACTATCATGACTGCTGACTTTATAATAAGGTCACCACTCCTATCGTTTCGAGTCTATGGCAACTAGTCAATACCACCAATGACTTTCAATAAATTTATTCAACAATAAGATGTAGGGTTGGGAGAACCCGTTGCCAATTGGGCAAAGCGTATTAGCGTCTGCTTCTAGGGATCGACCACACTGTCTCGGGGGACAGCGGAAAAAGGTATGGCCGGTTGCCAGGGCACTGCGGGGTCATAGCTCGTCCATGGGGGGCCGTGGGCCTCACCCCCTTT